>OQWM01002213.1_pt1 | contig 13282 bp, 10 predicted proteins | sample 1691531 | NCBI WGS metagenome assembly OQWM01 (sample SAMN03418257, study PRJEB22391) | human gut metagenome | biome: human-gut; feature: organic feature; material: feces | host: Homo sapiens | place: Tanzania | collected 2013-01 | reverse complement strand
ACACTCTACGAGGAGAAAATAAAGGAGAAAATGGAAAGGCAACGAAAAAAACAATGATGATATAGCTCCGTATACAGGAATGTATCAATAATTTAAAACTATTAAATAATGGAAGAATTGGAATTTTATAAAAAATGGTGCTTAGCCCATTTAAAATTTGATAAAGAAAAAGCTTTGAAAGAAGACTTTAGAAATCAATCCTCAAAAGATAGAGTTATTAAAGATTTAAATAAAATTGAAGATCTGGTTTTAACTTATTACAATAATAAAAACATAAGAAAATTAAAATTCTTTTTCAAATCATTTAATCAAGATGCATGTACACCCGACGAACCAGGCTATCCTATACTGAATGCCTACCTTCGTGCTGCTTGCGGCAAGGACTTACGTGACTTTGACAAGAAACGCTTGGAAAGGGTAAAAAAAGTAGAGGAAAGAGGATATATAAAGACAAATAGTGAATTCTACTTGATACGCAACCATATCGACTACCTCGAAGCAACGAATGCCACGGATGAAGAAATCATTAAGTTCGATACGCTGATTACACTCTACGAGGAGAAAATAAAGGAGAAAATGGAAAGGCAACGAAAAAAACAATTATGATATAGCTCCGTTTACTGGAATTTATTCATAATTTAAAACTATTAAATAATGGAAGAATTAGAATTTTATAAAGAATGGTGCTTAATCATGTATGATTATGCATGTAGTTGTTTTATTAATGACACCATTGATAAAAATGAAATCTTGGAAGTTCAAAAGGATTTCGAAAAAATGAAATCTGACATCCTAAAATTCTACAAAAATGGAAATTTAAAAAAATTAAAAGAATGGTATTCATATGTAAATGAATTAAAGCCTTCTCCATCAGACAAAGAATACTCCATCCTCAATGCTCGTCTTCGTGCCGCTTGCGGCAAGGACTTACGTGACTTTGACAAGAAACGATTGGAAAAGGTGAAAAAGGTTGAGGACAGAGGATATATAAAGACCAATAGTGAATTCTACTTGATACGCAACCATATCGACTACCTCGAGGCTACAAACGCCACGGATGAAGAAATCATTAAATTCGATACGCTGATTACCCTCTACGAGGAGAAAATAAAGGAGAAAATGGAAAGGCAAAGGAAGAAGTAGGCTGCAAGAAAAAGAGTGAGGGTGTAACTATAAAAGCTAAAACGCAATATGGGGCGGAAGAGGTCGCCCCATATTGCGTTTTAATTATGTATACAGATACACATTTTATTATAATGGTTATTGCTTATTTTATCAACTCTACCGCCTTTTGTACGATATCGTTGGTTTCGTTCATTATCTGGAAATACTGGCTCATATCCCAAATATCGCGTGCCACAAGAGCTTTAAGCTGCTGACGTAGCGACTTTGTTGTCTGCTCTACTTCCTTGTCGTTAGCAGGCTCAACCTTCTGCTTCTTGCCTTCGGCATATATACCATCTATAACCGACTGAGGGATTTCGAAGGTTGCGAGGAACTTATCAAACGAAGTATATTTCGACTTCAGCTGCTTGCGATTGGCATCAATATAGCGAAGACTTGCGTTGATTACACAACCCTTGGCGGTAAGCTGGCGATGATACTTGGTATATTTCGTTGTGTCGAGAGGTACAAAGAAGTCGGGCATGATACCACCACCTCCATATACCACACGCTTACGACGAAGAGTATTATATTTCAAGGAATCGGCGAAATGTATAGAGTCGGCACTATATAGTTCGCCATGCTTGAAACGCTCATCGAGTTCAAGGTCGTATCCCTTGCGGTCGCCCTTCTTATATGGTTTCTGTATGCAACGGCCAGATGGTGTATAATAATGAGCTATTGTTAGTCGCATCATAGAACCATCAGGGAAGTCGATAGGACGCTGAACTAAGCCTTTACCAAACGAGCGTCGACCAACAACCATTCCGCGGTCTTGATCTTGTATGGCTCCTGTAACAATCTCGGCTGCAGAAGCTGAGAATTCGTTGACCAATACCATAACTTTGCCGTCAAGCAACTTTCCGTTGCCCTGAGCGCGATATTCCCTGCGTCCTGCTGCTCTACCCTCGGTATATACAATAAGGTCGTTCTTGAGCAAGAATTCGTTTGCTATATCAACAGCAGCCTGCAGATATCCTCCTCCATTCTCCTGAAGGTCGAGGATGAGGTCGCGCATACCTTGCTTCTTAAGCTTATCTATGCCATCCATAAACTCCTTGTATGTTGTGGCACCAAAGCTTCCGATACGGATGTAGCCAACTTTAGGACGTATCATATATACGGCATCTACGGTAGTGACAGGAATGCGGTCGCGAGTGACGATGAACGACAAAGGTTCGTCGATACCACGGCGAATGACGCCAAGCTTCACCTTGGTGCCCTTCTTACCGCGCAGACGCTTCATTATCTCTTCCTTAGCCATTTTCACACCTGCTATGGCAGTATCGTTGACAGTTACGATACGGTCGCCAGCAAGGATACCTACCTTCTCAGAAGGACCTTTCAATACAGGCTGGATAACCATCAAGGTATCGTCGACCATATTAAACTGTACGCCAATACCATCGAAAGAGCCTTGCAACGACTCTGTAAGCGCCTTTGTTTCCTTAGCTGTAGAATATGAAGAGTGAGGATCAAGCTTCTGGAGCATGCCTACGATAGCATCTTCAACGAGCTTCTGCTCGTCTACAGAGTCTACATAAAGGTTTGTAACAGCCATTTCGGCTATCTGCAGCTTGCGTATCGGACTATCAGAGCCAAAGTTAAGCTTTAGCTGTGCAGAGGCTGTGAGTGCCGTGATAAGGCACAATAGCGATATAATTGAAATTCTTTTCATTAATGTTGAGAGTTGAATGTTGAATTAGGAGTGTCTAATGTTGAGTTAGGGGCGATGAATTATGGATGAATAGTTAGGAGTATTGCCGTCTATATTCCATTACGCCAACTCCTCGTCAGGCAAATCTTCTTCAACCACGAGGTTGTCGATGATAAAGTTCTGACGCTCCATAGTATTCTTGCCCATATAGTATTCCAAGAGTTTAGACACCTGGTCGGTCTTGTGGAGAGTAACCTGCTCAAGGCGCATGTCAGGACCTATGAAATGCACAAACTCCTCAGGACTAATCTCTCCCAATCCCTTGAATCGTGTTATCTCAGGGTCTGGACCAAGGTCTTTGATGGCTTGCTGACGTTCCTCGTCGCTATAGCAATAGCGGGTAACGAATTCGCTCTTCTTAGAAGTAGCTACAGCTTGCTCTATAGCCTGCTTGTTCTTTATCTTGGTTTTCTTATTGCGCACACGGAACAAAGGAGTCTGCAGCACATATACGTGTCCCTTCTTGATAAGGTCGGGGAAGAACTGAAGGAAGAATGTGATGATGAGCAGACGGATGTGCATACCGTCGACATCGGCATCGGTAGCCACGATAACCTTGTTGTAGCGCAAGGTGTCGAGACCATCCTCAATATCGAGGGCAGCCTGAAGGAGATTGAATTCCTCGTTCTCGTATACAACCTTCTTGGTAAGTCCGAAGCAGTTGAGCGGTTTACCACGAAGCGAGAATACAGCCTGGGTATTTACATCGCGGCTCTTGGTGATACTTCCACTCGCTGAGTCGCCCTCGGTAATGAATATCGACGACTCCTCTTTGCGCTCATTCTTTGCATCGCAATAGTGGATGCGGCAGTCGCGAAGCTTACGGTTGTGGAGGTTAGCCTTCTTGGCACGTTCACGAGCCAACTTGGTGACACCAGCCATAGCCTTACGTTCGCGCTCGTTCTCCTTGATTTTCTGCTCAAGGATATCGGCACAATCTTCTTTGTGGATATGCAGATAGTTGTCGACCTCACGTTTCAGGAAGTCGCCAACATACTTGTTGATGCTCTCGCCATCTGGTGCCATCTGGGTGCTACCAAGCTTAATCTTGGTCTGACTCTCGAAGACTGGCTCTTCTACGTTGATAGCTATGGCAGCCACAATACCATTACGGATATCGGTATATTCATAGTTCTTATCGAAGAATTCCTTTATAGTCTTTGCGATATGCTCCTTGAAGGCACTCTGATGAGTACCGCCCTGAGTGGTATGCTGACCATTTACGAACGAATGGTATTCTTCGCCATATTGGTTAGCATGGGTGAAAGCAATCTCTATATCCTCGCCCACGATATGAACAATTGGATATAGTCCGTCGTTGGTCATATTGTCGTTAAGCAAATCTTCAAGACCATTACGGCTCTTTATGCGGCGACCATTATACATGATGGTCAATCCAGAGTTGAGGTAGGTATAGTTGCGCAACATCACCTCAACAATCTCGCCATGGAAGGAGTAATTCTTGAATAGAGTGTTGTCAGGCTCAAAATAGATGTATGTACCATTCTCATCCTGAGTCTTGGAAGTCTTGTCAGAGATGAGAATACCCTTCTCGAAGGTAAGATGTCGCACCTTACCATCACGAAACGACTTCACCTCGAAGTGTGAGCTAAGGGCGTTGACAGCCTTAACGCCGACACCATTCAGTCCGACGCTCTTCTTAAAAGCCTTGCTATCATATTTACCACCAGTATTCAATACGCTTACAGCCTCAACGAGCTTTCCTTGCGGAATGCCTCGACCATAGTCGCGTACAGCCACACGAAGATTGTCTTCGATGTCTACTTCTATCCTGTCGCCAGCATGCATCTTAAACTCGTCGATAGAGTTGTCGAGCACCTCTTTGAGCAACACGTAGATACCGTCTTCTGGCAAAGAGCCATCGCCAAGACGTCCGATATACATACCCGGACGTGTACGCACATGCTCCATGTCGCTAAGGTGTCGGATGTTGTCGTCGTTATATTCCACAGGCTGCTCGGCTGCCGACGAAAGGTTATTGATATTATCTTCTGACATAATTGTTTTCTATTGTATTCTTCACTCTTCGTTCTTCACTCTTCGTTCTCCTAAATGCTCTTCTTGTAGCATTTACGGCGCTTATGCAGCTTGGTGTCGAAAGCCTCCCATTGTCCTTGAACGTTGGTATTTGTCTCCATCTCCACCTGTGTTTCGCCCCACTTTATGCCACAAGCCTGATAGCGAGGAATAAGGTCGGAGAATAGCAAGGCGTTGGCTCCCTTAGCACGATATTCCGGCAAGAAGCCTACGAGCAAGAGGTCTACACCCTCGGTCTTATGCATCTTGAGCGCACGAAGCACATGCCACCAGCCGAATGGGAATAGGCGACCACGATGGCACTTCTGCAAAGCCTTGGCAAGCGACGGTATGGTGATACCGATACCAGCAAGCTTGTCGTTGGCATTACCATCTTCGATAAGGGTAATGAAATCAAGGTCGGCAAGCTTAAGATACATATCGATATATTGTTCTATCTGGCGTGGTGTAAGCTCAGAATAGCCATATAGGTCTTTGTATGTTTCGTTGATAAGCTCAAAGATACGTATGCCATAGCCTCCTTGGTAAATATCCTTTTTGGTGAGCTTCTTAACCTTAAGGTTATATCTCTTAGCCACCATCTGGGCTATCTTAGCATAGCGCTCTGGCATCTTCTCAGGTACTCCAACCTTATACTCAACATAAGTGTTGTCTACCTCAAAGCCTTCCAAAGCCTCGATATGCTCAGGATAGTAGGCGTAGTTGTAGATGGTAGACATGGTGCCAAGTTGGTCGAAGCCCCATGTGAGCATACCTTCAGGGTCCATATCTGTGAAGCCGAGCGGACCAACGATTTCATTCATGCCTTTCGACTTGCCATAGTCTTCAACAGCCTTGAGTAGTGCTTTAGAGACTTCACGGTCGTCGATAAAATCAATCCAGCCAAAGCGTACAGACTGACGGTTCCACTTGTCGTTGGCTTTATGATTGATGATGGCAGCAACACGGCCGGCAACCTTACCGTCCTTGTAAGCAAGGTAATATTCTGCCTCGCAGAAGTCGAAAGCTGCGTTGCGGTCCTTGCTAAGGGTATTCATATCGTCGCTGAAAAGATTGGGCACATCATACTCGTTGCCTTCGTATAGGTCGTAGTGGAAGTCTATAAACGTCTTCAGTTCTTTCTTTGTCTCAACCTTCTTGATTTCTATTAATGACATGATATTCAAAGTTTTTGGATATATATTCTACTATATAAAACATGCAAAAATAGCAATATTTCGCCAAACGACCAAATATTGCTATCATTTTTCAGTTATTTTACTTCTTTCCGTTAATTTGCTTTCTTACAAACCAATATTACATGACTATCGTCAGCTAATGTTGTGGCAAATAGATATACATCGCCACCATCTTTAAGCTTCAATCGTTTTCTGAGTTCAGCTACCGAGAGTGGGAAGTTGCGAGTGGTGATATTTGCCTTTGTGATATTGGCAAGTGTGAGCTTCAGCTCTTTCTTATTCATCGTCGACATGGCTTCTACTACAAATCTGCGACCAGGGAATTCTGTCACATCAGTCTTAGAAACAAAGAGATGTGAATTGCGCCCTACTCCACTCACGCCATACTTCGCTGCTAAGGCTTGAAAGCAACCTGCCTTCATGATAGACGCATTTGGCTCATAGAGATAACTGCCAACTATCGCATCTGCTTCTGAATCTGAATACGAAACTGGCGCTACATCATCATCAGGACAATAAGCAAACTGCTGATTGCCATTTACGCATACCACTTTTAGCTTTTGTTTGCCATGGGCTACTACCATGAGCAATTCCTTGCATTCGTTGGCAAGCGACACTATATGAACTTCTGTGACGCAACTACTACCATCAAGACAACCGTCTACGGCAGCCACAGCACTATGCCAATCGAGCATAGGCGACAGCTTCACCACCACATAGTCGGTCTTTTGCATTAGCATAGGCAGCAGTTCAAGGATATTTGGTGTGCAATCTTCTATGCCATAGGTGCGTGCTCCATGCTCATCTCTACGTGCAGGATCAATATATACCATAGTGGTTTTTTCAAGTTTCTTGGCATATTCCTCGCCATCGCCACAAACAACTTCTGCCTTATCCAATCCCAACAACGGGAAGTTGTGACGAGCAAGATTACACAACACTTCGTTGCGCTCCACATATACGGCTTTTATATCCAAAGCCGAAGCTATATACGAGAAGTCTACTCCAAAACCGCCCGTAATATCCACGAAAAGGGCTTTTTCGTTCGTTCTAAGACTTTCGGAAGCTAATCGGCGTGCAACTGCAGCCTTATAGTCTGCCGTAGGCTCTGACGAGCATTGTTCCATCGAGATATGTGGCGGATATTGCAAACCATCTACCGCAGCCCATCTTGGGAGCTTGGTTTGCGCTATTTGCCAACCGCGTATTTGGTCGAGAGCAAAGACCGCATCTACCTCAGGATACTTAGATGCAAGGAATGCCAGTTGACGGACATCATCGTTGCGATATTGGTGTATGAATTCGGATGTGGTCATAGATAATTGTTTCTTCTAATTGATTATGAACTTCTACAAATGGCATGTCAATCCCAAGCGGAACTCAAAGGTGCTGGTCTTGACATCTGGATGGCAATGATAATGGGTGCTACGAACGAAATATGCTGTAGAGGCATGTATGCCAAGCACATCGTTTACTTCTATCTCCCAATGTGGATTTATCACCAGCAGGATAGCATTACCCTTGTCGCCTTGCGCATTTAGATATAGAGGGTTTATGTTTTCAAGGTCTTTGCCTTCGTAGCCCTTCCAGGTAAATATGCGATAATAGTCGGATTTCAGCTCAAAGCGCCCGAAATGGCGGAAGTCCATATATGTCATAGTCTTCACGGAGAAGCCTGAGCCCATGTTATAGTCGCGGTCTATCACGTTATAGTAGTCGCTCTTGGTACCTCCAAGGAGTATTCCGCTTATAAACACTCGTTGCTCAAGTCGCTTCATGGCTCCAGTCTCAGGGAATCTAATCATCATACCAGGACCGAACGAAGCTGCCTCTGATATACGGTAAGGGGTTTGGTTGCTGCCATCCTTTACTGGTTTAGAGTCGTAGTAGTTGAAATGCTGATATATACCTATCTCGGCATCCACTTTGCGCTCTGAGAACATAGGTGCACTCCATATTCGTCCCATGAGGTGAAGGGCGTTGATGAGAGGCTGATTGGCTGAAAGACCAAACTTAACATCGGCTGAGAAATAGTCGTATGGCTTATTCTCGCGCCTATTGAATGGGTCGCCATATTCCAAATTAAGGGCTATATATGGATTCCATTCGCCACGAAACATCGAACCATCGTCTGCCAAATATCGAGTACCTGCTGTTACGGAGAAGTCGACAGGGAAACGCTTATAGTCATGGTATGGTTCTGCATTTGGCGACACATGCCATGCCTCGCCACTTATCATACGGTTTAAGCCTCGCATAGGACAGATGGCGGTAGCAGCAAACTCGCGCATAAAACGTCCAAAGCCTCGCTTGCGGTCGTTTAATATCACGTTGCTAACTCTATGTGTAATCTCACCTATACAGATACCGCCAAAGGTTGTAGCCATAAGGTCGTTGATGGCTGGTGGCTCTATCTCGCCACAGAACTCCCACATAAGTGAACCGCCAAGGGCATAAGGTGCCGACTCCCAGAAGCTCAGTCCGTTGCTACGTGCGGCATTATAATATAGGTTGCCATGATATGGGTGGGCAAAAAGGTTGGTTGAGAACTGGTCGTTGTCCCATACAAAACCTTTTTGGAAGTTTTTGTGGATGGTGTGCATATTTACTTTTGCAAACTCTTCGTTCATAACAAAGCGGTCGAAACCATGCACAAGGAGGTTGATGCCCGTGGCTTGTAATGCTGCTATCCATGGGTGCTTCTCGTTGTGGTCGTCGTGGATATTCAGGTAGCCACAGGTGTCGGCAGGCTCAAGCGAAGGTAAGAGGTTGGCATGACTGCGATTATATCTGAAGGTCAAACCTAACTGTGCTATCATACCATTCTTATAGTGCTTATGATGGGTATAATAGCGTGTGTCGCCATAGCCTAACGAGCCATAGAAGCCAATATAGCGGTTTAGCTGATAGTCGGCATTAATGTGCGCCTGCAACGAATATAGTCGCTTTGGCTTATCGGCTTGGTCGCTGAAGGTTTCTATATGATAATAGCCTACGTCGCCACTTAGCGATAGACGTGGAGTAATATTAAAGTATTGTCCAAGACGATAATATATGGCTCCTGAGAACTTAGAGTCTAATCCCATATAGTGGCTGCCAATACCGATGATATTATATGTAGAGCGGTTACGGAATCGCAAGGCGCCATTAATCTTCGAGGTGGTACCGGCAAAAGCCATATAGTCGATGGTGGTCTTAGGATTAATATTTACTAATCCTATCTTCTTTGCTATAGTGTCGCGGGTATAATTCAAGAGTCCTATCTGCACTCCTCGTGGATGGCTCACGGCAACATTCAGCAGTCCTATCTGTGAACCATTCAGAGTGTCGGCATAGTTGTAGGCAGCCACCTGCAAGCCTCGCATATATCCTGCCGAAACATTTACTGCCGATGAAAGCTGCAAACCTTTGTCTACGCCCGAGCTGATATTGGTAATACCGCTCATCTGTATACCGCGCAAATTGTGGTTGATATTAGAAACCACGCCAAGCGATAAGCCTCGCTGCTTTGTCACACCATTTATCATACCAATATTAAAGCTACTCTCAATAGTGGTATCTGGCATCAGTCGGAATTCGCCGAATGTGATAGGCATGAAATATACACGCCTTGGCTTTTTAGTTTCCTCTTGCTGTGGCTTTGAGGCATTCTCTTGCTTAGAAACTTGAGAAGTTTCTTGTTGCGGCTTTTGAGCTTGTGAAGATAGTGGCAGTAGCAATAGCAACGCCAACAATAGTTTATTGTTCTTGATTCTTACCATAAATACATTCTCACCTAATAATATCTATTCTTACCCAATAATATCTGTAAGTCTTAGCTTAGTAACGAGGGCTACAAAAACGCAGCAATACATGTTACTTTCTGCAAACTTACAACAAATAGTTGGAACAATGGCAAAACTCTACAACTATTTCACGTTTTTCTTTAATTATTATTGCCGTTAGCTATAATTACATATATTCGCATGCTGCAAAGAGGATATAAAACTAAAAACGGTTCCTACAACCTTATGTTGCAGGAACCGTTTTAGTTATTTAGCTATTATTTGTTGCTAAATTAGTCAGCCAACTTAGCCTTCAAGAACTCACGGTTAAGGCGAGCGATGTTGGCGATGCTTTCGTTCTTAGGACAAACAGCCTCGCAAGCACGAGTGTTTGTACAGTTACCGAAGCCGAGCTCATCCATGCGTGCAATCATCTTCTTAGCACGGGCAGCAGCCTCTACACGACCCTGTGGGAGAAGTGCCAACTGGCTAACCTTAGAGCTTACGAAGAGCATAGCTGAACCATTCTTACAAGCTGCTACACAAGCACCACAACCGATACATGTAGCGCAGTCCATAGCCTCATCAGCATTCTGCTTAGGGATGAGGACAGCGTTAGCATCCTGAGCCTGACCAGTACGGATGGTGTTGTAGCCACCAGCTGCGATGATCTTGTCGAATGCTGAACGGTCTACCATACAGTCCTTGATAACAGGGAAACCTGCTGAACGCCAAGGCTCTACGGTGATAACGTCACCATCGTGGAAACGACGCATATAGAGCTGACATGTAGTAGCACCGCTCTCTGTCTTTCCGTGTGGAGTACCATTGATATATAGTGAACACATACCGCAGATACCCTCACGACAGTCATGGTCGAATACGAATGGTTCCTTACCTTCCTCGATAAGCTCCTCATTGAGCATATCAAGCATCTCGAGGAATGAAGTGTCATCAGGGATGTTCTTCATCTCGCGACTGTCAAAATGGCCCTTTTCCTTAGGTCCATTCTGCTTCCAATATTTAATTGTGAATGAAATATTTGCCATATTTACTTTCTTACTTTAATTGTTGATTATTGAATGAACACAAAGGATTAGTTCTTATAGTTACGAGTCTGAACCTTAATGATCTCGTACTCAAGTGGTTCCTTGTTGAGGACTGGAGCTGTCTCATCGTTGTTCTGATACTCCCAAGCACCTACATAGAAGAAGTGTTCGTCGTCGCGCTTAGCTTCGCCCTCTTCTGTCTGATGCTCCTCACGGAAGTGACCACCACAAGACTCCTCACGATGGAGTGCGTCGTATGCGATAAGCTCACCCATGATGATGAAGTCGCGGAGATGGATAGCCTTGTCAAGCTCTACATTCAATCCTTCCTTTGTACCAGGAACGAAGAGGTTGGTGTTGAACTCCTGACGGAGAGCCTTCAACATCTTCAAGCCTTCCTCAAGACCTTCCTTGGTACGACCCATACCAACATGCTCCCACATGATGTGGCCAAGCTCCTTATGGATAGAGTCTACAGAACGCTTACCACCGATGTTCATCAAGCGGTCGATTTCTGCATTAACGTTCTTCTCTGCCTCTGCAAACTCAGGGAGATCGGTAGAGAGACGTGGCCAGATAGCCTGGTCAGCAAGGTAGTTCTGGATAGTATATGGAAGTACGAAGTAACCGTCAGCAAGACCCTGCATCAAAGCAGAAGCACCAAGACGGTTAGCACCGTGGTCTGAGAAGTTTGCTTCACCGATAGCGAACAGACCCGGAACAGAAGTCATCAATTCATAGTCAACCCAAAGACCACCCATTGAGTAGTGCAATGCCGGATAAATCATCATCGGAGTTTCGTATGGATTGTCGTTGGTAATTTCTTCGTACATGTCGAACAAGTTACCATATTTCTGTTTAACCACTTCTTTACCCAAACGGTTGATAGCGTCAGAGAAATCCAAGAATACAGCCAAACCAGTGTTGTTCACACCAAAACCAGCGTCGCAACGTTCTTTTGCCGCACGAGAGGCAACGTCACGAGGAACCAAGTTACCGAATGCAGGATAACGGCGTTCCAAATAATAGTCACGGTCTGCTTCAGGAATATCTTTACCTTTCTTTGTACCTGCCTGCAATGCCTTAGCGTCTTCCAATTTCTTAGGAACCCAGATACGACCATCGTTACGCAAAGACTCTGACATCAATGTCAACTTAGACTGGAAGTCACCTTTCACAGGAATACAAGTCGGGTGAATCTGAACCATACAAGGGTTAGCAAAATAAGCACCTTTCTTGTAGCACTGCCAAGCAGCGGAACCGTTAGAAGCCATTGCGTTTGTTGACAAGAAGAATGTATTTACATAACCACCTGTTGCAACAACTACTGCGTGAGCAGCAAATCTTTCAATCTTACCAGTAATCAAGTTACGAGTGATGATACCACGAGCACGACCGTCAACCAAAACAACGTCCAACATTTCGTGACGAGTATACAATTTCACTTTACCAATACCAACTTGACGGCTCAATGCTGAATAAGCACCCAAAAGCAACTGCTGTCCGGTCTGGCCGCGGGCATAGAATGTACGGGATACCTGAGCACCACCGAATGAACGGTTATCCAACAATCCACCATATTCACGAGCGAAAGGAACACCTTGAGCTACGCACTGGTCGATAATGCTATTGGAAACTTCAGCCAAACGATAAACGTTAGCTTCACGAGCACGGTAGTCACCACCCTTGATTGTATCATAGAACAAACGATAAACAGAGTCGCCATCATTCTGATAGTTCTTAGCAGCATTGATACCGCCTTGTGCTGCGATAGAGTGGGCACGACGAGGAGAGTCTTGGATACAGAAGTTCAACACATTGAATCCCATTTCTGCCAAAGAAGCTGCAGCAGAAGCACCGGCCAAACCAGTACCTACCACGATGATATCCAAACGACGCTTGTTTGCAGGGTTCACCAATTTCTGGTGATCTTTATAATTTTTCCACTTCTCAGCCAATGGGCCTTGAGGGATTTTTGAATTAATTTCAGCCATAATGATTTGTTTTCAAATGTCTTTTTTACACCTATCTATCGGAATTAAGCAGCACAGCAAGAAGCTCCGGCTCCGTTCAAATAGAAAATAATAGTAATGATAGCGAAAGCACCGCAGATGATAGTAGCAACCCACTTAGAAGTGCATTCCCAACGGCTCATCCACAAATTATTACTCCAACCCAAAGTCTGGATAGCTGACCAGAAACCGTGAGTCAAGTGGAACCACAAAGCAGCAAACCATACCAAATACAACACTGTGTTAACAATATTGCCCTGGAAGAAGAATGTGATAAATGCTGCACCATCGGTAGGACCGAACTGACCTTCAAAACCAGCCAATTCAGCAAACATCATGT
>OQWM01002211.1_pt1 | contig 13285 bp, 9 predicted proteins | sample 1691531 | NCBI WGS metagenome assembly OQWM01 (sample SAMN03418257, study PRJEB22391) | human gut metagenome | biome: human-gut; feature: organic feature; material: feces | host: Homo sapiens | place: Tanzania | collected 2013-01 | reverse complement strand
CACCACAAGTTTTGCTGCCTCGCGGCGTGCCACAATGCCCACGTGGTCCATGTGCTGGGTGATCAGGTTGATCTGCAGGTGCATATCGGGGTCACAGTAATTCAGCAGCTCACAATAGCGGGTAAAGATATTGGCCTGTTCCTCCCGGTGGGCAATTTGGTAGTTGACATCGGAAAACCGCAGAGTCATGCTGTACAGTCCCGGCTCGATCTCACAGATACCATTCTCGTACATGGCCTGCCATTGCAGGCAGTCCGCAGCGGTCTTAGGCGCTTGCTGCTGTTTTATTTGCTTTGCGGTTTTGGCGTTTGACCTCGCGGAGTTCTTTTTTTGCTGCTGCAATGCTTTGGCGCGCTGCTTTTGTTCGGCTTTTAGCTGCCGCTTTTGTGCACGCAGCTGCCGTTTGGCACTCGCAAGGGATTCCTTTTCGCTTTTGTGCATTAGTGCTCACTTTCTCCTTAAAAGGTATTCTATGGTTCTCGGTGTAGGCTCGCCAGTACAGGCAAACCAGCTTCTCGAATGGGTAGCCGTTGCGGCGGATAAAGCCAAGCCCCAACAGGGGCATGGCCTCCGCCATAACGACATAGCTTAACAGGTCAGTGCTTAAATGCAGAAAATGTGTACCCACGGCAAAGGTGGCAACGGCCAGCACAATGGCCGCTCCGGCACACAGCAGCTGCCGGATAGACATGCCCGCCAGCAGCTTTTCGTGGTATTCGGTAATTTCGGCGTTGATTTTGGTTGAGATCATGACACCCTCCTTACATGGCAGCCACAAGGGACTTGGCAAACTTTCCGCTCATGAGGATAGCGACCAGCAAAATCACGGACTGGCTCAATAGCGCCGTGGTCTGTGCAACAGCATTTCCCGTAACGGGAATTCCGGCAGCCAACGCCGGGTAAAATCCCAAAACAAGATAAATGACGCAACCCTGCAGGGCAACCCCGGCATAGTTTTTCAAGAAGCCGATGCCTACCCCGTGCAGTTCCTGGTAGCAAAGCGTTGTCAGGGGAATGGCCGCAAAGGCATTGTAGATGTATAGCTCAATGAAACGGGCAGCCACAATGGTGTTGACTACAATACCCACGAGCTTGATTAGAAACCCTTCAAGTAAAAGCGGGATATAGACTGTTATCCAGGCAGGAATAAAGCCAGACACATCATCAAATTGGGAAGTATCAAAAGCCGGGGAAATCTGCCCGCTGCCCACGACATTGGAAATGCCCTTGGTGATTTCGCTGCTTATGCCAAATAATCCGTTCAAAATTGTGGTGGCGTTCTGCACAGCCCACAAACATAGGAACATTTTGACCAGGGAAATCACGATCGTGTACATCATGTAGGTGTTGCCGCCGCCCATGGTCGAGGCCCGCATGAAGGTGTTGTACAGCTCCAGCATCCAAAACAACGCCAATATTACCAGCGCTATGGGCAAGACCACATTACTGGCGATTGTTGCAGAAGCACTGGAAAGAGCAGTATTCCAACTGTCCAGGTCCTGCAGCAGGCCGCTGTTTTGCCCTAAAGAAGAAACATCGGCAAGGATGTCATCCAGCAAGCCTTGTATCTTGTCCATTGCCTGCCCTCCGTCAGAACTGCACCTGCGTCAGGAAAGCGGCGGCGGTAATTACCACAATGCCGCCTGCAATGCCCAGCAGGGACTGCTTGGTTTCCGGTCCCTGGTGCTCCTTCAGGGCAAAACCCAGCTGTACAGCGTTCCAAATCGTGTACACGGAACCGGCAAACACAACACCACGGGAGATAATAGCCATAAGATCAGTAAGAATTTGCATAAGAATATCCTCCAATTTTTATAAAGTATTTAATTCGGAAATGGTTGTTACGGAACGCACATTTGCAAAGAAATTTTGGGTATCATACTCCTTTCGCAGGGTCTCGTCCCAGCGGTTAGCCGGGTCGGCATCGGCGGTAAGTCGGTAATTGGGGTGCTGCACCAGGTCATACTTGCGGCTGTGGAATGGCGGCAGGCCGGAGATGATCAGCAGGCACCAACCGCGCTTGTCCGTGCGCACCTCGTCCAGGGTCATAAGGTCACGGGACAGCAGCTGGTAAGCTTTGGTGTAACTGCCATGGCTGCCGGTGGTCTCGGACGGGTTATATGCCTCGATCGTCTGTTTGCCCAGCAGCTTGGTGATCAGCTCCAGGTTTTCGGGATTCTGCCCACCGCCCAGGTATAGCAGACTGTCGCAGTTGTCCATAATGGTGCCCCAATCATCCTTGTACTGGCTTTTCAGCTGCTGGAACGACTGGTAGACGATCATGACGGATATCTCGCGGCTGCGGATCGTGGCAATCAGCTGCTGAAAGCCCGGAATCTGTCCGATGTTGGCAAATTCGTCCAGTAGGAACCGGCAGTGCCGGGGCAGCCGCTTGTCAGGTCGGGAATCTGCTGCCAAGGCCAGCATATCGAACAGCTGCTGGTACAGCACGGCAGCAAGGAAATTAAAGGACCGGTCGGTATCCGGCAGGACAACGAACAAGGCAACCTTTTGGTCGGTGGCAAAGTCGGTAAGCTGTAAGGTATCGTCCTCAATGATCTTGCCGATAGACGGGATATTAAAGGAACTGAGCCGCAGGCCCAGCGATACGTTGATGCTCTGTGCCGTTTTGGGCGCGGCCATTTTGTAGATTTCCCATTGCTTCAGCGCGAAACAATCCGGTTTGGTCTCGGACAATTCCCGGAATACGATATCCAGCGGGGAAACATATCCAGGCACATCCTCCTGCACCTGCAGCAGACGGAACAGCCGCATAGCGCTGTTCACGTTTCGTTCTGCCGGGGGCAGCTCGAACAGCACATAGCCAAAGATTGCCTCAATCAGGGCGGTCATGCCCTCGTCCCATATGGGGTCAGAATTGGATTTGACACCGGGGTCATCCTTCATGTTCGTGATTAGGTTCTTGGCGATTTTCAGCAGATCGTCCTCGGTGTGTAGGTAAGCAAACAGGTTGTAATGGTCGGATTTCTCTCGGTTTTTCAAGTCGAATACTTTGACCTTATACCCGCATTTCAGCAGGGCCGCACCGCAGTCATTCAGCAGCTCCCCCTTGGGGTCTGTAATGACATAATTGCAGTTCATCTGCAGGAGATTGGGTTTGATCACACCGCGTGTCTTTCGGCTGCCGGACCCGCCAATGACCATAACGTTCTTGTTGCGGTTATAGTCATCGTCCCGATTATATTTCATCCGGCCCGCCATGCTTAACCGTTCTGTTTCGGTCAAGATGACGTTGTTTTCAAATTCCGGGGCGATAAAGGGCTTGATGTCCTCCGGCGTGCCCCAGCGGGCACTGCCGTGCTCCTTGCCTGGCATGGTCTTATGGCGGCTGGCTTCTATCCATAAAATCACAACACCCGCCACGGCGGCAGCACCTAAACCCCAAAGCAAAAAGACAGGGGATAGGTGCAGCCCCAGCGGCGGGGTCAGCAATTTATCAATATCCAGGGCCGCCAGCAGCTTTTGTGTCAGGCTTCCGGATGCGGTGGTGTATACGGCACCCATGCGGTTGCCCAGCCAAAAACAGAGCAGCAGCACCAGTGCCCAGCTAAGATATTTTTTCTTTTGGGGTGTCACAGACGCTCACCCCGTTCCGGGGGACGCGCCGTGCGTGTAGCATTTTCCGCAGCAGCCTGTTCCTTGGCGTGATTGCATACCTCCTGCACCTTGCTTTGCTGTGGCTGGGCCTTGCCCAAATCCACAATGCAGTTTTCCAAGGCTTTTTGGATGCGGTCAATATCCTGCCCCTTGAACCATAAGGTAAGCTTGCCGGTGTCCTTGTCTTTTGTGATAGAGAAATCCACATAATAGGAGTTCATCTGCCGCTTTACTTCGGCCAGGGTCTCTTTGCTGATTTCCACACCGTTTACGGCCTTACCCTGCCGGTTCAGCAGTTTCAGGGACTGCTGCCCAGTCACGGTCTTGGTTTGCTGGTGCTTCAGACTTTCGACAATGGTTTTCAGCAGTTTGGCCAGCATACCGGCTGTTAATTTGGCGGCCTGCACCTCTACGCGCACTGCCTGATCTTCTACCATAAGGCTTACATCTCCTTGCTCTAATAAAGTATCGTTCCAATCCTTGCCAATGGGAGGGACCTTGTCCACCACCTTGCCAGTATAGCCGCAGCTTTCCAGCAGCTCCCGCGCCAGGGCACGACTCTTGGTTCCGGCCTCGTCTGCGTCCTGGCCCAGCCATATCTTTTGGGGCTGGGCATGGCAGGTAAGCTGCGCCTGCAGGGGACGGACATGGCAGCTCTCTAAGGATAGATACCCGTATTGCCGCCAGTCCTGGCCGCTGTTGGCCAACAGGGACATGATCGACCAGGCATCTACGGCGGCCTCGGTGACAAACCACCCGGCTGTGGCCGACAGGTTCCACCCGGCCCGCAGCTCGCAGTTGCTGCCCTCCACCACACTGCGGTAGTGGCTGCCGGTGGTTGTGCCCTTTTTTGCGGCATAGTTGGCTTTGCCGTCCTGGCCGTAGGCTATGTATACCAGGTTGCCGCGCTCGTCCGGGTAGATGATTTTTTGCTCGGCCAGCCACTTGACCACTTCCGGGGCAATGCCCCGAGTGTTGATAAGGTAGCCATAGATGCGCCGCCAGTTCTTATTGTCTCTTTGAGGTAATACCAGCGGCACCGCCTCCCGGGGCTTGGGTGCGGGGGCAGTTCGCTGCGGGGGTCGCTGCCCGTACAGCTGCTTGGCAAGGCTGCGGATAGCATCCTCCTGACTGACGCCGTCCAGCGCTATGACCAGATCAATGATACTGCCCTTGACACCGGCGCTGTTCCACCAAAAGCGATTCTTCTCGGGGTCGATAATCAGGCTGTCGTGTTCCTTCAGCCGCAGATACCCGCGACCGTGGGGCAGGATATGGTAGCCGCGCCCGGCAAGGTAATCCTCGATGCGGATGTCATGCTTGATGCGCTGCATAAGGTCCATGGGGGTCCCTCCTTTTCTCACTTTCAGAATCTTAAAGTTTTTTCACTTTTGAAAGTGGGCTGGGCTTCTTAAATTTCCCGGCCCACCAGTACCAGCCGGGTGTTGTACCGGTTGGTATCACAGGTCACCAAAAAGATATAAGAATCGCCGGTCAGCAGGCTGTCCCGGTACAGAAAGGCTTGCTCCTGTATCGTTTGCAACATTTCGGCGGTTTGCGTTTCTGTTAGGGTGTTGGCCCACTGCTGCAGGTTGACATAGTCCGTATTGTTGGCGCTGCCGGAAATCACCATGCCTGCAAACAGCTCGTAATATCGTTCGCCGGTTTGGCTATCCCAGCGCAGGTAGCGGTTCTCGGTAAAGTAATCTTTGTCCTTGTACAACTTCAGGCCGCCAAACATGGTGGAATCCTGCATCATGTGACCGTAGATAATGACGTTGCCGTCTGTGGTGCTGTCCACGGTCTCATCCAAAAATAAGGTGCCGGACACACTGTACTGCCCGTAAATATCGGTGCGCAGGTACGTGTTGTTGCTTTCGCCCTGTACCACGGCGCCGTCAATGCCGGTGCCGTATACCGTAAGCCAGCCTGCATAATCAGGGTTGACGTCCAGCATCCCCTTGGACCAGTCGGCCTGCCCGTCCTCCTGTGTGGAGGCTGCCTTGCGCAGCAATACCAGCTGCCGAGAGATCTGTCGGGTGGAACTTGTCTGCTGCATCCGCAGCAGGGCAGCGCCCCCAAAAAGGAAAAAACACAGCAGCGCCAGCAGACGGACCAGCTTAGCCGCGAAGGTCCGCATAGCAGCAGGCTCCCACATATACAGCCCCGGCAATCAGGGCAGCAGCCAGCAGTGTTTCGGTGGTCAGGCCCTCGTCTCCCATTTTGGGGATATCGTTCACAACGGCGTCCGGCTCCAGGTACATCCAGTATTGGGTGCCCATGGACGGCTTGCTGTTCGTGGCCGTATCGACCTGGGCCGATACAGTGGCCTTGTTGGGTGTGGCCCGATCCACAGGCATTTCCTCGGCCCAGGCCGGGCAGGCCAGGACCGCCGCCAGCAGCGCAGCAGCGGTCACGGTAATGAGCTTCTTTTTCATACGATAGCCTCCTTCACTATGCTAATACACTGATCTTGATTTTCGCGGCAGCACGGCCCACCTCGGCGTCCGTGTCCACATCATAGGCCACAAAGGTGGCCGTGGCGTCATAATCTCCGGCTTCCAGCGGGGTGCTTAATACATCCTCGTCAATGTGGGAGTTGACGGGCATCAGGCCGGAATTGTAGATTTCCTCGCCGGTATTATCCAGGGTAATGGATACGCGCATATTGTAGTGGTTGTTGGGGTGATTTTCGATCATCAGGGTACCAGCGCTGTCACCGGTAGGAAACACAGGGTTGGCATTGATGTTGATGCTCAGATTACCTTCCTCGATGATCTCGTCCAAAGTGGCTGCGATCTCGTCGTTGGACTTATCCTCCAACTGCCCGATTTTTGCTTTGACGCCGCTTTCCAACAGGGCGGCATCGTTCTGCCGCGCCGCATAGCGCTGCCATGCAAACAGCCCTGCCAACAACAGCATCAGCAGCACCACAAGCACGGCCATAATGCGCCTGAATTTTTTCTTTTTTTCGGTTTTTTCCATTGCAAGATGCTCCTTCTTTATCATTTTATACGCCGAATTTTGCCGTTATATCGTTGCCCGGCCCCTACCACGGGGAGGTATCGGCTATAGGGGCCACGGCCGGCAGCGGCAGGATCGCTGTCGGCCAGAAAAGAGGAAAGATCAGTTGTTGTAGTTGCTGCTCACAGTAGAGCCGGAAACGGTGTTGGTCTCGCCGTTTCCGATCTCAAACAGCGGGGTCAGGGTGTAGGTGACCAGGGTCACAGGGCTGCAGCCAGCGGCGTTGACATTGCCGCCTGCCATTTGGGCATAGGTGATAACCGGCAGCTCGGTGGGGATATCCACATCACCGGCAGCGTTGACAGCCGGGGCACCCATAAACCAGCCGCGTTCGGTGATATCGGTAGTAGCGGAAACGGTGCTCAGGTCAATGGCAGAGGCATCCGCAATGGCAGATTTCGGGGCCAGGCTCATGGCCAGCTCGCCGCGCTTCAGCTGAGAGGCGGGGGTGGCAACGGAAACCAGCTTCCAGGTGGCGGGCTGGGCCTGCAGCTCGGTGACCTTCAGGGCCAAGCCCTTGTCAGTGCCGCCATTCTTGGCATCACCCACGGCAGGGGTCTTGCCGAAGTTGTACTCGCCCTGGACGAGATCATCTGCCAGGGGGTGGTTGGCATCCACAGCGGTCACAGTCTCGCGCATGGCGTCACCGTCCAGCACACCGGCAGCCTTGATGTCCCACTTGCCGTCAATGAAAATCACGTAAACCTCGCCGGAAGCATTGATGTCCTTGTCAGCCAAAACCAGGTAGTTGGCAGGCTCGGTCCAGTCGGCATCCATGCTGGGGTCGCTGTACCAGTAGGTGTAGGTGTGGGCGGCAGCATCATAGGCAATGCTGTACAGCTTTTCGTTGGAATGGTTCTCGTCATAGATGCGGGCATAGTGGGTGATTTTGGTGATATCCACCACGGTAGCCTTGGCACCCTCGTTAATGGTGGAGTAGTTCTTCAGCTTGTAGGCATCGGACGAGGGGTAACCACGTTGCCGGTGCCACGGAAACCGTACATGCACACGTACATGGGGACGGTTGCCTTCAGCTGGTAGGTTGCCTTGGTGGCTATGGTCACGTCATAATCCACGCGGAGATCACCGGTGGTGTGGTTGCCGGTCACGCGGTTCTCGGTGCCGTCCGGGTCAATGCCGTTCTCCACGTTCACGTAGAAATCGGTGCTCATGTTGGGCTTGGCGTTGGTGGCAGTGTCCACATCCTTGCTCACGGAGGCGGTATCCTTGGTGCCGTGGTAGTAGGTGTACACACCGGCATCGTCCTGGTGACAGTCAGCCAGCAGCACATAATGCACCTGGGTGTCAGCGCCGGTGCCGGTAACGTACATGCCGTAGTGGGCATTGTCGGTATTGTAGGGGCTGTTGTCGATGCAGCGGGAGGGGACGGCAATCCAATCGCCGGAACCGTCATCGCGGTCGGTATATACTACCGTACCGGTGACTGTGTCGATTTTATAAAATGCCTTGCCACGGATCGGGGATACTACAACCGTGGGCTGCATGGTGGTGTCGGGGTGAGCCGCCACAACCGGGTTAGGCTCTGCCGTGTCCTCGGCGGCATAGACCGGGGCAGCGGGGCCGAAGGCAATAGCCAGCGCCATAACACCGGTGACTGCCTGCAAAATTGCATTGCGTTTCATACTCGGTACTCCTTTATGGTTTTTCTTTTTGGGGTGTAAACAGCAAAAGCCGCTCCCTATCCTGCATAGGGAACGGCTCTGCGGTCACCAAACAAAAACAGCACCTGCCGTTTTCGGCAAGTGCTGGCGAAGGGTGGGGCTTATCCCACCGTCTTGGTCACGGGTTCACCGTGAATGGTATCCGGGATTTCCACCCCGTCCACCTCGGGCACGGTCACACCGTATTCGGCTACCGTGTAGGTAATACTGGTCACATAGCTTTCCTGCCGCTCGTTGACGTTGCCGCCCGCGATATAACAGGTCAGCGGTAACAGCTGCTGCGTATCTGCCGGGATTCTCCATTTCTCCGGGTTGGTAATGGCATTGCTGCCCGTAGTCAACTGCAGACCGTTCAGGCGCATGGTCATTTCACCGCGCTGCAGGGTCTGCGGGTCCTTGTCCACAATGTTCCAGCCCACGGTTTGGCTGCCCTTTTGGGAAACCGTCAAATCCGTGACCTTGATTGCACCGTTGGACAGGTTCGTAATACCATAATTGGTGGGTGTTACCACGCTGCCGTCCCCGGCGTACCCGTACATGCACACATACATGGGTACGGTGGCCTTGAGTTGGAAGCGCAGCTTCGGGTGTACTCGCAGCAGGCCGTCCACATAGCGCAGCGTGTAGTTCTGCACAGTCTCGCCCAGCGGATTTTGTACGGCAGCTACCGTAAGCACGCTGCCCTCGTCCGCGTTTTGGTTAATGCGCAGCACATACCCGCTGACCTTCCAGTGGTCGGTGCCCAGGGCAAAGCCGTGCCGGTTCTCACACCAGGCGCAGGGTTCCAGCGTGGGGTCATTCTCCACGTCCAGGTAGATCGCAGGTGCATGGCTGTACCACTCGGTGCTGTAAGAGATATTGGATTCCTTGCCAAATACAGAGCGCTTGTCGTACTCGGTATAGGCAGCCAGGCTGCTGTCCCGGTACAGCCCCAGCACAGAGGCCACGGTATCGCTGCCGATCAGCGGCATGGCCGTGTAATCGGTGTCGGCGTCTGTGCCCAGGTCGGTGTAGCTTTCCTCGTCATCGTTCAGCAGCTCAAATTTGGCATAGGGTGTCGGCGTGCCGTCATCCTCCACATACCAGTCCAGGTCTGTGGGTGTTACCACGATCTCGCGGGGGTAGATCTCGGCCACACCGTCATACTTAGCAACAATGTAGTTGCGCAGCACGGGGTAATCGGCCTCGGTCAGGCTGCCCACGGTCACAGGATACACACCCACCGGGGTGGTACTGTCCAAAGCAAAAAGATTGCCGTCCTTGTCCGTAACCCCAAAAGTAAAGGAATTCTCCAAATGCAGGGTATCCTTGCCCTCCAGGCCGGTAATGCTCAGCCAACCGTCCACGCTGCCGGTGCTTTTGGCGTCAAAGTCGCGGATAAACCAGGGCGTTTCCATGTCGGCAGCGCCGTACATCTTGCGTTCGGACTTGGTGTGTACCTCCAGCAGGGCGCGGCTGATTGCGCCGGAATACTTTTCCTCAGCAATATAATAATCGCCGTAGATATCGCCCTGCAGCTCGGCATGGGTGTCAGCGGTAATGACGTTTTCAGTCAGCTTCTTCAGCCGGTCCGTCTGCGGGGTGCCGTCCGGGTTCAGGGTTTCCCCGGCCTCAGCGGTGGCGTAGGTGCCGGTCATGACTTGATCTTTTAGGGTGACGGCATCTCCCAGCACATTGTCCAGGATAATATCCCGGATTGTAGCCTTGTCGGTGCCGTCATAGGTTTTTACATTGCGGGGCTGCTCGGGGTTATCCAAATACAGGCTGTGTACGGTTACAGGCCGGGGCGTAATGGCACCGGTGTAATCCTCAGTGCCCAGCTTGTAGTTGTAATGGGGGTCGCTGGTCGCATTGTGTACAATGCGCAGGTCACCGGTGCGCAACATGGTGTATTCTTTGCCCTTGCTGTTGTGTACAGCGCCCTTGCCGGAGGCATCTACATAGTAGCCCTCCACGGTGTCGGGGGTGAACAGTACCGTATCGCCTGCCACAATGCCGGTGTCGGTGGTGGCCGCAGCCGCCTGGATGTTCGTGATTTGCCCATTGCACTGCTGGTCGTATACCTTGTCGTTGTGGTAGCTGTATACATTCACAGGCCGCTGGTAAATGATCAAATCGCACTCTGCCGTGCTGCCGCTGGCCAGCACCCAGCCCGCATTTTTGGCGGCATCGGTCAGGCCCACGGTAACGTGGTAGGTGGTGGCATTGACTGCACCGATGTTCTGCCAGCTGGTGCCGGGCAGCTGCGTGGTGGGGTAGTCGGCTTTGTTGCCGCTTACCGGGGCGGTAATGGTCAAAGTCAGCAAGGATAAGCTTGCGCCGGTGCTGCCGGAAACCGTCAGGCTGGTGGGGCTGATCTGCTTGCCGTCATAGACCTTGCTGCTGCCGGTGATCTTGACCTGCAGGGCTTTCTCCCCGCTGGGAGTGGGCGCTGCTACACCGGTGCCGATATAGCTGGTGTCGCTGGCGCTGTGGTTGGTTACGGCAAAGGCTAGATTGGGCAGGTCGTATTCCACCACATACTTGCGGATATGGTCCGTGGCCTGCGTGGTTACCTGGACGGTGTAGGAGCTTGTCCAGTAGGTGGCACCGTAGCTGTTCATGTGGTTGTCTACCTGAGATTTAATCTTGGCACCTGCCGCATCCTCATTGCCGGAGCCGAAGGTGGCAGTCAGGTCGATCGCGGTCAAAGAATAGATGACCGCGCCGTTGCCGGTGTAGTTGTCACCATGACCGCAGGTAGTAACCGTAAACTCGCTGCTGGAACCCCAGCCATTGTAGGTGTAGATACCATTCAGACCGGAGGTATAGCTGTTATTGCCGGAATTCCAGTTGCCCTCAAAGCTGCCGAAATCCGAGTAGATGTTGGCTTTGCCGTTGTTGTCGCCGTAGTCTCCGGCTTGGAATCGGATATAATACTTGTGACCGTGGGTTACGGGAATCGCGTAGTAGTAATACCAGATTCCGGGTACACCGTCGAACCATGTATCGTACCATGTACTGTTCGTGTCCGCGTGTTCCGTGTTCAGGTTTTTGTTTTGATAATACGAAACCCGCGTGCCGGTATACGCAAAGCCGTCGGGACCGGTCATGGCAAAGGTCTGCCCGATTTGGCTGCCTTCAGACCAGGACGCCGGACGTCCGATATTCTTGGCGGTCACATTCGTGGTGGTGGTCGTGGTGCCGGTCACGCCTTTCCAAGAGCCGTCCGCCTGCATGGTCAGGTAATTGCCGTTGTCTGCAAAGCTGGGCTTGTAGCTCATGGCGGAGTTGCTGGTTTTCCAACGCCAGCTGCCGGTAGTCTTGTTTGCGCCGATGTACGCCACGTTGCTGCCCAGAAGGCTGTGCACAAGGCTGTTTTCGGCGCTGCTGGTGATCTCGGCAAGGTAGCCGTTCACACCCAGGTCGCTGTTGTACGCCTTGGCACCGTTAAATGCCTGGTTCCACGTAATGTCAGAGGTGGTGGTCACCACCTTGTATGCCTTGCCGCTGCCGGGGTCAATGGTCACACCGGCCAGGCGCATTTCGTCCACGTACCAGCGGACTTTCGCGCCGCCGGTGGTGCCGTTGGCTACCCTGTTGTTGTCAAAATTGGCGCGGTCGTAGGTGGTAAAGGTCACATAGTTCCGCAAAGCGTTTTCCCATGTACTGGTCTCCACACGATCTTTGGAGGACGATACCAGCACCAGCTTGTCCTTTTCGGTGGTCTGCACGGTAATGCCCAGACTCTGCAAGGCACCGGTATTGATGTTGATGCTGTCCCGGCTGTCATAGCTGCCCTGCAGGTACACAATGGCAGTATTGACGTGCCGTCCGCTGGGCAGGTTGATTTTCAGTGCCGGGTATGCCCATGTGCTGCTGGATTTGCCGCTGGTGGCTGCCGCAATACCGGCTGCATCCGTAACGGTGCTGCCGTTAATGGTGTTGGTGTTTCCGTAAGAAAGCACACCGTTGTGCTGGATGTCTATGGTGTAATCCATAGCCAGACCGCCCCACTGGTCGGTGCGGGTATTGGTGTAGCTGTTCTTTACGGTGGTATACTCCTGCGTGCTGATGCAGCGGAAATAATATTTCAGCAGGGTCTCGGTGTTGTACATGCTCAGCGGCACGTTGCCGATCGTAAGCACGCTCTTAATTGCATACCAGCCGTTGTATTTGCCGCTGGTCACAACTCCCAAATCGGTATTGCTTACGCTCACGTTCAGGCTGTAGCTGCTCACCAAACCACTCTTGGAATTGGCGTCCGCAAAAAAGGTAGGCTTGCGGTCCTTATAGGTCATGTACTGCCATTGCGGGGTGGGCTTGTAGTTGTTGCTCCCCGGCTGGTAGTACAAGATTGCCTCGTACACAGCGCTGCCGTCCGCCACGGTGGCTGTGGGGGTGGTAAGTAGCAGCATTTGCCCGTAGGAGTCCGGGGTCATGGTGTCGGGGTTGGCTGCGCCGCCGCACTGTGCGCTGGGCGTGGTCACAATCTCCAAATCCGGGGTCTTTACGTTCAGGATGTTGCTGTTGCCTGCGGTTCGGTTGGGTACAAAGCTGCCGAATTCGCCGGTGTCGGTGTTATAGCGACCTGTGGTTTCATCCGCCAGATTGCTGTACCACTCGTACACGGTGCCGTGGGCGCTGGTGGCCGTGAACTTCAGCCGGAAATGCGTCCCGCTCTGCGCTGTGTCTACTTTGTTTAGGGTAAGGGTGCCGGTCACACGATGCACGGAAGCGTTGCGGCAGAAGGTGTTCCAATCTGCCTCGGGGTTTACCTCGGCCAAAGCAGTCTGCATGGAGGCATCTTCCTGGGCCGTGGGGTCGCTGATCGTGATCTGCTCCAGACCGCCCCATTCGCTGTCACCCGCCACATCCTGCCATTGCAGGTACTCGCCGCCGTTAAAGGCATCAAAACCAACGGTGGAATACTGCCACACGGCGGTAATGTCGGCGGCGGAACAGCTACGAGTATTACCGCA
>OQWM01002208.1_pt1 | contig 13299 bp, 13 predicted proteins | sample 1691531 | NCBI WGS metagenome assembly OQWM01 (sample SAMN03418257, study PRJEB22391) | human gut metagenome | biome: human-gut; feature: organic feature; material: feces | host: Homo sapiens | place: Tanzania | collected 2013-01 | reverse complement strand
GGATCGGATGACGAGTACATGGCGGCTTTTGAAGCGTGGCGGGAGTCGGTGGGAGCACAAGCCGATATTACCACTTTGGATATACAACACCGACACCCTATCAGCGACGACTTGCCCCGCATACGATTGTGGCGTGGCGTCAAAGATGGGGATAGCGTGCTCGTCCTCAAAGTCAACACGCGCCACTTCGTGGTGCTTTGCCAACTCTCACCGACAAACGCACCGGAAAAGGAGGCACAAGGCTATGTTGCTATTGACGAGTGAGTTGAACATAGCGGAGACATCCGCGCCATCGTATCCCTCTGAAACATACCCCTATCAGGATTGGGGTAACTGCTTCGGGCCTCTACAGCAATACGACGATGCGTTGGCGGTTGCCTGCCAAAAGCGACTGGAGACACAAAAGGAATCCGAACGCGCATACTCAGAGGATTATGGCGTAGATTGGGAGTACGTGTATGAACAGACGGAGATGTGGCGCATTTCCAACCTACCACACGTGCTCGAAGAGGCGTTGTTGGTGGATGATAGGGTGGCGTCGGCACGAGCGACTATCACTGCCGTGGAAGAGGATAGGATGGTCATCAACGTAGTGATTAACGCCTCCACGTCGTTCTCGTTTGTGAAACAGTTCGTGTAGGTGAGGAGGACAGAAATGGCAAGTGCATTAGACAAACTAAAAGATGTGACGCAGTGGACGTTACTGCAAGATATGCTCAACGTCTCAAGCGACGTGTTGGATAAACGCGAGGGTTCTGTCCTATACGACGCGATTGCGAGCGTGGCGGTTGCCAATGGCGACCTACTCACGGGTCTCATTCCGACCCTCTACCAAGCGTTCCAACTACTCTACACTAAGGGTGAGGATTTGGATGCGTGGGCGGCGAACTTCGGTCTCACCAGACGTGGGTCTCTCCCAACTTACTACCACTATGTGGATACGTGGCGCGAGGAGTCACCCAACGACACACTCCTTATTGGAGATGTGCTGCGCTCCCACAACTCCAATGTGCGGTGGATAATCACCTCGGTGGAAGAAAAGGTCGTCAAGAGTGAGACGGATGGTAGCTTCCAAGAGACGACAGGCGGCGTGCTGGAGCCCGAAAGATATTTATCCGCGCTGGAGAGTGTTGTGTTTGGTACGCTCTACGAGTCGGGGCGCGAGGTCGAGTCGGATGAGAGCTTGCGCGAGAGAATCCTACGTGCACAAAAGGTTGCGGTTGGAGGCAGTCTTCTGGAGTATGTCGATCTCGTCCTCAACGTCTACGCCGAGGAAGGTAATCAATCTTTCTACGGTGTGCAGGTTTATCCCCTGTCACGGTGCTGTGGGCGTGTCTTCGTCGCACCCTATCATCAACACTTTAGGCAAGAGGATGCGGGTAGGTTGCGTTGTGCGGCTGAGGAGGAGCGCACCGCCCTTGCCCAGTGGCTCGACCCACAGGATGAAAGGGGTTTTGGCATGGGCCACATCCCCATCGGACACCACGTGTATGTGGTCGGCGCCGACGCCCGCCCGATCGATTTCCACTTTAGATTGGAGTTGGAGCAAGGAAAGGAGTACACACCCGCGCTTGGCGAGGCGATATGCGCCGCGACGGACGCCTATCTTGAGAAAATTGGGGACGATGGATTGTTCACGCGCACGACAAGAGGCAAGATTGAGGGTGGGCGATATTGGTACACATACAGCCCATTCGACCATCTTGTCGCGCTCAACGGCGTGAAGAAAGACCATCCCGAGCTAGTGAACGTCGGCATCGGCTATTACAACTATCAGCTTAAGCGGATGATATTTGATATCGCCTACACGATGACGGAGGCGAGCTCTGTCTTCCGCACGAACGAGCTCCCGTGGATGTACTCACGCGGCACCTCCACCATGTTCGTACACCAGGGACAGGGCTTCGTCGAAGTGGGAGTGATAGAGTGATGGCAGGAGTGATAGAGTAATGGCGCTTGTAACGAAATATGCTGAGAACATACCCGTCTATTGGGCGGATACAGAAGACTTCATCGCTCTGGCGCGTGCGTATTCTACAGTACTCGACCGCCTTTTCGAGGATGTGGCGAGTTGCTTTGAGGCGGCGATCAACCCCGCAACGATGGCGCGTGTTGAGCTGATAGAGTTGCTCGACCGCCTCGGATACGACGATGTGGGTTATTACACCACAGACGAGCTACGCGCTCTCTACGTGGATATTATCGCAACCCGACGCGTTATGACGGAAGCCGCTTTCGCCAAACACTTACAGGAGGCGTGCCCGAGCGGCATCGTGGTGAAGGTGGAGGTAACGGATGGTACACTCAACATTCTACCAGAGTCACCCGAGCAGATTGTCGTCTATATTTCTGTTGACAGAGGTGGGCGAACATGCGCAGGTCCCACAGAGTGTAGCACAGACTGTCCGTGCGGCGGGGCGGGCGGTTGTGGTGGTGACACATCGTGCGGACTCGTTTACGTCGTCGCGTATGCAAAGGTGCTTGACTACCCACAGCGGGATGACAACGGGGATGTAGTGGATTGGGCATTCTCGTACGACTCTTTGGCGCGACGCATTGTGGATTCTTTCCCCGCCTCCGTGCGCCTCCTACTCGACGCTATCCTCCAACCCATCCCACTGGGGGTGACGTACGCAGCTGTTCCCTCTATGGTGGCGGACTGTTACGGGGATGGAATTGAAGCAAAGATGGATGGGTTGGTGCTCTTGACCACGGGCGCGGATGCGACTCTAAAAGTTTCGTATGCCCATTCCAACTCATTCTCGGCGTCGGACTGGATAGAGGCGGTAGACGGGTTTGTCCCCCATTATCCAAATTGGCGTGCGACCTATGTGAAATATGAGATAGCATTCGATTCAACGCGGCATGAGAGCGGCGATCCCAGACGTGTATTCGATCCTAAGGTTGGTGGTGGGTTGATGGCGGGCGACAAGCTGTACGTCGCACTCGTTGAGATTGAGCGTACCACCGACGCCCGCATTTTCAAAATACCGAAGTCGTTCGTACCCTCGCAGGAGCGCGCACAAGGACAAAACATCCTAACCCTTATGTTGTCTGGCGGTGCGAATAACCTCTACACCGAGGGCTATCTACTCCACATTGCCGACCCATCCGTATACCTATTTGGGCAATATCGCCAACTTGTTGACGCGTACGGTAGCACGGACATCTTCTTAGACATCCGCTGCGACGACGCCCATCATTTCCAACCGACAACGGGCTACAACATCACGTACACTTTCAACGAGACGACCTATCACAAGTCCACAGGCGATTTTATATTCGACAAAGACGACCCGCGTATAGTGACGGTGAAGTGGGACATCTCGAACGCGGGCGACTCCGAGTTGACAGTCGATTGCAGGCCAGGCGACGACATGGGGATCAAACTCATTGTCACTAGGACTGACCCGGACTTGACGCCCAACTACACCCCAATCTTTAAGATTGACAAGTGGAAGGGGGCCGCCTATATTGATAGTTATGCGGATCGGGATCAAGATACCATCGACGTGCGTGTGGACACGAACGCAAACGCCATTCACATCGAGAATCTGGCGAGTCGCTTCTTCAGGCTTAACGCCGACGCACAACAGCCGTGCGCCATTATGACAACAAACGCGGCGACGGGCAAGGGCGACGAATTATATGAGAGTGAGCAAGTGAATCCCGCAGGATTGAAACTCACACCAATTCACAAGACGCGTGTCGGTGGGACGGAGTTCAGCGATGAGATGATGGCAGTATTCGCCGACGCATATACCACCAACAAGCGCGTGTTGCCGATACTTGGATGGACGCGCACTCTCGCAAAGCCGTACTACGGTAAACCCAACTACACGCCTGCCGACGTGGCGTCTTTTGTCGTGAAATACTCTTCGTCACGAATAGGCTCCACCCTAAGAAGCGTGGCTAGCTATTACGTCGGGATAGATCTGATAAGTTTGGTGAGCAAGAGCGAGAAGTTGGGCGGCGCAGCTGGTGAGGATGGGCGCGACTTATTCATCGCCAATGTACGCGCGGGAGATGACACCTTTACCGCATGGTGGTCGTCGCTTATGACGATGCCGTTCGGCTCGCTTGCCGCGTTGGCCACACTTATCGACAATGGCGACCCGCGTGTGAGATTGCCGTGGCTATGCCAGATGTCGAATGCGGATCTTATGACCTATGGCTCGTTCAAAACGATCTACACGTACCTCACGGGCACGTTCTACACCTCTCGCCCACGATGGCTCAACGCATTCACAGCCGATGACTTTTTGGAGTTATTCCGACCGTACCCCGCTACATTCCACTAAGATGAGATGAAGGAGAAGAAAAGATATGCAATTCGATACAGCGATACTGACAAATGAAGGCGTGCGCCTGCTTACAACGGCGAGTTTGGATGACAGGCTCGTCCTCACGAAATTCGCGTTCACCGCTAACCCGTTCGAGCCGTCGCCTGACCTCACGACTCTCACCAACACGTGGGGCGACGGGCATGTGGAGACGCAGCGCACGGAGGAAGGCGTCATCCATGTCGATGCATCCGCATCCAACCGCCTCACCTCGGGACGCGCGTATGGGTTCGGTATTTGGGGATATCTCTCCAGCGAAGGTGCGGAGACGGGCGAGCGATTGCTTCTATCGGCAAAGGCTATCGCCCCCGTCGTGGAGGTAACGTTGGCAAGTGGCGCGTGGACGATATTCCGCATCCATGTGGCGATCCAGTTCGCGCCAGCCTCGGCGGACGCCATTATCGTCGAGCCATCCTACAACGGGTTTGTGTCCATCGACGCATTCAATCGATTGGATGCGGCGGTGAATGCCCTCGAAGATCGTGTCGTTACTATCCACGCGAAGGGCGACACGACGAGGGGGGATGACCAAACGATCTTAGGCGATAAGACTTTTGACACATCCTCATTCATAGTTAGTACGGAACGCTCATCTTTGAACGTGTTCCCGAAGGAGGTGATGATTGAGACCGGTGAGAACTATGTCTCATTCGGCGCCCCAACAGACGAGGATAGAGATATGATCATCACTTCACGTGGTGGTGGTATCGTAGGGACAAGAAATGGTGTTGGGATGACGAGCGACGCATACGATGAGGGCGACCCAAAGAAAGCTGCCGTGAGCGTTCGACGGAGATACGGGATAGCCCAATACCCCGTCGTTCTGATCGAGGGGGAGGTGCATATAACAGGGAAGTGCTACGCGTCAGGGGATTTGTCGGCGAATAAGTTAGCCTCGCAGAACCCGCCAGACTTCGCCGCGAGTGTCTACTTGAATGGATCGCTACCGTTGACACCAGCCTATGGCTTCATCTCAAGAAAGATTGATAAGGGTAGGGCATACGAGGTGTTTGATGGATGGAGTTGGTACGAGCCTGGAAAGAAGACGCCGGGTGGATCGAGTGATAACGTTCTCGAAACACCGTATAACTTGTGCTTGAAGAGCGATGCGGATTTGGATGCGATCACTCTCACCCCAGGGTACATCGGTACGGCTAGCGTTGTAGGAATCCCCCCATGGAATCAGACGGATGAGGTACTAACATACGCGATATTCTTTAGAAAGCGCACGCTCGGCAACTTGCTTGAGTCGCCGCGATACGTATTTATGCGCGCGGGCAACCTGAATATTGGCGGTAGGGGTGAGATTCCCATCAGCCGCACACAGGGTACGCATACGTTGTCAACGGTGATAGCTCAGATTAAGGGTAGCGTAGATGATAATGGTGTGGTGTCGAACCTACAGTACCCGCAGGTCTACGCTTGTGCAGGCGGGGATATATTCTCAGTCCCAATCTCTCACGTGATATATGTCACCGAAAATGGTGCTAATATATCGGAGACGGATGGGATGATTATATACACCGTGTATTAGCATAGGATAGGAAGATAGTATGCGAGAGGATGAGAAGAGCCTTGTTCCATACACATCGCTTAGCCACATGGCGAGGGTAAAGAAACTCGACAGTGAGATGTACGTGAGCGAACTGCACAATGTGGTCAAACTCATATACGCCGAAACGGAGATGCGCACGGCGGCAAAAGCGAAGCGGCTGGAGGTGTTGTCGGGCGTGATAGATAGATGCACGACGATGGAGGAGAGGACGAAGTTCCAACTCCAACAGGCGGAAGTGGCGCAACAACCCGTGCTAGATGGACGCCTTGTATCCGCCTTGTTGGACACGCTTGATAGGATGAGGGAGGAGACGGAGCGGATGGATGGACGTGCGGTACATGCCGATCTCACCTTTATCGACGATATGCGGAAGACGGAGGGGAAATGACGACCGTAAGTGTTGTTGGGGTTGCAACCGCCGTCATCCTCACTTTGACCTTTACATTGGGGATCGGCGGCGGTATCTATCTACACAAGAAGCGCGTGGGGGAGCGTAATGCCGACCAGCGCCAAGAGGTGTTGGAGCGAGCGCTTGATGGTGCGCACTCACACACGGGCGAAGTGTTGCGCGTGGAAGCGGAGAAGAGAGAACATGTGCAAGCGTTGGAAAAGATTGGCGCGAGCGACGGGGAGATTGGGGATTGGCTTAATCAGCCTCTTCCTAGCGGTGTTGGAGATTGGCTGCGCGAGTGCGCCACAACCCCTGCCGACCGCCCTGCCGATGGGCAATGACGTCTCCCTCACATCGTTGGGTTGTGAGGTGCCCGCCATCCCCCTCGGTGCCGCCACGAACAGGGATCTCATTCTATACACGGTGCAGTTGCTTGCGACCGTGAAGGTATGCCAATCCGCACTGGTAAACGTTTGTGGTGTGGGTGCGGGCGGGGGCGGACATGAGTGACGCCGCACATGCTGTATCCATACGCAACATTGTAGGCGGCGGCTATGAGGAGTTTTGGAACTTCAAAGGGCGATACCGCCTAGTGAAAGGCGGGCGCGGCTCGAAAAAGTCCACGACGACGGCGTTGTGGTATATCTACAACATGATGTACTACTACTATAAGTACGGGGTGATGGCCAACTTGCTCGTCATCCGCGCCTATAAGGTAGACCACATGGATACGACCTACACACAGCTCATGTGGGCAATCAACAAGTTGGGGGTCGAGCACTTGTGGAAGCCATGCCGAAACCCCATGCAGATTGTCTTTCGCCCCACTGGGCAGAAGATACTATTCCGTGGGATGGACTCATCCGCACGCATCAAGTCCATCACAGCCGCAGTGGGCAACCTCTGTTGGGTGTGGTGGGAAGAGGCATTTGAGATTGCCTTTTACGAGGATGTGGAAACCGTAAACATGTCCATTCGTGGTAGCTTGCCCGAACCCCTGTTTTACCAGCACACATTCACGTTCAACCCCGCTGTCCCAGACCATTGGCTGAAAAAGAGATTCTACGACCACGTAGGGCCAGACGGATTGTCCGAAGATGGGCAAATCCTCGCCATCACCCGCAACTTCGACTGCAATGAGTTTTTGGATGAGTCGTTTCTATACGAGATGGAGAGGTTAAGGAGGTTCGACCCAGATCGCTATCGGGTGGTCGCGATGGGCGAATGGGGCACGAACGGTGGTATCATCTACACGAAATGGCGCATCGAATCGTTCGCATGGACGCAAAAGTTCGGCGACGGTTGGGTGTACAGATATGGGATGGACTTCGGGTTTGTCGAGAGCCCGACCGCCATTGTGAAACTGGCGGTGAACAGGGAAAAACGCCTCATATACGTGTGCGATGCCGTCTATCTCTACGCGAAAGTCTCCACAGAGATTGCGGAGGCGTGTAGGCGAATGGGGATTGCCGAGTGTCCCATTCTCGCAGACAGTTCCCACCAGATGGCGATCGAGGAGATCAGGCGCAACGGTGTGCGGCGTATCGACGCGGTTAAGAAAGGGGCTGGTAGCGTTATTGTTGGGATAGAGCGGTGCAAAGAATACACCATCGTGATTGAGAGGCACTGCGAGCAATTCATCCGAGAGATTGCGAGTTACCGTTGGAAAAAGAACCCACGCGACGAGGGGTGGATCGACGAGCCCGACGACTATCAAGAGGATCACGGTCTCGATGCCATGCGTTACGCCATGTCACAAGAAGAGGCGTTCGACACGAAATTTATGGCTGAATTGCGCCGCCACAATCAAATGCGTATGTCCCGTCGGTATGCCATAGACGCGGAATAGTTTTTTTTCTTGACGATTTTATTTTAATCGGCTATATACTCACCCCGTAGCCACTTGGGTAGGCGTGCCCATTTGAGCGTTCGTTCATGCTTGGTCGTGGGGGGCGGTTGTCGCGCCCCACGCTCCAACACCAACCATTATGAGAGAACAGCTATGTGTAAACGGGGAAGAAAGCCAATGCCAGACAAACATTTAGTGGGCGTCACATTTGACGGCGACACATACGCCACGTTGGCGGCGGTGTGCGATGTTATCGGAACACCTATCGCCACATACGTGCGCAATATCGTGTCGAGAGCGTTGGCGTGCGAAGACAATAGACCTAACATCTCGATCGAGGCATCCACACCTAGAACGGCGATGGAATTTGTCGGCATCAAAGAGCCGACCCCGATATTCCCGACGAGCGATACGCGCCCCATTACAGAGGTGTTGTTGGAGGAAAAGGAGAGGGATGGTGGTGTCGTCGAGGAGCAGAAAGAGGAAGCTCCGACGGTGAATGACGATTTGGATGAGCAGTTGGCGGCTCTCTTCGGCGAGTAGATAAGTGTCCATTTCTATGCTATAAAAAAGGCGTCCCACACTTGGGGCGCCTTTTCTTTTTAAATATAGGAGATGAAAGATATGGCAGAGTCGATCAAGCTGGCGAAGGCGGTTTGGAACAATGGCGAGCCAGATGTACCCAAAGACATCAACCCGCCAGTGTCGTCGGACGTGCGAAAAAAGATGGGATGGACGACCACGCCTCCCTATATCCGCATTGTGACTGCTCAAATGTACTACCACAACCTAACAGACATCAAAGACAAACACTTTATGACGAAAGTTGGTGTGGATGGAGAGAGATCGAACGCGCGTTTGCGGTCGGGGTTGTTTGGTCACATTGTGAATCAGCGTCGGGATTACGTGTTGGCGAAGCCCTACTCGTGCGACAAGCCGCAGATAAAGAAGCAGTTCACCATGTATGAGTTACGAAGGGCGGCGACCGACTACGTGACATGCGGTGTGATGGTCGTTGGGCTAGACAAAGATGGTAAATTCCGCCGTTACCCGCCTGAGAGTGTGGATTTGGATGGCAACTGGGTTGGGGTCGATGCTATCAAACCTTTGCTACGACTGGAGGATGGGACTGCAACAGGTATTGACCCGTGGCAAACGGACGAGGTGGAACGACCGCAATGGTACACGCGCATCGACAGCGACGAACCCGCCCTGTTCGACACCATCCGACCCTACATCGACGCGTATGAGTTGTTGTGGAGCCGCAAGCAAGATGCCCTAGCCGACGCGCCCAATGCCCCGTTCAAGATTAAAGGTTATTTGGACGACCCCGACAAATTAATCTCGCGCTGGAGAGAGGACAACATCATTTGCATCGCCACGGATGGGGATTGCGAGCAAATGGCGGTCGAAACGGATTTCACAATGGCAGACAAGCAACTGGAGATGTTGCATGACGCCATATACGACATCGGATGTGCGGTTGACATGGCTAAAGCTGTTATCGGCAACACATCCTCAGTCGCTCTCCGTCTGTTATACGTCGATTTGGAGAACAAATCGCATCAGTTGTGCGACACGTTAATGGAGGCAATACGCCGCACACTAGAGGTCAACCCCATTGGGATGAGCGAGAAAGAGATTGAGGAATTGGAAATCACCTGGGGGCTGAACACCATCGTCAACGAGAACGACGCCATTATGAACTGTACTCAGGCTCAAAACCTCGTGTCCACACGCACGATGCTCGCCAACATGCCGTGGGTCAAAGACGTTGAGAAAGAGTTGGATTTGCTGGCGAGCGAGGCGATCTTCGCGGACGAATCCTCCATCGACAATTCCCAAAACATTCGCTTGGCCGCCCGTTCCATCCGCATGTCTCAGCAACAGCGCAACAACAGAGAAGACGTTTCGCGTCTCATCCAGAAGTACGTTCGCTCCGACTTCGCGAAAGAGAATGGCGGCGCCAGTGGTAATCCGGCAAGTGGGCACGTAGACAATGCCCATAGATAATGTTAAACTAAGCGTCGAGGAGGGTGATATGTTGTCAGGCGTAGCGACTGCAATAGGCATGATAATCATCTTTTTGTTATTGGGATTTGGAGTGCCGATGTTAAAATGTACGAAACCCGCCTTAACGTCATTCAGAGTAGTCTTTGTGGCGTTCATCGCGGTGGCAATGGGTGGTGTGTTGGTGGACTTTTCCCACATTCCAGATACAACGCGGGATATTGTCGTTCGCGGTGGGGTCATCATTATTGGTGGGTTCGTGCTTGTGCGTTCCATAGAAAAGTGGCTCTCAAATGGATGGCTCAACCTTAATCGAAAGATAGATGTGAAGACGCCTGGTGGAGGTGGGGTTGTCTTGGATACGCCACCTCCACAAACCCCATCGGTGGTGACGACTTGTGTGGAGGCGAAAGCCGCAGACTCCACCGAAGACGACCCAACCCCCGACAAAAGGCATTGACACTTTTACAAAATTTTTGTAAAGACGAATGCGTGTGCCCGCCGTTGTGGTGGTATGCGCATTTTTTCGTTTCGTTCGCGAGGAGGAGAACGATGAGTAGAGTATGCAAATGGAGGCTAGCCAATAGTGGCAAGCGATCGGCAACGCCGACCCACGTCGTCGTTCATTACACGGGTGTGGCGGAGGCGACGCCCGAGGGGGTGTTGCGATCGTGGGAGAAACGCGGTGCGCAGAGTAGCCACTACATCATCGACCTAAATGGTCGTGTTGTACCCGCTTTGCCAGAGTACATTATCGCCTGGCACGTGGGGGATGGACAGCCCGTCGAGGAGTATTGGGGCGCCGCGCACGCAGAGGGATGGCATAAGACACCCCCCGCCGCTTCGTTCACAGGCAACAGGTGCTCTATCGGTGTGGATGTGTGCTGCATGAAGCGGGACAAGACGAGTCGGCACGCGACGGATGCGGATTGGTGGTGTACAGACAGCACCATCCGTAGCCTCATCAGCCTACTTGCGGATATTTGTCGTCGCAATCACATCCCACCGTCGCGGATATTGCGCCATTTTGACGCTACTGGAAAGCTGTGCCCCCGCCCGTTTGTCTCATACAAGGGCGAGGATGGACCGCAAAGTGGAGACGCTTTGTGGGAACGCATTATTCTCGCAGTGGCGAAAGAGCTAGGAGAGTAGTATGTGCGAAGGTAAAAAAGATATTGACATTCTCTTTAGAGATATCACCTCTAATATCGAGGAGACACGAGGGACGTATTACCGTGGTCGGCAGATTGAGCCTATCGACGTGATCGACGCGTTTGATCTCGACTTCGACTTAGGACAAGTGTGTAAATACATTTGCCGTGCTGGTAAGAAGGAACACGAGGCGGCTGTGAAAGACCTACTCAAAGCCGCTTTTTATCTCAAGAGAGCTATTTGCCGTCGAGAGGCGGATGGAGATGGAACATGCTAGATGAAATGCAGGTGCGGGGGCATTCAGAAGTGAGCGGGTCAAAGATGAAGCGCTTTTTGATTTGCCCCATTTCTTATCGTCCCGATGAACGAGATGTCGTAGACAACAGCCCAAAGACTGCCGCCATAGAGGGTGAACGCGCCCACGACATAGCGGAGCGGATGGCATGGGGCGAGGTTGTGAAGGTCCGAGGAGAGGAAGATGTAACCCCTTCGATGGTGCGGGGCGGCGAGCTCTACCGAGATGCCATTTCGGACTGCCTCCTCGAACATGAGGCGGATGGAGCAGTGCTGAAAACCGAACAGCACGTGTCGATGGGCGAACACTTCTCATCCACGCCAGATAACTTGGGCGGATATTACGACGCGATGGTGGTGTGGCGCGGCGGCGTGCATGTGTTCGACTACAAGTTCGGCCGCCACATCGTCGATCCCAACACACCCCAACTTACGTTCTACATCGTCGCCATGTTACTCACGATGGCACGGCGCAAGGGGGTGCGAGGCCTCGACACACCAGCCTCCATTTGCGAGTGGCTTCGCGAGAACTGTGGCGACTTCTCGTTCGAGCAAACGATTGTGCAGCCAAAAAATATCGCCGAACCCGTGCGAACTTATGCTATTACCATCGACGAGATATGCGATTTCGTCGAGTCGTTGGATGCGGCAATGTCGGTATGGCTAGCCAACCCAGTTTTCGACGAGAAGTTGGCGAACGGGAACATCCACGCGTGCAGATGGTGTGAGAAACGCACGTTCTGCACGCGCTCGGTTTGCCGACCAAGTGACTATTTCCTCACGCCTGAGGAATGCCAATTCAAATTTGACCCCAAAGATGAGGGGTAGTAGAAGAGAAAAGGGATGAACGAACAAATCACGCTAGAACAACAAGTGGTACTGGACTATCTCGTCGAACTGAAGGTGCCGTACAAAGTGGATGGCGACACCGTGCGGTTCAAGCCGAGCGGTGCGGGCTCCTACGGTGGGTATGTCTTTACGACAGGTAACGTCTACATCCACAACGAACATTACGCTCCGTTCCGTAAAAAGAGCGTTTCATTCCTATCCATAGCGAAGGAACTGAAGGGGGAGCCGTGGGTAAAAGGGTATCGCGCCTCACATCCAAGAGTCCCTACACGGCAGAAAGTGTGTGTGGATGTGTATCACGAGGTGGGATTATCGGAGCAACTGGGCGCCCCGCCCCTATCTATCCGTCTTTGTCAGTCCTACAAAGCGAGGAATGAGGTGGTGGATACCTCGTTTGAGACGCTGATCGCGTGGATAAGATCGCCAGACGACACGTGGATGGGTAAGAGAGCCACGCTGTCGCCGGCCAAACTCAAGGGGGCAACACCGTGCGTCGTGCAATCGTTTGGAGATGAACGCCTTACCTTCCTCGACATCGACAAGAAAGAGAACGAGGGTGTCGATATGGACGCCCTACGGAAACGAATGGAGGAGGACGACCGTATCATTTGCATATTCACGACCATCAGCGGAACGGGATTGGCGTGCGGTATAGTGGTGCGGGGTGCCGATGGGACAGCCGCCCAGGTTGCCGCGGCGAGCCGCATTTCGGAAGATTTCGAGCGGGATTACCCCGACGTTCATTTCGACAAGACGATAAAGAATAAGGGTCAGCTGCGCGCGTTGGCGTATGACCCGACGGTGCATGTGAAAGATAAAGCGAGGTGGTATATGGTAAAGGAGACGGTGAGAGAGG
>OQWM01002205.1_pt1 | contig 13304 bp, 8 predicted proteins | sample 1691531 | NCBI WGS metagenome assembly OQWM01 (sample SAMN03418257, study PRJEB22391) | human gut metagenome | biome: human-gut; feature: organic feature; material: feces | host: Homo sapiens | place: Tanzania | collected 2013-01 | reverse complement strand
AGGATTTCGAACTCGTGGTGATTCCTGGAGCCCATCATACCATGGGCGAACTCTACGGCGAACACAAGCGCTACGACTTCTTCGTGAAGAATCTGCTGGGTGTGAAACCGCCTAAATGGAGCGATGTAAAGAGCAAGTAATTCAGACTTCAATCTGTTGATAGTGAAACTTCTCACTTGAATCATTATTTAAGTTTTTGCCTCGAAGCAAACGGATAGTCTTACTTTTAAAAAGTAGCTATTTGGTTGTTTCGGGGCTTTTTTTGTTCATTTTATTGCTATTTCTCGTTATATTTTTGTAATTTTGCGGCATTAATTTATCTAACAACAGAAAATAAAGACCCATATAATGAGAAAGATATCTATTCTAATGGTTTCTGTGCTCTGCATGATGATGCCTGTAGGGGCTGAGGCGCAGGTGCCGACAGCCTTCGTATCGAAAGGGGCTACGGATATTCAGGCGCAGCCACATTCGATAACGCAAACCAACTCGGGTGCACAATGGGCTCCTATCGACCCTATGGTGCGCTCTATCACGATGGATGATGGTTTGCCGAGTAATGCTGTGCGTAGCGTGGTTCAGGGTTCCAAGGGATACATGTGGTTTGGTACAGACAACGGATTGTGCCGTTTTGACGGATACGATGTCAAAACCTATTATAATCCCTTTACGACTGTAGACCAGTTTGTGAGCGCCCTTACTGCTTGCGAAGAAGGCCTGCTGGTAGGTTGTAATAATGGAGCCTATCTGTTCTGTAATGCAACTGACCGATTTCAGAAACTGAGTGATAAGATTACGGCGCCTGTCCTTAATTTTTCGCTTGACGGCGATCAGAATATTTGGATTTCTACCAACGGACAGGGTGTGTTCAGATACAATCTGACAACTCACGAACTGCACCAGTATCCGATGAAGAATATTCAGGGTAAAGTGCAAAGTACGCTGGTTGATGCCAACAACCAGGTATGGATGCTCTGTAACCATGGTGGAGCCAGCATCTATCATCTCAACAAGTCGACCGACCAGTTTGAAGCATTCCCTCTGAAGGGCGATGCAACCATGTTTTACGGCATGGCGATGCTGGCTGCTCCCGATGGCAATCTTTATGTTGGAACCTGGGAAAACGGACTTTACAAGCTCAACGCCGATGGTAGTGCCGAACAGCTCATCAGCGGAACCTTGAGTAATGCTGTTCATCATATCCACCAGCTTTACAACAACAGCAACAAGTATATTCTCATAGCCAGCGATGATGGATTGGTGCAGTATGACATCCAGAACCGCTCTTGGAGTATGCTGTCGGAAGTAAACGATCCGAGCCGGAGTACCAACGAGCGTTTTGTTTATGGTATTGCTGGCGATAATGAAGGCGGCATCTGGGTAACTACTTTCTATGGTGGCGTAAGTTATCTTCCTTCTACGAGTGTTGAAGAACGTTTTCGTGCTTACTCAGCTCGACAGGGGGGATTGCGCGGTAATGTGGTAGGAAGATTCTTCGAAGACCAGCAGCATCGCATCTGGATAGCTACCGATGATGCCGGACTTGACTGCTTTAATCCCCAGACCAACAGTTTTGTTTCTTATCCGGGCAAGGAGGCTATGGGCAAGTATAATGTTCATGCTCTCTTTGCCAATGGTAATGATTTGTGGGTGGGAACCTATGGTAATGGTGTCATCAGAATGAACATGGCTACCGGAGCGCAGCAGATTTTCCAGACCGATGGAATGGCTTCGGGAAGTAATGCCTATTGTATTTATCGCGACCGGAAGAATCGGCTGTGGGCGGCTTCGATGGATGGAGCCAGCCTTTTCGATGAAAGTCAGCAGAAGTTCAGAAAAATCAAATCGTTCAAGTCGCTTACCATCGATATCAAGGAAGATCCTCAGGGCAACGTATGGTTTGCTACCCAGGGAGGCGGCTTGTGGCGCTTGGGCAAGAATAACGTCTGGAAACAGTATAAGCATGTAGAGAATGATTCCACTTCGCTGGTGAGTGATCAGGTAAACTGTCTGGCTATCGGCGAAAAGGGGCAACTCTATGCTGTAACCGGCGATGGACTCTGTGAATTTCTGCCTTCTAAAGGTATCTTCCGCCGTATCTCCATCGATGCGCCTAGTCAGGATTTCACGAGCCTTGTAATTTCGCAGGGAGTAATGTGGATTTCTACAAGCAAGGGAATTGTGAAATATACGCCGGGTGAACCTGTCCAGCGGTTCAATAAATATGACGGACTCACCTGCGACCAGTTTATGCCAAATGCCGGACTTCTGGCTTCAGACGGCAGAATCTATTTCGGTTCGACAAGAGGTTTCAACTGTTTCTATCCATATCTCGTCAAGATCAACCAGGTAGCTCCTCCTGTGGCAATTACCTCGGTAGAACTCTTCGGAAAGCCGATAGAGTCGGGAAGCGACCAGCTGGATAAATCTCTGAGTCATGCTACAGAGCTCAATCTGTCTCATAATGAGAATACCATCAATATCTCGTTTGCAGCCTTGAGCTATGTATCGCCTGAGAAGAACCAGTATGCTTACAAGCTCGAAGGAATCGACAAGGATTGGGTTTATACCCACGAACATCGTGCCAACTATACCAATCTTCCTGCCGGAACCTATACCTTCCTGGTTAAGGCAACCAATAATGATGGTGTATGGTCGAAGAATGAGGCAAAACTGCAGATTGTGGTTCATCCGCCGTTCTGGTGGTCTTTACCTGCCAAGATTCTGTATCTTCTGCTCATCGGTTACGCAATCTACTGGTTCATGCAGAGCCGGTTGAAACGTGAGAAACTCCGTCATCAGGAAGAACTCGACCAGTTGGAGCGCAAGCAGGATCAGGAGATGAGAGACGCCCGCCTGCAGTTCTTCACGATGATTGCCCATGAAATCCGTACGCCGGTAACGCTTATCATCGGACCTTTGGAGAGTCTGAAAGAGCATTGGAAACAGGTTTCCGGAAAACTTGCTGAGGGTGAGACTATCACGCAGACGCTTTCTGTTATCGACCGTAACGCCCAGCGTTTGCTCCTGCTAGTAAATCAGTTGCTCGATTTCAACAAAGTGCAGCAGAAGGGCATGCAGGTTCATTTCCATTTGAACAACATTTCGAAGCTGATGCATGCTGTGGCAGAACGCTTCGCTCCTACCTTCGAGCAGAAAAGCATCCGTTTTGAGGTAGATTATCCAGCCGATGAGCTCGTGGCGATGATTGACCAGGAGGCCATTACCAAGGTTATCAGCAATCTGATGACCAACGCCTTGAAATATACGGAGGATTATGTGCGCCTGTCCTGCCGCCTGCTGGAGGATGGAACCCATTTCTGCATCGAGGTAGCGGACAACGGATTGGGAATCAGTCCTGACGAGAAGGAGAAAATCTTCGGAGCCTTCTATCAGGCACGAGATAATAAACCGGGAACTGGAATCGGTCTCAACATCGTGAAGAATCTCGTTGAGGCTCATCATGGTATGGTTGAAGTAGAATCTGCAGTAGGTAAGGGATCTACCTTTATCGTAACCTTGCCGCTCAACCAGATGGATGCTGTGGTAGAGAAGGCAGACGAAATGGTGAAGGAAGAAGAAACGGTTGCTGAGGAAAATCTGCTGACAGATGAAACTCCAGTTGAGCAAGGTTCTCAAAAGGCAGGCGATGCTGTTGCCAGTCAGCTTCGTGAACCGGCAAAACCGGTGATGCTGATTGTGGATGATGATGAAGACATGCGCCAGTTTGTGAAGGCTCATTTCGAAAAGATGTATACGGTTTATACCGCCGACAACGGAAAAAATGCGCTCCGTAAACTGGAGAAACATCCGGTTTCACTCATCATAAGCGACTGGATGATGCCGGAGATGGACGGTCCGGAGTTCTGCCGTAGGGTGCGTGAGAATTCAGAATATTCTCATCTCCCGTTCGTGATGCTCACGGCAAAGACCGATGATGCGGCGAAGACGGAGAGTATGAACTGTGGAGCCGATGTCTACATAGAAAAGCCGTTCTCGATGAAGTATCTTGAGGCAAGCGTAAGACAGCTTCTTGAGATGCGCCGTCTGTTGAGGAGTAAGTTCTCTCATACTCCGCTTGAGCCGATAGCAGAGATAGCTCCAACTCAGGTTGATAATGCGTTCCTGGAGCGGATGTCTCGCATCATCGAAGAGAATGTGGCGAATCCGGAACTCAACGTGGCGTTCCTTGCAGAGAAGATGGGCATGAGCCGCTCTTCGCTCTTTAATAAGATTCGCGGTCTTGCCGATGTTACGCCAAACGAGATGATACAGCTCGTGAAACTGAAGAAGGGCGCACAGCTCCTGAAAGAAGGAAACTACCGCATCAGCGAAATCAGCTATATGGTAGGTTTCAGCAGTCCTAGCTATTTTGCCAAGTGTTTCCAGAAGCAGTTTGGCGTCAAGCCGATGGATTTCGTGGCTGCGGAATCGTAGGATAGAAAAACTATTCGGATAGAATAAAAAATCGCCTGGGTGCTCAGATGCATCCAGGCGATTGTCTTATTTGTAAAAAGCCTATTCTTTATTTCTTTGTGGCTCTGATAAAGAAACCGATGAGGCAGATGTAAGCCAGGAGCGAACAAACCTCAGACATCGGATTAACCCACCAGCTGTCGGCGATACTTACCTCGATGCCGCCAAACTTCAGAAGGGCGCTAACCACACCCATCAGGGCTCCACCGGCGATGAAGCCGCTGGCGATGAGCGTTCCCTTCTCACCACGTTCGCTGTTCACCTTGGCATCCTTGCTGCGCGAAGTAACATACCAGTTGATGGCGCCACCCACGAGCAGAGGAACGTTCAGTTCCAGCGGAATGAACATACCCAGGGCGAAAGCCAGGGCAGGAATCTTGAAATAAGTGAGCACGATGGCTATCACGGCTCCGATACCATAGAGCACCCAAGGAGCGCCCACGCCATTCATCAGAGGGTCGATGACCGCAGCCATCGCATTAGCCTGAGGAGCAGCAAGCGAACCGGATGCGAATCCGTAAGTCTCGTTCAGCAGCATCATTACGCCGCCCACGGTAGCCGCACTCACCAGGGTACCGAGGAACTTCCATCCCTCCTGTTTCTTAGGAGTAGTTCCCAGCCAGTAACCAATCTTCAGGTCGGTAATAAACGAACCTGCTACCGAGAGGGCTGTACAAACCACACCACCCATAATCAGGGCAGCCAGCATGCCGCCAGGACCTTTCAGGCCTACAGCCACCATCACCACAGAGGCGAAGATAAGCGTCATCAGGGTCATACCAGAAACAGGGTTTGAACCCACGATAGCGATGGCATTAGCCGCTACGGTAGTAAAGAGGAAGGCGATGACAGCTACGAGCAGGATGGCGATAATGGCGAAGAGAAGGTTGCCCTCCATCACGCCAAACCAGAAGAAGAGGAAGGTTACGAGGATGGTAACGAGCGAACCGATGGCGATAATCTTGAAAGAGATATCGCGCTGGGTGCGCTTCACATTCTCATCTACATCGCTCTTGCCCTTCAGTTCCTTGGCAGCCAAACCTACGGCACTCTTGATGATGCCCCAGCTCTTGATGATGCCGATGATACCTGCCATGGCGATACCGCCGATACCGATGCTGCGGGCGTAGGCACGGAAGATTTCCTCCGGACTCATGGCACCCACGGTCTTCACGATGCTAGGATCCCAGGCGCTAAGCACGCTATCATGGAAGATAACGCTCATGCCCGGAACTATCAGCCACCATACTACGAGCGAACCCAGACAGGTGAAGAAGGCATACTTCAATCCGATGATGTAACCCAGACCCAATACGGCAGCACCTGTGTTTACCTTGAATACGAGTTTAGCCTTGTCAGCCAGGTCGCATCCCAGACTTACTACACGCGATGTGAAATTCTCGTTCCACCATCCCAGGCTGGCTACGATAAAGTCGTAAAGACCACCCACCAGTCCGGCTATGAGCAACGGCTTAGCCTGGTCGCCACCCTTGGCTCCGCTTACCAGCACCTGTGTGGTAGCCGTAGCTTCAGGGAATGGATATTTGCCATGCATATCGCTTACGAAGTATTTGCGGAAAGGAATGAGGAACAGGATTCCCAACACCCCTCCCAAGGCAGAAGCCATGAAAATCTTCATAAACGAAGTAGTCATTTCCGGGTATTTAGCCTGCAGGATGTAGATGGCTGGCAGGGTGAAGATAGCTCCTGCCACCACGGCACCCGAACAGGCTCCGATGCTCTGGATAATGACATTCTCGCCCAGCGCCTTGCTACGCTTGGTAGCGGTACTTACGCCCACGGCGATGATGGCGATAGGGATGGCTGCTTCGAACACCTGACCCACCTTCAAGCCCAGATAAGCTGCGGCGGCAGAGAAGATGACTGCCATCACGATTCCCCATGTAACTGACCATCCGTTCACCTCAGGATAAACCTTGTCAGGCGACATCAGCGGCTTATATTCCTCCCCGTCTTTCAGTTCGCGGAATGCGTTCTCGGGGAGTTGCAAATTGTCTTTTTCTTCCATTATTTCTCAATTCTGATGATATACTCACTCATGAAACTTGCACCTGGCTGCAGACGGTTTATCAGATACTTGTCCTTAAACTCGCCATCATATTCAGCCCAGTCGCTCAAACCATACCATGGCTCGATGCAGATGAATGGAGCATGCTTGCCTGTTGGGTTCCAGATACCTACGGCTGGAGTCTTGAATTCGAGGGTTACATGAGGTTCGCCCTGCTCGTTGAGAATGCTCACCTGCTTAACCTGACTCTTGTCGAAGATAACAGCATCTTCTGCGAAAGTCTCCTCGTTTACTTCCCAGATGCCCTTGTCGGTTTCTACGGTTTCCTTAGCCTGACGGTCGATGCATCCGCCTACGTTACCATAGAGACGAACAGGAGCCTCGTTGTCGAGTTTCAGGGTAGCCTTCATTTCTTCGCCCTTCTTGCAGCCAGGAACCATGAATGCTGGGTGACCGCCAATCTGGAAGAAGATTTCCTTGTCGTCGGTATTCTCTACGTGCCAGATGACATGAATCTCGTTGCCCTGCAGGCGGTAAGAGATGGCAAGGTTGAAGTGGTAAGGATAGTTCTTCTGAGTCTCTTCGTTGTCGATGAGCGCGAAGGTGAGGCGGTCGGCAGTCTTGCCAACGAGTTTGAACTCTGTATCGCGTGCGAAACCATGGCGAGAAAGGTGATACTCCTTGCCCTCTGTGCGATAAGTGTCTTTCCACAATCCGCATACGATAGGGAAGAGGATAGGAGAGTGACGGTTCCAGTATTTCTCGTCGCCATCCCAGAGATATTCATTACCATTAGCATCCTTGATGCTCTGAAGTTCTGCTCCGAGAGATGAAATCTCAAGTGTGAGCTGATCATTCTTAATCTGTTCCATTGTTATTAATTCTTTTGTTTAGTTTTTAATGTTTCATCTGATTATCTTTTTTCAAAGATATTGCAAAGGTACAATTTATTTTCGTAAAGCACAAGAAAAGAGCGTTTTTTCTCAGATATTACAATATATTTATACGATTTTGTTAGCTTATCTCGAATATTTGCTGTAACTTTGCAGCCCGAAATAGATAGATAACAAGAAGTATAAGAAAAAAAATAGTATTTAATCTAATGACAAGCAGTAATAAAGTTAAAGGCTTTGCGGCGGGTATTGTTGCCGCAGTATGTTATGGTACCAATCCTTTGGGCACGCTCGAACTCTATGGCGACGGATTTAATTCCAGTTCTGTACTCATCTATCGTTATCTCTTGGCGGTACTGATGTTTGCCGTGGTGATGCTGTTCCGCAAGGAGAGTTTCAAGGTGAAGTGGGGACATCTGATTCGTCTTGGCGTGCTGGGCTGCATGTTTTCGCTCTCATCAGCTACGCTTTATGTCAGTTTCCATTATATGGCGGCAGGTATTGCCAGCACCATCCTCTTCGTTTATCCTATTATGACGGCCATCCTGATGACGGTCTTCTTCCACGAGAAGGTAACGTGGTCTACCTCGCTTGCCATTCTTCTGGCGGTATCGGGAGTAGGATTGCTCTATCAGGGCGATGGAAACGATAAGTTGAGCACGGCGGGTTTTGCCCTCGTCATGTGTTCATCCCTGCTCTATGCCCTTTACATCATCTCCATCAACCAATGGAAGAATCCGGGCATGTCGAACATCAAGTTCACCTTCTACATTCTGGTGTTCGGACTCATCACGATGCTCATCTATTCGTTTATTGCGGGCGAGCCGATACAGATGCTGCAAACGCCTAAACAATGGCTCTGTGCTGCCCAGCTGGCTTTGTTGCCAACGGTATTGTCGCTTTTCTTCATGACCATCTCCATCAATCTCATCGGCAGCACGCCAGCCGCCATCATGGGAGCCCTGGAGCCTGTAACGGCGGTCATCATCGGCGTCTGCATTTTCGGCGAGAGTTTCTCCCTTCAGCTTGCCATCGGCATCCTCGCCATCCTTGCTGGTGTAACGATTATCATAGCCAGGAAGAAATAAGAAAGGAAAATACAAGATTAGAAGAAATAAAAATCCTAAGATACAGAGAACGATGTATCTTAGGATTTTTTATTGCATATTATTTTGTGATTACGATATTTTTGCTTACTTTTGCAGGATAGAATTAAAAACGTAGGATTATGGAGAATGTGAAAAGAGTACCATACGGAGTTTCGGATTTCGTGAAAGTTGTGGAGCGAAATCAGTATTACGTGGATAAGACCATGTATCTGCCTCTTTTGGAAGAGGAGGCAGACAATCTCTTTTTTATTCGCCCTCGCCGTTTTGGCAAGAGCGTATTCATCAGCATGCTCCATGCTTATTACGACCTACGAACCCAGGATAGGTTTGATGCGTGGTTTGGTGATTTGTGGATAGGCAAGCATCCTACTCCCTTGCAGGGTAAATTCCAGGTTCTTCATCTCGACTTTTCGCAGGTTGGAGGCAGCATAGAAAAGCTTGAACAGAACTTCAATTTTTATCTGGGCGTGGAATTGGACGGCTTTATCCGGGATTATCAGGAATATTATAGCGAGTATGCGATTAAAAAGGTGGCAGAAACGGAAACTGCAACGGGCAAACTGGCTGTTATCCTGAACGAGGCGAAATCCAAAAGATACCCTCTTTACCTGATTATCGACGAATACGACAACTTCACCAACACCGTGCTTAACGAGCAGGGTGAGGATGTGTATTGGGCAATCACCCATGCCGAAGGTTTCTATCGTGACATCTTCAAGAAGTTCAAGGGTAATTTCGATAGGATTTTCATCACGGGAGTAAGTCCTGTGACCCTGGATGATGTGACGAGTGGTTTCAACATCGGCTGGCATATTTCTACGAAGCCGGAGTTCAACCAGATGTTGGGCTTTTCAACGGAGGATGTTCGGGAGATGTTTACCTATTATAAGGAAAAGGGAGCCATCCGCCCGGATAGTGATATTGAGGCGATTATCAGTAACATGAAACCCTGGTACGATAACTATTGTTTCTCGGCGGATGCTTTGGAAACCCAGAGCAAGGTGTTTAATTGCGATATGATTCTCTATTATCTCCGCAATTACATGAGTTCGGGTGAGGCTCCGAAGGAGATGATTGATCCCAACACCAAGACGGATTACAACAAGATGCGCCGGCTTATCAATCTCGACAAACTGGATGGCGACCGCAAGGGCATTATCAGAAATATTGCCGAGACGGGCGAGATAACCTGCAGGCTGGAGGAAACTTTCCCGGCACATCAGATTACGGATCCCGATGTCTTCCCAAGTCTGCTGTTCTATTACGGCATGCTTACCATCAAGGCAACCCGAGGGGATAAACTGATTCTTGGGATTCCGAATAATAATGTGAGGAAGCAGTATTACAGTTATTTGCTGGAGATGTTTTCGGAGAAAGCGTATCTGAACACCAATCAACTCACCGATTATTATTACGATATGGCGTATGATGGTAAATGGCGGGAGGGGTTGCAGTTCTTGGCTGATAGTTATGCTAAGGTTTCGTCTGTGCGTGATGGTATTGAGGCTGAGCGCAACCTGCAAGGTTTCTTCATGGCGTATTTGAATCTGAATAATTACTATTGTACGGCTCCGGAGTTAGAGTTGAATCATGGTTTCTGTGATTTCTTCCTTTTGCCGGATTTGACTCATTATCCGACGAAGCATAGTTATATCTTGGAGTTGAAGCTGATTCCTAAAAAGGAAAAAGGTATGACTGCTGAGGCTTATCAGGCTGCCATCCAAAAACAATGGGCAGATGCTGAAGCACAAATCAAGCGATACGCTGAGGCTCCAAGGGTAGAAGCGCTTCGTCAGGGCACCAAGTTGCACAGAATCATCCTGCAATTTGACGGTTGGAAATTGTATAGGATGGATGAAGTGTAAAGTCTTTATCTGTCGATTTCCGCACTTGGATGAGGAGTTGCAATCCAAGCCTTATGCGTTCCGCTTCCCACGCTCATCAGGGGCGAATTTTCTCTTGCCGTAATTCTTCGCAGATCTTCTGATGCAGCGGTGCGTTTCAGTTCGTTGATGTTGGCATAGGTTTGCAGATTGATGAATCCGTGGTGCTTGATGACGTCCAGGGCACGATGGATTCGCTCTTCTTCTGTGTAGGGAGACTTGGCGAGTTGAGACACTTCGCTCTCGCAACGCTCCAGGTCGGTTTCGTTTTTCAGACGTTTCAGGAGGGTGGAATCCATCTTGAAGTTCATACCTTTTACGCCCACCTTCCGATAGGGCATCTTGTCGGCATCGTCCTCCAACTCCTTAGGTTTATCATCCTCAAAACCGATGGAGAGGGAGAAGATGCCGATGCCATCGAGCTTCACGCTATAACCCATCGAAAGCATGGTGACAAGAATATCGGAAATGTTTTCCAGTACTGCCTTGGTGGTGCTGGGAGCAATGCCGAGGTTGTAGCCCTTCATCTTTTCCACGATGTCGTTGGTATCCATTGTTCGGTTGGTTACCACTTTTGGGTAAACGGTTCTTTTGCCCGTATTGCGAAGGTCGTTCATTTCTTGCAGTTTGTAATTAGCCATAGTCTTTTATTATTTTTAGGTGATACATTCCTGTTTTTAATTCTCGTGATAGGTTCCGTTTGCCATTGGCGTACGTTTATCCGGTGTTGGCGTATAAGCGTCCGCCTTTGTCGGATGTGCATCCGCCACTGGCGGATAGAACCTTTTCGCCTGCAAAGATACAAAATCAAGGGGCGAAATGCAAGAATTGTTCGGGAGTTGGAGTCTCGGAAGTTGGGACAGGGGAGGATGATTATAGCGGATGAAGATGGTTGTGGTTCTTGAAAATCGAGAAAAATCAGATAAAAGGGAAAATATTGAGGCTAAAATTTGGTGTATTAAGAATTTCTTTATATATTTGCAAACGATTCTACGACTTCTGGTCAGTTTGATTGCTGGAATTCGAATAGCTTAGGCATCGAGTTTTTAGAGGTTCAAGCCCTACGCCGATGATGTTGACCACCTGTTACTATATAATAAGGTGTGACGCAGAGAAAGCAATGGGTGGGTAAATAGAATCGAGACATTTGAGAAAGCGTTTACTTAACGCTTTGTTCTTGGCACTTCGAAACTTCGCAAACTTCTTAGTGTTGTCATGAACTTAGCAACGGTAGATGCTCCGGGGTATGTTTATTCATATCCCCCATGGTTCGTAGGCCGTATTGTATCCATATACAATGTGGCAACTGCGTTCGTAGGGGAATAGTATATCCATATCGGCGTGGGCTTCGACGTTGCTCGTTCTACAACACTGGGCAATGCGAAGGCCTCGAAGCGCGGAACGAGTGACAGACTAGTTCACGCTTTTTTGTGTCCTAAATCTTCGTTTTCATTAATTTTTAACCAAATAATAATTTACAAAATGAACAAATTGAAGTATTTATTGATGGTGATGCTGGCTGTGTTGGCATTTACCGCGTGTGAAGACAAGGACGACGAGAACAAGGAGCCTAAGTTTACCGATTATTTCAGTATGCAGGTTACTAAGTGCGAGCGTGTTGGTGCTAACCTGAAAGTTGATTTCAACTTGAAGAACATCAGCGGAAAGGACCTGCAGGGCATTATGTTAAATGGTGGAGGCTCTGACAGATGCAAAGACGACTTGGGCACAGAGTACTATTCATCTGTATCCTTGCAGGGAGGTAATTGGAAGACGAGTGTAGAGACCAACCTGGCTAAAGGTGCATCGGTATCTGGTTCTTTCTTGGTAGAAAACTATGACCTTACCAACTCTTCCAAGAAATTCAATCTTATATTCAATGGCCGTTGCCAGACTGTTAGCTTTGATGGTCGTGCAGAGGTGAACAATATCAAGGTTGTTGATAACAGAATCTTGAAGAATGGATTTGATACTAATGACCAGATTCTTGAGTATAAGGTTGTTAGCTGCAAGATGGTGCAGGAAGATGGCGGCTTGGATGGTATGGTAAATAGAGTTTATCTTACTTATCAGGTAAAGAACACTTCTTCAAAGGATATTTCTGATTTCTTGCAGAATTTTGGTGGCCATGATCAGGTAAAGGATAATACAAATGAGGAGTATAATGCAGATATTGCTATTGAGGGTGGAGAGTTCCGTGTAAGCCAGGAAGTAACCTTGAAAGCTGGTGAAACCAAGACCTTCGTTGTTAAGGTTTTTGGCGTACGTGAAAATGCCTCAGCTCTGAGTGGCTATGTTTCAACTGCAAGTGGCATCTATCCATGGGCTGATACAAAAGCCCGTTTCTACGATATTTCTATCACAAAATAATAACCCAACACTTATAATCCATTTGTTGCATTTCCTGAAAAAAATGCAGCAGATGGATTTATGGTTTTATATGAAAATGTATTTTTATCTCTAGTAATAACTAAACAAAGAAAATTATGAAGAAAACTAGATTTATGTGGAATGAGTAAGTTGGCTCGTATTGATATTGGCAGGGATGGTTCTAATGGCATCTCGACGGTATCATTATCTGATAAAATGTTCAATGATGGTGAGACGGTGAAGGTGTATGATGCAAAGGGCGTCTTGGTAAAGACGGTGGTTGCTTCGGGACATTTATTTACCGATTTGCAATCTCAGTTAGCTGCTGGACATTATATCTTGAAGTCTTCTGCGAAGTCGCTGAAGTTCAGAAAGTAAAAACAAAACATTTAATCGGTAGGCAAGAATGGTTCTTGCCTGCTGAAAAATCTTAAATAATAGCTTAAACTAAACATTAGACAATGAAAAAGATTCTTTTTAATTTATGCCTTGGAATTCTGGCGGTCATATTGCCATCGGTGGCGTTGGCTGGATACAGTGACAG
>OQWM01002202.1_pt1 | contig 13313 bp, 13 predicted proteins | sample 1691531 | NCBI WGS metagenome assembly OQWM01 (sample SAMN03418257, study PRJEB22391) | human gut metagenome | biome: human-gut; feature: organic feature; material: feces | host: Homo sapiens | place: Tanzania | collected 2013-01 | reverse complement strand
AAAAGTGATGTATTTGTTACATAATTCGGTTTGATTCACGCGTTAGCATCAATTGGTACGAGCGTTCATCCCATTTGGCGTGTACGCTCTTTTCATCTGTCACGCACGCTCATTTCAATTGTGATGAATCGGCGATAGTGGCGGTTTTAGGATAGCAAACAAGCTAGTTAAAACAGTTTTTGTATTCAGTTTGTGCGTTTTCTTTAGCTTCCTTTCTTTTGTTCGCAAAAAATATAGTAATTTTGGAGTGGACAAATTGGCTTCGTGTATTCGTATGCTTAGTCTTAATGCGTCCATGTCTCGTTCCACGCCGAGCCTTTTGCGGGTTGTCACATCTGCATGACGAAGGAGAAAGGGTGGGTAAAGAGGCACGACATAATAAAGGCGTTTACTTGACGCTCTGTTTGAGACGTAACGAATCTAGCAAATTCACAATAATCAAAGTCTTGAACTTAGCAACGGTAGATGCCCCGGGTGTGATTTTTTCATTCCTGTGTGGTTATATGTTAGCCATCATTGTATCCTTACGGATGCAATGTGTTTCTGCGTACATATACCTCACGGGTAGGATTATCATATCGGCGTGGGCTCTGACGTTGTCTGTTCAACTTTGATAGGCAATTGCTAGAGCCTCGTTACGTGGAATGGACAACAGGTAGGTTCTCCACGCTTTTTTGTGCCATAATCTCAATACTAACCTTACATTGTTTCGGAGAAGGCAATGTGACAATAGATGGCTAAAATGGCTACAGGCTACTTGTATCTAAATACACGTGACGAACTTATCCGCCTTGACTGCTCCAAGATTGTCTATATGGAGGGTGATGGCAATTATACCAATATTGTGCTTGTCAACAAGCAGAAGGTATCTGTCTGCATGAATCTTAGTCATATGCAACAGTTTATCTCTGAAAGTCTGCGTGAGCGTGCTTCTGTTTTTGCACGCATCGGCAAGCGTTTCATTGTCAATCTTAACTATATTTATAAGGTGCAGCCTTTGCTGCAAAGCCTCGTTGTTACCGATGGGGTTCACTTCACCTTTCAGCTTGGCATATCAAAGGAAGCGCTCAAGCAGTTGAAGGATATCCTTGTCGGACGTGTTCCTAACCGAACACAAATCAATGTGGAATAAATCAGAAAACTATGGAGATAATAATAGGAAGGGAAGAGGGCGCACGTCGTCTGCATTGCATTGTCGGCGGACGTGAGTTTAATGTCGGTCAGGCAGGCACCGTACCGTTGTCTGTAAGTCGTCGGCATTGCAAGGTTTCTGTTAATGGAAGCGATATCAGCATTGAGAATATCAAAGATCAGAATATCACCTTTGTTGATGGTAACCAGATTATCCGTAAGGCAATCACGCCGACAAGCCGTGTGCAATTAGGAGAAGAGAAATTCCTTGTGCCTCTACAGCAAATACTGAAATTGGCTGATGTCTCAACAGGAGACGTAGACGGTTCGCAAAAAGAGGTTCCGACATTCTCGCTGAAACCAATGAAGACAGTATGGGAGGAATATGATAAGCGCAGAATGGAGATACAGAACAATGCTGCAAAGTCTGCCAATAAGCAACGTTTGCAGGGCATATTGTCCATGTCTGGTATGTGCCTTGGCTTTATTCCTGGCATAGACCCTGCCATACGCATTGTCATAATTGTTGCTGCTTTGTCCATCGCCGTATATTTCTTCATAAAGGGAAGCGTCGGGACGACAGTCCAGCAACAATTACATGACCTTGACGATGAGTATGCCAAGAAATACAAGTGCCCCAATCCTGCTTGTGGAAGACCGTTTGGAGCTATTCCGTACAGGACCATCGAGTATAACAAGCAGTGCTTTGCTTGTGGATGTAAGTACACTCACTGACATTTTATGTAACAATCGGGGCATTTCATACAGGATGCCAATTTCCTTTAGGCATTAAGATGAAAGCATCCTAATTTTGCAACATCAAACGAATAAATTCAAAGAACTATAAAAGCTATCGGTATGAACAACGAAGAAACAATATTCATGCAGCCCCAGAATAATAACAATGAGGTTGAACATACACAGAATGTTAAGGCTACAGAAAAGAAGTCGGACAAAGCGAAGAAGGTTGTAGCAACTGCTGCAGCTTCAGTTATGGGCGGAGTTGTCGGCGGTGGCACAACATACGCAGCTACGGAGATGCTTCATGACAAAGAGGCTGATGAGCAGAAGCCAGAAGAGGAAGCGCAAGCAACGGAAGAACCAGTGGCTAAAGAACCTCAAAAGGTGGAACATGCAGAGGCTCAGAAAGAGGAAGTGGCAGTAAAGATGGATGATAATGATGAAAGTGCCGAGCCTGACTATACTAATCATGCTGGTGCTGACCCCGTAACGCCGAATCCTGAGGTGCAAGCCACGGTGGATGAATCAAGTTACAGCAATGCCAATACCAATGAAGTGCAGGTGTTGGGCGTATACGAGACACAAGGCGAAAACGGACAAACCATGCAAGCGGCTATGCTGACCAATGGTGAGGAAGTGGCTGCCGTTGTGGACTTGGACTCGGACGGTGTGGCTGACGTACTTCTCGTGGATGAAAACCATAACCAACAGATAGACGAAGGTGAGGTCTACGACCTCTCAAATGACAATGTGCAGATGTCGGTTTATCAAGATGCTTATCAGGCACAACAACAGGCACAGCAGGAGAACGACACATTCGCTTATAACGCCAATGAAGATCAGCAAGACTATGATAATGATGCCGATCCTCAATATCTGTAATGTTCTGAGATATTCGCTCTTGGGGCTTGTCTTAGCGTTTTGCCCATTGGCGATTGAGGCAAAGATTTACCTCTTGTCTGTCGGCATATCCGATTATCCCGGCACGGAGAATGACCTACGCTTGCCACACAACGATGCTGCCACAATGCAGTGGCTTTACAAGGAGAACAGACATGCAAAGGTTTGCCTGTTGATTAACGATAAGGCAAAGGTGGCAAACGTGAAGAAGGCCCTGCAAAAGATGGTGAACATAGCAACTGCTGACGACATTGTCGTGATGTTCTTCAGCGGTCATGGCGTAAAGGGCGGCTTTATATGTTACGACGGTTTCCTATATTACAGCGACATTTATGCAGCTATGGCTTCATGCAAGAGCAACAACAAGATGGTCTTTGCCGACGCTTGCTTCTCTGGAGCCATGCGTCAGGTTAAGAACAACGCGAGTTCAAACGGTAACAAAACCGGCAACGTAATGTTCTTCCTCTCCTGCCGTAGTAACGAGAAATCAATAGAGACACCGAAGATGACCAACGGCTTCTTCACTTATGCCTTGCAGCATGGGCTGCGAGGAGGTGCGGACAAGAACCGTGACCGCATAATTACGGCAAAGGAACTCTTCGACTATGTGAGCATGAAGGTGAAGAACGAATCTGGTAACCGACAGCATCCCGTGATGTGGGGAAAGTTCTCCAATAACATGTCAGTGATAAAGTGGTAAGAATAATATAAACGAAGATGTAAAAATGAGTGAGATAAAGATAAAATGCCCCACCTGTGGTAAGGTGCTCCGTTTGCAGGAATCCCCTAACATAGATGTGGCATATTTCACCTGTCCAGTATGCAAGGAAAAGCATATTGTTGGCAAGTGCCAGCGATACGTGGAGCAACCTAAGCCCATAGCTTCTTCTGGTGATGAAACACAATATGTAGGTGCGTCGGCGCAACAGTCTGGAGGCTACGAAACTCGTATCGGATTTTCTCCTATAGCAAGTGTTGGTATGCTCGTAGATAATAAAGGCGCAACATATCAGCTATGTTCTGGCATCAACACCATAGGGCGTAAAGCCACTACGTCTTCGGCATCCATACAGATAGCTACCGACGACCGCACAATGAGTCGTAGTCATGCCATAATAGAGGTTCGTAATGCGGGCGGACAGACCATTCATATTCTTAGAAACGGGGCTAACAAGAATCCGTCTTATCTGAATGGTTTTATTATAGCGCGACAAGACCAGCTCATCCTAAATAATGGTGACCATATAAAGATGGGGAATACAGAATTGACATTCAAAAAGTAACAGAATATGAAATTCAAGATAAAAGCATACAACCTGCAAGAACTTGGACAAAGGACAAATCAGGAAGATTCGCTCTATCCAGCCTTGGGAAAGTCAAAGCCAGAAGATCGCTTGTTCATTCTTTGCGATGGAATGGGCGGACATGAGAAAGGCGAGGTGGCATCGGCTACGGTGTGCGAAACTATCAGTCGTGTAATCCTTTCTACTTGGCATCCCAATGAGGCTTTGAGCGACGAACTCTTCCTGCAAGCGCTTAGCGCAGCATATGATGCACTTGATGCAAAAGATAATGGCGAAGAGCGTAAGATGGGAACTACGCTCACATTCTTATGTCTACACGCCAATGGTGCTACTGTAGCACATATCGGCGATAGTCGTATATATCAGTTGCGCCCTGCTTCAAAGAACTCTCCTGCACAGATTGTTTTTCGCACGCAAGACCACTCGCTTGTCAACGATTTGGTTAAGATAGGCGAGATAACGGAAGAGGAGGCGAAGCATCATCCGCAGAAGAATGTCATCACTCGTGCCATGCAGCCATGTCAGGAGCATAGAGCAAAGGCAGACATCGCTCATCTCACAGACATCCAGCCAGGCGACTATTTCTTTATGTGCTCGGATGGCATGCTCGAGCAGTCAACCGATGATAACATTCTAAACATCATCACAAAGCCTAATGTCTCGGACGAGCATAAACTTGAGATGCTCCGTCAAGTGACAGAGGAGAACAAAGACAACCATACGGCACACCTTATATATATTAGTGATGTAGCGAACTCGGTTGTCGAAGACGTGTCTGTTTGTACTTCATCAACTGAATCACATGATATGTTAATATCTGCAACGTTTTCTAAAACCAAGAAGAATAAGATAAAGAAACTTATAATATGGACTGCAATAGTTGTTGTTATGGTACTTGCTATTGTTGTAGTGTCGTTTTTTTGTATTTGGCGGACATAAAGCAGAGAATAATATAATCATATAATAAAAGTTGATACTATAAAAGAAAAAAGCCATTTAGTAATTACAAGAAAGTAATTTGTTTCATGGTGACAGAGCTAAAATGTAAAGTAATAAATAAAAAAGAATTAGTAGATAGTATGGAAAAAGTTTATCATTACACTAAAATCCGAAACGGAAATATCAAAATACTGGAGAGCATTGTACGAAAGGATGCTCTTCACTTTCATTCTTCGTTTTTTCGCAAATATGCACAACAAGACTATCAATGGATAAGAAAATATTCTAAAGACATAGTGAAAAGCATTTGTGAGGAAAAAGAATGGGTTTATGATCCTGATAATTTGGTTTTAAATCCCTATTTTATCAGTTTCTGTATTGACAAAGATAGCAATTATATGTGGGAACACTATGCAGATGAAGGACGTGGAATGAAACTTATCCTCGATAAGGAGTTGCTTAAGTGTGTAGCGCATTTTGATCCTGATAGGCATGGTAACTATTCAACATCAATAGAAACAGTACTACCTTGTATATACATAAATCAAAAGGACGATCTTAAAAAGGTATTATTAGAAAAAATGCATCAACCAGAATTAGACGGGTGGAATGAGTTTGATAAATTGAAGTTTCTTGTTTCGTCAATCAAACAGGCAAAACCATATGAAGAGGAACAGGAATATCGTCATATACATCTTCATAACATAGTTGGTCATTATTATTACAATAATGGTGATCCTTACTATGTGGACGATAATGGTCCGACAAATAAAAATGAATTTATTGATATACTGTTTCCTCATGACATGTTATTAGGTATAGAGTTGGGACCTAAAACAACAAATAATGATTTAGATTATGTACGCCAACATTTAATAAAGATGGGGTATGATCCTTGCAAAAAACATGTAAAACATTATAGAAATAACGAACGATGAAAATTAACAGAGTATTGATAAATGAATAATACCAACAATACAACATTGCTCCCCGTAGGCACCATCCTACACGGAACATACAAAATAGAACGCTACTTGTCGTCAGGTGGCTTCGGCAATACCTATGTGGTTACCAATTTGCAGTTTGGTGAAACTCGTGCTATAAAGGAGTTTTATCTGAAAGGCATTTGCCAACGTGAAGGTGATAGCACAACGGTGAGTGTAAGCAATGCCGAGAATACCAATAGCTTTGAGCAACAGCGAGAGAAGTTCAAGAAAGAAGCTCGCCGTCTCCGTAGTCTCAGTAATCCTCATATTGTCAAGGTCTATGATCTTTTTGAGGAGAATGGTACTGCGTATTATGTGATGGATTATGTGGATGGAGAAAATCTATCTGCACGTTTGAAGCGTACCAATGCACCTTTGGCAGAGTCTGAGGTTCGCAATTACTTGAATCTGATATTGGATGGTCTTGAGGCAATTCATAACGAAGGTATGTTCCATCTTGACATCAAGCCTGCCAATATTATGGTGGATAGTCATGACGTGGTCAAGTTGATAGACTTTGGTGCAAGTAAGCAGCAGAGTACAGTAGGTGGTGCTACGATAAGCACTGGCATCAGTTATACAAATGGCTATGCTCCTAGTGAACTAATGGCGCAGAGCTATGATAAGTTCGGACCATGGACAGACTTTTATGCCCTTGGTGCCACTATGTATAAGTTACTTACCAATCAAGACCCACCATCAGTTTCTGACCTTTCTGAAGACGAGACAGAGGACAAGCATCTTGCCCTCCCTATGCCTAATGTCTCTAAGGAAATGATGAGGTTGGTTGTTTGGATGATGCAAGTGAATAGATTGAAGAGACCTAAGAATGTTGGTGAGATAAGATGTATCTTGCAACAGTCTTCTGTTGCTACTTCTAACAATGAAGAGACAAAAGTGTTTAGTCCACATCAATCTTATGCTAATCCAGTTAATGATGAAGAAGAAACAGTGTGGGCAAGTAAACATGGAGATGCAAAAGTTGAAGAGAATGAACAAACTCAGAGTAAGATAGAAAAACAAACAAGTGGCGATACTGCTAATAAAAATACGCATTTTGTAGTGGTGTTTATACTTGTGATAGTTGTAGTTTGTGCAATCGCAATTATGACACGAGGATGTGGCGGAAATAGAACTGCTTCTGACATAAATAGTGTTGAAGCATCTGCGGATTCGGATGTTGCATTTCCTGATACGATGACATATGCCGATTCTGGTGCTGATACTTCAGCAATGTATGTGGAGAATAAAGAAGAGACATTCTTCAATGAAAAGGTAAGATATACAGGTGCTGTTATGTGCGATCCTGATCCTGGATATTTTTATCCGCTTGATGATGCAGGTGAACTTACATTTAGTGATGGAAGAATGTATAAGGGCCCTTTTAAGCGTGGGCGGATGGAAGGTGATAATGCAACTTTCATTTATCCAAATGGTGATACATATACGGGTTCTTTCTATGATAACCATTTCTCAAATGGTACATATACAGTAAAATCTACAGGTGAGCAGTTTATTGGTACGTTTGATAGTAATGGTCAGCCGAAGAAAGGTGCCTGGTATGATAAGAATGGTAATTTTTTACAGAATGTTTAAAAAATAATATGGCCTTATGGAACAAGATACATTGTATATAGTAGGTAATGGCTTTGATTTAGCCCATGGTCTAAAGACGAAATATAATGATTTTAGAAATTGGTTAGAAGAGTCTGGCTTTCATTCTTTTGTGAATCGTATGGAGGCATTGTATCCAGATGTGAAAAATGCTAATGGAGAGTGGAATGATATAGAGACTGCATTAGGACATTTTAAAATGAAAGATGTGATAGCTTACGATAAAAATTATACAGATTGTAATACTGTAGGAAATGTTGTTCTTCCTGTGGGTAATAATATAAGGAGTGTGACAGCAAGTCTTTCTGGAAATCTATGGAAATGGATAAAGTCTGTGGATTTGCTTAAAACGAAGCGTATGTTCTTGCTCAATGAAAATGCACTATTTGTTAGTTTCAATTATACATTGACTTTGGAAACTGTATATGGGATACCTCAGGATAAAACATGGCATGTTCATGGTTCTATTTCTGATAAAACAAATGTGTTGGTGATAGGGTATGGTGTGGATGAAAAATTTGATAATGCTCCTAATCCGACAGCCTACAATCTAACGGATGATGATAAACGACGCAATATGATGGCAGATATGGTAAAACGTGTTCCTTTATACATTGATAAGTTTCACAAGTGGAATAACTTTTCCAAGATGAAAGTTATAAAGCATGTCAAGGTTATAGGACATTCATGTTCAAAAGTTGATCAAGCATATTTTGAGGACATAGCTAATGCTATTTCAACAGATGCTGATTGGACATTTTACTATCATGCATCAAAGAGTAAAAAGTTTTATGCTAAGTTTGCTAAAGATATAGTTAATTTTGTTGGAAAACAGTGTGTTAAAGTTAAGCATGATTCAAAACTAAAACGAGTGAAATGTAGTATGAAGTAAGCTGGAATAAAATAAATGATATGTTGAAAAGATTTATAATGTATGTTATGCTTGTAATTTTCTGCATGAATGTTGCAGGTCAAGGAAAAGTCGTAAAACGAAAATCAATGGTTTATGTAGTTAGAGACAAATCGTTGGATTTTCTTGAGGATTATGAGGATTATCGAATATGTAATGCTCCTTTGATATCGACAGATTGTCATCGATGGGGGATAACAGGTATGTCGATAACAAAACAGGGTACTGTTTTGCGTAAATGGTGTATTCCTAAGGAAAATAATACTTATGTATGTAGTTCTCCTAATGAATTTATAGAGGATGCACAGACAAAGCGTAGATTCTATATTACAAAAAGTCAAATTGGTATAGGTTTGGAAAATAAAGTGTTTTTAAACAATTCTGAACATTTCGGATTTGCAGAGACGTATCCACCATTACCATCTTCTGTGAAGGTTATCAATATTTATAATGGTAGTCAGTATATTGTTAAGAATTTACGAATAAGATAAAGTCGAATTTTAAGTAACTAATATGTTGTTAGAGAAAATTAATCTAAAAAATGATAAGGTTCAAAAGTCTTTGTTATTAAATGATGACTTTTGCTCATCATGGTTGTCGTATAAGGAACAATATATGACAGCTCTTGATTTGTTATTTGGTATAACTAAGAAAAAGAAGTGTCAACTGAATTCTATGTTTATGCCTTTTATGTTTATATTTCGGCATTCTGTAGAATTGATGTTAAAGGAGGAATGTGATAAAAAGAATATAGAGATTCCGAAAAATCATGACCTGTCAAGTATTATAGAATTATTAGGGGAATATGATAGTTTAAATAAAGAGAAGCTATCTGTACTAAATTTCAATACTCAAGGTGATGAGTTTAGATATTATGATTGGGAAAATTGGAAAAACAATGTTGATAGTGAATTGTTGGATGTTTATTCTGCGTCTGCGTATTTTTCTTCTATGCAGAATTTAGACAATGTAATAGGGTTAGGTAATAAGAAACTTCATAATGATTTAACTTTTCATCTAAGAGACATATTGTATTTAGGTCAGGTTCGTACACAATACGATTTGTGTGCTTTAAACTTGGTGAATTGTGTTTTGGATGGTAATAAAACAATAGATTCTGTCTTTCTCCCTATAATGTTCTGCCTTAGACATGGAATGGAACTGGCTTTGAAGAGCTCTTTGTTGCAATTAGTAGGGTTAGGTGAAACTTCAAAGGAGAACATAAAGAAAACTCACTCTTTAGTAAAATTATCCAATGTGCTTGACGAATGGTTAGATTTAGCTATCGGAAAAATATCACAGCAGGATTCGTTGTATAAGGAAACAATAAGTAAGAGAAAGTTGTGGAATTCTTTAAAAGAGAAAATTCAACGTTTGGATGCAAGATCATTGACATTTAGATTTCCTGATGTTAATGTGGTATCTTTTGAAAAAGATATAGTCATTCAGATATTGGATTTATATCAACAAGTAGATTCTTATTTGACATTTAGTGTTGATGTGTTAGCAAACAATTGTGGATTTGCTATAAACGTTACAGAACTTGATTTTTAACTATAGTAAATATGAAAAGATATATAATATTATTTACAATGATTTTTTTTGTGACTCAGCTATGTGGACAAAATGCTATTGTCAAACGAAAGCAAGGAGGCAAAATCACAGAATCGCATAATACGTCTAAAAAAACAAAAAAACATACAGAAACCATTAAAGTGGTTGGTAGAAAGCAAGTCTTGCAGCGTATCATGGATAATATGGTATATATCGAGGGAGGAACTTATCTTATGGGTAGTAAATATAAAAGTCATCGTCCCAAAGTAGCTGTTTCTAGTTTTTATTTAGGAAGATATGAGGTTACACAGGAAGAATGGGTTGCTGTAATGGGACAAAATCCGTCTCGTTTCAAAGGGCTCAAAATGCCTGTGGAAAATATCTCTTGGGAGCAGGCCAACCAATTTGTAGAAAAATTGAATTTACTAACTAAAAGAAAGTTTCGTTTGCCAACAGAAGCAGAATGGGAGTATGCTGCGCGTGGTGGAAAATTTGATAAAGGAAATAGATATTCAGGTAGCAATGATATTTCTTTAGTTGCTTGGTCTAGTGATTTACATCCAGAAACGATACATAATGTGGGAATGAAACAACCAAATGAGTTGGGAATATATGATATGAGTGGGAATGTTTATGAATGGTGTTATGACTTTTACAAAGCTGGATTTGATTATGAAGTGGCACCAAATCCATGTAATCTTCAAAAAACAGCAGAAGGTCATGTCATTCGAGGTGGTGATTTTTCTAAACAGTCAATTTTTTGTACTACAACAGAAGGAACATATTTTGGTGCGATTATACCTTCTTATGTAGGGTTAAGATTGGCTATTGAGGCTCCTTTTTAATAATGGGGAAAATAGGTAACTACTCTTTGATGGAATGATTAAGTGTAAATCTTAGGTATGAATCAATTACGCATTGTGTTCAATTTTACAGGTTTATTATGATGATATGTTTTTAGTTTATTATATAACAATTCGTGTTGTTAGAAAAGCTTAGGTGTATTTATGATTGATTATCTTCAAAACAAAAAATATAAAATAGAAAAGATCCTTGGTCAAGGTGGTTTTGGAATCACCTATTTGGCTAAGCAGAAGGTTTCTGTAGCAGGTACCTTGGGTACGATTGATGCAGAAATCGAAGTGACAATCAAGGAATTCTTTATGAAGGAACTCTGTAATCGTGATGAGGCATCATCAATGGTGACGGTTCCTTCTACAGGAAGTGCTGATTTGGTTGAGAAGTTTCGCCAGAAGTTTATCAAGGAAGCGAAGAATATCTCAAAGTTGACTCATCCTCATATTATTAAGGTGTTGGATGTGTTTGAGGAGAATGGTACCGCTTACTATGTCATGGAGTACATCGATGGTGGCTCTTTGTCGGATTTGATAGTGAAGAAAGGGGCTTTATCGGAAGAAGAAACCTTGGAATATACGAGACAGATAGCATCTGCCTTGCAGTATATCCATGCCCATAATATGAACCACTTGGATGTGAAGCCTGGCAATGTCTTGTTGCGACAGAATGGGGATGTGGTCCTGATTGACTTTGGTATGTCCAAGAATTATGATGTAGCTGGTGAACAGACTACGAGTAGTCCTGTTGGAGTGAGCGTAGGCTATGCACCTATTGAGCAATCTCGTGTGGGAGGATTGGGAATGTTCTCTCCGGAAACAGACATATATTCTTTGGGAGCTACAATGTTCAAGATGTTGACAGGTCAAACTCCTCCTGAGGCAACTGCTGTCTTTGATGAAGGCTTGCCGGAATTGCCGATGGGAATAAGTGAGCAGACGAAGCGAGTTATTGAAAAGGCAATGCAACCAAGAAGAAAGGAACGCTATCATACGATAAAGGAATTCTTGGATGCGCTGGGGGATGAACAATATTCAACATTATCGATTGAGCCAATTTTAGAAAAGACTGTAACTTCTGAAGAACTATCTCTGAAAGAGGATACAATTTTCTGTTCTAAGACAAATCCTGTTACTACATTGGACGACTCAATGAAAGAAGTAGATTTAGGTTTGAGTGTAAATTGGGCTTCTAACAATTTGAGATTAGCAGATGCTAGAACAGAAAATAGCCTAATTGGTTGGGGAAATGTCGATGGACGACTAAAGAGTCAAACAGTAGAAGAATATATCAGCGATATAGACATTGATGACATTGCCGGAACTTGTTATGATATCGTATCTTCTAATTTAGGAAAAGGTTGGAGTATGCCTACGGAAAAACAGTGGCAAGAACTTTTGATTAAATGTACTCTTAGTTACAATTTCAATAAGTGTGGTTTTGATGTTATTGGTCCTAATGGAAATTCTATATTCTTGCCGCTTGGTGGATTTAGAACAGGTGATACTGTGGGTAGTAAATCTTATGGCTTTTATTGGACTTCATGTCGAGGCATAAATTCAAATATGGCCAAATATGTGTCATTGTCAAAGAACTGGAAAGAGACAAAAGAAACATATGTTTATTATGGGATGTTTATCAGACCTGTAAGGAGAAGGCTATAATCAAACGATATGAAAACGTTATTGTTTATATTGGTATTTATACTGAACTTTTTGGCTTCGCCTGCTAAAACTTATATCGTGTGTGTTGGTATTGCCGATTATCCCGGCCGTCAGAACGACCTTCGGGTAAGTGCGAATGATGCCAAGACCATATCGGGTATCTTTACCAAGAATGGTAATGCTACGGTTGATTGTTTTGTCAATTCTGACGTTACTATCAAAAAGGTATGTACGGCAATGCGTAATACATTTGCCAAGGCTTCGCCATCAGATGCTATTATCCTATACTTTAGTGGTCATGGTGTGCCTGGTGGATTGGTGTGTTACGATGGAGTTTTGTATTACTCTTCCGTATTGAGCATTATGAGACAGAGTAAAGCTCAGCAGAAAATGATTTTCGTTGATGCTTGCTTCGCAGGGAAAATGAGAAATACGAATAAGAGGAATACTAACTATTCTAAAGAGAATGTGATGTTCTTCCTCTCTTCTCGTTCAACGGAGAAATCCTTAGAAACTCCGAGACAGACAGGTTTCAAGAACAGCCTGTTTACTGTGTTTTTGGAACGAGGCTTGCGAGGAGGTGCTGATACAAACAAGGATAGAGTTATCACCGCTAAGGAAATCTATAACTTCGTGCATCAAGGTGTAGTAGAAGCGTCAGGGAATCGTCAACATCCCGTAATGTGGGGTAAGTTTGATGGGAATATGGTGGTGA
>OQWM01002197.1_pt1 | contig 13334 bp, 10 predicted proteins | sample 1691531 | NCBI WGS metagenome assembly OQWM01 (sample SAMN03418257, study PRJEB22391) | human gut metagenome | biome: human-gut; feature: organic feature; material: feces | host: Homo sapiens | place: Tanzania | collected 2013-01 | reverse complement strand
TGGAGTGGGTGTCGCGCACTGTGATGCCCATGTTGTCGAAGAAGTTGTGGAGTTTGGTGTTGTCGGCTCCGAGATACACGAGAGCCTTGCATTTCTTAGCCACAAGTTCCTTTATCTCGTTGTAGTCGTTGCCCTTGTCCTTGCCTCCGATGATGAGTATGGTGGGTGTGCGCATGCTTTCGAGTGCATACCAGCATGCGTCGACATTGGTGGCCTTCGAGTCGTTGATATACTGCACTCCTCCCACTTTGCACACCTTTTCCAGTCGGTGTTCCACTCCAGGGAAGTCGCCGAGACTCTTGCGTATCACGTCCTTCTTGATGCCCGAGATGTTGCCTGCAATTCCAGCTGCGAGCGAGTTGTAGATGTTGTGTTTACCGGTGAGTGACAGTTCTTCCTGCTCCATGTTGAATGGTGTGGGCTTCTCTATCTTGTACTCGCCGTCCTCAATGTAGCCGATGGATCCGTTCTCCTTGAGTTCCGAGAAGGGATATTGTATGGCCTTGATGTCGTATTTGTCGAGTTCGCGCTTTATCACTGGGTCGTCGTTCCAGTAGATGAATGAGTCGTCGCCGGTCTGGTTCTGGATGATTCGCATCTTGGAGTCGACGTAGTTCTGCATGCAGAAGTCGTAGCGGTCGAGATGGTCGGGAGTGATGTTGAGCAAGATGGCGATATTGGCGTGGAAGTCGTACATGTTGTCGAGTTGGAAAGAGCTGAGCTCTATGATGTAGTATTCGTGCGGGTCTTCAGCCACCTGCAGTGCGAGCGAGCGTCCGATGTTTCCGGCGAGTCCAGCGTCGTAGCCAGCAGCCTTGAATATGTGGTAGATGAGCGACGTTGTCGTGGTCTTGCCGTTCGATCCAGTGATGCAGATCATCTTGGATTTGGTGTATCGTCCAGCAAACTCAATCTCGCTGATGATGTGTATGCCTTTCTCCTCGGCTTTCTTCACCATCGGTGCCTCCTTGGGTATGCCTGGGCTCTTGATGATTTCGTCGGCAGAGAGAATTTTCTCCTCGGTGTGTTGTTTCTCTTCCCACTCAATCTGGTGGTCGTCGAGAAGTTTCTTGTATTTGTCCTTGATTGCCGACATGTCGCTTACGAACACGTCGAAGCCTTCCTTCTTAGCCAGTACGGCTGCGCCGGCTCCACTCTCGCCGGCTCCAAGAATTACTATGCGTTTCATTTCCTTATATAAATTTCCAAGCCTTTCCTTTGGGCTTGCTTATCTTATTTTTAATGTTATTATAGTCATTGCTGCCAATATGATGGTTGTAATCCAGAATCTTATTGTTATCTTCGATTCGTGGATGGCACCCTTTGGTCGTGTTATGAGATAATGACACTCAGGGTCAAGTTGCGACTGTTGTGTGCGGAAGTTGTCGTGGATAGGCGTGCGCTTGAAGATGCGTTGCTTGATGCCGCGGCGCTTGCCGAGTTTGTAGTAGTACACCTGCACGATAACGCTCAGACTCTCCACGAAGAATATGCCGCAGAGTATGGGCAGCATTAGCTCCTTGTGTATGATTATCGCCGTGACTGCTATGATGCCTCCGATAGTGAGCGAGCCTGTGTCGCCCATAAACACTTGTGCTGGATAGGCGTTATACCAAAGGAATCCTATCAGTGCACCTATGAACGCGCATAGGAACACCACGAGTTCCTCCGACCCTGGAATGTACATAATATTTAGATAGGAGGCATATTCTATGTGCGAGCTGACGTAGGCTAATATTCCTAACGCCACGCCTATGATGGCTGAGTTGCCAGCACACATACCGTCCATGCCGTCGTTGAGGTTGGCTCCGTTGCTCACTGCCGTCACCACGAGGATGGTCATGATGACGAAGAGTATCCATCCTGCCGCCGTCTTGTACTTGCCGCAGAACGACATGAGGTACGAGTAGTCCAGGTTGTGGCCCTTGACAAACGGGATGGTCGTCTTGAGCGACTTCTTGGCTTCGGTGCGGTGTTTTACCACCATCTCCTGCCCCTGGCGCTGTATCGAGAGGTTCTCATACATCTTCACGTCGGGCGAAGACCATAGCACCAGACCCACAATGAGGCCAATGCCTATCTGGCCCACTATCTTGTATTTGCCCTTGAGGCCCTCCTTGTTGTGGTGGAATATCTTGATAAAGTCGTCCATACCTCCCAGGAAACCCAGCCATACGGTGGTGATAATCATCAGGATGAGGTAGATGTTGCGCAGACGGCCCAGCAGCAATACCGGTATGAGGATAGAGACGATGATGATGATGCCGCCCATCGAGGGCACGCCTATCTTCTTTACGCCAAACGGGTCTATCGAGGCGTCGCGCTGTGTCTCGGTTATCTGCTTGCTCTTGAGATATTTGATGAACTTCTCGCCAAACCAGGCCGAGATTACCAGCGACAGGATGAGCGCCAGCAGCGACCTGAATGAGATGTAGCCCCATATGTGCGACCCGCTGATGCCAAACTGTTCCAAGAATCTGAATAAATAGTACAACATGGCTCTTCTCCTTTTATTGGTTGTTGAAGATGTCGCGCAGCACTTCCTTGTCATCGAAGTGGTGCTTTACGCCCTTGATTTCCTGATAGTTCTCATGACCCTTGCCGGCAACGAGTATCACGTCGCCCTTCTCGGCCATCATGCAGGCGGTGCGTATGGCTTCCTTGCGGTCGGTGATGGCCAGCACGTTCTTGCGCTGCTGTGCGTTGAGGCCCGCCAGCATGTCGTTGATGATGTCCTGTGGGTCTTCAAATCTGGGGTTGTCGCTCGTGATGATGACCTTGTCGCTCTGGCGCACAGCTTCCTGTGCCATGAGCGGGCGCTTGCCCTTGTCGCGGTTGCCGCCGGCACCACATACGGTGATGACGTGGCCCTTCTTGTTGAGCACTTCGTGGATGGCGTTGAGCACATTGGCGAGGGCGTCGGGGGTGTGAGCATAGTCCACGATGGCGGTATATCCTTCGGGCGAGCGCACCGGGTCCAGACGACCGCTCACGCTGTGCAGCGTGCTCATCGTCACCAGTATGTCTTTGGCGTCCTTGCCCAGCATGCGGGCGGCGCCATAGACGGCGAGCAGGTTGCTCACGTTGAACTTGCCGATAAACTGCACGCCAACTTCCTGTCCGTCTATCTCCAGATACATGCCCTCGAAGTGGCACTCCAGTATGCGGGCTCTGAAGTCTGCCATCTGTCGTATCGAGTAGGTCTTCACCTGGGCCTTGCAGTTCTGCACCATTACCATGCCGTTCTTGTCGTCGGCGTTGGTGATGGCAAATGCCGACTTGGGCAGGCCATCAAAGAAGGCCTTCTTGGCGTCGCGGTAGTTTTCAAAGGTCTTGTGGTAGTCCAGATGGTCGCGGGTGAGGTTGGTGAATATGCCTCCGACAAACTTGAGTCCGCCGATGCGCTTCTGGGCGATGGCGTGCGACGAGCATTCCATGAACGCATATTCGCAGCCAGCCTCTACCATGCGCGCCAGCAGTGCGTTGAGCTCTATGGGGTCGGGTGTGGTGTGGTCGGCGGCTATTGCCTCGTCCTCGATATAGTTGCAGACGGTAGAGAGCAGACCGCAGCGGTGCCCCATCTTACGGAACATATTATATAATAAGGTGGCGATGGTCGTTTTGCCATTGGTGCCGGTCACGCCCACCAGTTTGAGTTTCTTGGACGGATCTCCGTAGAAGATGGTGGCCACGCGGCCCACGGCGTCTTCGGTCGAGTCTACCTGTATATAGGTCACACCCTCGCAGAGTTGGTCTGGCATTTCTTCGCAGAGTACGGCCACGGCGCCCTGGTCTATGGCTTTGCCGATAAACTTGTGGCCGTCTACCTGAGTGCCACGCATGGCCACAAAGAGGTGGCCTTTGGCTATGCGGCGTGAGTCGATGTTCACTCCGGTAATCTCAACCTCGCTGTCGCCTGCGACTTGCAGAGGCTTGATGTTCTTGAGAAGTTCGTGTAGCTTCATAATATATATATGTGTATTACGTTTATTCCAATATCAGATGACATCGCTGTCCCTTCACGGATCTCTGTCCTGGCTGCAGACTCTGTCTGCACACCTTGCCACGGCCTGTGAGGGTCACCTTGATGCCTCGGCTCTCCATGAGATAGACGGCGTCGCGGGCGCCCATGCCCTTGACATCGGGCACCTCGTTGGCGGGAGTCATCGCCACGCGGTTCAGTGTCACCGAGTGGCGGTTGCGCGAGCCTGTGCCCCACACGGGCTTCTGGCTGTCATTCCACGGCTGGCCTTGAGTCCTCACTCCCAACGAGTGCAGCACGTTGCCCGCCGAGTTGATGTTGCCTGCCTTCACGTCGGGCACCATGATGCTGTGCTCGTCTTTGGCGTCGCGCACATCCATCTTCAGGTTCTGCGCCATAATGCCCTCCGCAATCTCGCGGAATGCTATTGCGCTGAAGCCGCTGGATGCCGGCAGACCCTTTTTCTGTATACATACGATGCAACTGTATCGTGGCGCGTCGGCGGGGAAGTATCCCACAAAGCTCAGCAGGTATTTCATCGTGCCGTTTCTATAGCTTCCGCCCTGTGCCACCTGTGCCGTACCGGTCTTTCCGGCTATCTTGAAGGCTTTGGAGCCTGCTTTCTTTGCCGTACCTTTTGACACCACGTGCTCCAGCATGGCCTGCACCTTGCCTAAGGTGCGCTGGCTGCATATCTTCTCATGGCCGGGCACCGCCATTGCAGGGAATGTCATGAGCATCTCGCCGTTCTTGCTGATGCTGGTGACAAAGCGCGGATACATCATGCGGCCGCCGTTGGCTATGGCGTTGTAGAACGCCAGAGTGGATATCGGCGGCACCTGGGTCTCATAGCCTATGCTCATCCAGGCCAGCGATGTCTTGCTCCAGTTGAGCCACTGGCCGCGCGCGTTCTTCTTGGGCATGCGTACTCGGGCAGGAGCGTAACCGTTGAGGGGCAGTTTGAAGTCGGTGGTGATACCTGTGCGGTAGACGCCTTCGACAAACTTCTCAGGGTTTTTGCCGTAGTAGTCTTCCACGATACGGCTGACGCCGATATTCGAGCTCACCTCCAGCGAGCGTGCCATGGTGATGGTGCCATATCCGTTTTTGCGCCAGTTGTGGTCGCGCATGGGTCGTCCGTGCATGTCGTAGATACCGTTGCCGGTCTCCACCACGCGGCTGGTGTCACACATGCCGTCCTCGAGTACGGTCATCAGCGACACGGTCTTGAACACCGAGCCCGGCTCCATAAGGTCGCTGATGGCGTGGTTCTTCATCTCGTAGAGCTTGCCGTCGGCACCGCGCTCCATGTTGACGATGGCTTTGATGTCGCCCGTCTTGACTTCCATGACGATAGCCACACCCACCAGTCCGTTTACATCCTTGTCGTTGAGCTGCCCTATGACGGCACGCTCAGCCAGGTCCTGCATGTTCACATCGATGGTGGTCACGATGTCGGCACCGTCGGTGGGCGGTGTGTCGGTGATGTCCAGATACTTGTTGAGCACCTTGCGGCGGTGTATGATGCCGTTCTTGCCGCGCAGCAGACTGTCGTAGAACTGTTCCAGTCCGTTCTTGGCTTCGTCCTTGCCGGCGTAGAGGGTGCCCAGGGTGCGCTCGGCGAGCGACCCGTAGGGGTGCTGGCGCGAGTCAAACTTCTCGCAGTAGAAGCCGCCGGTGTAGCCGCGCAGGCGGAACATAGGCAGCTGCTTGGCCTCGCAGTAGGTATTGTAGTCCACGCGCCCGTCATAGATAGACCAGCGGCGGCTCTGCTCTTCCTTGCCCTTCTGCAGATAGCGGCGGTATTCGGCTTTGCTGCGGTTGGGGAACATGCGGCTCAGCCCCTCGCTGATAGAGTCGACCTTGACATCCCAGAGCGAGTCGTTGCCGGCTTCGTGGATGGCCTTGAAGTCGATAAACAGTCGGTATTCGGGCAGCGAACTTGCCATAATCTCGCCATTGCAGCTCAGTATGTTGCCGCGGATGGCCTTCACGGCCACGCTGTCTTTCTTCACGCGGCTCGCCACTTCCATCCAGTATGCGCGCTTGGCGCTCATGATGTAGCCGGCCTTGGCGACGACAATCACCGCCAGCAGGGTCATCATGGTGGCCAGGAAGTAGTATCTCGGCATTACCTTTTTGTTGTCAAATTTGCTCATTTCTCTGGAACATTGATTAAGTAGGGTGGCTGGTTGGACATGTGCAGCGTGCTGTCTTTACATGCCTTGAGCTGTTCGAGCACGCGGCTTTCGCGGCTCATCTCGATAAATCTGTTGTTGGTAGCCTGCGCCTTGTAGCGGGCATCCTTCAGTTCGGTCTGCAACTTGTCGATTTCTATCAGATTGCGCTGACAGCTGTATCTGTTGGAGATATAGATGACGATAAACAGCACGATGAGCAGTAGCAGCCATATCTGGCGGCGTATGGTCGAGGTGTTGAGGATGTCGCCACCCACAATCTTGCTGAAGGTGAGCGCACCCGATAGCGGGGTGTCTTCGTCGGCCACCTGTTTCTTGATGGCTTCGGTCAACGTAGGCTGGTGCTCGGCCAGTTCCTCTGTGCTGGCGGGCTTGTCTGCCGTGGGCTGCTTGATGTCTTTGTCTTCGTCTGTCATTTCTTTTCTGCTATTCTTAGTTTGGCGCTTCGGCTGCGTGGGTTGCGTTGCTGTTCTTCGTCGGTGGGCACGATGACCTTGTTGTTTACCAGTCTGTAGGGTGTCTCGATGCGTCCGTAGAAGTCCTGTATCATCTTGCCCTCGGCATTGCCCGTCTTCATCACGTTCTTTACGATGCGGTCTTCCAGCGAGTGGTAGGTGATGACCGAGAGTCTGCCGCCGGGAGCCAGCAGTTGGGTGGCAGCGGCGAGCATTTCCTTGAGGGCTTCCATCTCATGGTTCACCTCGATGCGCAGAGCCTGGAAGAGTCGCGCCATGTCCTTCTTTTCACGCTCGCGTTTGAAGAAAGGCTCCACCACATGCAGGAAGTCCTGCGTGGTGGCTATTGCGTGCTGCTGGCGTGCCTTGACCAGCGCCGAGGCAATGCGGCGCGAGTTCTTGAGTTCGCCGTAGAGGTAGAAGATGTCAGCCAGCGCCTCTTCGTCATACTCTGCCACGATGTCGGCGGCGGTCTTGTCGGCGCGCTTGTTCATGCGCATGTCCAAGGGGGCGTCGAAGCGGAAGGAGAAGCCGCGGCTCTCGTCGTCGAAGTGGTGCGACGACACGCCGAGGTCGGCCAGCAGACCGTCGATGTGGTCTATCTCGTAGTAGCGCATCCAGTTCTTCAGGTATCTGAAGTTGCTGCGCACGAAGGTGAAGCGGTCGTCGTCTACGATGTTGCGTTCGGCATCGGCGTCCTGGTCAAAGCTGAAGAGGCGCGAGCCCTGGGGCAGCCGGCGCAGAATCTCGCGCGAATGGCCGCCACCGCCGAAGGTCACGTCGATGTACACGCCGTCGGGGTGCAGGTTGAGACCGTTTATGCTTTCGTCGAGCAATACGGGTACGTGGTATGTGTCGATTGTTGTCATTGTCGCTGGGTGTTAGCCGTTAGTGTCGGTATCGCCGGGAGTGGTCATGAGGTCCTCCAACTGTTGCGCAAAGGCGTCGGCGTCCATGAAGGCGCCGTTGGCAGTGTCGGCGTTCCATATTTCGATGGTGTCGTCCATGCCTATAAACCTCACTGCGCTCTCTATATTAGCCATCTTCATATACCGGCGTGGTATCAGGAAGCGGCCATTGCCGTCGAGCGTGAGCTGCTCTACATCAGAGACAAACTGGCGGAAGAGCTGCTGGTGCTGGGCGTTCCATCGGTTGAGGCGCGAGCGCAGCAGGTTGAGCTGCTCGTCCCAGACCGACTGGGGATAGAGCACCAGACAGGGCTGGAAGATGTCTTTGCGCAGCACCAATCCCTCTTCGGCTGCTGTCTGCAGCAGCTTCCTGAAAGCCGAGGGCAGGAACACGCGTCCCTTGGCGTCGGTCTTGGCTTCTATGTTTCCTACAAATCGCATGCGTACCTCTTTTATATATAAATTCGAATTACGTGGTCAAAGATACAACTATTTCCCCACACTGCACCACTTTTCTCCACTTTTTTTTCATTTTTCTTCAAAAACTTGATATGGCGGTTTGCAGGCGCCGTCCTTACCGATGGCACGGGCGGGGTTGTCGGGCGACGGTTTGTGGGCCACTTTGTCCGTATTTTCCTGCCCTTTCGCGACTATTTGTCAATCATTTTTAGATTTATCACACATTTTATGTCTTTTTTTAGCGTAATTGGAAAAGAAGTATTATTTTTGCACTACCTTAGAAGTTATGAAATAAAACCTCATGGTGGCAAAGACCATAGATATAGACAAGATTCTGGCAGGCAAGATGGGAAAGAGAGCCCGTCTGGTGCCCCGCTTTCTCGTGGGATGGCTCAAGCGGCTGGTACACGAAGACCAGGTCAACCAGTTCCTTGATGAGCATAGTCATCTCGAGGGAGTGGAGTGGCTTGAGGCTTGTGTCAAGTATCTCGATATGACCCTCGAGATTGAGGGAATGGAGAACCTGCCCGACAAGAACGACGGCCGGCTCTACACCTTTGTGTCCAACCATCCCCTCGGTGGTCAGGACGGCGTGGCGTTGGGCGCCATCATCGGTCGTCACTACGATGGCAACTTCCGCTATCTCGTCAACGACCTCTTGCTCAATCTGCCAGGACTCAAGCCACTGTGTATAGGTATCAACAAGACCGGCCGACAGAGCCGTAACTTCCCCGCTATGGTCGAGGCAGGCTTCAAGAGCGACAAGCACATGCTCATGTTCCCCGCCGGACTCAACAGCCGAAAGCGCGCCGATGGCTCCATCCACGATTTGCCGTGGAAGAAGACATTTATCACCAAGAGCGTGGAGTGCCACCGCGACGTGGTGCCCATTTTCTTCGGCGGCCGCAATTCCGAGCGGTTCTACCGCATCGCCAAGTTCAGCGACAAGTATCTGCCCTTCAATCTTGCCATGCTTTTCCTCGTCGACGAGATGTATCGCAATGTGGGTAAGAAGTTCAGAGTGGTCATCGGCAAACCCATACCATGGCAGACGTTCGACAAGAGCAAAACTCCGATGGAATGGGCGAATTTTGTAGAAGAAAAGGTTTACGAGCTATAGATAAAGAAGTAATTATGGAACAGGAAATTATCCAACCCGTCAGTAGGGAACTGCTCAAGAGAGAGCTTACGCCCGAACGCCGTATGCGTATGACCAACAAGAGCCATAACGAGATTTATGTCGTTACGGCACAGGAAGCGCCCAACGTGATGCTCGAGATAGGGCGTCTGCGCGAAGAGGCTTTCCGAACCGCCGGAGGTGGTACGGGCAAGTCGGCAGATATCGACGAGTTTGATACCATGGAGAATGGCTGCAGGCAGTTGATAGTATGGAATCCTGAAGAGGAAGAAATCATCGGTGGCTATCGCTATCTGATAGGTACCGATTGGAAGATAGACGACAAGGGACAGCCTGTGCTTGCCACGAGTCACATGTTCCACTTCTCCGAGAAGTTTATGACCCAGTACGCACCCTACACCGTAGAGCTGGGGCGTTCGTTTGTGTCGCTCGGCTACCAGAATGTGCGCAAAAACACCAAGAGCATCTTCGCCCTCGACAACCTCTGGGACGGCCTTGGCGCCCTCACCGTGCTCTATCCCAACCTCAAGTATTTCTTCGGTAAGGTTACGATGTATCCCAGCTATATCCGTCGCGGCAGAGATATGATTCTCTACTTCTTGCGCAAGCATTTTGATGACAAGGAGCACCTCATTGTACCGATGAAACCGCTGGTTATTGAGACTCCCGATGACGAACTGGCCAAGATATTCTGCCATGACGACTTCAAGGAAGACTACCGCGTGCTCAACCGTGAGATACGCAACCTGGGGTACAACATCCCGCCGCTCGTCAATGCCTATATGAACCTCAGTCCCACGATGAAGCTCTTCGGAACCGCCATCAACTATGGATTCGGCGATGTCGAGGAGACGGGAATCCTGATTGCCATCGACGAGATACTCGAGGAGAAGCGCATACGCCACATCGACAGTTTCATCGCCGAGCACCCCGAGGCGCTGCAGCTCACCAGCGGAGCCAACAAGGTGATATACAAGGACGGCTGCAAGTAGGCGCCGCCCCGCATCCTGCCGCCACCCGCCGCCATGCCGATGCCGCCACCCGTGGGCGAGGCAGAGAGAACCCCCATAATGATTGCCGTAATGGACGCCAAGCCCATTACGGCAATTGTCGTTTTGGTGCGTATGGGGATGGCTGCGACGCCCGCCGCCATCATCTTCACGCCCGCCGCCAGACTCACCTCGACATAGTCCACCGCTGCGCAGCCAAAGGTTGCCGACTCCATCCTTATATCCACCACCAAGCGTTTGAAAATCATAATTATTACGCAGTTAATTATTTTTAACTAAAATAATTGTGACCATTGTTGTTTTTCTCCTTATTTTTGCCAAAAATATCTTAATAACCAAACCTATTCAATATGAGAGGATTATTATTATTCGCGTTGACTTGTGTTTTGTTAGTCTCATGCGAGACCGATCAATTAGATTCGAATGAGGAACAAGTAACTAAAGTGGAAAACCTTTCCGATAAAATTGTTATCAGGCCTAATGCAGGCAATAGAATGGAGAGTGTGTTTAGAGTTGGCAATGCAGATTTGTTGTCAATATTGGCTGCCAAAGTTGGACATAAAACTCGCTCAATGGGCGTTGTTTCTCATTCTATAGACCCAATAGTCCTAAATGGAGATACAATAATGTTCTTGGTCAATTTTGAAAATGGCTGGAGGTTATATTCCGTTGATAAACGTATGCCTATAATTTTAGCAGAAAACACGGAAACAACAATGACTTCGCAGAAGCTATTGTCCAGTAAAGCCCTCTCGGAATGGATTGGATATATTGCGGAGCAAGTGAGATTTCTTAAAAACTCTAATTTCTTTGATGAACACTCTGAGAGCCTGGAAGAATGGTCATTATATGATAGTCAGATATTGCGAGTTGCTTCTGATGAGTATAATCCAGACGAGAATGACTGGATGCCTTATTATACTGAGGAAAAAGGCTCTGAGGTTATAGAACGTTCCCATTTGCTGAATACTGCTTGGCACCAGACTTGCCCTCCAATGGCTTATCGATAAGAGTTGTACGTTGTTCTCAATCCAATTGCAAGACTAACAGTCCCGCATTGTGATTTATTGTCACTACCTCCCTGTGTCAGGATTGGGTAATTTACGCGCCTGCTGCCTTCCTTGGATGTGGTAGCCATCTCTCAGGCTCCCTCTCCGAAATCGAACCCAAATTCTTCGTTACCCGTTACTGCCATGGTAGACCCATATGCTACCATCGAAAGCTGATAGGGCAGAAACTTGAAAGACTCATCGCTACTTTAAGCATGCGATACGATAGGTTACTATTACTCACTATCATGCCGAAGCATATGGTTTTCATTCTAATAAACACATCCCAATGGGACTTTACTCATGTATTAGCCCTAGAATTACTACGGTTATCCAATTAGTATCCTTCACCAAATAAACTATAACTGATATAATGAGCCATTCGCAGTTTCAAAGTCAATTAGTTATACTTACACATGCATGGCTTAATCTTTGAGACGAGCGTATGACTACTGGCAGGATCAACCAGATTCTTATGCTGCTGTTACCCTTCTCGCTCCAATGATCCTTAGTCTCTCTCAAGTCTAGTCACCGTTCAGGTTGTTGTGAGGTTTGTCACGCCTCACACCAAGCTCCATTCAACCAACTTCACTCACATACCCATTACACGCAAAGAGAACTTGAGACCATCCACTTGGCATGACCTACCTTCAAGCTACCTTGAACCAGTTCAGGACTTGTGAAGCTTAGTCAGGGCTTCACAAGTCCATAGCACCTCGCTATAACACCCAAACGCCATAGCCTACTATGCTAGAACAACTTAGAATACCTCCACACATCATGACTTACTGAACCTTAGTCACACTCAGTACCATCAAGGCAACCCTTAGTACCAGTCCCAACCACCCGAGGCTACCTTCATACTACCGACTATTACTAGATTTCAGAAACCCATGAACGCGTTTACAGCCTTCTAACTCGCTCAAACTCGCTCAATTCACTCAAATTCACTCATTTCCAAGCTTCACAGACTCACTCCTTCAAGAATCACCCCAAAATCACACTCACAGACCGACTTCACGATTCTCGAGAAGTGTCCTCCTCATAGTATAAAAAGGGGGGTGGGCCTATGTTTGTGGCTTTCTTACTTTTTCTTCGATCTCCTCAAACATCGATAAAAACCATCTATTCCTGCTCCCAAACATGTCTAAACGTGTTTTAGTCACTTATCTCGACAACTCATTTTCAGGATTCATTAACTTCAATCCTCGAGCTATCGACACCGTGTCGATATATGTTGTACTCCTACATGCCCTCATTCAAACGCATTTCGTTTCGTTCCGTTTCATCTCCTACACACAGAGATATTCACACTCAAACTTTTCCAAATTTGCTTAGGAGACACTCGATTCCCTAATGAAATCCTCTATCAAAATGCAACCTCGAGGTTTCGACTCAACGTACTTAACAGTAACCCCTCGCGTCCTTTTCAACACTTATTCCCCCCTCTCTCCTCTTTTCAAAACGCCCACTTTCATCCCAATCCCATGCCGCATTCCGGAGTTACACTCACTAACACTTTCACACTTCCTAGGCAAATGGTCTATGGTCGGTCAAGTACCCTGAGGTTAGGGTGTCATAGACCATTTGCCTTGAGTGATGAAAAGTGTCGATGTTGTTGGATTCTTAAAGGACCTAGTGCGTTGTGCTACACTAATGTTCCTCTTCCTCCCTTATGAGTTTCAGCTGGAAGTTTTGAGTTGACACTTTTCGACTTCCTTAATGAAGTGTCAGTACTACCCTAACCTCAGGGTACTTAGGGTGTCATAGACCATTTGCCTAGGAAGTCAAGTTCTGTCGACGACCTCGACTTCTTCCAAATCCTTAATCTCTTAGTGCGTTGTGCTACACTAATGTTCCTCTTACTTCTATAGAAGTTTCAACCGACTCTTTCGTTTTCGACAAACTCGACTTCCCTAATGAAGTCTCAGTACTACCCTAAGTCCATGGTACTTAGGGTGTCATAGACCATTTGCCTTGGGTGACAAGTTCTGTTGACGACCTCGACTTCTTCCAAATCCTTAATCTCCCATTCCATTCTGTTACACTAATGTTCCTCTTACTTCTATAGAAGTTTCAGCTTGGACTTTCACTTTCACACTTTTCGACTTCCCTAATGAACCCTCAGTACTACC
>OQWM01002195.1_pt1 | contig 13345 bp, 10 predicted proteins | sample 1691531 | NCBI WGS metagenome assembly OQWM01 (sample SAMN03418257, study PRJEB22391) | human gut metagenome | biome: human-gut; feature: organic feature; material: feces | host: Homo sapiens | place: Tanzania | collected 2013-01 | reverse complement strand
CCGGCCCTTGGCATTTCGCTGTCAAGAGCGTGCTGGTGCTCTATGCCGTGCCGCAGACCGACGCTGCGCTGTTTGTGCTCATCGTCCACACGCTGCAGACCATCCTGGTGGTGCTGCTGGGTCTGTATGCTCTGCTGGCGCTCGCATTCACTCCCCGTCGAGCCTGAGCGCGAGCGCGTCAGTCACGATAATGAGCTGGGGGCATGTTGTCGAACAGCTCGTTTTCGTCCAGATTGCGTGCCTGAACCAACGGCTTGCCTGCCAGGAAATCCATGATATACTGCGCAGCCCTTTTGTGAGAGCCCGGATTTCCCAGGGCGCTTGCCACGTTGGCGTTGCCCACTATCAGCCTGGTATGTATCTTGTCATCGAATATGACGTCGTGCAGAGTGTAGGCCAGATTGACCGGCTCCATCTTCTCGGCCACCAGTTCATCCACTGCCTTTTCTCCTGCTATCAGGTTGGGCAGAGAGATGTAAGGCACCTTTAGCACCAGTTTGCGTGCCCACGAAGCCAGTCGTCCCGCCCACATGTAGTAGCACACCACCTGTGGCACACCCATCATGGCTGCCTCCAGGGTGGCGGTTCCGCTGGTTATCATGGCAGCTTTGGCCTGCTGCAGCAGGTACAGCGCATTGCCTGGCAATAGGGAGAGATGACCGTCACCCAGCAGGTGTATGTACTTCTTGCCTATCAACTTATAGTATAAACTGGACGGGATGCCCGGTGCCTTGGCCACCACCAGCTGGAAGCGTGGGGTGAAGGGCCAGCCAGCCTCCAGCATGATGGGCAGGTTGGCCTTTATCTCCTGTTTTCTGCTGCCGGGCAGCAAGGCGATGATGGGCTCCGGTCCCAGTCTGTTGCACAGTCTGAATCCTACCGTTGGCTTGGGGTTTTCGTCGAGGAAGTCCTCTATCTCGTCCAGTGTGGGGTTGCCCACATAATAGACAGTATAGTTGTGTCTGTTCTTGTAATACGCCTGTTCGAACGGCAAGATGCTGAGCACCAAGTCCACATACCGGCGCAGGTCTTTGATGCGGTGCTCCTTCCACGCCCATATCTTGGGCGCTATATAGTAGATTACGGGTATGCGCGTGTGGGTGTGGATATACTTGGCCATGCGCAGATTGAATCCCGGGTAATCCACCAGGATGAGCGCATCGGGGTTCCATTCCACTATGTCCTTGCGGCACTTCTTCATGCTCGTCAGTATGGTGCGCAGGTGCAGGAGCACGGGCAGTATGCCCATGTAGGCCAGTTTGTCGTAGTGCATCAGCAGGGTGGCACCTTCGGCCTGCATCTGGTCGCCGCCTATGGCACGGAACTCTGCTTGGGAATCTTCCTTCTTGATGGCCGCCATCAATCGGCTTGCGTGCAGGTCGCCACTGGCCTCGCCTGCAATCAGATAGTACTTCATAATGCTGTCTCTATGGTTTTCAGCGTACCAAGCGCTGCGTTGTCAGTCATGTCTATTTGCAGTGGCACCACTGCTCCCAGAGCGTGGTCCATTGCCCACCAGTCGGTATCTTCGGCCTCTGGTTCGAGGCAGGTGAAGTGTCCTGTGAGCTTGAACTGTCCCGGCTTATCGGCCGGCACCCACTCGGTGTCCCATTTGCCCCGTGCCATACGGCATACGCTCAGCCCCTGCAGGCGCTCTACCTGGGGGAAGTTGACGTTGAGGCAGGTATCCTGGGGCAGTCCGTGCTCCAGCACGTGACGGGCAATGTGTACGATGGCCTGTGCATAGGGTGAGAAGTCGCACTGCTTGTCGCGGGTGCGCAGACTGTATCCGATGGCCGGTATGCCCTTCATGCAAGCCTCCATCGCAGCGCCCATCGTACCGCTGTAGTGCACGTTGACCGATGCATTGTCACCATGGTTGATGCCCGACACCATCAGTGCAGGCTTGCGGTCAACCACGTGCTCCAGCGCCAGCTTCACGCAGTCGGCAGGGGTGCCGGAGCATGCATATCGTGTGAGACCATCGGTGTGCTCCAGCAGACGGAGGCTTACGGGACTGGTCACAGTCATCGAACAGGCAGCGCCGGAGCGCGGTCCGTCGGGTGCCACCACCACCAGGTCGCCCAGCCGGAGCAGCATTCGGGTGAGCTCCCTGATGCCTTGCGCATCGGCTCCGTCATCGTTGGAGATGAGTATCAAAGGTCTTTCTGTCATAAATTCTGTGAATTTTGTAGTGCAAAGGTACGAAATTCGCGCAATGTGTCTGTGGTTTGAAAAGAAAATCTTAACTTCGCGCGATGGATGGGGGAGTGAGTTATCCACAAAAACGGTGAGTTATCCACAACTTTTCCCATTCGTCTCCCCTGGCTGGGACAACATCGCCTCAAAAGGCATAACTTTGCACCCGATAAACAACATGAAAGGGACATACCGAATGAGCAAGATTATTGCAGTAGCCAATCAGAAGGGTGGAGTGGGCAAGACCACCACCAGCATGAACCTGGCCGCATCGCTGGCCACTATGGAGAAGAAAGTCTTGTTGATTGACGCTGACCCGCAGGCCAATGCCTCAAGCGGGCTCGGAGTAGATAGCAAGCAGGTGGACAGCTCCATCTACAACGCACTGACCGGACAGATGTCCATACGTGAGACCATCTATACAACCGACATCGAGGGCCTTGACATCATCCCCTCGCATGTGGATCTGGTGGGTGCAGAGATAGAGATGCTCAAGATGCGCTCCCGGGAGACCGTGCTCAAGCGCCTGCTGGCAGACGTTCGCAACGAGTATGATTACATCCTCATCGACTGCAGCCCCAGCCTGGGGCTCATCACGGTCAACGCTCTCACGGCGGCGCAAAGCGTCATCATACCCGTGCAGTGCGAGTATTTTGCCCTGGAGGGCATCAGTCAGTTGCTCAACACAATCAAGATCGTGAAGTCACGGCTCAATCAGGAACTGGAGATCGAGGGCTTCCTGCTCACCATGTATGACGGCCGTCTGCGACTGGCCAATCAGGTGAGGGACGAGGTGAGGAGGCATTTCCGCGACCTGGTGTTCCAGACCGTGATACAGCGCAACGTGAAGCTGAGCGAAGCGCCCGGGCATGGAATGCCTGCCATACTCTATGATGCCGACTCGGCAGGAGCCAAGGCATACGTGAGTCTGGCCGAAGAGATTGTCAGCAAAAACGAGTCTTAAAGACAATACACATGACTATACGAAGGAAATATGGCACTCCGGCACTGGGCCGAGGCTTGGACGCACTGCTGGACACCAGCGAGGTGAACACAGGCGGCTCGTCTAACATAGGCGAGGTGGATGTGATGCTCATCAAGCCCAACCCCGATCAGCCACGCCGGGAATTCAATGAGGAAAGCCTGCGCGAACTGGCCGACAGCATCGCGCAGATAGGCATCGTGCAGCCCATCACCCTGCGTGATACGGGCGACGGATTCTATACCATCATTGCCGGAGAGCGCCGCTGGAGGGCTTGTCAGATGGCCGGCCTGGAGCGCGTGCCGGCCTACATCCGCACTGTGGATGACGAGAACATGATGGAGATGGCGCTTGTGGAGAACATCCAAAGGCAGGATCTCACCGCCTTGGAGGTGGCTCTGGCCTACCAGCATCTGATAGAACAATACGGACTCACGCAGGAGCAGCTGAGCGAGAAGGTGGGCAAGAACCGCGCTACGGTGACCAACTACCTGCGGCTGCTCAAGCTGCCCGCACCCATCCAGGTGGCTCTCAAGGAGAGGCAGATAGACATGGGACATGCACGTGCCCTGTTGTCACTGGACGATCCAAAGGCCCAGCTGCACGTCTTCGACGAGATGGTGGCCCACGGACTGAGCGTCCGCCGTGTGGAGGAGATGGTCAAGGAACTGTCGGCAGGCGGCACCGTGAAGGGCAAGGACGGCAAGCGCATCCGCCAGAAAGGCTCCACACTGAGCACGGAATATAATGTTCTGCGCGACAGTCTGAGCAGTTTCTTCCAGACCAAAGTGCAGATGACCTGCTCTGACAAGGGCAAGGGAAAGATAAGCATCCCCTTTGCCAACGAGGCAGAGTTGGAGCGCATCATGGGAATATTTGACCGTCTGAAGAGTTGACACCGCGCTGCCTCATATCAGGAAGCAGGAGGCTGGCCGTGGTGCTGGCCTTCGTCTGCTGGAGCATAACGGCCCTGCTGCATGCACAGGTGGGGTTGCAGGCTCCGTGCACGCCTGTGCCTGGGCAGAACCAGGCGGCTGTGGAGCCTGATGCAACAGCGTGCCTGCCTCAGGACATCTGCCAGGCCGATACCACCGAGGAACTTTCGGCCGACACGCTGGCCATCGATACGGCAGCTCTGGCCGCTGTGACCGACAGCCTGCTGCGCATAGCCAAACCCGAGAGCCGCCTCTCCCATTTCCAGCCCGACCCCATACGCGCCATGTGGCTTGCCCTCGTGGTGCCCGGAGGAGGCCAGATATACAACCGCAAGTACTGGAAGCTGCCTATCATCTACGGCGGATATCTGGGCTGTGCATATGCCCTCACCTGGAACAACCAGATGCTGAAGGACTATTCGCAGGCCTATCTCGACATCATGGACAGCGACCCCAATACCAAGAGCTACGAGAAGATGCTCCCCCTGGGATACGATATCACGGGCAAGGAAGAGCGCTTCAAGGAGATTTTCAAGAACAAGAAGAACCACTTCCGCCGCTTTCGCGACATGAGCATATTCGCCTTTGCGGGTGTGTATCTGCTGTCGGTGGTGGATGCTTATGTGGATGCCGAGCTCTCTTCGTTTGATATCAGCAGCGACCTGAGCATGCATCTCGAACCCAGTATGATGAAGACCTACATGGTGGGAGGGCGCGGAGTGCGCCAAGTGCCCGCGCTGAGTGTCTGTCTGAACTTCTGAGAAAAAAGTAAACGACAATGAAACGATTGACTAAGATATTGCATACAGCCGCACTCTCGGCGGCTTTCATGATAGCCAGCACAGTGGCTGCCGGTGCCCAGGAAGTGGCCTCCGACAGTATTGCCGACGGCAACGATGATTCGCTGGTGCTGCCTGAGGGCATGCAGACACAGGAGATGGACAGTCTGCTCCACAGCTGGGCAGTGCGCACCCAACTCACTATGGGTGACGAGTGTCACACTACGGGCGAGGTGGTCACCTTCGCTCCCGAAGTATATCAGCAGCGCCTGCGCCGTCTGCCCAATGTGGTGGCCATGTCGTACAACGACGTTGTGAGGAAATACATAGACCAGTATGGAAGCCGTCTGCGCCGCTCGGTGAGCGTGATGCTGGGGGCTTTCAACTTTTATGTGCCCATCTTCGAGGAGGCTTTGGAAGCCTACCAGGTGCCTCTCGAACTGAAGTACCTGCCTGTCATAGAGAGTGCGCTCAATCCCGGAGCCACCAGCCGCGTGGGAGCCGCCGGACTCTGGCAGTTCATGATAGGCACCGGCAAGCAGTACGGACTGGAGGTGACCAGCCTGGTGGATGAGCGCCGCGACCCTGTGAAAGCCAGTTTCGCAGCCGCACGCTACCTGAAGGACCTCTACGACATATTCGGTGACTGGACGCTCGTGATAGCCAGCTACAACTGCGGACCCAATAATGTGAGCAAGGCCATCAAGCGTGCGGGAGGTGTGACAGACTACTGGACCATCTATCCCTATCTGCCCCGGGAGACCCAGGGCTACGTGCCGGCATTCATCGCAGCCAACTACATCATGAATTACTACTGCGAGCACAACATTTGTCCCGTGAAGACAACGCTCCCGCCTACCTCTGATACCCTGCACGTATCGCGCAATGTGCGCCTTGACCGTGTGGAGCAGGTGTGCGGAGTGCCGCTTGACGAACTCAAGGCACTCAACCCCCAGTACCGCACCAATATGGTTCCCGGTGAGGTACGCCCCTGCATCCTGCGCCTGCCAGGCGACAAGGTGAACGCCTTCATCGAGGCTGGAGACAGCATCTATGTGCAGCCCGAGGAACAGAAGAATGTGGTGGAAGTGGCTGTGCGCGACACCAAGTCGCGTGATTCACGCCAGTCGCGCGGAGTGTATGTGAAGGTGCGCAGAGGCGATACGCTGGGTGCCATTGCCCGTCGAAACCACACCACTGTGAATAGGATAAAGCGCCTCAACAAGATGCGCAGCACTCGCATCAATCCCGGACAGCGCTTGCGCGTGAAATGAAGCGCGCCGAGGCACCCGGGATAAGATAATTAAGGAACGCGCGCACACGTGTACTATTATATATAGAACCTCATTAAGGCGGATGTTATGGAGCAGATGACAAGCAGAGAACAGGAAGACGCACGTATGGTGGAAGCGGCTTACAAGCATCTGGTAGATACCTACCTGCAGTCGCGTCACCGCAAGCATACCGAGATAATAGAGAAAGCCTTCAACTTCGCACGGCAGGCCCACAAGGGAGTGCGCCGCCTGTCGGGCGAACCGTACATCATGCACCCCATCGCCGTGGCGCAGATTGCCTGCGAGGAGATAGGGCTGGGCAGTACCAGCATATGTGCTGCATTGCTTCATGATGTGGTAGAGGATACCGACTACACGGTGGAGGACATAGAGAATATATTCGGTCCCAAGATAGCACAGATTACCGACGGACTCACCAAGATATCGGGTGGAATATTCGGAGACAAGGCGTCGGCACAGGCAGAGAGCTTCAAGAAACTGCTCCTCACCATGAGTGACGACATCCGCGTGATACTTATCAAGATATCCGACCGCCTGCACAACATGCGCACGCTGGGCAGTCAGTTGCCCAACAAGCAGTACAAGATAGCAGGAGAGACTCTGTATATCTATGCACCTCTGGCCAACCGACTTGGCCTGAACAAGATAAAGGAAGAGCTTGAGGACCTGAGTTTCAGCTATGAGCATCCCGAGGAATATCGTGATATCAAGCAGAAGCTGGCCGACATGCAGGACCATCTGAACACCATCTTTGCGCAGTTCACCGCCCCCATCAGAGAGCGTCTCGACGCTACGGGACTCAAATATGAGATAAAGGCACGCATCAAGTCGCCCTACAGCATCTGGACGAAGATGCAGAACAAGCACATCTCCTTTGAGGAGATATACGACATTCTGGCCGTGCGCATCATCTTCCAGAACGAAGGGGTGCAGGATGAGATAGCCGAGTGCTTCCAGATATATGCCATCGCCAGCAGCATCTACAAGCCACATCCAGAGCGCTTCCGCGACTGGCTCTCGCATCCGAAAGCCAATGGCTACCAGGCTCTGCACACCACTCTGATGAGCCACACCGGCCAGTGGATAGAGGTGCAGATACGAAGCCAGCGCATGGACGAGATGGCCGAACAGGGCTTCGCCGCACACTGGAAGTACAAGGAGGGCGGCAAGACAAGCGAAGACAGCGAGAACGAACTGGACAAGTGGCTGCACACCATCAAGGAGATACTGGACGACCCACAGCCTAACGCCATCGACTTTCTGGACACCATCAAGCTCAACTTATACGCGAGTGAGATCTTCGTGGTCACTCCTAAGGGCGAGTTCAAGACTATGCCGGCCGACAGCACCGTGCTGGACTTTGCCTTCACCATCCATACCTTCCTGGGCACACACTGCATCGGTGCCAAGGTCAACCACAAGCTGGAGCCCATCAGCTACGTGCTGCAGAGCGGCGACCAGGTGGAGATACTCACTTCAAAGAGCCAGAAGGTGGCGCCGGAGTGGATGAACTTTGCCACCACCGCCAAGGCAAAGGGAAAGATACAGGCTGTGCTGCGCCGCGAAGAACGCGAGAAGCAGAAACAGGGCGAGGAGTTGCTCAATGCCTTCCTGCGTGAGCATGACATGGATGCCAGCAGCGTGAGCATCGACAGGCTGCGCTGTTTCCACAACCTCTCCACCCGCGATGACCTTTTGCTGGCATTGGGAGGCGGAGTCATCACGCTGGGTGATGCCGACGTGGCTGTTCTCAAGGGCAAGAACCCCGACCGCACGGGCTGGAGCAAGTACCTCACCTTCTTCATGCGCCATCATGATGACAATGAGGAAGCCAAGCCTCAGGAGGAGCCTGTGCCTCTGGTCATCGACAAGAAGAAACCCTTGATACTCAACGAAGAGACTATCGGGCGCTATACCATCTGCGACTGTTGTCATCCCATCCCCGGTGACGATGTGCTGGGATACTTTGACGGGAAGACCAACATCACCATCCACAAGCGCCAGTGCGAGATAGCGGCCAAACTGAAAGCCAGCGACGGCAACCACATCTTGGCGGCCAATTGGGACACGCACAAGAAACTCTTCTTCCCTGCAACCATCCACGTCAATGGCATCGACCACGTGGGCGTGCTTCACCAAATCACCGGAGTGCTTTCGCAACAGCTCAATGTGAACATCCAACAGCTGAAGGTGGATACTCACGACGGCATCTTCGACTGCGAGATACGCCTGGGCGTGCATGATGTGAGTGATGTGCAGGACATCTGCCGCGACCTCAAACGCATCCCCGAGATAGAGGATGTGGTGCGATTCTAAAGAACCAAGACGAATCCCCCTCCCGACTTCACATGGGTCAGGAGGGGGCTTCTCTTGTCTTCACATCTGCTGAATACGATGTCGTGAGCCGCAATCTTAAGGCATTTCCCCGTTGTGAGGCGGGGCAGATGACGGACTATCTTCGGTAAGTCGGTGCTGTTGTGGCAATGCCGCTGTGCAGTCGGGCTGTGCGCTGGTGTGCTTTTCGTGGATGGAAAATGTGTGTGGGAAATCTTCTCGCAAAGTCTTTCTTCCCTCTTTAGAGGTGGGCGGATTTTCTTCTTGGGCTGGTTCGCCGGCAGGCGGATGTGCTTTCCTGTCCCTTACAGTTCCGCCAGCTCGCGGCTGATATCCAGCAGCTCGGCCTTGATGGACTCCAGCTTGTTGAGCACCACAGTCATGTCGGTGGCACCCTTCTTGTTCTTGGACAGCATCTCCCTGGCGGCTGCTATCTTCATGCCCCGCACCTTGAGCAGGGTATATACGGTGCGCACCTCCTCGATGTCCTCGCGAGTGTATTGTCTCACGTTGCGCTGAGTCTTGCGTGGCTTGATGTTTGGGAACTCCTTCTCCCAGAATCTCAGCACCGACTCAGCCACGCCAAATTGCGTCGCCACCTCGCTGATGGAGAAATACTTCTTGAGATCCTTGTCTTTGTTAAGTGCCATATTCGGTGGGGAAGCCCTTTTATATCCAAATTCCTTTGCAAAAATACGTAAAACAAATTACCTTTGCAACTGTTTTTCAAAGAGATTATTCGAATAAACTATATTCATGATGACAGCAAACGAAATACGTGACTCGTTTCTCCGATACTTCGAGTCCAAAGGACACACCATTGTGCCCTCAGCCCCTATGGTGATTAAGGACGACCCTACACTGATGTTCACCAACGCTGGCATGAACCAGTGGAAGGATATCATACTGGGTACACGCAATCCCGAACCCCGCCGGCGTGCCGACAGCCAGAAGTGTCTGCGCGTGAGCGGAAAGCACAACGACCTGGAGGAGGTGGGCCATGATACCTACCACCATACCATGTTTGAGATGCTGGGCAACTGGTCGTTCGGCGACTACTTCAAGGAAGGAGCCATCGACATGGCGTGGGAGTATCTGGTGAGCGTGCTCAAGCTCAACCCTGAGGATCTCTATGTGACCGTCTTCGAGGGAAGTGAGGAGGAAGGTCTCGAGCGCGACAACGAGGCAGCCAAGTACTGGCTCAAGCACGTGCCTGCCGACCATATCATCAACGGCAACAAGCACGACAACTTCTGGGAAATGGGTGATACGGGTCCATGTGGCCCCTGCTCCGAGATTCACATCGACAACCGTCTGCCCGAGGAGCGTGGTAACGTATCCGGCCGCGACCTGGTGAACAAGGACGACCCACAGGTCATCGAGATATGGAACATCGTGTTCATGCAGTATGAGCGCAAGGCCGACGGACATCTGGAACCCCTCTCGATGAACGTCATCGATACCGGCATGGGCTTCGAGCGACTGGTGCGCGTCATCCAGGGCAAGCACTCCAACTATGACACCGATGTGTTCCAGCCCATCATCCAGGCCATCTGCGACATGAGCGGTTTCCGCTATGGCGAGAAGGAGGAGACCGATGTGGCTATGCGCGTATTGGCCGACCATCTGCGCACCATCGCCTTCAGCATTGCCGACGGCCAGTTGCCCAGCAATGCCAAGGCTGGTTACGTCATCCGCCGCATCCTGCGTCGTGCCGTGCGTTACGCCTATACCTTCCTGGGTCAGAAGCAGGCATTCATGTACCGCTTGCTGCCTGTGCTCATCCACGAGATGGGTGCCACCTATCCCGAACTGCAGGCACAGAAGGAACTCATCTCCAAGGTGATGAAGGAGGAGGAGGATAGCTTCCTGCGCACACTGGAGACCGGCATCCGTCTCCTCGACGGTGTGATGCAGGAGACCAAGGCTGCCCAGAGCAACGTAATCTCAGGCGAGAAGGCATTCACCCTCTTCGATACCTACGGCTTCCCCCTTGACCTCACCGAGCTTATCTGCCAGGAGAACGGACTCACCGTGGATGAGGACGGCTTCAATGCCGAGATGCAGAAGCAGAAGGAGCGTGCACGCAATGCCGCTGCCGTGGAGAATGATGACTGGGTGGAGGTTCAGCCCGGCGACAGTACCTTTGTCGGTTGGGACCACACCGAGTATGAGTGCCGCATCCTGCGCTATCGCCGTGTGACACAGAAGAAGCAGACTTTCTATCAGATAGTGCTCGACAAGACTCCCTTCTATGCTGAGATGGGTGGCCAGGTGGGCGACCGTGGTGTGCTCGTGAGCGAGACAGAGAGCATCGAGGTCATCGACACCAAGCGCGAGAACAACTTGCCCGTGCACATCACCAAGCAGATCCCCCAGAATCCTCAGGCTCCCTTCATGGCCTGTGTGGATATCGACCTGCGTCACGCCAGCGAGGCCAACCACACCTGCACGCATCTGCTCGACCAGGCTCTGCGCGAGGTGCTGGGCGAGCACGTGGAGCAGAAGGGTTCGCTGGTCACTCCCGAGGGTCTGCGATTTGACTTCTCACACTTTCAGAAGGTGACAGCCGAGGAACTGCGCCGCGTGGAGCAGATAGTCAATGCACGCATCCGCGAGGACATCCCCCTGCAGGACCACCGTGATATGCCCATCGATGAGGCCCGTAAACTGGGTGCCATCGCTCTCTTTGGCGAGAAGTATGGCGACAAGGTGCGCGTTGTACAGTTCGGCAAGAGCGTAGAGCTCTGTGGCGGTTGTCACGCTGCCAGCACCGGACGCTTGGGCATGTTCAAGATTCTGAGCGAGAGCAGTGTGGCTGCCGGCGTGCGCCGTGTGGAGGCCATCACCGGCGCCCAGGTGGAGAGCCTGCTCTATAGCCTTATCGACACAGCCGCCGAGCTGCGCTCTATCTTCAATAACGCACCCGACCTGAAGGCCGCTGTGCAGAAGACCATAGACGAGAACAGCGAACTTCACAGCGAACTGAGCGGACTCATGAGGGACAAGGCGGCACAGCTGAAGCAGCAGCTCATGAGCCAGGCCAAGGAGGTGAACGGGCTCAAGGTGGTGAAGGGCATCGCTCTCCTGCCTGCTGAGTTTGTCAAGGATATGGCCTTCCAGATCCGTGCCGAACTGCCTGGAAGCATCGTGGTGCTGGGCAGCATCAATGACGAGAAGCCTCTGCTCACCGCAGCAGCATCTGATGAGGCTGTGGCAGCTGGCGTTCACGTGGGCAAGAACATCCGCGAGGCAGCCAAGCTCATCCAGGGTGGCGGTGGCGGTCAGCCTCACTTCGCTACCGCTGGCGGCCGCAATCCCGAGGGACTGCTGGCAGCCATCGACAAGCTGGTGGAGCTGCTCACAGCATAGCATAATGCGTCTCTCACCGGGGACGCAGCCGATATTCACAGAGCGTGGAGCGAGGGTGTGATTCCTTCGTTCCACGCTTCGTTTTTATCAAGAAAGCAGATTCTTGAATCGGGAACCCGGTTCCGCCTTAATCAGGAATGCTGGATTTCACATTCTGAATCAGGCTGGCATGATGGGCTGATGGTGTTGCTGTTGTTGGGGAAACTTGCCGGTGTGCGGATGCCGGTGTGGAAGAAGAATAGTTTGACTGCCGTGGCGTCGCCGTTGAAATGGGGCAGGGCGATGGAGGCTGGCGGAGGGGGGCCGAGAATGCAGTGCGGTGCGAAGGCCGATGCAGCGCACTGCGTTGGCCATCGCAGCGTGCTGCGACGACACATGCAGCGCACTGCACTTGGGCGGCGGAAGCCGCCTGCCGTCTTCCGCCTCTCCGCCTGTTTCTCTTCCGAAGGGCGGTGCCCGACGGGGAGAGTCACTGCTCTATCTGCGTTTCGGGCCAGTTGATGAGGAAGACCTTCTCGGTGGCGCGGGTGAGGGCAGTGTAGAGCCAGCGCAGATAGTCGGGCGTGAGCATGTCTTCGGTGAGGTATCCCTGGTCGATATATACGTGGCTCCACTGGCCGCCCTGCGCCTTGTGACAGGTTACGGCATAGGCATACTTGATTTGCAGAGCGTTGAAGTAGGGGTCGGTGCGCAGCTTCTTCATGCGCTCGCGCTTGTCTCCTATCTCGGGGTAATCGGCCCACACGGCCTGGAAGAGTGCCTCCTGCTGCTGCCGCGTGAGTGCCGGCGACTCGCTCATGAGCGTGTCCAGCAGCACCGTCACCTCCATCTCGCGGTTGGCGTAGTCGGGAAAGACGAGTGTGGCATCGGCGAAGCGGAATCCGTAGAAGCTCCTCTCGTTGTGCACGCGGCGCACTATGGCTGTGTCTCCATTGGCTATGAAGGCCATCTGCTGCTCCTTGGCGGGAGTCCCCGAAGCCTCTTTCTCGGCCCAGAAATAGTTGTTCTTCGCCACCAGCACCTGGTCGCCACCGCCCAGCTCCTCCTCCATATATAATATACGCGCGCGTATGCCTTGGTTGAAGATGTTGGCACGCTTGTTACTGCGAGTCACGACGATGGTGTCGTCCAGACCCACATGATGATAACTGTCGGCAAGCGCCTCTATGAGTTCTGCTCCAGGCATCTGCTGGATGTCGGAGAATCCGGAGAAATGGATTTTCGGAAGCTGCGTAATGTCATCGTGCGTAATCATCTGACGAATCATCGTGGCATTATAAAGAATGCCCGACTGCTCGCTCTGACGAAGCACCTCATTCAGATCGCACTCATAAACCGTCAATCCATATCCCTGCAGCATGGCTGCATTGAGAGCTGGCGATTCCTCTTCGCCTACAGGAGGCAACTGCGCCTTATCGCCGATAAGCATCAGGCGGTCGTTTCTGCCCT
>OQWM01002193.1_pt1 | contig 13349 bp, 11 predicted proteins | sample 1691531 | NCBI WGS metagenome assembly OQWM01 (sample SAMN03418257, study PRJEB22391) | human gut metagenome | biome: human-gut; feature: organic feature; material: feces | host: Homo sapiens | place: Tanzania | collected 2013-01 | reverse complement strand
CGCCACTCGTAGTGGGCAGTATAAGCGCCCACGTCGGCAGCACGGGCTGTGGTGCTTGCTGATACGGCGGGTTTGGACGATATGACGGATTTGGGACGTCAGAGAGTGAAAAAGTCCATGCAGGAGTTGCAAAGGGTCGATGCAGCCGTGCTTGTGATAAGCGAGAACAGGTTTTCGGATTTGGAAAAGGGCTTCTTGCGGGAATGCAAACGCTTTGATGTACCATGCCTTGTGGTTTACAATAAACAGGACGTATGCAAGGTAAATGCCGATGTGTCGGCGGAAGTAACGAAAGCGGGTTCGGGTGAAGCATTGGTGTTGGAAAATCATTCCAAGGAAGTCATGCTTGCTTTGGCAGAAAGAATCGGGAAAATGCTCAAAGGGGAGGAAAATGAGAAACGCACATTGTTGCAAGGGATTGTTGCAGGTGGCGAACTCGTCTTGCTGGTTACCCCTATCGATTCGGCGGCTCCGCAGGGCAGATTGATATTGCCGCAGGTGCAACTGATAAGGGAGGTTTTGGATAAGAACTGTGTGTGCATGGTGGTGAAGGAAACGGAGTTGGAATACGTCTTGAAGGAAAAGGGAATAAAGCCGGATTTGGTTGTTACGGACTCACAGGTGTTCGCCATGGTGAATGCCATTGTTCCGAAAAGCATTCCATTGACGAGTTTTTCCATTTTGTTGGCGAGAATGAAAGGTATGTTCGAGGCATACTTGAAAGGAACGCCTTACTTGGACAAGTTAAAGGACGGCGACAGGGTATTGATGTTGGAAAGCTGCACTCACCAGCCGACATGCGAGGATATAGGCAGGGTAAAATTGCCGAAACTTATTCGCAAATACACGGGTAAAGATATACATTGTGAGGCTGTGAGCGGGTTGGTCGATATAGGAACGCCGTTGAAGGAATTTGCCTTGATTATTCAATGCGGCGGTTGCGTTGCAACAGAGAAACAGCTCCGTTCAAGGCTCAAACCGGCTTTGGAAAACGGCATTCCGGTAAGCAATTACGGCTTGGCGATAGCTTACATGAACGGAATATTCGAACGTGCAACAGAGATATTCAAATAAAACCGTACGCAATTTTTGGCAATTACGCAGGAAAAGCGTAATTTTGAACTTTCTAAGAAACCGATCGAGATGAAGAGAATATTTTTCGTTGCAGGCTTTTCCCTTTTGCTCGCATGTTCGTGCGGTAAGGCTTTATACTCTCATTATGATTACGATGAGGTGGCTTACTTCTATGCAAAACAGGAAAAATCCTTGGAAGGAAAGGACTTGAAAAAGCTGGTAAAGTCATACAAACGCATTGTGGAACACCCGAAAGGGGCAAACAACGTGCCGCCTCCGGGGGCGTATGCCGACTATGCCTATCTGCTTTTCTTGCAAGGCAACAAAGAGGAAGCCAAAACATATTTTCAAAAGGAGTATGTAACGTATCCGGAAAGCAAAGTTTATGTCGAATCCCTTATGCAAAAGTTAGGACTATGAAAAAAAGTATCATAATATTATTCGCATTGCTGTTTATCGGAGCGGGTGCAGGCTTCGCACAGGTGGAAGAGGTATTGCAACAATCGGACAGCAATGTCAGCGTAATGGACAAAAAGACTCAAAAGAGGTATCTGAAAGAGCTTGAAAAGGAACATGAGGACACGAGCGAGAAAAAGGAGAACTTCATAAAGAGAACGTGGCATAAGGTCTTTCCGAAGAAGGTCGAAAGAGAGGTTTCTTATCATCTGATGTATCAAGAGAAGCCTAAAACCATCATGGTCATGTATCCGTGGAACAGAAGCAAGGAGAAGTTCGCCGATGAGATGTTTTATGTCTCCGTATGCAAAGAGCTGGTGAACAAGGGCTACTATGTACTTCCTGTATTGACCACTTTGGACGCTTATAAAGCCGACACCATGTTCAATTCCCGTTATTGCGAACAATCGGACAGCAGAAAATACCTCAAATCGCACGGAGCGGATGCCGTTTTGTACATAACCGTTTACTCCGTCAAGAAAGAATGGTGGACGACGAACGTAAACATGAACGCACAGTACGATTTGATTTCCACAAAGACCGGAGAGGCATTGTTTTCCCGCCATTCGGATTTCAATTACGACTCTCAAATGCCACCGAAATCAAAGAGCGATAACGGCTTGATAAGTGATGAAAAAGAGAACAACCATCTCGGAATAAGCGAACAAATGCAGACTTATACCTTCTCGGATTTTCCTATCGGACCATACCATAAGGATTACCTGATGGACCAAAAGAAATTCTCGCACAAGAAAGAAATGAAGTATAAAGTCAAGATAAAGCCGAGCTGATATGGCAAAGGAGAAAACCGCTTTCTTTTGTCGCGAGTGCGGAGCCAAATCCGCTGTATGGATCGGACGTTGTCCGCAATGCGGAGCGTGGAATTCATACGAGCAGGAAGTCATTCACCGCAGTGCAACAGGAAGTACAGGCAGGCGGACTTCCGAAAAAGCCGTTACCATGCTGATGAGCAGAATCGAATGTGCGGGAGAGCAGCGTATAGACTTGAAAGACGATGAATTGAACAGAGTTTTGGGCGGCGGTCTCGTCGTGGGAAGCGTTGTTTTGATGGGTGGAGAGCCGGGAATAGGCAAAAGCACGCTTCTTCTCCAAACGGCATTGAATTGCAAGGATAAAAGAGTGCTTTATGTCAGCGGTGAGGAGAGTGCAGGGCAAATAAAGATGAGAGCGGAACGCATAAACAGAATGAACGGGAACTGTTATGTGCTGACGGAGACCTGTGTGGAAAACATAGTCGAGCGAGCAGATGAGGTGAAAGCCCAAATCATCATAGTGGATTCCATTCAAACCATGACGACAGCCGACATCGACTCTTCGGCAGGCAGCATCTCGCAAATAAGGGAAAGTGCCGCCCGATTGAGCAACTACGCCAAGCAAACCGCAACGCCTGTGATAATTGTCGGACACATAACAAAGGACGGCAGTATAGCGGGACCGAAAATTTTAGAACACATGGTGGATACCGTATTGCAGTTCGAGGGAGAGAGAAACTACGGATACAGGATTGTTCGTTCGATAAAAAACCGTTTCGGTTCGACTCAGGAGTTGGGAATTTACGAAATGCAATCATACGGTTTGAGACAGGTGAGCAATCCCTCCGAAATACTCATGTCGAACAACGGAGAGGAACTGTCCGGCACCGCAATAGCAGCCACCATGGAGGGAAATCGTCCGCTGTTCATAGAAACGCAGGCTTTGGTTGCCAATTCCTATTATTCCTCAGCCCAAAAAAATGCGACAGGCTTCGATTTGAGAAGATTGAGCATGCTGTTGGCTGTATTGGAAAAGCGTGTAGGCATAAAGATTGGGGCGAAAGACATATTCCTCAACATAGTCGGAGGCTTGAAAGTATCCGATCCAGCCATCGACCTTGCTGTTGTTGCCGGTCTTATCTCATCGGGAGAAGATATTGCGATAAGCAATCGTCATTGCTTCGCAGCAGAGGTGGGGTTGAGCGGCGAATTAAGAGGAGTAATCAAAATCGAGCAACGCATAAACGAAGCTGCCAAACTCGGATTCGAGAGGATTTACATCGCCAAAGGCAATGCGAAAAATCTTTCGCAAGCAGGAAAGAACATAGAAATCGTTTCACTTGGCAAAATAGACGAGTTGTTGCCGTATATCCTGAATTGAAAGCCGTGAAACGACCTTAGGCTGCACTAAGCCTTTGCATGCCTTTTCACGAACCTTGCAATCTCTCCTATAATCAGGACAAGAGAAGTGAAAACTATTATTCCGAACCAGTCTTGCAACTGTATAGGCGTTACATCGAACATTTTACCGCCGAAGCTCACTATAAACACCTGTCCTACCAGTATAAGAGCGGCGATAAACAGGAAACTGTTGCAGTTTTTGAAGTGAAAGAAACTGCGTTTGCTCAAATACGCTTTCGCATTGAACATATTCCAAAACTGCATCAGCACGAAAATGGTAAAGAAAAGGCTTTTCTCATAATCGGACAGGCGTGCCGTTGCAGTATATCCGTCAAAGAGTAAAATATCTTTCATATTCCGTATATCGTAGTGCTGAAATATGTACAGCAATCCCATAAGGACAACGAAGAAAACGGCTCCCACGCCGAGGATACCTTTCCGCATGGATTTCGTAATGATGAAATCTTTTCTCTTTCGGGGAGGATTGTTCATCACTCTTTCGTCCGGCGGAAGCGAAGCCAAAGCCATTGCGGCAAAAGTGTCCATTATAAGATTTACCCACAGCATTTGAGTTACCGTAAGCGGCGATTCCTTGCCCATGAATGCCCCGAAAAGGACAATGAAACAAGCAACCACGTTTATCGTCATTTGAAAAAGAATGAACCTTTGTATGTTTTGATACAGGCTTCTGCCCCACATAACGGCTCGAACTATGGAATTGAAAGAATTATCCGTTATCGTGATGTCGCTTGCCTGCTTTGCAACATTAGTGCCATCGCCCATGGACAAACCGACTTGGGCGGATTTCAAGGCAGGTGCGTCATTCGTTCCGTCGCCTGTTACTGCCACGACACAGCCTTCCTCCTGCAATGTCTCGACAAGCAGTTTCTTATCCATGGGTCTTGCTCTCGAAATGATTTTCAAGTCTTTTATTCTTTTCTTCAAGTCTTCGTGCGGCATGTAAGAAAGTTGCTCGCCCGTTATTACGCTGTTCTCATCGTTCGCACCTTGCAATAATCCTATTTGTTCGGCTATTGCTTTTGCCGTAACCGATGTATCGCCGGTTACGACCTTTATGTCTATGCCGGCATTAAGGCATTCCTTAACGGCATCTGCCACACCGGCTCTCACAGGATCGGTTATACCAACCATTCCCATGAAACATAAATCCCGCACGGCAAGTTTCCCGTCTTTTATCACGCCTTTGTCATCGTCCAATTCCCTGTATGCAAAAACCAACGTCCGCATTGCCTTGTTCTGAAAGTCGGACAGATTTACTCTTACGCCCTCTCTGTCGAAGCCCTGCTCGAAGGAAGTACACATTTGCAGCACGATTTCCGGTGCTCCTTTGACCAAAAGAATTTTTTTCTTGAATACATTGGAGTGAATGACCGTTGCCATGTATTTGTTCTCCGTCGTGAAAGGCAGTTTCTCCAATGTCTCTGTTTCGTTTCGGTATTTTATATAGTCGTCGCCCTCGTCCTTCAACCACAAAAGCAGGGCTCCTTCGGTCGGATTGCCGATTACTTTTATTTTCCCGTCGTCAAAACAATCCAAGTAAGCCGATGAGTTCAAGGAAAGGCTTTCCGCAACGAATTTATCGGCTTTCAAATGCTCGGGGAACAAAGCCGATGCCACCGTCATTTGGTTTTGTGTCAGCGTTCCGGTCTTATCCGTGCATATAACGTTTACGGCTCCCATCGTTTCGCAGGCATGCATACGTCTTACAAGGCTTTTGCTTTTCAGAAGCTTCTGCATGCTGTAAGCAAGGCTCAACGTAACTGCCATCGGAAGCCCTTCCGGCACTGCCACAACGACCAAAGTGATTGCTATCATGAGACTTTGCAGCATGTATGTCAGAAATCCGATCCAATCGAACGAAGTCATGGTAAAGAAAAATATCGCAAGCCTGCCCGCCAACAGCAGAAAAGCCATGCAATAGCTTATCTTCGAAATCACCCCTCCCAGTTTTTCCAACTGTTCGTTAAGGGGTGTACGCATGGAATTGTCTATTTGACTTGCGGCGAAAACCTTTCCGGCTTCCGTGCGGTCGCCTACGGCAAACACCTTGCAGACCGCCTCCCCTTCCAAGACGTTCGAGCCTTTGTAAACTTTGTTTGAAGGGAATGTTGCCTCGCTATCGAACTCCTTTTCATCGGTTGTCTTGTTGCAAGAACTTTCTCCTGTGAGAGAACTCTCATCTACACGCAATCCCGTGGCTTCACAAAGAACGGCATCCGCACAAATTTCGTCTCCCGATGAGAGTACGAGAATATCCCCCACCACAATTTTGCTTTTATCCTCCTCTGTCAATTTACCGTTTCGGTAAACCTTCACTTTCTCATGGTCGTTCACCTTGTTCAAAATCTCGAATTCTCCCTCTGCTTTATGCTCGAAGAAGAACGACAAGCCTGTTGAGAGGAATACTGCAACGAAAATTCCCACAGGTTCCAAGAAAGCCGTCGGCGAACCATGCACGAAATATTCGTAAAAGGAAATACCGAGACTCAGAACGGCTGCAACCAACAGCACAACTATGAGCGGGTCTTTGAATTTCTCGAAAAAAACAAGCCACAAGGACTTTTTCGCAGGAGGTGTCATTACATTCTCGCCGTATTTCAGGCGACTTTCTTCGACTTCTTGGTCGGACAGACCGACGTATTTGGTTTTCATACGGGTATTTCAAAATTCAGACAAATCAGATAACGCTTCCAAACATGGTATTATTATGAACAAACCGATAAAACAGGCATAAATCACCTCAAACGGTCGAAGAAAACAATTCCGAAAGGTAATTTGTTCTGTTTTCGATTGCTACGCAAACGGCGTTTGGCGATAATTGCATAACTTTGCAAAAACAAATTATATGGAACAAGGAATATATCCGCTGAAATTCCTGCCTCTGTTCAAACAAAGGATATGGGAGGGACACAAGATTGCAGATTTACTGGGTGTCGATTACTCACCGCTACCCTCATGCGGCGAGTTATGGTGCTTATCCGGACTTCCGGAGCAGGAAAGCGTTGTTGCTAACGGCTTTTTGGCAGAGGCAAATATACGAGAGGTGATAGAAATGTACGCAGACGAACTTTTGGGCGAAGAAAACTACAACGAGTTCGGCGAAAACTTCCCTTTGCTTTTGAAAATACTTGATGCGGCGGACGACTTGTCCGTTCAGGTACACCCCGACGACGATTACGCCGAGCGTATCGGGCTTGACAACGGAAAGAACGAGATGTGGTACGTATTGCAAGCCGACAAAGGAGCCAGAATCAGCGACGGGTTCAACAAAAACATGACAAAAGCGGAGGTTATCAACAGAGTGAGAGAGGGAAACCTGCCTGAGGTTCTGAACACGGAGCCGGTGGAGAAAGGCGACCTCTTTTTCATACCTGCGGGAATGGTTCACAGTGCCGGCAAGGGCTGCCTTCTCGCCGAAGTCCAGCAAAGCAGCGATGTAACTTACCGTTTGTACGATTGGCAAAGGAAGGACGCAAACGGCAAGGAACGACCTCTGCACTTGGAACAGGCATTGCAGGTTTTGGATTTGAAGAGCCACAAACACTCCGGCAAGATACATTACCATTATCACCCGAACGAAACGACCAATATGCTGACCACGCCTTTCTTCACGGTCAATCACATACATTGTTTCCAAGGATTAAGAAAGAATTACAGTGCTTTGGATACGTTCGTTCTTTATTTCTGCATAGGAGGACAAGGCTTCATAAACACAGAAAGCGGAAGAATACCATTGAAAGCAAGCGAAGTCATCATGCTTCCTGCTGTTTGTCAATCCGCTCTGATAGAACCACAACCCTCATTGGAGATTTTGGAAATCTTTATAATATGACAGAGAGCCAAAACGGCACCCTGCCGCACTTCAAACAATAAAACAAACAACACATTATGGCACTTATTAAAAAGGTAAGGGGCATCGCACCCCGTTTCGGCGAAGAAAACTTCATTGCCGATAATGCAACGATAGTCGGAGACGTGCAAACAGGTTCGCATTGCTCCTTTTGGTTCAACTCCGTAGTAAGAGGAGACGTGGATAAGATAGTAATGGGCGATTACGTCAATGTTCAAGACGGAGCAATCGTACATTGCACCTATAAAACCGCACCCACAAGCATAGGCAACTATGTTTCGATAGCTCACAACGCCATAGTACATGGTTGCACAATCAAAGACAATGTACTCATCGGCATGGGTGCCATCGTAATGGACGGAGCCGTGGTGGAAAGCAACACAATCATAGCCGCCGGAGCTGTCGTTCTCGAAGGCACGCACTGCGAAGGCGGCAGTGTCTATGCAGGCTGTCCTGCCAAAAAGGTGAAAAGCATAGACCAAGAGCGATTGGAAGGAACCGTGAAGAGGATTTCCAACGCTTATCCAATGTACGCAAGCTGGTTCGACAAAGAATAAACCCGCCTTTCAGCCGCAAAAGCAGACAAAATCCACATGGTGAAAACCTGAACGCCGTTCCATGAAAATGGAACGGCGTTCAGGTAAATTCTTTCGGCGTTTCAATTTGCCGAAACGGCTGTATGGTTCTGTAAAGGTTCTATTCCTCCGTTTTTTCTTCCTCTTTATCCAAATCAATCATATTTTTGGAGTTGAGAATTTTGTACCACGAAAACAGTTTCTTCATATCGGAAAGATATACTCTGTCTTTGTCATAGTTGGGAAGGACTTGCTCCATGTATGCCCTCAGTTCCTTTTCGGGAGCTTTGTGATCTATGCAGTCTCCGCCGTTTTCTTTCTCATATATCTTTTGGAATACTTCTTTCAAAGGTATGTCATCGTCTGTTGTGAATATGCTGATGTCTTCCAATGCGGAGATTTTATCGTTCGCAAAGGCAGGGTAACGTCTCGAATCTGCCAAAGATTCAACCAATGCTCCGTTCTTGGTTTGTGAAACGAGTTTGTAAAGACCGGGTTTGCCCGAGATGGACAGAATTGTGCTTAAATCCATTTTAAGTTTGATTGTTTTGTGTTTATAACTATTTGATTCGTATTTCTTCTCCGAAGATTCGTATCACATCGCCACTGCGGAGTTTGGCTCTTTTGCGACTTTCCTTCATGCCGTTCAGTTCTACTTCTCCCGCAACGACCATTGCTGACGCCGCTGCTCCGTTTTCGGCTATGCCTACGGCTTTCAACAGTTGAGTGAGTTGTATGTAATCCTCTTCTTTCCTCAATTCGAATTCCATGTTCTTTGTTCTTCAAAAACGAGAGTGCAAATATACGGCATTATCGGCAACCGCAAGGCTGCAAGGGTACAAAAAAAGCTCCCGAAACAGAAGTTCGGGAGCTTTTTTATTGATTTTATTATTTCAGTATCGGTTACTTGGTAACTTTTTCAAGCCATTTCACCATTCCAAGCATCACAGCCATTGAGATTAAACAAAAACCTGCGAATACCGCCCAACATTGCCATTGATGAGGAAATTTATTCAACATGGTAACTCCTAATGCAATAAATAAGTTTCCAATAGCTGTTGCCGACAACCATAGACCTTGACAAATACCTTGTAAGTGCTTTGGAGCGACTTTGGATACGAAAGATAAACCAAGTGGAGAAATAAATAGTTCTGCAACAGTCAAGAAGAAGTATGTAAGGATAAGAACAGCAGGACTTGATTTCATAGTCTCTTTTGTTGCATTTGCCAACCCCTTAAACTCATCTCCTGAAGGGTAGTTTTGAAGAATTGCAATAATTGTCAAGAATATATATGCACAAGCTGCAATAAACATACCGATGGCAATTTTGCGAGGTGTGGAAACTTCTTTTCCTTTTTTTGTCAGGTTTGCAAACATCCACATTATTATAGGCGTGAGAACTATTACGAAGAATGGGTTGATACATTGCCAAATTTCAGGCGGAATGGCTGCTGTTGAAACGAATTCTCTTGCAAAAATCGAGAGCGATTGTCCGTTTTGATGGAAAGAGAACCAAAAGAACACGGCTACTCCCAATACTGCAAATAGAGCATATAAACGTTGTTTGATTTCTTTTGCATTTGCCATCTTCTCTTCTTGGGTATAAGTCTCAACGCCTTTCTTTTCTTTCTTGGTAGGATTAGGGTATGTTTTCCTAGTTATTATGAATACGACCAAAGATAGTAACATTGCGACTACGGAAGCAATGAAGGAAAAATGCACTCCTGTGTTGAATATATTAAGGTAGCTATCACAGAAAGTTCCTAATTGCTCAACAGATATTTCACCCTGAGTTATTTGAACCTTTTGAGCCAAATCCGTAAGGTTTGCCATATCCTGTTGACTCATTGAGGTTCCTTGTTCAATATATTGATGACATAAACGTGGCAAGTCAGAATTATACAAAAGACCTTTTGTTTGCAGCCACCAACTTCTTAGCAAAGGTGCAACAAAAGGAGCAATTACCCCTCCCAAGTTGATAAAAACGTAAAATATTTGAAAGCCACTATCACGTTTATCTCTTGCTTTTGAAAGCTCTTCCGGACCTTTTTTCGCAGCTTCTGCTTCAAAGTTATCATACATTTGTCCCACGATTGCTTGAAGGTTTCCCTTGAACAAGCCATTACCAAATGCTATAAGCAGTAACGCAAAGCAAGTGAATACTAATACCCATGTAATACTTGTTGCTCCTGAAAAGACAGGAACATCACTGAATATAGGAATAGAAAGCAAACCATATCCCAATGCCATCACAAGAAGACCTGATATAATCGTTCCTTTGTAATTTTGCAAACGGTCTGCAATAATACCTCCCGGCAAACTTAAAACGTAAATCAAGAAATAAAATACTGCATAAATCCAACCGGCCGCCGCATCACTTATGCCAAATTTTGAACAAATGAACAACAATAGCACAGCGTTCATGATGTAATACCCGAAACGCTCTCCCATATTACTGATTGCAGCTGAGATAAGACCTCTCGGGTGTTCCTTTTTAGCTTTCATTATATAGAAAACTATAAAAGGCAGAATGACAATAAGAATCGCCACAAGAATTACAAGCGGGCGATTGTTCAACCATAAGTTTTGAAAGAATTCTCCCATGTCTTTTTTTTGTGTTTAATTTGTATGTTTATTGATTTGATTTTCTTCTTTTCTTATCAACTTTGAGAGTGCAAATATACAACCTATTGGCGAATTTACCAAGCGGGTTGCCGATTTATTTCGTGGAAATACTGCATCGTAATGGCAAAGTTGTATTTGCAGGTTGCGGTTCGCAGGGCTTATGTGTCTTTTCTTCAAGGTGTTTTCAGCAAAAGCCTGTTAGTGGTCATTCTTTGCATGTATTGCTGTATCATTGCTTTGAGTTGCAGCAGCATTTGTTGCTCCTGTGTCGTGTTTCCTTTGATGTTGTGCCGTAAAAGAGGGTCTTGCCTGTAATTATAAGTGCTTTTATGTTCAGTTCCGTCGAATTGTATGAACAAATCGCCTTTTGCGAACTGGTACAGACCGTTATTATAGTTCACAAGGTAAGTTTCCTCGACCGGAGTGTGCAGAACGTCGCAGCCGAACGCCACATACGGTCTGTCATAGCCCATTATCCCGAGCAGTGTCGGCATTATATCGATTTGTTGCATTATCACGTCATCTCGTTTTTCGGCTTTCAGGCTTCCGTCCGGAGTATAAAAGAGTATAGGAACGGCAAAAACGCCGAGGTCTGTTTGATATTCCGCATGCGAGGAGGAACTTTGCGAGGTGTGATCCGCCACTATTACAAATATGGTATTGCGAAACCATTCGCTCCTTTCAGCCTTTTCAAAGAAGCGACGCAGCGACATATCGGAATACATCAGGCATTTGTACATAGGGAAATCGCCTTCCGGAAAGACGGATTTGTACTTTTTCGGAATGTTGAACGGACTGTGCGAAGTGGCAGTGAAGCATGTAGCTACGAAAGGTTGGCGAAAATCATTCAGATTATCGGCAAAAAATTGCAGGAATTCCTCGTCCCAAACCGCCCATTTGCCGTCCCAGTCCCTGCGACCGCCGCCGTACCTCTTGTCCGAAGCGTACTCATCGAAGCCGAAATAGGCATCATAGCCCGCCTGTTTGGCAAAAGCCGCAAAGCCCATGGTGATATTCTCCCCTCCATGGAAGAAACCCGAAGCGTAATCCTTCGTTTTCAACTCGTGAACCAGCCCTCCGATGTCATTCAAAGCCGCATCCGTCAACACGAAAGGTTCGATGAACATCGGAATAGAGGCGATAATAGACGGCAAAGCGTCCTGCGACTTTCTCCCATTGGCGAAAGAATACTTGAAACACAGCGATTTTGCAGCAAGAGAATCCAGAAACGGTGTCAATCTTCGACCTTTTTCCGTATAATAATCGGGGTTGAAAAAGCCGCTGTACTCCATTCCGAAACTCTCCATTATCAAAATCACAACATTCTTTCGCCGAAATTCCGCACCCTTTTCGGGCATAACCACAGGCGAAAACACCCTTTCCATCACAGTATCGCTCATATACACAGGCGTAACGTAGCTTCCATGGCTCACAGTCCTTATAATCGAGAACGGAGTGTTCAAAACCAAGCTTGCCTGAGAGGCATTTTCGGCATAAGAATTGGCGTTACTCAACGTGATAGGTCTCGTTCCCGAACTCAGACTCCCCCTTGTACCATATATGAAACAAGGAAAAAACAACAGCAAAACCAGACTTCTCCTGATATAATACCTCGTTTTACTACCCGAAAACGGCACTTTCGGCATTCTGTACAGCCTGTACAAAGCAAACAAAAGTCCGACAAACACCACCAAAAGCCACCAATTCCTCAATCCTTCCGCCAAAATCACACCCGGAATATTCGTCTCATTCGCAAATTCCGAGAAAACACTGAACGTAGAACGCCGTCCCGTATATTGAAAATAAACGCTATCGATAAGATTGGACGCAATTCCCACACCATTGAAAAGCACGAACACCCACCTCAAAATGTCGTAAAACCACTTCCTTTCCTTACAATGCAAAGGCAAAAGCACCAAAAACACATATATAACATTAAGGTAAAGTAAAGCAGAAACATCGAAAACCAAAGCCCCTTTCAGCATCATCAAAACCGAATATAGGTTCAAATCAGGAGCGAAAACACCGTAATTCATCACGAGAAACACCACCCTGCACACCATGAATGCCACCTCTGCCAACAACAAATTAACAATCAATACACCGAGATTGCCATTCAAAAGCCCCTTGAACGCCCCTTTCAGTCTCGAATACGCCTCATTCAAATCAACATTACGCCACATTGCAAATACAAAAACTCATTGCCACTGCAAAAGTACAAAAAACAAACATACAAAAAGCATTCGGATAGATGCACGATTACCAAGGTCATTCCGGTTAACGAGACGACGGATTTGTAACTTTGCAAGTGTGATAAAAAATCGGTTGCTCTGTCATTTATGGCAAGCAATGCTTTCCTATGCTTCCTGCTGATTGCTGTATCGAATTCAAAGATGGTCATTTTTCAGCCTCTAACAGGAAAGGAAATTTCCCTCTCTCGTTTGAGTTTTTATTTTGTCTCTTTTTCCACTCTCGATATAAGTTGAACTTAGGCGATAACAATAAAGCCGCAGGCATATTGCCTGCGGCTTCGCTGCGTTTGCAGTATTCTTGCTTACTGCTTACTCCACTATC
>OQWM01002188.1_pt1 | contig 13359 bp, 8 predicted proteins | sample 1691531 | NCBI WGS metagenome assembly OQWM01 (sample SAMN03418257, study PRJEB22391) | human gut metagenome | biome: human-gut; feature: organic feature; material: feces | host: Homo sapiens | place: Tanzania | collected 2013-01 | reverse complement strand
TCGTGGTTCATTTGTCTAGATGGTAGTGGGGTGAGGTGTCGCGTCTCCCGCTTCGACACAGTCGTCTACGACATGAAGCATCCTGCGGCCGCCGGCAATTTCTTCTACATTGAGCGCCTTGTCAAGTTCCTGCTGTGGCAGTTTGGCGGCTGGAAGGTGACCATCCACGCCCCCGAATGCCTGGTCAGCTATCTGAAGAGCTGCTACTGCGACACCGGCATCCGCCGCTTTGACGCGCAGTTCTGGGGTGACTTCACCTACGAGAAGACGATGACCTTCGTCTACGCGCCGACTCCCGATGACGTGCCCGCCGAAAACAACGGCGCCGGCGCGGCGGTGAAGCTGGACTGGGAAGGATGGCGCATCGGCTTTGACCTGGGCGCCTCCGACGAGAAGGTGGCAGTCGTCAAGGACGGGAAGCTTGCCCTCAAGGATGACGGCGAGCCGCTGCTTTCGGCGGAGTATGTCTGGGATCCGAAGCCCCAGACCGACATCCAGTACCACTACGACCGCATCAACTTCGTCCTCAAGGAGGCCGAGAAGGCAATCCACTCCGTGGACCCGGGCGCGAAGATTCGCGGCATTGGCGGCTCCTCGGCGGGAGTCTTCGTCGACGGCCGCGCACGCAACGTCTCCCTCTTCCGCGGAATCACTCCGCGCAGCCGTTTTGACGCGGAGGCCGCCCCGATCTTCAAGGAAATCCAGAAGCAGTGGGGAATCCCCCTGCGCCTCGAGAACGACGGCGACGTCACGGCACTGGCGGGCGCCATCGCCCTCCAGGAGGGCGCAGTCCTCGGCATCGCGATGGGGTCAAGTCTTGCCGCCGGATATGTGGACGACCAGATGACAATCAAGGGATGGATGAACGAACTCGCCTTCGCCCCGGTCGACTACAATCCCGAGGCCGCGATGGACGAATGGTCACACGACATCGGAGTCGGCGCGAACTACTTCTCGCAGCAGGCCGTCGGCAGGCTCATCCCCCTGGCGGGCATCGAAATGGATGACATTCCCGTGGACGCGCTGCCGCTGCGCCTGAAGAGGGTCCAGGAGCTCATGGCGAAGGGCGATGAACGCGCACGCAAGATCTACGAGACCATCGGCGTCTACTTTGGCTATACCGTGGCGGAATACTGCTCCTTCTATCCGGTGATCAAGCACCTCGAGGTGCTGGGGCGCGTCGTCTCCGGCGAAGGCGGCCAGATCATCCTCGACATGGCACGCAAGGTCCTCCGCGAGGAGTTCCCCGAACTGGCGGACATCCACTTCTACGAACCCTCCGAGCGCGAAAAGCGCCACGGGCAGGCCGCAGCCGCTGCATCTCTCCCGGAGTGCTAAGCCTCGGGAGAGGCAATTCCAGCAAACAGTCACAAAGGAGCTTCTGATATGGCATTTTCCGAAGGCGAAAGAAACGACTTCATCCAGGAGTCTCTGTCGCAGGGCATGAGTCTCTCGGAACTCCAGGACCAACTCGCGCAACGCTTCGGCATCCACATGACCTACATGGAATTGCGGATGCTGACCTCCGAACTCCAAGTCAACTGGGAGAAGCAGGACGAAAAGGCGGTCAGGTCAAAGGGACTGCCCGAAACCAAGGCCGACGCCACTCCGACGCGGAGCCTCCCCCCAGAGGAGGATCGCCCCGACGCCGGGTATGATGAAGCCGCCGAGCCCGTTGACGAGACCACTGCACAGGACGCCCCCGCAAAGGACGAAGGCGTCATCCGCGGAAAGACGACCGTCGAGGTCAGCAAGGTCGTTCGCCCGGGAGCCGCGCTTTCGGGCAAGGTCTCCTTCGGCTCAGGAGCAAGCGGCGAGTGGTATCTCGACCAATACGGACGAATCGGGTTCACGCCCGACGAAGGCTCCGCCAACCCCGACCAGCAGGACGCACAGGAATTCCAGTCCGCCCTGCAGGCCGAAATGCAAAAGATGGGATACTGATTGCCAGGGGCAAGGTGGAGGACGGTGGATGCCCGCCCGAAAATGGGGTTCTCCCCGCCTCTTCCGCCTCCCGTCGGCAATGTCTGCCCCGCCAGAATCGTTCTGTCTTTGTAAGTTGTTCTGGCGCAAGTAGTTACATTGTCAAATGCACAGTCAGGCCGCCTAGTCGCAAATACCTACAGCAAATTCTCCCAAATACCTGTTTCCACATCCTTAAAAATGGTTAACGCTCTCAACAAGTCCACCTGGTTCAAGGGTCGTCGTGGCCCTGTCCTTCTCGTCATCATGGATGGTGTCGGCTATGGCAAGTATGCCGACGGCGACGCGGTCAAATCCGCCTACACTCCCCATCTCGACTGGTTTCTGGCGAATTGCCCCAACACGAAGCTGAAGGCCCACGGGGTTGCCGTTGGCCTGCCCAGCGATGCTGACATGGGCAACTCCGAGGTCGGCCACAACGCGATGGGCGCGGGCCGTGTCTTCGACCAGGGTGCGAAGCTCGTCTCCAACTCCATTGCCTCGAAGAAGATGTTCTCCGGCCAGGGATGGCGCGAAATCTCCGACAATGTCAAGAAGAACAATTCGACCTTGCATTTCATCGGCCTCTTCAGCGACGGCAATGTCCACTCCCATATCGACCACCTGAAGGCGATGATGGAGCACGCCGCGGAGGAGGGCATCTCGCGCATTCGAGTCCATATCCTCCTGGACGGACGGGATGTCGGCGAGACAAGCGCCCTCGACTACGTAATCCCCTTCGAGAAGTTCCTTGAGGGACTCCGTGAAAAGGGGTGTGACGCCAGGATTGCCTCCGGCGGCGGCAGAATGTACATCACGATGGACAGGTACAACGCCAACTGGGCGATGGTCGAGCGCGGCTGGAAGACACATGTCCTTGGCGAAGGGCGACTCTTCCATAGCGCCCAGGAGGCAATCGAGACCCTGCGCAGGGAGACCCACGCAATCGACCAGGATTTGGGCGCATTCGTAATCGAAGGCGATGACGGCAAGCCAGTCGGCACAATCCAGGACGGGGACTCCGTGGTCTACTTCAACTTCAGGGGCGACCGCGCCATCGAAATCTCAGAGGCATTTGAGGGTGGCGATGACTTCAACCGCTTCGACCGCATCCGCGTCCCAAAGGTCTGCTACGCCGGCATGATGCAGTATGACGGCGACCTCCATATCCCGAAACGCTATCTGGTCAGCCCGCCCGCAATCGACCGCACCAGCGGGGAATACCTCGCCGCGACGGGGGTCACGACATTCGCATGCTCGGAGACCCAGAAGTTCGGACATGTCACATACTTCTACAATGGAAACAAGTCCGGGTACATTGACGAAAAGCTCGAGAAGTACGTGGAGATCCCCTCTGATATCGTGCCCTTCGAGCAGCGCCCCTGGATGAAGGGAGCCGAAATCACCGACGCGCTCATCGAGGCGGTCAAGAGCGGGAAATACCGCAACATCAGGTGCAACTACCCCAATGGCGACATGGTGGGCCACACGGGGGTCTTCCAGGCAGTCCGCATCGGTGTCGAGGCGGTCGACCTCTGCCTCGGACGTCTCAAGGCCGCCATCGACGAGGCCGGAGGCGTCATGGTCATCACCGCAGACCACGGCAATGCCGACGACATGATCGAGCACGCCAAGGACGGGTCCCCCAAGCTCGGCGAGGATGGAGCCCCGAAGGTCAAGACCAGCCACTCCCTCAATCCAGTCCCATGCATCATCTACGACCCGGAGTATAAGGGCGACTACCAGAAGGAGCTCAGGGAGGGACTCGGAATCTCCTCAATCGCGGCGACAATCATGAATCTTCTCGGCTACGAAGCACCGGAAGACTACGATCCGTCCGTCATCAAGCACTAAGGACAGACACAGGAGACACAAAAAAAGGGCTGTTGCCTCTTCCTCTTCGCGAGGTTGTTGCAGCAGCCCCTTTTCTTTGGCGGCTTTTTCTCCTCAGACGGTCTTTGCCTCCCCGCGTTCCTCGTCCCAGTGGAATGGGACGGCTTTCCCGTTGAGGCGGATTTCCGCGGGCTTCCGGGGGAGGGCGATGGTAGCCTGCCAGGTCTTGACGGCTGAATCCTTGGGCTGGTTGATTGTCAGTTCAACGATGCCGTCCTTGACCTGGGCCTCGATATTGGTGAGGGCGTAGACTCCCTTCTGGAAGTCGAAGGTGACCCCGTCGTCCTCGTAGAGGGCGCCAATCGCGGGGCGTTCCGTCGGGAAGATATAGAGTTCGACGGTGTCCAGCGGTTTTTCGTGGCGATATTGCATGACCGGGCCGAAGGGGATTACGGCGCCCTGGCGGACAAAGAGGGCGCCGCCACGGTCCTCAGGCCAGTCACAGCGGATGGTCTGGTTTCCTTCGTAGACGACTCCACTCCAGAAGTCCTTCCATTCTCCTTCGGGCAGGTAGATTTCGTGCTTGTAGATTCCCACGAGCAGGTCGCGTCCCAGAAGGTATTCGTTAAGAATCTCCCGGCACATCCTGTCATCCTGGAATTCCAGTGTGAGCGGCCTCATCAATGGGACGGACGTCTGTGTGGTTTCGTATGCGCTGGTGTAGATGTATGGGATGAGCCTTGAACGCAGGTTTGCGTAGAAGTGGTGCATCTTGTGGAGCTTTTCACCCTGCAGCCACGGCATGCGGAAATAGGTCCAGCTGTTGATTTGGCTCCAGGGCTGGAGATATCCGAAGTGGATTCCCTCCTCCTGCATGACCTCCATGTCGTTGGTCGCCCAGCTGTGTCCGACCATGGAGGTATTGAGCATGGCGCCCAGGGTCTCCAGTCGTCCTCCCGTGTCGCCGGTCCAGGTTCCCGCCCAGCTTTGGAAGCCGACCCACCCTGAAGGCGTGAAGACCACGGGCCTGCGGTTGGTGTAGTTGGCAAACCCCTCCCACATCTGGCGTGCGTAGAGCAGGGGGTAGAGGTTGTGCATTTCCGCGTCAAGCATTCCATTGCCGTAGACGCGGTCCGGGTGGGTGCAGACCTGGTACGCCCCGTCCTGCTTGAAGAAGTCCGCGCCCCAGTCGACGAACTTCTTCAGGTGCTCGAACCATGCCTCGTCCTTCCTGGTGATGGTGTCGGCGTATCGCGGTCCTGCAAAGTGGAGATCCAGCTCCGCCAATTCGTCAAAGGTCGGCGCATTCCTGTCATCATGTCCGGTTGTCTCGGCGGCGATTTTCCGTTCTTCCTCGTATGAGAGGTCGTATTCGTTGCAGAGCCAGAGTTCCAGGTGGAAGCCCATTCGCTTGAGCGCCTTGATGAAGGTGTGGTCGCAATTTTTTTGCCAGTCAGGCAGGGGGAATCGCTCTGTGCTCCAGCTCTTTTCAAGCGACAGGTCGTAGCATGACTCCATCCAGCCCGGCTCCAGTCCGATGAGGTCGCAGGGGATGCCTTCCCTGCGGAAATTCAACGCGTCGCTCAAGACCTCCGCGTCATTGGCCTGTGTGCGGCATATATACCAGAGGCCGAATGCCCATTCCGGCGGCAGCTTGGGCTTGCCTGAAAGGAGGGTGTACTGCCGGAGGAGCTCCTTGAAGGTGGGCGCCGCCAGAAGATAGAAGTCCACAACCGCACGCTCGTCCTTCCAGAGGAAGGTGTCGGGATGCGTCTTGCACATGTCGAAGACTACGCAATGGGTGGAATTCACCACGACACCATAGCCCTTGGTGGACATGAAGAAGGGGACGGGGGCGTAGGAGGAGACGTTGGAGACCCAGCAGATGGCCTTCTGTCCCCGATGGTATAGGCGTTTTCGCGTCTGGTCGCCGAAGCCAACCCAGTCTTCGTCCTCGTCTGCCTGGAAGGACGTCTGCGCAGCCTTCTTCGACAAGACCAGGTCGGTCATCTTCAGCAGGGTCTTCCCCTTTGCATCAATGCAGGTCAGCAGTCCGCTTGCGGTATCGCAGCGGATGGTGAGCGCATCCGTCGACCAGGAAACCGCCCCGGGTTCATCGGTTTCCCTCAGGGGGGAAATCTCCGCTGGCTCCTGGATGAAGTGATAGCGGTTCAGGCCAGTGTCCTCGAAGTCGCGGTGCTTCGGGAAGATCTGGATGCGGGCAATGGCGTCGGTGAGAAAGCGCACGCGAACCTGCGTGCCGCTGTCGGTGGTGAAGACAGGCATGAATAGTGTGTGGAAGACAGGTTGTCGCTCTTCCTTGACGTGGGCTTCGAGCCATGTCCACGGCGAAGCGGGCGGTTGAAGGGCGGGTGGTGAGGTGTGGAGTCCTGGAGCGGAAAATGCGGCCGGAGTCGCCTTGAGGCCACTCGCGATACGCAATTTCCCACACTATAACCGCCCCGCCGAGCCACCTCGCCAGGAAGCAATCAAAAAAGAGGGTGCCGTCTGCTATCGGTCGAAATGGAAGGTGTATCCGGAGAGGCCAAGCTTGGCAGGATTTCTTGCCTCGGTGTATTCCTCGTAGCTGGAGCCGCAATGGGTCACGATGGATTCAACATGCCCGTCGGGGAAGATGGTGTTGACTTTGCCTTCGTGGACGCCTGTCCAGACTGCAAAATATGTGCCCGGAGGCAGGTAGTTCTCAAAGCCTATGTAGTAGCCCCGCTTGGGGACGGCGGTGCAGGTGCCCTCGCCAATCCACAGCACACGGCTGGGCTGCACGATCTTGTCCATCACGAAACTGAAACCGAACTTTCCGTCGCCGGGCGGGTTGTCCGCGAAGCGGTTCATGCAGTAGCGTGTCCACTGGAAGGGTGCCCAGCGTCCAGCCGCCGTCCCCTCGTTCAGCCAGGAGGCGGTGTGGTATGACCGCATGGTATCGTCGTTGTCCACGGGGCATTTGAAGGAGAGTCCAGTCAGTCCTCCGGCGGCATATTTCACCAGGATTCCTCCCCACCAGGGGTTGTAGTCGCCGCCGCCTTCCCAGTCTGCGGTGTAGGTGAAGGTGGAGCCTGTCCCGAGGCAGCGTCCGTCATATTCGTCCACATACATCAGATAGTAAAGCCCAATCTGCTTCTGGTTGTTTACGCAACTGATGCAGCGCGCTCTCGCACGTGCCTTGCTCAATGCGGGCAACAGCATGGACGCCAGGATGGCGATGATTGCTATCACGACCAGCAGTTCAATCAGGGTGAATCTTGAATGCCTCATTTTTCTCTTCCTCTTTTTCGTTGTGCAGGAATGCAATGATTTCTTCCCGTCGGAAATAAACCGATTATCCAATTATAGGTCTTTTTCAGGGAAAAAACAAGGCGCTCTTCCAGGATTTGCGATGCTATGTGCCTCTTCAAGAGGAACTGCATTGCCAAGCGTAGTGGAACTACATGGGTTTGGAAAGTGGGTTAAAGTATCCTCCCTGCGTGAGATTCCAGGATCCCAGGAGGTGGCTGGAGATTCCTCGACCACGCATAAACACATTTTCTCGCCTTGGTTCCAACTGATTCTTTTTCAGAGACATGAGACTTATTTCCATCTTCCTTTGCGTCCTCCTCTCCGTCACTGCATTGTCCCGCGAGACCTTGAGTCTGGACTTCAGGCGGGACAGGAGCGCGGTCGTCAACGGCGTCGCGTTCGCCCCGGAGGGAACAATCGAGCCCAATGGATTTCTTGCCGTAGGCGCAAAGGGGTTTTCTATCCCTGCGGCGACTCTCTTCGGCGGCGACCAGGGGACGATTCTCTTCCAGTGCCGCTTTGACAGGCCACAGCCACCCCTGAACACTCTCCGGAATCTGGTGAACATCCGGACGAAAAGCCGGCTGACGGCTGGATTCCACTATTTCTCGGATGGAAGGCTGGTCTTTTCCTTCACAGACCGCGACAAGTCATACGGGATGGATTTCAAGGAGCTCCTGGAGCCAGGCCGCGACTACCGCCTGGGGTTTTCCTGGGATGGAAACAAGGTGCGCGTCTATCTGGATGGCCGCGTGGTAGGGGAGGGCGAACAGCCGCTGCCAATGGAGAAACTGGGCAACCTGAACGTCGGACCATACTCCGATGCCTGGATTGGAACGTCACCCTGGTGCGACGATACACATCTCCAGACTCTCCAGACCTTCGATACGGCATTGACGCCACAGCAGGTGGCAGACCTCTCCGGCGTGGAATTCCAGCCTCTGGTGAAATCCCACCCCATGCGAATCTCAATTCCGCCAGTCCCGCAAAATGCCGAGGCGCCAGACGGCGACGGACACCTGACGGAGAACGCCTGGCAGCTCGCCGCTTCGTTCCCACGGCTGGTGCAGGGGACCTTTCCGCTGGAGTCGGGGGCACTCCCTCCACACCAGTTCAAGCTGCTGTATGACGACGACAATCTCTACGTCGGATTCCTGACGCACTTCCCGCCGCATCTGCCATTCGTGGAGGGCGATCCCCGCACCGACGACAAGGAGCCCGAGGTCTGGGGCAGCGAGTCCGTGGAATTCTATGTCGAAACAGACGCAGTCTACCGTTTCGCCGGAAACATGGCGGGAGGATTCTGCGAAATGCGGGGAAGCGATGCCGCCTGGGATGGCCTCTGGAGCTTCCGGGGCACACGGTCGATGAAAATCGATGACTCCATCGTATGGGAAGGCGAAATGGTCATCCCATGGAAAACCATCGGGCTGGACGGCCCGCCCCGGAAGAATCTCCGCGTCAATTGCTGCCGTTCCTGGAAGCTCCCGGATTTCGGACAGCATTCCTCATTCGCCGTGGACGGAGAGGGATATACGCCCGACGCCATGATCGAGGCATGCTTCGGCCCCTGCGCCACCCTGCAAGTCCGTGAGCATTCCAACCCAAACGACGGCGAATACCACCAGGATTTCACTGTCTGCAGCACCAGGGGCGGCAAGGTGACATACGACATCTCCGTTGGAAAGCTGGATGGTTCCGCCGCCCCAATCTCGCTCTACAGCCGCACATGGACGCTGCCCCCGAACGAACCGCACGAAGAACGCATTGACGCCACAATCGGATACGCCGACTACGATTGCATTGTCTATACGCTCTCCGAAAACGGCGATGTCGCCCTGCGCCAAATCGTCCCGTACAAGTTGAACGATTCCTTCCTGGCGCTGACGCCTCTCTTCTTCCAGGGAAAGTTCCGCGTCCAATTGAAGGAGGCCGTCATGAAGAGCAAGCTTGGGGAGGATTTCAGGGGGGAACTCCAGCTGCTGGACGAGGCGGGAAACTGCCGCGCCTCCATTGCCAGTGACGCCGCCCCGCGGGAACTCCCATTCGACCGCTCCTGGCCTGCGGGGGAATACCGCGTCGCCCTCGTCGACGCCAATGGCGACCACCTCTCCGAATGCAGGGTCTTCTATCCCGGCCACGGCGAATGGGAGGAGATGGAATTCCCCACGGATGTCATCCTGCCGCCATTTATCCCAATGGAGACCAAAGTGGCTTCCGACGGCTTCGAATCCTCTCTTGCACTGCGAAAATACGCCTGGCAGATGAATGCGCTGCCGACACAGGTGACAAGCCTGGACGAAGGACTCCTGGCCGCCCCCGTGGAACTCCTTCTTGACGGCAAGCCGGCCAAAACAACCGCCTTCCAGGTCGGAATGGTCAAGCCACACCGGGTGGAATTCACTTCCCGGGGGCAGGAGTTCTCATGCGATTCCTGGCTGGAATATGACGGCGTCCAGTGGAATGAACTGACTGTGTCTCCCCGACACACGACCACCCTGGCACTCCGGTTCACCCTTCCAAATGCCTTCGCCAAGTATCTCCACTGCGCGGCCGTGGGAGCAGTCTGGGGGGCAAAGAGAACCATGGCAATCCCCCAGGGAATCACCACGCTCCACTACTATCCCGTACTCTGGATCGGCAACGAGGAGAAGGGGTTGTGCTTCTTCTCAGAAACCAAGGAGGGCTGGAACCACCCAACCAAGGAGACATTCCTCATCGAGAAGGGCGAGGAGACCACCACGGTGACTGTCCGCATCGCCAGCCGGCTGCCGGAAATGTCGCCAGGCAAATACGCCTTCGGATTCCTGGGGACGCCTATCCGGCCATTTGCAGAGAACTACCCCTACGATACGCTGGGATGGTCATACGCAGCGCCTATGAACCGCGACACGGGACGCCCCGTCAGCGATGTGAACTGCATCGAAGCCCCATACGGAGTCCCCTTCGGAGACCTGGGAAGCTATTTCGCAGATACGAATGACGCTGACGGCAACGCCCGCGACAACGCATACCGCCAGTCCTTCAAATACCACTCCGACGGACATCATGTACGCCCGTTCCCATATCTCTGCGGACGCTATCTTTCCGCAAAGTATCCCGAGATGATGGCGTACAAGGCGGAGTGGAGTTTCCGCCCCGAACTGGCGCAGGACTACGACGGCACAGGCCACATGATCTACGACTGCTGCCCAGCCTCCAGCGCCAGCGCATTCTTCGCCTGGAAGTGCAAGAAGCTGCTGGAACGCTATCCCCAGATGAAGGGGCTCTACTTTGATTTCGGAAATGCCCCCGAGTGCTCCAACGAGGAGCATGGCTGCCACGGCGGCCTGCCCCTTCTGGCGCATCGGGAGTTCTACCGCAGGATGGCGCTGGTGCAGTTGCAGGCGGGAATCGAGTCCCCGGTGATTGTCCTCCACAACACCGACTGCAACATGCTTCCCATCTATACCTTCGCCACACACCTGCTGAACGGCGAGCATATCCGCCAGGCCTCCAGCTCCATTCTGCACGACAAGAAGGACATCCTGGACACATACGGCATCGAGATGTTCGCCTCGGAGCTCAGCTCACTGCCCTTCGGCATCACGAACAGCCCATATATGCCACTGGATACGCTGCGACCCGAATACGGGGGGGACGAGAAGACCGACGCATACCAATTCCGACTGGGCAAGGCAGAACACGCCGCCACTCTCATCCACAATACCATCATCTGCCTCATGCGGAACCACTACGGAATCATCGACAAGTTCATACGGGTCTTCGACCGGTTCGGGGTGGGCGAACCGCAGACCCGTTTCGTCGGATACTGGCATGCGCCGGCCACGGTCACGGGCGCTGAGGATATCTATGTCAGCTGCCATGTGAATGGCGACAAGGTCCTCGCAGTGGTGGGACATGTGGGAAAGCCGCATGTGAACCAAACCTTCGACATCGTGTTCGACTGGAATAAGCTTGGTGTCAAAAATCCGCCCACAAAGGCCGTCGATACCATGACCGCAGAGGACCCGGATTACGAGGAACTCTACGAAAGACAGAGGAAATTCGGGGTGCCGCCGGAACGGGCAACCCTCGGATTGGGGGATTTCGGAAGCAAAATCCACTCATTCCAGGGGAACACCCTTCGCATGTCGCTGGACTTCCACTCCTTCGCCATCATCGAACTCACTGACTGATGACAATCACCCCGGCCTCACCACGCATGCCCAAGGCACGTGGTGCTGCCCCCATGTCAGGGGGGCAGGTGCGCAATTCCGCAATTACACCTCCCCGCGGTGGACCCCTCTACTCCAGCGGAATCCGTTTGAAGTAGCCCGCCTTCTCGTCCGCTTGTTTCACGTACAACCCCACTCTCCCCACTTCCTCCCTGGTCTCCTCCGACCATGTCGTGTACGGCTGGTATTTCTCCACCGTCGCTTCCAAGCTCAGCTCCCCGAGAGTCATGGCTGTTAGGCAGTTCCTTGCCATTCTCTGCTCCTCTGTCATTGACTCCTCCAGTTTGTGGCTTTTGTCCAGCAGTTCCACTAGATGGTCCCACCGAACTTTTTCCTCTGGAGACAGGGGTTGCCCCGGAAATAATCGTTTTTGTCCTTCTTCCATTTTCTTCTCCTGAATTCTCAGTTTTGCGAAATCATGGCATCGGAAACAATTCGGCACTCACGATGACATCATTATAGGCTGGCTTGTCGTAGTAAGCAAGTGGTTTTTGAGGGAATCTCGCTCAATAATCCCGAAGAGCCCGTGCTTCCTCGCGAGGTTGTTGCACAGGGAGGTCATGGAATTGCGCGAACCCTTGCATGTTTCATCTCCTGTCAAGTCCCCCGAGCGTTTTTTTTCTCATTTTTTTTCATCGATTTTTCAGGTTGAGTCACTTGCAATCCATTCTGGAGTGTGTAAAGTAAGCGCCGTTACAAAAATATGACCCTGGGGCATTAGCTCAGTTGGCTAGAGCGCCTGCATGGCATGCAGGAGGTCATCGGTTCGAATCCGATATGCTCCACCAGATTTAACAGAAAAGGCGAAACGCATCCGCGCTTCGCCTTTTCTGTTAAATCTGCCTCGGCGTAGTTCCGGTGCCGCGCCTGCGCGGCATCCGACAGAACGAAGCCGGGCAACATCCCCCGGGGTCCTCAACCTTCCAAGCGGGCGTCCGAGCGCCAGCGCCGGGCTTTCGCTCTCGGCGATTTCGCCGCTGGTCTTGCGGCGATAGAGTTCGGGGGATTCGCGGAAGGCGGCCAGGTTGTGGCTCGACATGTACCTGCCGCACCTGCTGGCGTCGTGGTACTCCTTCGCGGGGATGGTGAGGAATCTGCTTGTGTTCATCGCTGTCCTTTGGTTCTGGTTTGATTCTTCGTCTGGCAAATCATCTTTGTCTACTCCTGTAAACAAAAATTCGAGGGGGGTCATCCCAAAAGGCCTTGAAAAAGGCAAAAAATCCCGCCGGAGGTGGTTCCGACGGGAAAAACAAAAGGGTGTTGTGGAATGAAGCCTATGCCGCAGTTATTTTATGTATATATGAAGTAGCACGTTGGTTGGAACAGTCATGCCGATAGTAATAATAGCCATATTGGGCATAGCCCTTGTCCTGTATGCGCGGAAGCGCAACAGCGATGAAATCCGCCGCATCCGCGAGAAGGCGGAGCGTGATGCCGCGTTGTATGAGCAGAGGCTTGAGCGCGAGGCGCGCGAGGTCGAGGAGCAGGTGCGGATACGCGAGGAGTTCTGCGCAAGGCTTGAGGCCGACATGAAGCGCCATGAGGCGCGTGTCCGAGAAATCGAGGAGACGAGGAAAGCCGCTGAAGAGGCGCGGAGCAAGGAATATGAGATGTCGCCCGGCACGAAGGGGGCGCTGCTGTTCATGGCGGGAGCCGCCGTGGGAAGCATGGCCAGCAGGAGCAGGAGGTCAGGCAGTTCGTCCCGGCGGAGAAGCCTGTCGCGCGGCTGCGGTTGCGACTGCGACGACTGCCTTGAGGGGCGGCACGAGGACTGCGATGACGACTGCGAGCATTGGTAGTCATCTGTTCGCCACCGTTTGAAATGGTCTGTATATATCGCGAAACTCGCTTTTTTGAGCAGGGGATGACCACGGCTTGTCTGGAAGTCATCGGTTCGCCAGGCGTTTGAAATGGTCTGCATTTATCGTGCAAACCGCCTTGCCAAGAAGGCGATGAGTATGGTTCGGCGGGGCATACCCCATCATGGGATTTTCCGCGTTTTTGAAACTTGAAAAAGTAAACGCACCTTCGCAGGAGTAAACGCACCTTGAGG
>OQWM01002186.1_pt1 | contig 13366 bp, 28 predicted proteins | sample 1691531 | NCBI WGS metagenome assembly OQWM01 (sample SAMN03418257, study PRJEB22391) | human gut metagenome | biome: human-gut; feature: organic feature; material: feces | host: Homo sapiens | place: Tanzania | collected 2013-01 | reverse complement strand
TTGCGAAGACCAAAGTGCCGATTGAAACGCTCCTGTCGGCCATAGAGCAGCAAACTAATTACTGTTTGCAGTTGCTGTAAAAGTGGGTTAGAGTATGAACTATCTGATATACAGCAAAAGAGAGAAGCGATTTATAATGGATTTTTCTCTGCTGCTGATTATGTCGTGAAAAAATTTATCACATGTCCTAAATGTGGTAACTCTGTGAAATTATTCTTGAATTGAGGTTTCCGTAAAATGAAACTAGAAAAACGTTATTATGTAGCAAAATTGAGCGATCTTAAAGAACTGACGCCAGAAGATTTAAAAACGTTCAACGAAATTTGCGCGAAAATCGAAATTGGGCGCGGGATTAATGGTAAGAAACCATTTGATGCAATCGTGATCGAGAACGATTGGCCCGAATACGATAAAGTGTTGGAAATGCTGACTTCTCGTATTGTTCGCGAAGAAACCGATCGCAAGTTTGAAAAGATGCTGGACAACAAAGAACGCCTCGGATACTTTTTCGTTGTGGAAACTCACCAGGGAACTTTTCTGATCACCAGCGATGCGCACAGCACGAATCGTCTGACGAAATACAGTGGGTACAAATACCGCGCGTTGTTCAGCCCTAACTGTGGATTTGACAACAGCGAGATCCTTACTACTAGCTGGAGCGTCTACTTTAAACATGCCGTTATGGTATCGTTAGATGAAATCATTGCACTATACGATCCTAACAAGGCTATTTCAAATTATAACATTGCTGAGTTTATCGCTGATAAACTACGTGACGCGAAAACTATCTAAAATAGTTGCATAAATATAAAGTGGGGTGTATTATTGCCCCTCTTTTTGCAACATAGGTATTAAAATGAAGAAAATTATTATTGCTGCCAGCATTTTCTTGTGCTCTTTTTCTGGCAACGCTGCGACGGATCCGCTAGGGGATTTCATTGCGGATTTGCCTACTCATCAATTGCCTTTACAAAAGGCTACTGTAAAGCCTCCGGCAAACAAAAATTCTCCATCCTACATCAAGGATTTGGATAACATCACACCGAAGCAGAAAGAGGTTCTGGAGTATGCTTATCGAGTTGGACACAACTATGATTTGAAGACTGCAAAACCTGTAGAAAAAGATAAGGCTAAACGTTTAGGCTATCATTTAGCGGCTATTGCCTGGATCGAGTCTCGCGCATGTGAGAATGTCGGTAAAGGTAAAAAAGGCCATCACGCTTATGGATGCTGGCAAGTTACCGCAAGGAGCGCCAGCGCACGAATGGATAAGTCATATCCTAAACGCGTAGTAATCAAAAAGCTCGAAACTCTTCAAGGTGGATCGAAGTATGCGATCTATGAACTGGAGTACTGGCTTGATTACCACAAAGGCGACTTGAAAAAGGCGCTGGCGAGCTATAACGCTGGTTTCAAGTATACAAAGAAAGAAGCCCGTGATTATGCTCGTATGGTTAATACAACCGCGAAGCTGTTAGAAGAAAAACAAATCATTTGACAAAAAGCCCTTGACTTCGGTCGGGGGCTTTTTTATTATGGACGCATCTAATTGAGAGGAATACATTATGAGCGACCTGATCCTGAACGAAACTAAACGCGTACTGTTTAAAGCTGGTTCCTACATCGTAGCGACTCCGAAAGGCAATACTTCCCATTGGGCGGTTGCTGATTGGATCATGTACATTGACAAAAACGGGGAATGGGTACAATGAGAAATTTAGCTTTCGAAGTTACCGTAATTGATCAACGGATAAAAGAACTTCATGCACAGATAGCCCCGCTGCAAGAAGAAATTTCTACCTTGATCAAGGAGAAAAGAGACCTGATTGAACTTATCGATCAGGATATCATTAACAACGTCAAGGACGGGGAAAAGATCCCTGTGATGTTGGAATATCGTTCTTCTAGTGTGTCTTATCACGCGGCAACAAAATTTTTCGAATCTATCGGCCTGGGTATCGATGGTATGGATCCGGACATTAACCAGTACTGTTTGCGGATCGCGATGGATGAAGACGGTTCAAACATTAATCGAGTTTTAACCGCTTTAGAAATGGTTGAACCTTTTGTTAGACCGCAAGCAAATGGGCGTAAGCGTTTCGATCTGTTCGAACATACTCTGTCTGAATGGGATTGCTACTGGCTGACATACAATCCAGCTAACAAACGTTGGGCTGTTGAAACTGGTAGTGGGATGAGACGAAATCAGGATCCGACATTCTCGGATATGTCTCTGAAAAAAGTTCTTGCGTATATCTGCAATGCGCATTATTATACCCCTATCGAAGAGGATGAATAAGGAATCATCATGAAAAAGTTAGCACTGCTTTTAACTCTGGTTGCTGGATTTGCTCACGCGGGTGATGCTCGCCTGGATGAGTTATGCAACAATCGTGATATCAAAGATGTCGCAGTATGTAAGCAAGTGATCGCAGAACAGTTAGATGTTGCTTATATGTGGGGAGAGGAAAATGCTCACCTGTATAAACGCGGTAAGTTGCTGAAACAAAAAGAGTTTTTGCAGTCTGAACCAATGATGAATCTATGCAAACAAGCGCCAAATAAGGAACGGTGCGAAAAGTTCCGCACTTATTTGGTTGACGAATTTAATGCTGGCATAGGGCTTTACTAATGGCTATCTGGATTTTTATTATTATGGCGGCGGTTGTGGTGTTCTTGGCGTACAATGCTGGTAAGCATGAGAGCACTGGGCCTTGTTACTATTGCGGGGATGATGACTATGTGTAATTTCATCGGGTTTGTTATTGGCCTTGTGGTCTTTACTGGTGTAATGTATATGTGTCATCAAGAAGACCGCCGTCGTGAACGGAAAGCGAGAAAATGAGCGTAGGGGTTCAATTCACTGTATTGTGGATCCTTGTGATTTTGATGGGCCTTGTTGTGGCCCTACTATATCGGAAAAATAAAAATGATCATTAAAGAAGTGAAAGGTAATGCTGTCAATATGTATCTGAATGGTGAAGGCCATTTGATCCACGGATGCAACTGCTATTGCAATATGGGCGCTGGTATTGCTCGCGAAATCCGCGATCGTATTCCTGGTGCATTTCAAGTTGATGCCAATACGTTAAAAGGTTCCCGTGATAAGCTCGGAACTTGTTCTGTTTACATTGGCGAAAAAGGCAACATTGTTTTCAATGCATATACTCAATATGATTTCTGGACACCTGGGCCGCGTGTCGATTATGATGCAATCGGTAATGCGTTTAAACAGGCTGTAGGGCTTGCTGACGCTGTTAAGACTGGAAAGCCTATCATCACACCTTTAATCGGTGCTGGCCTCGCTGGGGGCGACTGGGAAATCATTAAGCGCATTATTAATGAGGTGACTGGTGATTACCCGATCATTGTCGTTCATTTCGATCCTCGTAAGGTGAATTAATCATGATGGATCCTATCAAAGCAGGTCGGGCGATCAAGAAAGCGAACAAACGGATCGCCGTAATCAAAGGACAACGCGCCGCACTGGTTAAAACCTGTAATGCATTGGCGCAAGCGATGAAAGCGAATAACATCGACGTTATGCAACGTAAAGAAACTGTTAATGTTCTATGTATCGTTGACAATTGTCTGAGTAAGGAAATGGACGAACTGAAAAGCAAAATCAATATGTGGTATCTTGATATCCATCAAGCACAAGATAACGAAATGAGCGGTTATACGCATGGCTAACGCAAACATTATAGAAAACGTTCGTTGTCGGGATTGTCATTTCCCTTTAATTTGTGTAATGAACATTACCAAACCCCCTTATGATGAGTGGGATTGGTGGATCTACTGTTCAAATAAAACATGCAAAAACCATGAAGGGGAAGGGAAATTCCAAAATACCCCAGATTTTGTTGAGAGGATAAATGGCTAAACTGTATTTTCATTATGCATCAATGAATGCTGGCAAGAGTGCTCGTTTACTCACTGATGCATACAACTACCAGGAACGCGGTATGCGGATCCTGATGTACAAACCAGCAATTGATACGCGAGAAGGTAAACAGAGTATCTCTTCGCGTATTGGGTTGGAAGCAACATGCACCATGATAACGCCTGATATGGACTTGTATTATGATGTTCACAACAATCATTTTTACAGTGATAGCGAGAAACTGGTTTCTTGCGTGTTTGTGGATGAAGCGCAATTCCTTTCCAGGAAAAATGTCATGGATCTGTGTCGGGTTGTTGACGAATTAGATATACCCGTAATGACATATGGACTAAGAACCGATTTTCAGTTGAACTTGTTTGAAGGTTCTTATATGTTGCTGGCGCTTGCTGATGAGATCAGGGAGTTGCGGGGGGTTTGTCACTGTGGAAAGAAAGCAACTACAGTAGCCCGTATTGATGCAAATGGCAAATTTGTTGCTAATGGCGACCAGATTGAGATCGGGGCCGAAGACAAATATGTTTCACTTTGTCGAAAACATTACTTGCAACTAAAGAACAACCCTGATACAGTGGAAGCATAAAACAAAAGGAGATCATTATGAGTCGCACTTACCGTAAGAAATACAATCCTCTTCGTGACCGTTCATCTAATGAAAAGATCGAAGAAGTAAAAGAGTATTCTCGTTATTATGCTCAACATGGTATTGATCCGGATGGGTTGCGTTGGTACTCAACCAACTGGAAACACAAATCAGGATGTGCATACATTCGATTTGATAATAATCTGTGTCGCGACGGTAACAAAGCTCATGGCGATCTGAATGCAATGCTTTCTATTGCAGTAAAGAAAATTGATTCAAAAGTACGTACCCGTTTACGTCAGGAACTGAAACGTATGAAAGCTGGTGTGATCGGTTGGGATGAAAACGTAGAAAACGTGAACAAAATACGCGCTTTCGAAAGAAGTTTGTGTTGGTATGACATTACTTGATTGACTTTACAGCAAAAATATTATAACGAGGCTTCGGCCTCGTTTTTGCTATAAATATATACAGGAGTAGACCTATAGTGGGTCTATGAGTAAAAGAGTAATTGTTATGAACATTAAACGCATATCAATGGCTGTGCTGTTCGGATTGTTGATGATGACACCCACAACACACGCCGCCGACCGTCCGGTTCAGAAAGAATTTGACGATTATATTAATGCGGCCCTTCAAGTATACATCACAACGATCCCTCCCAGCGTAAATACAAGCGAACTATTCTACAACTACATGGAACGAAAATGGCACCAAAAACAATGCCGATCTGAATCCGAATGCGCAAAGCTAGGAATCAGGGTCGCGTATGAGTTTGCAAGTATCCATCGTTCATAAAGGGATCATCATGCAATCATTTAAACAAATTACAGAATCTGAGAACTCAAGCAAGATAGATGCCTTTATTGGCATGTGCCTTATGTCCGTTACGTATATGCATAGCGCACATTTTGCAACAGGTTCCTACTCACAACATAAAGCATATGAGGGTTTTTACGAAGATATGCAGGATTTGGTTGATAAATTCACCGAAATCCACATAGGAATCACGGGAAGATACAAACCTGTGCTAAAAACCGAAAATATGCTTGACACGGTAGCGTATCTCCGTAAAATAGCCAACGAAGCAAACGAGATCTACGAATCAGTAGATAGTTCTTTGAAGAACATCCTGGACGAGATTAAGGGCTTGTGCTATCAAACAATCTACAAGCTGACAAAACTTTCTTAAAAATAGTTTGACAGCGTGAAATGTGATGATAGAATAACTATCGAATTGAACAACAACTTATGGAAATTATGATGAACTTAAACACTATCGTGAACAACCCGAAGAAAACCTCTCTGATCGCTCTGGGCGTAGTTGCAGCACTGTGGTTAGTGCCTAACATGTATACCATTGTGCAAGACGGTACGGTTAAAACTGAAACCTTTATGGGTAAAGTATCGCCGAAACCCGTACTGCCTGGTTTCCACATTGTAAACCCGCTGGCAACGTTCGACACGTTCAGCACCAAAGACATCGCGATGAAGTTCGACAAATTACAGGTTCCATCCCAGGATAAATTTAAATCCACTGTGGATATGACCGTAATGCTGCAATTCGACGGTAGCAAAGCACCGATTAACCGTATCAACGCGGGTAATCAGGATCAGGCACTGGATAAGTATGTAACTGAAAAACTGCTTTCCACTGTTCGTGAATTTGGTAAATCCGTACCGAAAGCGCAAGACCTGTTTGATGCGAAGATCCAAAACCAACTGCAAATTGCAATTCAGCAGGAAGTAGAAGATTATGCGCGGCCTTACGGTTACACTGTGAAACAGGTATTCTTGCAGGATATCACCCTGCCGGAAGTTATCATGGAACAGGTAACTAACACGAAGATCCGCGAAGAACAGGTTAACGCTGCTAAAGCTGAACTGCAAAAAGTAGAACAGACTTCACTACAAGCAGTAAAACAAGCGGAAGCCGACCGTCAGGCGCGTGAAAACGCTGCAATCGCTAACGAACGTGATGCTGATGCCCGTCTGTACGCAGCGAAGAAAGAAGCAGAAGCCAACGCCGCCCTGCAACGCACCATTACACCGGAAATGATCCGCTGGAAAGAACTGGATGTACAGATGAACTACTCTACCCGCTATAAAGGTGGCGTACCTCAAACTGTAATGGGTTCGGATTATGCTGGTAAAGTGATTTTCGATTCTCGTAAATAATGTTTTAAAGCCCCCTCTTTGGGGGCTTGACATCTAAAACGAGAATACTATAATGAACATAAAACAGATCGTACTGACTATACTCATTTCACTATTCTTTGGTTTCATTGGTGGATTGTTTGGTGTGTTGATAATTGCGTCTGTTTTATGATTAACCTTTAAACGTGGAGCACGTTATGAAACACAAATATGATAAAGCTGTAGTAATTGGACGTTTTCAACCTTTTCACTATGGTCATGAGAAAATGGTAAGGGAAGCCCTTGCTGTTGCTGATACGGTTTACATTCTGATCGGTTCTGCTTATGCATATCCGAACACATTAAACCCATTGACCGCTAAACAGCGTCAAGCAATGATCACTCGCTGGTCTATCTGCAAACTTGATGTTGAAGATGCAGCCAGAATCAAATTCGCGCACATTCCGGATTACCTCTATAACGAGGAAAAATGGAAATCCCGTGTTCGTATGGCAATCGATGAAACTCGAAATGATCGAATTGCGATCGTCGGATACGAAAAAGACAAAGATTCTTACTGGCTTAAAGCATTCGGATGGAATCATATTCCGGTTGAACCTGTGAAGGTTGGAGATCAGGATCTGTCCTCGACCAATTTACGCAAAATTATCTGGGAACACCATGAAGGCTGGGACGAAGATTTGTTAAAATATGCGCCTAGCACTACGGTTTCCTTTATCGATGAATGGACACAAACAAAAGAATTCCAGCGTTTGTCCCATGAAGATGCACACTGGCAACGAGAGATTGACAAATTCAAAAAATATCCGTATCCGGATTCTTTGAACTGTTGCACGGCTGACTCGGTGGTCGTATGTAATAACCACGTGTTAGTAATCCGTCGTAAGTTTGCACCTGGTAAAGATGCGTTAGCGCTTCCGGGTGGACACAAAAACGGTAACGAAACGTTCCTTGATTGTGCGATCCGTGAATTGCTGGAAGAAGTACGAATTAAAGTACCTGAAAAGGTTATTCGTGGTTCTATCCGTAATTCGATGCTGTTCGATCATCCAAAACGTTCGGTGTACTTCTCAAAACCGACTGTAGCACAGTATATCAAGCTCGAACCTAATAACGATGGTTCATTGCCTCGTATTATGGGCGGCGCTGATGATGCAGCAGACGCGTTCTGGCTACCTATGCACGAAGTGATCATGATGCGTGACCACTTCTTCGATGACCATTATCAAATCATCGTTGCATTTACCGGAATTTAAAACAAAGCCCTTGACTTCGGTCAGGGGCTTTTGCTATATTGGGCCTACAGAAACAAAAGAGGCTTATTATGAAACATCCCTATTGTCTTGTTACCCGTCCGGTTTGTCCAGGTGGGTTGCCTGTTACCTGTTGGCAGTTGATTGAAAAGGGTGATGCGTTTTTAAACAAACGCGGTGAGAATGTTTTCGTTTACGGTGTTAACTCAATCGATAATGAAACTATGGTTATCACCGATGAGAAAACAAATGAAAAATATACGTTGACATCCGAACATGATTGTCGTAATTTTAACGTGTACTGGAAATCTGATGAAGAATTTGAAACTGTGAGGAAATGATTATGATCCCTGTTATTAGTGTTCGTGAACAAGTAGCAAAATCCCGCGCCGTTAAAGTTGGCGATAATTTGAAAGTCATTTTTACCTATGACAATAAATCGGAAGAAAATACAACAACATTCAAGGTAATTACGATATCAAAAGGAGAAGATCGTTCAATTGTGTATGTTCTGCATAGAGCTATTACCTTTGATAAAGGTTCTTTGATGATCATCACGATTTATCCCCATTCTCCCATGACGATCCGTTACATGAAAGATTACGTGCATGTTGCTGATGTTAAAAAGATCGTTTCTACATCTTCGCGTGTTGCTGATGGTGTTGTTACTAGAGTAGGTCATGAATTGATGTTTTCTGAACATACTCATGAATCGGTTAAACGTGCTGTCGTCCCTGGTGATAAACTCGGAAGCCCTCGCCGTGATTATGAGGTTGAATACATTACCTCTTCTGGTGATATCATCGCGAAGGCAGAAAAAGGTTCTACCGTTGTTATTTCCAGACGCGATTACAAGCTAATTGAATCCCTCAATCAGAATCTGGAATGGGTTGATGAATCAGAGGTGTATGCAGCATGAAACCTCGCTTGATTATGTCGGATATAGTGATTGTCAACAACGAAGAATACTATGTTGCAGACATGAACACGAAGGGAACCCGCGAGATTTTGGATCTGGAGTGTGTTAGGGGTGGCGAAAATCGATTCATTGTGATAACATACAACAGAAGTAGTAAAGAAACGTTGGGTGTGTCTGTTCCCGTTCACTACTGTGAAAAAACTAATTGTTGGAGACGTAAATGATTGATTTAAGTGATGTGAAAGTTGGCGATACGTTGTATGATGCTGGGATCCGTAGTGATCAGCGTCAAAATCGCAGCCCCAAAACCCTTTATGTACAAAAAGTTGCGCGTCAGTACCTGTATGCATCTTTTCGACCGGAAGATGGGCCTGATTGCTGTTCCAATATTAAAATCAAGCGCAATACCGGATGGGCTGAGGGTTGGATGGGTTATCAACTGTATCGTAGCGAAGAAGAATATAATGAAATGGTGTATCGCCGCGATTTGTGTGATAAGATTAAAAAAGTATTTGGGAATAGCTACGGAACAAACATTCCGGATATTACTACCGCTGAATTACGCGGGATCGCAAAAACATTAAAGGTTGAATTCTGATGAAAATGATTATGGAAACCGTATTCGGTTCTCACCTGTACGGTCTGGAAACACCAACAAGTGATAAAGATTACAAAGGGATCTATCTCCCTCATCCTCGCGAAATCCTGTTAGGTACTGCGAAGAAGTCTATTGATACATCAACTGGCGATAAAAACTCAAAGAACGGTGTTAATGACGTAGATCGTCAGATTTACAGTCTGCAAAAGTTTATTAGCCTCGCATGTGATGGTGACACCGTGGCGATTGATATGCTTCATGCAGATGATAGCAAACTGATCGCTAACTCTGATATCTGGCAATATCTCCGCGCTAACCGTTCACGCTTCTACACTACGGAACTAACTGGCCTGTTTGGTTATGTTCGTAAGCAAGCGGCGAAGTATGGCGTTAAAGGTTCTCGCCTGGCTGCACTGCGCGAAGTTGTCGATGTGTTGAATGATACCCAGAATGAAAAATTAGTTCGTCTTCCTTCTAATCTGGGCGATGCAACTCATCGTGTTAAAGTTGGTGAAGTGTCTCATACATTCCCGACCAACGAGTTTTGTCGATTCGTTACAGACAAAACACTGAAATCAGGTTGTCAGGAATTTTATGAAGTTCTGGGGCGTAAATTCCAGTCTACGATCACCGTAGCGGAAATGAAGAAATCCGTGTATAAACTCTGGGATGAATACGGGGAACGCGCACGGCAAGCAGAAGCCAACAACGGGATCGACTGGAAAGCTCTTTCTCATGCGTTGCGCGGTGGTATGCAATTGATCCAGATTTTCAAAGAAGGTGATATTGTGTATCCTCTTCCGGACAGCGCATTTTTGAAAATGGTTAAAGCTGGCGGTGTTCCTTTCGCAACCGTACAAGAGGCGCTAGAATCAACGATGTGTGAAGTTGAAAAGCTGGCGGCTGTATCTGGTTATCCGAAAGAAGTTGATCGCGATTTCTGGAATGATTTCATTGAACGTGTGTATTCTGAACATGTTGTGAGGTACTACAAATGACATATCCGAAATTATCCGGCGCTGAAATTGATGTTCTGTGTAAACTTTACGGATACTCGTCAAAAATGTTGGATTTAGATTTCAACGATGTTCCCAGTAAATCAGGGCGTGATTCCCTGATTCAAAAAGGTTACGCATCAATGGCGTTTAGTTCACCAACGAAAAATACTGATATGTGTTTAGTGATCACCCCTCTGGGCGTTGACGCATACAAACACGGAATTGAAACGGAGTGGCGATAATGAGTGATGTTATTTTGAACGTTAAAGATGTAGTATTGGGCGATACCAAAAACCCAGACGCGGTTACACTGGAACAGGCTGTTGTTAAAATTATGCGCGATAACCTCCGCCTGGAAGTTAATGAGATTACAGAAACTTGTTATACAGGTGGGCTTTGTGGTCAATCTCTTTATCGTGATGCGAAAAGCGTGAATATTCAGCTATGGGCTGATATTGGCGAAGAATCATACAAAATCGATGAGGTTGATTTCGACGTATGAAAATAATTGACCTTTGCGCTGGTGTTGGTGGCGTGAGGCTCGGTTTCGATAAGGCATTCGGCGGGGTCGAATGCCTTTTAACGTCTGAAATCGATAAACATGCACAACAAACATATGCTGATAACTGGGGCGATGAAAATATTCAGGGTGATATATTCGCCATTGATGAAAACGACGTACCTGATCACGATATCCTGTTGGCGGGGTTTCCTTGTCAGGCGTTCAGTAAAGCAGGGTTAAAACAGGGTATGTTAGATCCTCGCGGTACTATCATCTTTGAAATACTCCGCATTATACGGGCTAAAAAGCCCTCTGTGCTGTTCTTTGAGAATGTTCCCCAGCTATTAACCCATGACAAGGGAAACACGTTTAAAACCATCTACAGGCTGTTACAGGACGAAGGATACGATATCCATTATCAGGTAATGAATACAAAAGATTTTGGATTGCCTCAACGAAGAGAGCGTGTGTTTATTGTCTGCTTTCGCGATCCGGTGTTCTTTAGTTTTCCTGTTCCTCCACGTACCCCAACGAGGGTAGGTGACATTCTCGAACCGGATAATGATCAATACACCATATCAGATCGTGCCTGGAAGGGATTTAGAGAGCGTAAAGAACGAAACAAGGCAAACGGTAAGGGGTTTGGCTATCAGGCCGTTACAGTTGATTCTGTGTGTACTGGGACGATAACAGCCCAATATGGAAAGGACGGTGTTCAATGTCTGGTATTGCAGGAAGGTAAGAACCCTAGAAGATTAAGCCCGCGAGAATGTTTTAGGTTACAAGGGTTTCCGGATTCGTTTATCATCCCTGAAAGCAAAATACAGGCTTACAAACAGGCTGGGAATTCAGTTTCCATCCCAGTGATTGAAGCCATAGCAAAACAAATCAAAAAAGCGCTTGCAACGTCTGATTGATAGTGATACCTTAGTTTTACCGAAACAAAGGAGGCGCAAAATGGCTAACATGACTAAAGCATTATTCCAGAAGAAAGCAAAACACATCATTGATATGGGCCGCAAGCCTGAACTAATCACTGATGGAAAACGTTTAGAACTTCGCTTTGTCAATAAGTTTAATGACGTTTTCTGGGAAACCGTTTGTGTTGCCTCCACTTACGATATTTTGGATCGTCAAGAAAAGAAATATCTTGCATGGTTGAACGAACTGTAATATAGTGACCTTGTTGAAACGAAACTGAAAAGGAACATACCATGACTTTTAATGACCTGTTTAACGGATGTACTGGTGCTGGCGCGAAATTCAATCTCCTGAAAGATTATCCGCTGGGTTCTAATCCTGGTTATGTGATGGTTGAAGTTCGTAACGGTGAATACTATAACGTGTTCATGTGGGATCGCTCTTTCTCTTACTGCTGGTTCGGTGCGAAATACAAACCAGATTACATTCTGGAGCAAATCGAAACAGTGAAAGCTAAAAATCCTGAACTGTATGCATTCGCAGAGTCTATTCGTGGTGTGTTCGGACATTGATTAATCAAGCCCCGAAAGGGGCTTTTTCGTGAGGTTTATATGATTACCGAAGTTATTGAAATGGTTTTATACGCGTTAACGTTTGTTCTCTTGTTCCTTAGTGCGGAGTGGACTAGTCGCGGAAATGTAGTAATGGCCCGTATTTGTGCGGTTGCTGTGTTCTGGATCCTGGGTTTACTTCTGGTTAGCATCGTTAGGGGGTGGTTATGATTTACGTAGCTTCTTATAGTGCTGATTATGAATTCACTGAAATTGTTCATGTTTCTGAATCATTACAAAACTGCGTTGATGCGCTGAACAAAGGGAGTGCTAGAATATAATAAAAGACTAGTAGAAATAATTGGAATAAATAAAGCGCGGATTAATTCCCAAAGAGCATTGCTAATGATGTTGTTCATGACACCCTTAGCAGATTCCCAAAGACTTGAAAAAGTTTTCATATCGACATCCTCTGTGTTTTATCCTTCACGCATGAAAAACAACTCCTTTTTACTTATGTATTATAACAGTACTTATAACCGTTTTCAATAGAAAAAATCTCAAGTAAACGGATTTGCGAAAAAATCTATTTGGAATCTTCAGCCCTTGCCCGGAGCAGGTCATGAATCTCTTTCTCAGTGGCTGGCCGGACAGCGGCTCTCTCATGAAATTTGACCTTGCCGCAGTCCGGGCAGCGGAGGTAGCCCGCATCCCCCGCCCGCTCCAGCAGGACGATGTCCGCCCCGGCGCGGGCCAGGATCACCAGGAGCTGCAATTCATAGCTGCTCACCGTGCCGTCGTATAAGATCTTCGGCAGCTCGTCCCCGCCCAGGCGGCCTAAGATGCGCTCGAACTTATAGTAGAGCCAGCACATGTACTTGATGTAGGCGTTGCGGAGCATGTTTTCGTTTTTCCCGTGGGCCTGCAAGTCCTGTAAGGTCGCCGTCATGGCGGTCACCACGGCACCCGGACCCCAAGCAGCT
>OQWM01002184.1_pt1 | contig 13369 bp, 9 predicted proteins | sample 1691531 | NCBI WGS metagenome assembly OQWM01 (sample SAMN03418257, study PRJEB22391) | human gut metagenome | biome: human-gut; feature: organic feature; material: feces | host: Homo sapiens | place: Tanzania | collected 2013-01 | reverse complement strand
TAGTGCTCCACATTACCAAATGTAATCCACCAATGGGTGCTGATTGTCAAGGTGCTGGCGTAGAAATACATGTAAAGCGTTAAAAAACTTTTCCTTTCTGCGTGGTTCTTCAATTTATTTCCTAACTTTGCAAAGACTTAGTAAGCCACAAATAGGCTTAATGACGGATAAAGAGGCGCTTATATATGGCAAAAAAGATACTTCTAATATTAATACTCATCATATCATTTGTGACTGGCATAGCAGGCGCAAATAAGAAATTCACACTCGTAATCGACCCTGGACACGGCGGCAGAGATAGCGGAGCACCAGGTGCTTTCTCTGTTGAGAAGAACATAAACCTCAACGTAGCATTGGCTTTTGGACGCTACGTAGAGCAGAACTGTCCCGATGTACGAGTAGTCTATACACGTAAGACAGATGTCTTTATACCGCTCTACGAACGTGCCAATATAGCAAACAACTGTAAAGCCGACCTCTTTATATCTGTACACACCAACGCCCTGAAGGGTGCACATACAGCACGTGGCTTCGAGACATACACGCTCGGCGACGGACGCTCGCACGCCAAGAAAACCAACCTGGAAGTGGCAAAACGCGAGAACTCCGTCATTCTGCTCGAGAAAGACTATGAGCAGCATTACGTGGGCTTCGATCCCAACTCGCCGGAAAGCAATATCATGTTTGAGTTTATACAGGACCGAAACCTTACAAAGAGCATCGAGCTGGCAAAGATGCTGCAAAGACATGTATGTAAGGTGGCTAACCGTCCCAATAAGGGAGTGCATCAGCAGAATCTTGCCGTGCTCAGGCTGACGTCAATGCCGGCTTGCCTCATCGAGCTCGGATATATCTCAACCCCCGACGAAGAGCGAATGCTAAACGACAAGAATCAGATAGACAAGATTGCACGCGGCATATACAACGCCTTCGTGGAATACAAGAACAAGTATGACACGGGAATGACCATCCCGTACAAGCCATTGTCAGACCCATTGCCTGAGACCGTACAGCAAAGCGACACTCAAAAGAACGACTCTGACGTGGCAGACACAAGACAGGCGGAACAAGACACCAAGGCTAACGAAGAGAACATCAGAAACAAAGACCGTCAGTCTGAAAGCAACGACCGTCCTGCCCAAAAGCAGCAGACAAGGCAGCAGAACGAAAAGACCAAGCAAGCTAACAAGCCCAGACAGACTGAAAAGCCCAAGCAGAAATCCGTAAAGGAAAAGACGGACGACAGCAAGCCGGTGTTCAAGGTGCAGATTATTGCCGCAAGCCGACAACTAAAAAAGAGCGACCCTAACTTCAAGGGACTGACGGACGTGGAATGCTATCAGGAGAACGGCATGTGGAAATACACCACCGGAGCCTCCAATAACTATAACACGACGTACAGAAAGCGCAAGGAGATACTGGAGCAGTTCCCGCAAGCGTTCATCATAGCATTCAAGAACGGCGTAAAGATGGACGTCAATCAGGCTATTAGAGAATTCAAACAGAACAGAAACAAATAAGAGGATTCAAAACAACGAACAGAAACAAATAAGAATATGAAAGCATTTAATAAAGAAGTGAAAATCGCGCTCGTAGCCATCGTAGGCGTGATAATACTGTTTTTCGGAATGAACTTCCTGAAAGGACTGAACATATTCTCGTCAACTGACGACTATTACATACAATTTCACGATATCAGCGGACTCTCAGCTTCGAGCCCGATATATGCTGACGGATATAAGGTAGGAACCGTCAAGAGCGTCATCTACGACTATTCAGGAAAAGAAGATCCACGCGTGGTGGTAGGAATAGACAGAGACATGCGCATACCGGTTGGAAGTACGGCTGTCATCGAGAGCGACATGATGGGCAACGTGAAGGTAAACCTACTCCTCGCCAATAACCCGAGAGAGAGAGTCATGCCGGGCGAAACCATCCTTGGCGACGTTGACGCAGGCGCTTTAGGAAAGGCTGCCCAGATGTTGCCCGCCATAGAGAACATGCTGCCGAAGCTGGACAGCATCCTCTCAAGCCTCAACACCCTGCTTGCTGACCCGGCTCTCGCACAAAGCCTACACAACGTGCAGACCGTAACGGAGAACCTCACCGTATCTTCAGCACAACTCAACACACTTATGAAGACACTCAACAAGGGCGTGCCTACGATGATGGCAAAGGCTGACGGCGTGCTGGACAACACCAACCGCCTCACATCCAACCTCGCCGACCTCGACCTTGCGACAACAAAGCAGCAGGTGGACCAGACCATCGCTAACGTGAAGCTGCTCACAGACCGCCTTAACAGCAACGAGGGAACACTCGGCAAGCTGATGAACGATCCGACCATGTATAACAACATGAACTCTACTATGAGAAGCGCCGACTCGCTCCTCATTGACCTTCGTCAGCATCCGAAGCGCTACGTCCATTTCTCCGTATTCGGAAAGAAAGACAAGTAAGCGCATAGATATACTTAGTATAAATACCGAAAGGATATTGTTTCACGGCTTCAGAACAACTCTGAAGCCGTTTTTTTCAATGAGATAAGCGCATTTAGCCAATGTTTCACTAAAAACTCCAAAACACACATAAAAACATCAATATGCAGATTATCAGCAGATTACGCTTATTTATACAAAGAACAAAACATATATATATAAGAATAGCATAACTAACGGGAAAAGAGTCATTTATATTACAAAACGTATACATTCAATAATAATAAAAAAGCAGCTTATTTGCTCAGCTCAAAAATAATTACTAATTTTGCAGTCGGAATTATAGTTTACAAACGGTCGAAAGACACAACACGTACCACAGCCAATGAACATTAGTCCTGAGAAGCTTTGGGACAAATGTCTTGCCTTCATCAGCAAGAACATTTCAGAGCAGACATATAACACATGGTTCAAGAGCATCGTCTTCGAAGCCTTCAACGAGGAAAAGAAGATGGTGGTGATACGCGTGCCCAGTCATTTCGTGTGTGAGTATCTTGAAGAACACTACGTCAAGTTGCTCCACGTGGCGCTTAGCCGCGAATTTGGCTCAGGCATACAATTGTCGTACCGTATTGTAACAGACAAGGAGAACAAGCAGACACAGACAATGGAAGGCGAACAGCCCGTTGAAGACACACTCAAGCCACAGCAGCGCGAGCATGCCAACGAGTCGCCCAACACTCTCGACAGCCTTGCTCCGCAGCAGATTGACTCGCAGCTCAACCCGCAGCTCACCTTCGACAACTACATAGAAGGCAGCAGCAACCTTTTCTCGCGTACCATCGGTAAGACCATTGCTGACAATCCGCAGAGCATGCAGTTCAATCCGTTCTTCGTCTTCGGTCCTTCTGGATGCGGAAAGACACACCTCATCAACGCCATCGGCGTCGAGACAAAGCGAATATACCCAGAAAAGAGAGTGCTCTATATCAGCGCACGCCTCTTCGAGGTGCAGTATACCAACGCCGTACTGCGCAACACCATCAACGACTTTATCAATTTCTACCAGACCATAGACGTTCTTATCGTGGACGACATACAGGAATGGGAAGACAAGAAGGGCACACAGAACACCTTCTTCCACATCTTCAACCATTTGTTCCGCAACGGCAAGCGCATCATACTCGCCAGTGACCGTCCGCCCGTACAGCTCAAGGGAATGAACGAGCGTCTCATCACACGTTTCTCTTGCGGCCTTATAGCAGAGCTGCAGAAGCCGAACGTGAAGCTTTGTGTGGACATTCTGGAGAACAAGATACGCCACGAGGGCCTCAGCATACCTGAGGACGTAGTGGAATTCATAGCCTCGACAGCTAACGGCAGCGTGCGAGACCTGCAGGGTGTCGTAAATTCACTTATGGCATACAGCGTGGTTTACAACTGCGGTATAGACATGAAGTTGGCAGAGCGCGTCATCAAGCACTCTGTAAAGGTGGAGAACAACCCGCTCACCGTGGAGGATATCATTGAGAGCGTGTGCCAGCATTACAATGTTACGCCTGCCAACATCAACAGCCGCAGCCGTAAGAAAGACTATGTTATGGCACGTCAGGTATCAATATACCTTGCACAGAAATACACCAAGATGCCGGCAAGCCGCATCGGACGACTCGTGGGTGGACGCGACCACTCTACGGTTATATACAGCTGCAATCAGGTGGAGCAGCGTCTGAAGGTAGATCGCAAGTTCTCAAGCGAGATATCAAGCATCGAAAATTCATTTAAAATAAGGAACTGACAATAACGATGAAGCCGGACAAGGGAAGGGCAATGCCCATTTCTCTTGTCCGGCTTCATGCGTTTAAACAAAAACCGACCAACTTTATATAATTCCAATATTAAGACTATTATACAACGTCGGTTCCTTTATTTTTTCTTAAACAAGACCATTGACACACCGTATCTCACTTTTTCGAAGACACGGCGTAATGAAATGTGCTCTTAAAAAAGGTCGACAACAAACTCAACCACTTTTCCGAATCTCACGGCAAGCACCACAATGCTGGCATAAAATGCAGCCAAAGCATCATCCAACATGCAGCCCCAACCGCCATGTATGTGCTTGTCCACCCAGCGACAGCCGAGCGGCTTAGTGATGTCAATGACGCGAAACAGCACGAAGCCAAGCGAAGCAAGCGATATTGCCACGTACGAAGGACCGTCAACAAACAAGGCAGGCAGACATGCCACCCACGTTCCGAAATACTCATCGATGATGACAGTACGCGGATCCTCGCCCCAATAGCGCTCCATGACATTGTCTGTCCACACCCCAAGCAGCAGCGACCCCACCACAAGAGCGAGCGTTGCCACAAAAAGCCACATTGGAGAAAGCAGCAGATAAAGACCAATCCACGTAAGGAGAGCCACAAAGCCTCCTAATGTTCCAGGTCCCCAAGGCCAAAATCCTACACCAAAACCCGTTGACAAAGCTACATGAAACCAGGGTGCCTCACCCAACTGATGATTGTTGTTATTACTCATTATATAATATGTAAGTCTTTAAGATGTAACAATAAATTAAAAGCAAGTCATAAAAAGTGACTCTAAAATCTTTGCAAAGTTAAGGAAAAAATACGAGACCATCGTTAAAAACGGGACGGCGAGGCTGAAAAACTTGCACAACTGTCCGAAAATAAGTAACTTTGCAATCCATTTGAAGAAATGGGCTTAATAAACATTATAAACAGAGTGCTTGGTAAACCTCTTAAAAAACAAGAACAATGCAGAAAGAAAAGAAGACAGTGAGTGTGCTCTTTATGCTTTTCAGCATACTCTTCTGTGTTTGCCTCATTACGGCAAACGTACTCGAGACAAAGCAAATATCCGTAGGACCGTTTAACATAACGGGAGGATTGATAGTATTTCCTATCTCATACATCATCAATGACTGCGTGTGCGAGGTATGGGGATACGGCAAGGCAAGAATGCTGATATGGGTCGGATTCGCCATGAACTTCCTCTTCGTGACGTTCGGCGCCTTGTGCGACCTGCTTCCTGCCGCTCCCTATTGGGACAACGAAGCCGGATTTCATGCCATCTTCGGTCTTGCTCCACGCATCGCTGCCGCCTCATTCGTGGCGTTCATCATCGGTTCGTTTGTAAATGCCTACGTGATGAGCCGCATGAAGATATCGTCAGGCGGACGCAACTTCTCGGCACGAGCAATCCTTAGTACGGTGTATGGCGAGACAGGCGACTCGCTGATTTTCTTCCCCTTGGCATTGGGAGGCGTAGTGCCACTGCGTGAGTTGCCCATACTGATCATCTCGCAAGTGGTGCTCAAGACGCTTTACGAAATCCTTGTGCTTCCCGTTACCATCCGCGTGGTGAGAGCCACAAAGCGCTACGAAGGCGAGGACGTCTATGACAACAACGTCAACTACAGCATCTGGAAGATATTCAACATTTAACAACATCCTTATTTATTCAATTCATTAAAAAAAACAATGGCTACAAATTCAGATAACCGTACAGACGAGGGACTCAAGGCCCTTGGTTCTAACACACGCTACCGTGACGACTACGCACCTGAGGTGCTCGAGACTTTCGTAAACAAACATCCCGGCAACGACTATTGGGTACGGTTCAACTGCCCGGAGTTTACATCCCTCTGCCCCATCACCGGTCAGCCCGACTTCGCCGAGATTCGCATTTCGTATATCCCAGACGTTAAGATGGTGGAGAGCAAGAGTCTTAAGCTTTATCTCTTCAGCTTCCGCAATCACGGCGACTTCCATGAGGACTGCGTCAACATCATCATGAAGGACCTTATCCGCCTTATGGACCCTAAGTATATTGAGGTGACAGGAATATTCACCCCAAGAGGCGGCATCTCAATCTGGCCCTACGCCAACTACGGCAGAAAAGGCACAAAGTACGAGCGTCTGGCAGAAGAAAGATTTGCCACACACGACATCAAGTAAAGGTTGAGAATTGAGAATTTGAGAGTTGAGATATGCCAATCCCCATGAATAATCATTCAAGCCAAATGGCTATAATAACCATCAACTCTCAAAATTCAATTCTCAACCTTACTTTTTTCCTTTATTGTACAACACATTTTCATAAAACCATAAAGATTCCTTAAGTGTTTTTTCCTTATAGATTGTTATATTGATATGTGATGTTGTATCCGTTAACCTAAATCATACGGCATCAGCTATCTACTGAACATCAAAAAAAACAACAATAAGGAAATAATTATGAGAACACGACCGTTACTTACTCTGAAGTGGTCGCGTAAGGCAATGACACTTGTCATCGCTGCCGCACCATTCCAGTGGACTCTTGCCGGAAACGTCAGCAACGCTCCAGCATCCGAATTCAACGCTTTCGTCCAGCAGGACGGCAAGACTATGCTCAAAGGACACGTGACAGACGAGAACGGAGAACCGCTTATCGGCGCCACCGTAAACGTGAAGGGCACCGAGGAGCGCACCGTTACCGACATTGACGGCAACTATACGCTCCGCACTTCTGCTTCACATCCAACAGTCATTGTCAGCTATCTTGGCTATCGCAATAAGGAACTGAAAGCCTCCGGATCATCCAGTCTCGACATCATCATGCAGCCCGATCAGCAGTCTATTGACGAGGTGGTGGTGACTGCTCTCGGCATCAAGCGCGAGAAGAAAATGCTCGGCTATTCCGTACAGGACATCAAGGCGGACGCCCTTAACACCACTGGCGACCCTTCCGTAACCGGAGCATTGGACGGCAAGGTGGCTGGTCTGCAAATGAACACGGCAAGCACCGGTCTTGGCGGTTCCACTAAGATTACCATCCGCGGCAACTCTTCGCTTACGGACAACAACCAGCCGTTATGGATTGTTGACGGCGTTCCTTTCACCGACGACCAGACTTCTGAGGCTTCTGCATACGGCGGCTACGACCGTGGTGGCACATCCTTCGACATCAACCCGGAGGACATCGAGTCAATCTCAGTGCTTAAGGGTCCGAACGCTGCTGCCCTCTACGGTTCACGTGCAGGTAACGGCGTAATCCTCGTTACCACAAAGCGAGGCTCACACAAGCAGGGCTTCGGCGTATCTTACAGCGGCAACTTCACATGGAGCCAGGCTGCAGAGACTCTGAAGATGCAGAAACTCTACGGACGAACTGGCGTTCGGTCCGCGCTTCGACGGCAGCATGCAGACCAACTGGCTCGGCGAGAAGGCTCCTTACTCATACACAGGCGACCGTCTGAAGGACTACTTCCGTACAGGATTCTCACAGTTCCATACCGTAGCCGTTGGTTCAGCCACGGACAAGTCTCACTTCCGTCTTTCTGTAGGCTTCAATGCCAACGACGGTCTCTTCAAGGACGAGTCGCTCGACAAGCTCAACGTAGACCTCAACGCCGGTACTACAGTCAACAAATGGCTGTCATTGGACGGCAAGATTTCCGTATCGCACACTAAGGCAGAGAACCGTCCTTACACGGGTCTGAACGGCGAGGTAGCACAGCTGCTCCTCATGCCGGGCAACGTAAGCCTTAAGGACCTTGAGGCAAACTATACTTCTCCTAACCAACTCCACCGCAACTGGTTCGGTCCTGACCAGCACTACAGCAATCCTTACTACGTGCGCCACAGATTCCAGAACAGCGACGAGCGCTGGCGTGCCTTCGGATATTATGCCGCCAACCTCAACCTCACGGATTGGTTGAAGTTCAGCGCCAAGTATTCTTTCGACTATTATCGCACACGTCTCCAGACATCCGACCTTTCATTGGGTGACGGAGCCATCTCTACGGACGGCACTGGATGGGAGCAGAAACTCGTGACAGACGGCATGTCACGCGGCGAAGAGAACCACTTCGAGCAGAACATGCAGTTCCTCTTCATGGGCGACAACCAGCTTACGAAGAAATTGCGCCTCGGTTATACGGCTGGTGCCAACATCATGTACCTGAAGTATGAGACGCTCTCAGCATCCGTGCAGAACATGCTGGAGAAAGACAACTGGATTCTCAACACCGGCAACAAGCTTGTCTCAGCCGTAGACGACGGACACGACCGCGCCATGTATTCGGCTTTTGCGTCTGCTCAGTTTGCCTACGACGAATGGCTCTCGCTCGACCTTACAGCACGTAACGACTGGTCGTCCACTCTGCCGAAAAAGAACAACTCATTCTTCTATCCGTCTGCATCACTCAGCTGGGTGGTGTCCGACTTCATGCGCTCCATCGACCATCGTCTGCCGGAATGGATCACGTTCACAAAGCTGCGCCTCTCTGCAGCCCAGGTGGGTAAGGATCCGTCGCCGTACAATCTCTACAACGTGCGTAAGTTCCAGTTCGAGATGGGCAACCGCAAGCCTATCATCAACACCGTACGCCTCAATCCTAACCTCAAGCCAGAGATTAAGACATCGTATGAGGTTGGTCTCGACATGAAGTTCCTCCAGAACCGTCTCGGATTCGACTTCACATATTATTATAGCACTACGAAGAACCAGGCCATGCTCGTGGACGCATCGGCTCCTTGGACACAGCAGTGGGTGAACGCGGGTAAGATAAACAACACCGGAGTGGAGCTTATGGTATATGGTTCGCCGGTTCGTACACGCGACTTCCAGTTTGACCTCACAGCCAACTTCGCGCACAACCGCTCCACAGTCAAGGAACTGGCAGACGGCGTCAACCGCATCTATTTCGCCGGCGACGGCAACATGCCGGTGAAGGTAGGTGCAGTCAGCGGAGGAAAGCTCGGCGACATCTTCGCAAACAACCTCATGCAGCGTGACGCTCAGGGACGTGTCATCATCGGCGACGACGGTCTGCCTATGGCAACAACCGGCGACGGCAACCTTGAGCAGTACTTGCTGGACCATCCTATCGGCAACATTCAACCCGACCTTCTGATGTCCGTCACACCGACATTCACATACAAGGGCATCTCGCTCACAGCTATGTTCGACATGAAGTTCGGTGGCGACATCGTTTCGGTGTCTGAGGGTATGGCTACGGCTGTCGGTACGTCAGACCGCACCATTAACCGTGGCGAATACAAGGAGATTAACGGTGTAAAGGACTGGTATATGGTTGTTCCCGGCGTAACCGCTGACGGCAAGCCCAATACAAAACCGGTAAGCGCACAGGCCTACTATTCCACCATCGGTCTCTACAACTCGCAGAAGGGATTTGCCGAGGAGTTCGTGCATGACGCTTCGTACATCAAGCTGAAGGAGCTTGCTCTTGGCTACAGCTTCCCGCAGTCCGTATTGCGCCGCACACCGCTCACACAGCTGAAGCTCAGCTTCGTGGCACGCAACCTCTGCTTCCTCATGAAGCACACACCGGGTAATCCTGACGGCGGTTATGACACGACAATGTTCTCACAGGCCATCGATTTCATGGCAGTGCCTTACACAAGAACATTCGGATTCTCCGTTAACATCGGTTTCTAACAGAAGCATCTGATACGGAATAATAAAAAAACAGTAAACAAACAGAACTATACAATGAAACGCAATATATTCTATACCGGTCTGATAGCAGCCACAACGCTGCTAACCTTTGCGTCATGCTACGACCTCGACGAAATGAGTCGCGACCCATACGGCGTGGATGGCTCTGAAAATGCGGGCGGCGAGATAACTCCGGATAAACCGGACGAAGGCAAATACGCTGACATCAATATCAACTATGCCGTGTCGCATGACGACTCGTTGGCTTATAAGAAGGCTTTGGCAGACGCTCCTGCCACCTTCCGCACATTCCTTTATCAGGGATATTACAACGACTATCAGATAACCACCAACCTCTCGCACGACATCTATGCGGGATACGTGGCAAACAATCAGCCCAAGCACGCCAAGAAGTCGCCTGACTATGGCTATTCTGACGGATGGTCAGGACGCCGCTGGTCACACTTCTATACGGAGCGCTCCACCGAGTATCGCGACCTTCTGAGAGCATACAAGTTTAACGATACGCCTGAGAAGTATCGCAACATGTACTACATCACACGCATCTACTATGCGTTCCTCGCTCTCGCCAACACCGACACATACGGCGACATGCCGTTCCGTCAGTACGTGCAGGCAAAGGTTTCCGAGACCAACAACGTGGAATACGACACGCAGGAGCAGGTTTATGACGCTATGTTCCGCATGCTTGAGCAGGCTGTAGACAGCATTAAGCCGGAAGACGCATCGCAGTATAAGATTGATAAGGACGACATCTGCTATTTCGGCGATGCCGAGAAGTGGTGCCGCTTCGCCAATTCAATGCGTCTGCGCATGGCATTGCGCATCAGCAATGTCAATCCTGAACGTGCGAAGAAGGAGGCAGAGGCTGCACTCAACAACAAGTATGGTCTGATGAAGAGCAATGACGACAACATGCAGACCGTGCCTAAGCACGCTCCCGTTGAGATGGGTGGCGAAGACGGTGGCGGAGACGAGAACGGTCTTGCCATGTGCTCCGTGGCTTATGGCGGCGAGAGCGTACTCTCTAAGGACATGGAGAATCTTTATCGCAACCTCTCTGACGGCGGCAAGGAATACACCATAAAGAAGGGACGTAACAATTCAGAAACAAAGAAGATTGACCCACGCTGCCTTGTGAGCTGGTATCGCAGCAATATGACAGCTGCTACGCTTGCCACCGGTCAGGACGGTCTGCGCAACGACTTTGTAGGATGTCTGCGTGGAGCCCAGTCGCCCGACATCTCTATGGACCCTCTGAAGTACAGTCTTACACGTACGGTTAAGGACGGTGCCTCAAAGGATCTTCCCGATGACCATTGGTTCAATTATTCTCGTCCTACAGTATGGTTCGGTTACGCAGAGTCGTTGTTCCTTAAGGCAGAGGCAGCTCTGAGAGGATGGACCGGAGCCGACCTCACACTTGACGCAGAGGGCTACTTCCGTGCAGGTGTCAAGGCATCCATGGACTATTATCACATTGCCGACGCTGACGCTCAGGCTTACATCGACGGTCTGAAGGTATGGGACGATGGCGTATTCAGCAGCGGTGACCGCGAAGCCATCCTCGAAGCCATCATCACACAGAAGTGGATGGCAGTATTCCCGAACGGCAACGAGGGTTGGGCTGACTTCCGTCGCACCGACTATCCCGCCCTTCTCAACCAGCAGACCAACTTCTCTGGAGGCGACGTTCCTAACGGCAAGCAGATTAAGCGCTTGCTTTATCCGAACAGCGAGTCGCAGAACAAGTACTTCATCCAGCATCCTAACCTGCAGACCAACAACACCCAGGGCACACGCCTCTGGTGGGATGTGGCTGACACCAACGATGCTGCCGGCAACCGCATGAAGCCAAACAACTTCCGATAAGGATACCATAGGAAGCCGTTTCGTAAGTAATTGCTTACGTGACGGCTTCTTTTTTTATATTACCTTTATCGTCCAAAATTTGATTTTAATACCTTGAAAGTTTTTATTTTTACGGAAAAGTGCTAACTTTGCATCGTATGAAGCCTTGATGGAGAAACCGTCATGGCATTATCTTTTTTCCGACTATACCGATGAATAACCATATTGGCAGGACACTGCTACTTATCATATTGACCTTTTATTCGCTGACGTCACCGGCTTCGGGCGTCAGCAAGTATTCAACGCTCATACGCGAAGTTCGTGGATGGTCGTCCGAGAAGGTTCTTGCTATGGGCGACACCTTGCTCCAACGACATGAAGACGACAAGGCTCTCGTGATGTATATGCTCGTTTGCTCACGCACAAACGACAACATGACCGACAAGGAACTGACCGACTGTTCGCTTGCAAACATGAAGGCTGGCGACATCTTCTATGACCGCGGCAACTATATCAACGCACTTGAAAACTATCAGACCGGACTGAAACTCAGCGAGAGTTCTAAATCCAAAGAGCATCTTGCCTCTATATACAAGAACATCGGCAACGCTTACTGCATGTTCAAGGACTATGACAAGGGTTTCGAATATTATAAGAAAGGTTATGCCATCATACCTAAGGGTGACAAAGAGCTGACATTCAAGCTGCTTGCAAATCTCTTCGGCGTATGCCTCAACCGCAAGGACCTGAAGGAAGCTCGCAAGTATCGCCAGCTTATGCAGATATCGCCACACCCCGAAACAGCAGAAAACCAATTCTACATAACTTTCTCCAAAGCTCTTCTCACTTCCGAAGAGGCACACTATGCCGAGGCCAACAAAATTCTCATTGACCTTGCCAAGACATCTATCGCCGCCAAACTGCCTGCTATATTTATCTGCTCCGTCTATTCGCATATCTACACCAACTACATGGAAATGGGAGACATGAGCAATGCCCTCCATTACATCCGCCTCTGCATGCAGACAGCTGAGAAGAACCACATGATGCATTACGTGCCGGAGACGCTGCGCGACATGGCGGAGATACAGAAGCGAAGCGGCAACACCTCCATAGCACAGCAATACGACGCCCAATATCTCAACCTGATGGACTCAATCTACAACTCACAACGATTCAACGTCGTGAAAAACCAGCAGTTCATCTACGAAGTGGACAAAGCCAACAAAGAGATAACCCGTCTGCATCAGGAGGAAGAGACACATCGTCATAACGCCCGACTCTATCAGTTGCTCTTCCTTGTCAGCATCATCGCCGTTGTACTTATCAGCGTATTGCTATTCTATGTACTCAGACAGAAGCGCAATCTGGAGGTGAGCTACCGCAAGCTTTACGACATGAACCGCAGCAATATGGCGGAAACAGAAGAACGCAAGGCTACTCGCACCAGCAATATGAAAGACGACCAGAAGCAGCAGTTGCTTGAAGACATACAAAGAGTAATGGAAGGAACGGACGAATACTGTCAGCAGGAATTCACCGTCGGTTCGCTTGCAAAGCTCATCGGATCAAACGAGCGCTACGTC
>OQWM01002182.1_pt1 | contig 13376 bp, 7 predicted proteins | sample 1691531 | NCBI WGS metagenome assembly OQWM01 (sample SAMN03418257, study PRJEB22391) | human gut metagenome | biome: human-gut; feature: organic feature; material: feces | host: Homo sapiens | place: Tanzania | collected 2013-01 | reverse complement strand
TATGCACCACGTCCCACGATACTGCGAAGTAGAAGTAAAAGGCAAAAAACTCTATCACAATAGTGAATAGGTTAAAGTTATACGCCCATATCACCGCCCACAATATGTAATACGCCTTGTTGTCTTTGATGAACGCCACAAAGTCTATAAGCCAACTCTTAACAGGTTTGTACGTCTTGTCCGATACCTTTCTTGCAACTATCAAAGCTTTTGAATCCACGTTATAGTCATTGTTTTCTTTGTCTAAAACTTGTTTCATAATGAGATACAAAATGACAATAATCGGAATAATGTACAAAGCAACGTTGGCAAGCAACGAGAAAATCTTCAAACTATCGCAGAAACGCCAAGCCTCTTCCTTGCCACCTTTTATTTCGAAAGTAAAGATGCTACCAGCTCCATTAGGGAAGTATTTTTCGTAGAGCGCATGGTCAGGATGGGTAGGCAGCGAGGGATGATTTACTTTAGCCACTTTAGGATGGTGTGCCAAGAAATCTACCACCTTCAAAGCATTTTGCACATGACGTTCTACACGCAGTGAAAGCGTTTCAAGACCTTGCAACAAAATAAAGGCATTGAACGGAGAGATTGTTGCACCCGTGTCGCGCAATATCACGGCACGAATACGAGTTACAAAAGCTGCTTTACCTGCCACGTCAGCAAACACAGCACCATGATAAGAAGGGTCGGGTTTTGCCAAAGTTGGATACTTGTCAGCATTAGCTTTCCAATCGAAAGTACCCCCATCTACAATCACACCGCCCAAACTTGAACCATGACCGCCAATAAACTTTGTAGCAGAGTGAACCACAATGTCTGCCCCATGCTCTATAGGACGAATTAAGAAGGGCGTGCCAAAGGTGTTATCCACAATAAAAGGAATGTGATGACGATGTGCGACCTCTGCCACAGCTTCCAAGTTTGTTACGTCTGAGTTGGGATTACCAAAGGTTTCGGCATATACCACCTTGGTGTTAGGCTGAATGGCTGCTTCGAGAGCTTCAAGATCGTTCACATTCACAATGGTATGCGACACTCCCTGTGTTTTTAGTGTGTGCGTAATCAAGTTGAACGAACCGCCATACAAATTGTCGGCAGCCACAATATGGTCGCCATTTTGCACAATGTTTTGCAAAGCATACGTCACGGCAGCAGCACCACTTGCCACAGCTAAACCTGCCACACCACCTTCAAGGGCTGCTACACGATCCTCAAACACGCCCTGGGTGGAATTAGTAAGTCTACCATATATATTGCCCGCATCTCTCAGTCCGAAACGATCGGCAGCATGCTGCGAATTGCGAAAAACATAAGAGGTGGTTTGATAAATAGGCACAGCACGTGCATCGGTTGCAGGGTCGGGCTGTTCTTGGCCTACATGTACTTGAAGGGTCTCGAAGTGATAATTCTTTTCGCTCATAATATTTTAGTTTTTGTTGTTATTATTTTCGCTTGCAAAGTTACGACGTTTAGCAAAAACCACCAAACAATTTTGAAAAGTAGGAAAATATTGCTATCTTTGCCACTTACAAAAGAAATATCACAAAGTATGAAGCCAGAAAATAACCCCGTTGTAGAAAATATCACTATCGACGATGTCGACATAAAAATTTTGCGACAGTTACAAGTCAACGCACGATTATCTATAAAAGAGATTGCTGCCAACGTAAACCTTAGCACCACGCCTGTTTACGAACGCATCAAGCGTCTTCAGCGCGATGGCATTATCAGTCAATACATTGCTGTGCTCAATGCCGAAAAGCTCAACCGAGGCTTTGTAGTGTTCTGTTCTGTTAAGATGAACAGACTGAGCCGCGACATTGCCCAAAACTTTGCACAGACCATTTCTGCCATTCCTGAGGTTACGGAGTGTTACAATATTTCGGGGCAATACGATTATTTATTAAAGATTCATGCCCCCAACATGAAGTATTATCAAGAATTTGTGCTCAATGTTCTCGGCACCATCGAACATCTAGGTTCCCTCGAAAGCACCTTTGTTATGGACGAAATTAAACACAAATATGGTGTGAGCATTTAGTTTTTTCCCAAAAAAATATGACGTTCAAAATCGGCATAAGACTATGCTCGGTTTTATTCAAAAATAAGATTGCACGCACTAGTTGTATATAATTGGGAGCGCAAGTTTTCTTCGAAAAATAGAAAAACTTGCGCCTCCTAATATACAACTTGGGCAATAGGCGCTTCATTTTTTTCGAATTTCCCTACCCCGCATAAGAGTGCATTCCTCCAAGAATAAAGTTTACACCAAAATAGGTCATTAAAACTGTGAGGAAAGCAAGCACTGCAAACCAATTAAAATGACGAGGATTGCGCAACCAAGGCAAAGACGAAGAATGGAAACCTATGGCATAAACCATAAACGTAATGAGCGCCCAAGTTTCTTTAGGGTCCCAACTCCAATAAGTGCCCCACGACTGATTTGCCCACACTGCTCCTAAAAATATGCCAATGCCCAAAAAGAATACGGCAGGATAAAGCAGTAAACGCCCCATTAACATCATGCGCTCTGCCTGACGCGGCACACACAAACCCATCAGTCCCGTAAAAAGCAAAAACGCCAAAAGCGAATACCCCATCATTACCACCGACACGTGCAAACTCAACCACGGCGAAACCAATACAGGCATTAAATTGGTGATTTGCGGATTGCTTTGCCCTAAAGAGCTAACCAACAACGAAAAGCCTGCTACCATAAAGCCAAACGGAAGCAACACGGCAAAACGACGGTGCCACACACACGACACACACAATGTAACAAGTGCCATAAATTGCATGGTTTCAAATCCATTGCTCATAGGCACATGACCTGCCACATATCCACGCAAGCAAAATGCCACTAACAACAAAGCTGTACAGGCATAAAGCGCAATAGGAAAAACCACACGATCAATGCAACCATTGTGCGCACCACGATGCACATTGCAATAAATAATGCGGACAAATGCCAACAACCCTAACGTAAGACACGCCATAAAAAGTATTTTGGCAAAGGGGATGCGGTTATAAAGCAATTCAGCCTCAACACGCATACGGCTCAATGGTTGCACACTCCCATCTTTGGGCAAGGGTTGAATCAGTTTTCCTTGTTGCAACATTAAAATAATTTCTACCTTCTCGTCCACCTCCATCACAGCTTTCTGCAAAGGGTCGTTTGGTTCGGTTGTGGCATCTCCCCCCTTCCATAAACGCTGCAATTTATAGCCGTTTTGGTCGAAAAGGTCGGTCAAGCGAGCATACTTACCCTCAACATGCAACTGTTGGCGTAGTGCCTCGCTTTTAATTAAAATCATTGGTTCATTTTGCCACGCATCAGGACGCAACAACCAACCACTTACCACCTGTTCGGGCGAAAGACCTTCATACGTAGCTTTGCCATAAAGTTTCAACACAAAGTCGCGAGCCAAGGTATTAAAAGGTGCCACACGGTCGTTATAAACCACTTGTTTGGTTGCCAAACTGTCTGCCTTAGCCCTATTAAATGCAGGCAAAGAGCGAGTAGCATTTGCCGAAAGTGCAAAGGCAAGCCCCAACACCATCATCCCTCCTTTTTTGAGCAAGGGGTGGTTCACAAGTCTACGAAATTCCTCACGTTTATCCACTATTACCCACACCATAGCCAAAGCCAAAAGCACATACCCAAAATAAGTAATGCCCGTGCCCCATGGGTCATAGTTCACAGAGAGCCAACTACCCATTTCGTCTTCATCATACGACGATTGATAAAACCGATATCCTCCATGCTTGGCTATTTGGTTCATCGATACACGCATCGATTCAGTCTGTCCATCTTGCTGCTTCACCGTCATACACGTCACATAGTCTGCCGCAGCAGCAGTTCCTGGGTAATGCACAATGCGAAAGCTGTCGAGCGATAACTCAAAAGGCAAGGGTTGCGCACTCCTACTCTCATCATCTATATAACTATTTATACGTTCGCTTGGCACCAAGTGCACCAAGCCCTTGTGCGATGTTAGGTAGCTCACCAAAGCCCCACCCAATATTGCTACAAACGACAAATGGAGCAACACGACCGAGGCACGTTTCCACAACTTTGTTTTACACACAGTCCACACCATAAGTGCTGTCAGCACAGCCCACAACACACAAAACCATGCCGTGTGATATATATGCACAGACACCCACTCGCTGCCCCGACTATGCTCTACCAAAGTGGCACTGCCTAACAACACAAGCAACAACACATAGAGTATAATTATCAATCGTTTCATCATTCAAACCTATTTTTTACAAAACCCGTTGACGTATGATTGTGATTACCCACAATTCCGCCAACGGGTTTTTCAAGAAGACTTTTTCAAAAAAATCTTTTTGGAAAGTTGATAGAGATGTATGCTATGGGGCAATACATTCCGACTTTCTCTTTAATAATTTTCAAATGCCTCATTCTGTACAGCCCTTGTAGCCATACATTCCATTTCAATGAGCCAACCCGGTCTACACACAGGGGCATGCACAATTACCTTAGGCACACCCGGGAAGCGCTCTTCAAACATACGGTTTACCACAGCATAGTCGGCAGTATCACGCAAATATACTATCATCTGACCTACATCGTCAAACGAACATTCAGCTTCATTAAGCAAAGCCTCTACGTTCTCCCACATGCGCTCAGTTTGTTTGCGAATATCCCCCACATGCAACACGTTGCCTTTGTTATCGATGCTCGCAGTGCCCGAAATGAAAACCTGTCGGCGATCGCCATAATCCATACGTGTGCCACGCTCAAAACTTACCCCATATTCATACGTAGGGTTAAGATGTGTGGGTGCATAAAGATATTGCATCTGCTCTGCACGTATACCTGTAACTGCATACGTGTCGAGTTGCACCAATACTGAAGGGTCTGCATTACGACCATTTATGCCCGTGCTCGAAATAAAGTGCGTCTTACTTGTTAGATTCTGCGTAAAGAACTCCTCATTACGTGCCTTCACCACGCCTGCATAGTTCACGTCTACGTTTTGCACAAAAAACCATGTGCGCACGCAGTTGTCAGCCAATTTGGCATCGTTTGCCATGAGTTGCATCACATAGTCTTTCAGCAAAAGACTTGTTTGCTCTGCCGATGTAGGCGCATGGCTCACAGCTGCCCCACCCCACAAATGAGTATAGGCACCATGTGTCACCTTATAGAGTCCATGACTAAATACCCCCGCACCTATTTCGGTTTGCAGATATGCCCACAAGGCTACTTTCGTGCCATTTAGGGGAGCTTGTTCTACCACAGAACAGGCGCAAGCAGGAGCTTCGGGCACTGAGGCGAGCAAACGTTCATACTGGTTGGCTGCATCACTCAAAAAATAACGCTTTAATACTGAAGAGGCACCTGCCAACTCCGCATCGAGCAAACTATAATAGGCATTGAGCACTGCGTCGAGTTGCTCTTGAAAGGTTTGTTCGGGACATAGGGCGTGTACCATTACATGAAACTCAGTCACGCCGTTTTCTACTTCAAACTTTGAAATTTCAACCAATGCGTTTTCATACTTCTTGGTTGACCTTTGCTGTACGTTGATCATACTGTTTGTTTCTTTTTTACACTGCAAAAGTACTAAAAAACATGCAGTTGCGTATGTTTTTTAGGCTTTGTGGCTGCAAAATCCCCACTATTGGGTATATTGTATGTGTTATCACACGTATGCATCCATATCAATGTGCAAAATAGTACTTTTTATTGGGCAGATTTTGAACCCTCTATCCTAAAACATGGGTACATATAAAAAGTGACAAGTGACTAGTGACCGCATAACTCATTGATTATCAAAAGATAAGCGGTCACTTTGTCACTCGAAATAAATATTAATTCTTGGTTAACGAATGTAAATGTCTAAATACTTGCCGCTTATTTCCGCTCGATTACCGCTTTTCCTCCGCTTTGGTGCCGCTCTGTCCTCGCTATAAATTTGCTTTGCCTTCGCTATAGTGCCGCTATTCCTCCGCTAAACAACGAAGAAGTGCACTTTTCCGCTTTATAGCGGCAAAGAACGGCAAACGAACAAATTCAGAGCTAATTCAAGGCAAAAACATTTCAAAGGCAGATAAAAAATTGTCCTTTTTGCTGTATGATTTTACCGAAAAAATCATCCCTAAGAAAAACCGATGAAATTCCGATATCATTCCGAAGGAATACCAAAGGCATTCTGACAACATACAGATGACACATCACAACAAAAATGAGGCTAATTTTTAACCTAAATAAAACCAACCGTTCCATCGACGTAATTTCTATCCCTCGCCCCTAAAAATTCACATAAAAATGACTTAATGACCACGTAGTAAATGATAAACAATACACTACATGGTCATTTGTCATTTTATTTTTACACGCATGTGGCAGTTTCAACAGTGAACAGTAGTAACCTGTTCAAAATCCGCCAAAATCATGCGCCATTTCAATACTTACGAACTTATGGTTTATTAAAACCGAATTTCGCCACTACCTGCACAAATGCGACCATCGGCAGTATAGAGCACACCAAACTGACCCGGTGCAATGCCCTGAACGGGGGTGGGCGAAGTGATTAGCATACGGCCATTGGGCTGTCGCGACATGTGACCAGGACGAGGACGCTCTGTATGGCGAATCTTAAAGAGTACATCCACTTCGGTGGCTCCCTTCCAAGGGTCGGCAGTGATAAAGTGGAAACCTGTGAGGTGGAACTCATTGCCATAAAGTCCGTGACACGACTCGGTGTGCGACACATAGACAATGTTCTTTTCTATGTCTTTATCGGTTACAAACCACGGACCACCACCTAAGCCCAAGCCCTTGCGCTGACCTACGGTATGGAACCAATATCCCTTGTGTTTGCCAATGATGCGACCAGTTTCGCGCTCAACGACATTGCCCTCGCGCTCGCCAAGCAATATGCGAAGGTATTCGTTGTAGTTTATCTTGCCCAAAAAACAAATGCCCTGACTGTCACGACGAGTTGCAGGCGCCAAATGTTCGGCTATAGCAATATCGCGCACCTCGTGCTTAATTAAATGACCAATGGGGAAACACAACTTTTGTGCTTGCACGTCTGTGAGCTGCGAAAGAAAGTCTGACTGGTCTTTCACAGGGTCGGGAGCTGGCGCTAAATAAAGCTGACCATCGGCATCGCGATAAGTCTGTGCATAGTGTCCGGTAGCAATGTAATCGTAGGCATAACCTGCCTTTTCCTCGAATGCACCAAACTTAATAAGGCGGTTACACATCACGTCGGGGTTGGGCGTGAGTCCACGCTTCACACGGTCAACGACATAGGCTGTAACACGATCGTGATACTCTTGTTGCAAGTCGATAATCTGCAAGGAGAGTCCATACTTTTTGGCGGTGAGTGTAGAGAGTTCTATATCCTCCTCAGCCGAACAACTGGTACCTTCGCCTTGCATGCCGATTTTAATATAAAACAAATCGGGTTTTAAGCCCTGCTGACACATCAAGTGGCAAGCTACAGCACTGTCTACGCCACCCGAAATGAGCAATGCATACTTTTTAGTTTTGTCTACTTCCATATTTTAAGGATATGTGGTTTATTAAGGGTGTGAAGAATTTTACACCTACTTAGCGAGGCAAAGTTACGATTTTTGTAGCACAAATCATCCCCTAATAAAAGGTTTTACACGAAAAGGTGCCAAAAGCGTTCATTGCACGTCAAAAAAAATGACTAACTTTGCTTGCGAAGTTTGGCTGCACCTCAGCAATAAAATAAAAACCTAAAGGATTTTTTTCTGTTGCATTCGGTTTGCACTAACTTTGCTTCGCGAAGTTTGGCTGCACCTCAGCAATAAAATAAAAACCTAAGGATTTTTATTTTCTATTGCATTCGGTTTGCACTAACTTTGCATTAAGTTTGTTTTTGAAGCAATCTACCCCCTGAAAAATGTAACAACCCCACAATGAGCGACGATATTAAAGATAACGAACACATTGACTACCAACCCGCCGAAGTGAAGAGCGAGGATGGAAAGTTGCAACTTACTGGCATGTACCAAAACTGGTTTTTGGACTATGCCTCGTACGTAATTTTGGAGCGTGCCGTGCCACACCTTGGCGACGGCCTTAAACCCGTGCAACGACGTATCCTACACTCTATGAAACTACTCGACGATGGCCGCTATAACAAGGTGGCTAACGTTGTAGGACACACCATGCAGTTTCACCCACATGGTGATGCCTCGATTGGTGATGCCTTGGTGCAATTGGGACAGAAAAACTTGCTCATCGACTGCCAAGGTAACTGGGGTAACATTCTTACGGGCGACTCAGCTGCAGCACCGCGTTACATTGAGGCACGACTCTCTAAATTTGCGCTCGATGTGTTGTTTAACCCTAAGACCACCGAGTGGAAAATGTCGTACGACGGCCGCAAAAAAGAGCCGGTGTCATTGCCCGTGAAGTTTCCCCTGCTCTTGGCACAGGGCGCAGAAGGTATTGCTGTAGGTTTGTCGGCTAAAATTTTGCCACATAATTTTGGCGAACTCTGCGACGCAGCTATTAAATATTTGCATGGCGAAGAGTTCCACCTCTATCCCGACTTTCAAACGGGAGGCTCTATCGACGTGTCGCGCTATAATGATGGTATGCGTGGGGGCGCTGTGAAAGTGCGTGCGAAAATCGAAAAACTCGATAATAAAACGCTCGTCATTCGCGAGATTCCCTATGGCAAAACCACCTCTACGCTCATCGACTCGATTCTTAAAGCAAACGAGAAGGGTAAGATTAAAATTCGCAAGGTGGAAGATAACACGGCTGCCGAAGCCGAAATTCACGTACACCTAACGCCCGGCACATCAAGCGACAAGGCGATTGATGCCCTTTACGCTTTTACGGACTGCGAAACAAGCATCACCCCCAACTGCTGTGTGATTGATGAGAAGAAGCCTAAGTTCTTGGCTGTGAGTGATGTTTTGCGTCGGTCGGTTGACAATACACGTGCGCTACTCGAAAAAGAATTGATGATTCGTCGTGGCGAATTGATGGAAAGTTTGCACTTTGCCTCGCTCGAACGCATCTTTATTGAAGAACGCATCTATAAGGACCGTGCCTTTGAACAAGCTAAAGACATGGAAACTGCCATTGCACATATTGACGCTAGACTCACACCCTTTAAGCCACAGTTCTATCGCGAAATCACAAACGAGGACATCTTGCGACTGATGGAGATTAAGATGGGACGCATCCTTAAATTCAACAAAGCAAAGGCTGACGAACTCATTGCTCGCATGAAGGAGGAAGTGGCACGAATCGACAATGACTTGCAAAACATGGTCGAGGTGACATCGAATTGGTTCAAACTTATTCGCGACAAATATGCTGCAGACCATCCACGACGCACCGAAATACGCTCGTTCGACAATATTGAAGCCACAAAGGTTATTGAGGCTACCGAAAAACTTTATATCGACCGCGAAAACGGCTTTATGGGTACGGGACTGAAGAAGGATGAGTTTGTAGAGAACTGCTCGCCCATTGACGATGTGATTATCTTCTATCGCGATGGTACGTACAAGGTGACGCGTGTGGCAGACAAAGTGTTTATTGGCGAGACGGAACGTGCCAAGGCCGAACGCCGCAAAAAGGTTGAGATTATTCACATTGCAGTGTTTAAGAAGGGTGATAAACGCACCATATACAACGCTGTGTATCGTGATGGCGAAACAAATGCTTGCTTCATTAAACGCTTTAACGTGACAAGCATTACGCACGATCGCGAATATGACGTTACCACAGGAACACCTGGCAGCAAGGTGCTCTATTTCACCGCCAACCCTAATGGTGAAGCTGAAACCATTAAAGTTACCTTCAGACCCAACCCGAAGCTGAAACGCATTAGCATGGATAAAGACTTTGGCGAAATTCTTGTGAAGGGTAGACAGAGTCGTGGTAACCTGCTCACGCGCATTGATGTTCATAAAATTACACTTAAAGCGCACGGAGCTTCTACATTGGGCGGACGTAAGGTTTGGTTTGACCACGATGTGCAACGTCTGAACTATGACGCTCGTGGCGAATACTTGGGTGAGTTCCACTCTGACGATTATGTTTTGGTAATTTTGCAGAATGGACAGTTCTATACCACGAACTTCGACCTAAACAATCACTACGAGCCTACGGGTATTTTGCGTGTTGAAAAGTTTAGTGCCGACAAGGTGTGGACAGCTGTGCTCTTTGACGCTGACCAACAAAATTACCCTTACGTAAAACGCTTTACGTTAGAGCGCTGTCAGCAAGCACGTCCTCAAAGTTTTGTAGGCGACAATCCTAACACACGCTTTGTGCTGCTCACCGATCAGGTTTATCCACGACTACTCATAACCTATGGTGGCAACGACGACTTCCGCGACCCCATGGAGTTAGACGTGGAGGGCTTTATTGGCGTAAAGAGCTACAAGGCAAAGGGTAAACGTATTACCACCTGCACCGTGCAAAGCATTAAGGAAATTGAGCCCACACGTTTCCCCGAAGTTGACACGACTGAGGAGGAATTCGATGAAAATGCGTTAGACGAATCTGCAGGCAACACACCCACCGAGCAAACTGAACCTTCTTTGTTCGATGACAATAATGCCACGGACGAAGCATAATGCAATAAGTGTGCTCCACACATGACAAGTCCGTTTCTAATGAATAGCTAACAAAAAAATAGAATTAGCTTGTTCATTAGAAACGGGCTTGTTCTGTAGGGGAACTTCGCACTTAGCATATTTTTCTCTGATTCTCCCCCTCGGTTCATCTCCCCATAAATAAGGATTGCACAAACGTAAACAATGGCGTAATTTTGCACCCGAAAATTATAAACAACACACAAAAACTATGCTATTTTTACCCTTGCTTGCAGCCCTATCGCCAACCGAGGTCGTTGTAGACACATTGAAAAACTTCGACATTGAGGAAGCGGTTGTGGTAGCTTCGCCCAAAGAAACAAAACAACTACGCAAACAACCACTTAGCGTGTCGCTATTCGATGCTTCGTCCTTGAAACACCGAAACGTAAGCGCCGTAAAAGATTTATCGGCATACGCTCCTAACTTTTTTATGCCCGACTATGGAAGCCGTCTCACTTCGGCTTGCTACATTCGTGGCATTGGCAGTCGCATTAATACTCCAGCCGTGGGACTTTATGTAGACAATGTGCCTTATGCCGATAAGTCTGCCTACGATTTTTCATTCCAAGGCATTGAACGCGTTGACGTTTTGCGAGGTCCACAAGGCACACTTTATGGACGCAACACCATGGGCGGATTGTTACGCATTTTTACTGCCGACCCCATTACACACCACGGAACAGACGTGAGTGCAGGAATTGGCACTGGATGGAAAACAAGCAAAACAATGCTGCGTAATGCCTCGTTCACTACTTATTTACACCCCACAGAACGCATGGGACTGAGCGTGGGCGGATATTACGAGGGTAAAGACGGATTTTTTACAAACACTGCCAACCACAAAAAACAAGACAACAGCGAAGCTGGAGGTGGCAGATTGCGTTGGGCATGGCAACCAACCGATGTGGTTAAATTAGATTGGACTGCCTCTTACGAACAAAGCACTGAAGGAGCTTGCCCCTATTATTTGTTGGGCGAATCAAACACGTTTGCTGAAGGATTTGCCACAAGTAAGGATTTTAACAATCAAACATTGGCACAAAACCGTCCCAGCACTTACAGACGCAAACTCTTTAACACGGGCTTGAATGTTGAACACCGGTTGCCCCGTCTCACACTGAGTAGCATCACGGCTTTTCAACACCTCAACGACCGCCTTTTTATGGACCAAGACTTTACGAGTGCCGACATCTTTTCGCTTTGCCAAAAACAAAAGATGAGCACTGTGTCGGAGGAGATTGCTTTAAAGTCGGCACCAGGACAGAACAAGCGTTGGACTTGGACTACGGGAGCTTTTGCCATGTACCAATTTTTGCGCACAGACTGTCCGGTGACATTCTATAACGAGGGTGTAAATTACTTGAACCAACAAATTGGAAATAGTCTTCCTACGAGTCCGTCCATTCAAGTTTCATTCACAGGCAATGAGGTGCCTTTCACGGCAAAACTCAACACACCCAACTTTAATGCTGCGCTATTCCACCAAAGCACAGTGACGCTTGTTAAGAATTTGACACTTACACTCGGACTGCGTGTTGACTACGACTCACGAAAACTCGATCTAACATCGGGCACTTCCACTGCCGAAGGCATCCCCTTTTACTTTGGCATGAGCATGGGACCCACCATGAGTTTTAACACCAACCTGCATGCTGACCCTACGCTCAACGCATCGTTAGAACACAATAACTGGCAAGTATTGCCCAAAGCAGCACTTAACTTTACCTTGCCACGTCAACTCGGCAATATCTATGTAAGCGTTGCCAAGGGGTATCGTTCTGGGGGATATAACATTCAGTCGTACTCTGACCTTTCGCAACAATTATTGCGCAGAAACATGATGTTGGGCGTAAAGGATTATAGCACACAAACCATCAATGCGTTACCCTATTTGCCGGAAAATATAAAGCAAGGTGCCATTGCTGGAATGACTGCAGTGCTCGACCGTGTAATTCCTGCTGAACCCAATGCCAACTCGCTCTATTATAAGCCCGAATATACTTGGAGCTACGAACTTGGCATTCACCATAACTTGGCAGAAAAGGCTTTACAACTCGACTTGTCGACATTTTACATGAAGACGCGCGACCAACAAATTGCACGTTTTGCAGAGAGTGGAATGGGACGTGTAATGGTTAACGCAGGACGTAGCCGTAGCTTAGGAGTTGAAATGGGACTTCGCTCGCAACTCTGCGCCGACCGATTGAACCTTGCAGCAAGTTACGGTTTTACCAATGCCAAATTTACACGCTACAATATGGGTGTGAGCACCACAGGCGAAAAGGTGGATTATAGTGGCAATAAAGTTCCGTTTGTGCCCACACACACTTTTAGTGCTTCGGTTGATTTTCGCCAACCTTTACACGACGACTTTGTGCATGCTTATGCCATCGGTGCCGATGTGAAAGGGGCTGGCAAAATTATGTGGAACGAGGCAAACACATTCTGTCAGAACCTTTATGCTACCCTAGGCATACATGCTGACATAGAATTAAATAACAGCATTGTTTTGGGTTTATGGGCACGCAACCTCACAAATACACGTTATGCCACTTTTGCCTTCGACAGCATGAACAACCGCTTTGCACAATATGCCACACCACGCACATTCGGAATGAACGTGAAATGGCATTTTTAAAGAAAGAGGCGAACGATAAAAGCCGAGGGCTTAACAATCGCAAAATGATTTATAGATAATCATAAAACAGTTTTTGATTTTCCATAAACTGTAAAAAACC
>OQWM01002177.1_pt1 | contig 13391 bp, 7 predicted proteins | sample 1691531 | NCBI WGS metagenome assembly OQWM01 (sample SAMN03418257, study PRJEB22391) | human gut metagenome | biome: human-gut; feature: organic feature; material: feces | host: Homo sapiens | place: Tanzania | collected 2013-01 | reverse complement strand
GTACATCCCTCTTCAGGATATTCCAGCAGCGAAGTAGAGCCGTCAGGATTGATGCGAGTAAGAGAGAAATGACTATAATACTTAGGATCATCCACCACTCCATTAGGCTGATAATCAAGCTTTAACAAGCCCTTAGGAGAAGACTGTACCTTTGTCTTTTCCATATCAGATGCAGCAGAAGATGCTTTCGCGTCAAAATCGACATCTATCCAGACGTCATTCTGCAAACCCTCCTTCACTCCACCTTGTTTATATTGCAATTTCTTGGTCACAGCATCCACTCTCGCCTCAATTCCAAGACTTCTTGCCACATCCACAAAGAAAATCTTCCGAGAGCGCTCATCCGTAAGACGTGATGTCCAAACACCCATAGGAGTCTGGGCGATTTGCAATGCCTTCTTGTCAGGGTTCAGACGGATATTCTCCTTCACCCATTCCACCAAACGAGCTGGATCTTGCCTGAAAACTTGAGCCAAAGATTGCGTTGCTTTAGCTGCTTTATTTGCTTTTACAGACTTGGAAGATACATCACGATCATCAGCAACAGAGGTCTTCATCTTTTCAAATTGCTCCTCAAAGAACTGTTTGAAAGGATGAATAATCATCTCGTCCTCCACACGAGGAGACAACTGGTTGCTATGGGCATTGAAATGATCCTCTAAGATATCCATCTGCATATCCCTTAAATCCTTGGCACTCAGCGCACTTAACAAATCTACAGCCCGATTCAGATTGTCCTGATGAAGCATCAGAAACTTGAGGATAACCTCGTGATTACCCCAAGAGCCAACAAGGAAATCCACTAATTTCTGAGCCTTATCAGAAAGCTTTTGAGCATTTTGATAGTCCACATTTTCACCCTTTACCATCCAAGTGGCAACCCCGTTTCTCGTCAAATACTTCTCCTCCAGCAATCCATTTTTCTGCAATGCCTCCAGAGCCGTCTCCTTATTATAGAAAGTAGCCAGATAAGCATGGCGGATAGAATCCTCATAAGCGAATCGCTCCAGATTCTTCGCTCTCGCCTCTGCCGAAACCTCAGGAATATTTGCTTTCTCTGGCGGAGGAACGATATCAAAAGAATCACGAAAACTAACGGAAGAAAAATCAAGAGAATGGTTCATATCCGAAGCAGAAACCTTCCGGTCAAGACGGATGGTCATTTTTCTCGCCTTCTCGCCTTCCTCACCAGGCAGATTTGCCTTACCGAAAGAAGCCTTGACAAAGCCATACTTACCATCCTTCGAAGCCCAAACCATCATATCGCCCTTACCAGCCGAAAGGAAGGTCTTGCCATCCTGAGCCGTATATTTCGTCACGACAGAACAAAACTCTGCATAATTATAGATTTTAAAATCCACTCTTGCACCCTCTACAGGCTTGCCTTCAGCATCAACTACAGAGAAGTCGATACGGGCAGAGGAACCATAATTGTCTATCAGATTGATTTCAGTATAATTGGATGTGCGGAGCATTACCTCTTCCGGTCCGTTATAATCGCCAAACGCCTTCGTATGCATCAGCATGGCTCTCGATGCAGGAGCATTAAACCACGCCAGATTAAGCACAGCCTCAGGTTCGCAAGCACCTAAGAAGTACCATTTACCATCAGCCCATGCTTCTACCCAGGCATGATTGTCGTCAGTATGCGCCCAGCGAGGCGTATAAACCTGTCTGGCAGGAATACCTATCGCTCTCAAAGCTGCCACGGTAAAAGTACTCTCCTCGCCGCATCTTCCGTATGCAGAACGGATCGTGGCAAGAGGAGCAGAAGTACGAGCATCGGAAGGCTGATAGGTTACCCGCTCATGACACCAATGGTTGACCTCCAGAATAGCATCTTTCATGCCCATCCCCTTCACACGCTCTTTCAGTTCCTTAAAGAATATCATTCGGGAATCATCCAGATTTTCATTGTTCACACGGATAGGAAGCACAAAGTGACGGAACAGCAACTCCGGTATGTCCTTGCCCCAAGCCATTTCCTTCCTTGCCTCAAAGCTCGTACGTACATTTTTCAGGAAGAAACTTGTAGGATAGTCAGTCACGTCAGCCACTGGCATGTAGGCATAGAGGAATTGCAAGGCCTCCTGCTCCTCAGTCGTCAGTTTCTGCTTAGTGACCACAGTCGTCTCTTTAGCCCCCTTTTTCTTCAGGACTGTATCATAGACGTTCAGGCCTTTCACCTGATAGAACTGCCTGCCCACGAGTTTCATCTTGCTCTCGAAAGCGTTTTCCACCTTAGAGCGATAAGCCCCGTCTGAGATAAAATGGGGTTTGTCATGTGCATCCACCGACAAACAGTTGGCCATCACCACCTGCCAAGAAACCAAGAAGAGGATGGCTAAAGATACTATACTTTTTCTCATATTTATTAAGATTATTTTTTCCAACCGCAAAGATAAGCAATAAAAATGAAGTTCACAAGTTTGTAGTCCTCAAACTTATAAACCTTTAGCATTCTTTTATATCAGTCACTACCCTACCGATAACTCGATTTTTCATACCCACCTTGAGGAACAGCATCTATCCGTCATATCATTTTAGGGAAAATGTGATAAAAACACTATAAATATCTTGGAATTTTGTGAAAAAGTAGTAACTTTGCTACGATTATCCCATCCAACATGAAGGATATATAGCCAAAAACTCAATATGGATCAATAAATAGAAAAAGAAGATATGAACAGAGAAGAATTTAAATTTGAGATATGTGCCAATAGTGTAGAAAGCTGTCTGGCTGCACAAGAGGGAGGAGCCGACCGGGTAGAACTGTGCGCAGGAATACCCGAGGGAGGTACAACCCCATCGTATGGCGAGATAAAACTGGCACGCAAATTACTCACAAAGACTAAACTCCACGTCATCATCCGACCTCGTGGTGGGGATTTCCTCTATACTCCATTGGAACTGGAACGCATGGAAGAAGATATCCGCATCTGTCGCGAATTGGGAGTGGATGGAGTCGTTTTCGGATGCCTCACAGAAGAGGGAGAAGTTGATAGGGAAGCCAACCGCAGGTTAGTGGAGCTGGCACGCCCAATGTCAGTAACCTTCCACCGTGCTTTCGACCGTACTGCAGATCCCATGAAAGCCCTTGAAGATATTATTTCTTTGGGATGCAACCGAATCCTGACTTCCGGTCAGCAACCCAAGGCAATAGATGGTATCAGCCTGCTTGCCCAGCTGGAAAAGAAACTGAAAGAATATCCCCTGCCTCCTATCCAACTCCTGGCAGGTAGTGGCGTCAACGAGGAAAACATCCGACAGATATTCGATGCTACAGGCATTCACGAATACCATTTTTCTGCAAGAGTAAATGTAGTGAGCAAGATGAAACATTATAACCACGAGGTTTATATGGGAGCCAAAGGGGCTGATGAATCCAATTCGCTCGTCACATCGGCAGAGAAAGTGAGAAATACTATCAAACAACTCGTTTAAAGAGTAAAAAGTATAATAGCCTCCACAAAGCGTGAAGGCTATTATACTTTTTATATTGAATCCATTTTCAATTGACACTATTTCTTATAGCTTCAATTTCCTATTTATTCAGCTTCCAAGTTACACCATCCTTGGTGTCCTTAACCTCAAATCCTGCATCAGCAAGAGCATCACGAATCTGGTCGCTGGTAGCCCAATCCTTAGCTGCTTTAGCCTTGGCACGAAGGTCGAGTACCATATCCACCACCTTGCCGTAAGCCTCCTCACGTGCATCATTGTTGGCACCCTTCTCACTCTTCAAACCGAGAAGATCGAAGGTGAAGAGCTGCATCGTTTCGGTAAGTTCCTTCAAGTCATCGGCAGAAATATTCGCCTTATGATCAAGAGCTGTATTGATAACATGGCAAGCCTCGAAAAGGTAACTGATGACAAGCTGTGTCTGGAAGTCATCGTTCATCGCATCATAGCAACGCTGGCGCAACTCTGCTACGAACTTATGAACCTGCTCGTCGCTCTGCTTAGCCACAGGCACACGCTCCAGGTCGTTCAAACCATTCATCAAGCGCTCCAATCCCTTCTGGCTGGCCTTCAAGGCATCATTAGAGAAATCTACCGTGCTGCGATAGTGGGCCGAGAGAATGAAGAAACGGATGGTCATTGGCGAATAAGCCTGCTCCAAACTGTCATGATTGCCTGTAAAGAACTGCTCCAGAGTGATGAAGTTGCCCAAGCTCTTACCCATCTTCTGACCGTTGATGGTAATCATATTATTATGCATCCAGTAGTGAACCATCTGATCGCCCTGAGAAGCCACAGCCTGAGCAATCTCGCACTCATGATGAGGGAAAATCAAGTCCATACCGCCTCCGTGAATATCGAAGTGGTTGCCTAAGTACTTTCTGCCCATCGCAGTACACTCGCAATGCCAACCAGGGAAACCATCGCTCCAAGGACTTGGCCAGCGCATGATATGCTCTGGTGAAGCCTTCTTCCAGAGAGCGAAATCAGCCTGATTTTTCTTCTCGCCGATACCGGCAAGTTCACGGCTTTCATTGATGATGTTCTCCAGGTTACGGCCAGAAAGAATACCATACTTATGATCCTTGTTGTATTTCTCGATATCAAAATAGATAGAACCATTGCTCTCGTAAGCATAACCATTGTCGAGGATTTCCTGCACTAACTTCTCCTGCTCGATGATATGACCGGTAGCATGAGGCTCGATACTTGGAGGGAGCACATTGAGTGCCTCCATGGCATCGTGATAGCGGTTGGTGTAGTACTGCGCAATCTCCATTGGCTCCAACTGTTCCAGGCGAGCCTTCTTCTCTATCTTGTCATCGCCCTCATCAGCATCGTGCTCCAAGTGGCCTACGTCAGTAATGTTTCTGACATAGCGCACCTTGTATCCCAAGTGCTTGAGATAGCGGAAGAGTATATCGAATGTGATGGCAGGACGCGCATGACCGAGATGCGGATCGCCATATACGGTAGGGCCACAAACATACATGCCCACATTAGGAGCGTGGAGCGGAGTAAATCTCTCTTTCGTACGAGTGAGAGTGTTGTAGATCAATAATTTCTGTTCCATCTTATTATGAACCTTTCTTTTTATTATTTATATTTGTTTGCAAAGTTAACTCATTTTTCTGAGATATCCGACAAATCATTCGCAAAATGTTATAAAATCCCTCGAAAATATTAATGGAATAAATCTTCCATGGTCAATTCTCTCTGTATGATGCCGCTATACTGATTTTTTGCCAAACCATAAGTGGTAATCATCACTTGTTGGCAACTTTTGCGAGTCTTAGTCTCTTGCTCGAAGAGCCATTGGCGTTGTTGGAGGGTTTCGGCGTATTGCTTTTCTATCGTATAAGGACGAACAGAATACTTGATTTCGCATAAGTTCACGATATTGTCAGCTCTATCCAGCACCAGGTCAATTTGTGCCTTTTGTTCCTTGCTCTTGCTGAGCCATCCCGAAGTAGATACTGCCATGCCACTGATTCCCATCGCCATCTTGATTTGCTCCACATGAGCCAGGCAAACCTGCTCAAAGGCATAACCTGCCCATGAGTTTATCTTTGGTGTGCCCAGATGATGCTGCCAAAACTGCTTGTCGTTGTTCTTGCCATCCTGTAGGAAATGAAAATAGAATAAAGTGTATGCATCAGTAAGTTGATACATCTCGTCGCGCTTCTTCTGTCCGAACGAGGTATAGCGGCGAATGAAGTCGCTTTGTTCCAGTTCATCCAATACTCTAGTCGCACTCCCCGCATTTGGCAAGCCTGTGGCTTCCAGTATCTCATTGCGAGTCAATCCCTTGTTCTTTGCAGCCATGGCTTTTACTATCAGTAAGTGGTTGTCTGCATTGCGGAACATGGCTTGATACAGGTTCTCGTATTCTCGATGGAGTTGACCATCGGGATGAAACAACAACTCATCGATGTTCTGCGCCAAACTCTTGGTTGATTCCAGCATGCTGAGATAATAAGGCACTCCTCCAAACACCATGTAGCTCATTACTTGGTCGTAATGGTTCATGGCAATCTTGCGACTCTCATAAAACTCCTCGCACTCTCGGAGGGTAAAAGGATGCAAATGAATGCGACGATTCACTCGACCGTATAATCCACCATGATTGTTGAAAACCTTGTTGATAATCCACGAAGTGGCTGAGCTACAGCAAACTAGTAAAATATCCGTTCTTGCCGAAGCCCAACTGTTCCAAAACCATTCCAAGGCAGTAAGAAACGAGCCGTCCATCCCATTCATCCATGATAATTCATCAAGGAACACCACTTTCTTCTGCTCCTTGGATGCTTCCAGTATCTTGATGAGCGCATCGAATGCCTCTAGCCAGGTCTTTGGCAGAGCAAGGGGTGCATCAGAATATTTGCAAAGCGCATGGTAGAAATACATGAGCTGTACATCCTTGTTTTCCTGGTTGACACCTGTGGCATAAAATGCCAACTTGTCGTTAAAGGCCTCTCTTACAAGAAAAGTCTTGCCTACGCGACGGCGACCATATACGACAACAAACAGCGATTCCTCTGCTTTGTATGCCTCTTCGAGCTGTTGTAGCTCACGTTTCCTTCCTATTATCTTTGTCATATATTATATAATGAATGGGTTAAACAACCTGCTTGTTTTGGCTGCAAATATACAAAAAATACCACTTAAAGCCAAACGAATGGGTAAGAAAGTGGCTCTAAGTGGCTTTTTTAACATACTTAGAGCCAAAAAGGTATTGCAAGGGTACAACTTTTTTTCGAGTTATCGGGCTAAAAGGCTACAAAAAGTTTGGTTAATCAAGAAAAATACCTTAACTTTGCCACCATAATTAAAGGGAATAGCTTATGAAAGGTAGAAGATATCCTCTCGGAATACAGACTTTCAAGAATATCATAGAGGGAAATTATGTATATGTAGATAAGACCGACTTAATCTATGAGTTGGTGCATGAGAAGAAATATTGCTTTCTGAGTCGTCCTCGACGATTCGGAAAGTCACTCCTTGTCACAACCCTACAAGCCTACTTCGAAGGAAAGAAAGAGCTATTCAAAGGGCTGAAGCTGGAAGCCTTGGAAAAAGATTGGGAGAAACACCCCGTTATCCATCTTGATCTTAGCAAGGGGAAATACTATAATATGGAAAGCCTGATAGAAACTCTTGATAAGATTCTTGAAACATACGAGGATTTATACCAAATAACTTCTGTTAGTACCGAAGCTTTTAATGTCCGATTGATTCGCATTATCAATGCCGCCAAGCAAAAGACCGGCAGGAATGTGGTTGTGCTTATCGATGAATATGATGTTCCTTTGCAGGCTGCATATCAAAATAATTATTATGAAGAAATGGTTGATTTTTTAAGAAGTGTTTTTTCTTCAGCACTTAAAACCAATGATGCGTTAGAAAAAGGTGTTATGACAGGATGTCTTCGTATTTCTAAGGAAAGTATTTTTACTGGATTAAATAATATTAGTAGTGAATCTTTTGGATTTACTGAATTGGAAGTTAAGCAGTTGTTGAAAGATTATAATCTTTCCGAAAAGATGGATGAAGTAAAAGAATGGTATGATGGATACTCTTTTGCATCAGTTCATTCCGTGTATAGCCCACGTTCTGTAATTGAAGCCGTATTGTCTGGAATTTGTGACAGCTATTGGAATCAAACAGAGACGTTTGAAGCTCTTAAAATATATATTGACATGAATTTTGATGGATTGAAAGATGATGTTTTAAGCATGATGGTAGGTGAAAGAGTTGCAATCAACACAGGAGGGTTCACGAATGACATGGTAACATTCCATTCCAAAGATGATGTATTAACTTTATTGATTCACTTGGGATATTTAGCTTATGATTTCGAAGATAAATGCGTCTACATTCCAAACAACGAAGTAAGAGGCGAGTACGTAAATGCAGTTTCAGTATCAGAATGGGGAGAAGTTTCAGAAGCATTAAGAAACTCTGCATGGACATTACGCTCAATCTGGGAAAGAAGACCAGAACAAGTAAGCAAAGGAATCGAACAAGCACATTTTGAAACATCCCATCTCCAATACAACGATGAGAACGCACTGAGCTACACGATTTCCCTAGCCCTCTACGCAGCAAGGAATTTCTACCAGATATACAGAGAACTTCCAACAGGCAAAGGATTTGCAGACCTCGTATTCATCCCAAGAAAGAAATTCCCAGACAAACCAGCCCTCATCGTAGAACTAAAATGGGACAAAACAGCCAAGGGAGCAATCAATCAGATCAAGAACAAACAGTACTTTGAAAGTTTACAAGAATACCAAGGAAATCTATTACTAGTTGGAGTGAATTATGATAAAGATACACGAGAGCATCAATGCGAGATAGAAGAATTTTACAAGTAAAGTGGTAAAATAAAGAATATCAATTGAGATAAGAAAAAGAATTCTGTGAAAACAGGATTCTTTTTTGATACCTGAATTCATAAAATGATAAAAACAAAGGGAGCAGAAAAATGCTTCGAAGAATCACGATCATGATCCTGCTGATCTTAACAGTGGTATGGTTTACAAACAGTGACAGTATCCAACCCGCCAGAGAATTTATACAAAACAATATCTATGTTTGGAGTGAAACACAAGAGGAAAAACTTCCGATCTATTGTGTAGATACGCAGAAAAAACAGATAGCACTGACATTTGATACTGCATGGGGGAATGAAGATATACCACAGATTCTCAAAATATTAAAACAGGAAAATGTAAAAGCAACCTTCTTCTTTTGTGGAGACTGGATCAGTAAATATCCAGCTGATATCAAAACAATCTATGAGGAAGGACATGATATTGCAAGTCATGGAGATCATCATAAATATATGACAAAATTAACAGACAAACAGCAACAAGAAGAAATTCAAGGAGTGACACAGAAGATACAAGGATTATTAGGTATCAAAATCGATCTTTTCCGGGCACCATACGGAGATTATAACGAATCCGTCGTACGGAATGCAAGAAAAATGAACTATTATATGATCCAATGGAATGTAGACAGCTTGGATTGGCAGGAACCAACGAAAGAGCAGTTGATCAAGAAAGTCTGTGAGCACAAAAATTTATCACCCGGAAGTATCATCCTGATGCACACAGGAACGAAATGTACCAAACAGGCATTAAAGCAGATCATCAGAAATATCAAAGCAAAAGGATATGAGTTTGTACCAGTGTCCAGATTGATCTACCGAAGCAACTATCGTATTGATCCAACAGGAAAGCAGATAAAATTGTGAAATATAAAAAGTTATCGAAACAAATGGAGAAATCCTATAAAAATACTCGAAAATCTTGACAACTAAATAACAAATATTACATAATAAAAAGACGAAAATAAGAAAAACGAAACGCATAATTTCATGGTGATCTGATATGTCAGATCTTAAATTGGAATCAGGTGCAAAACCTGAGCGGTCCCGCCGCCGTGATAGGGAGTCAAGGCAATATACCACTGGGAAACTGGGAAGGTGCCAAGACGATGATCTTAAGCCGGAATACTCGCCATGATCTAAGGATATACTTTGCGAGAGACGAAGTCGTCCTCATGGTGCCAGAATGACAAAAGATAAGATGATGAAATGTAGTCTTTTTATAAATGAATAAGAATACATGTCTTTTTGTTATGCAAATAAGCCAGAGTAGATCCTTTTATGCCGTATACATGGGAGGATCTATTTTTTATGAAGAAATATATGGTATGGCTGATCTCTGCATTGATGGCAGTATCAATGACAGCCTGTTCAAATACACAGAAGAAAGATACAAAAGATCAGGCACAGATAACAACAGCTGCAAAAGAAACTGAGACAACAACAGAAGCAGCAAAAACAACAAGTAAAAAAGAAAAGAAGAGCGAAAAGAAAAAAGATAAAAAGAAATCACAGAAGAATAAGAAAAACAGCAAAAAGACAAAAAGCAGTACGGCAAAAAAGAAAGAGACAAGCGCAACAACAGCAAAAAAGAAAACAGTAAAGAAGAAAAAAACAAAAGAAAAGACAACAAAGACAAAGAGTACAAAAGAAACAACAAATAAAGGCGATGAATATCACTACGCCTCCCATGTGTGCCGTGTAGCCTTTGTGTATTTTTCTACCTCCTGCCTTATCGAGTAATCGGTATTTGACCATCAACTTAATAAAGGGTGGCATCAACAAAAAGGTAACAAAGAATGCCACAACACCGTAAATAATCCAATTCATTTTAATCAGTTTTAGTCTTGCAAAGATAGCAAATTTTCCTTTCGTCGAAAGAGTTTGCGTAAGTTTGTTCACCATTGTTCCTTTCGGCTGCGGATTTTCATGGGTTTAGCTCTCGTTTCGGTATTCTTTTATCGTGCTTGGTCGGCTATGTGCTTTTTTTTTAGTAATTTTGGAACCTCTTTTCGCCATAGGGGCAAGGTGGGAGGCTTTTCGGTTTTGGAAACTTTCGATTTGAAGTTTTTGTGGCGGAAAGGTTTGATTGGAAGAAAGGAATTTTGAGTTGACTAAAATATTTGTTGTATAGAAAATCCAGATTGAGAAATGCAGACGATAATAATTTTGGATCACGGCTCTCAGTACACGCAACTGATAGCGAGAAAGGTCAGAGAATTGCATGTTTATTGTGAAATACACCCTTATAATAAGGTTCCGGAGTTCGGAAGTGAGGTTGCCGGTGTGATTTTGAGCGGAAGCCCGTGCAGTGTCAGAGACAAAGATGCTCCGAAGCCGGATTTGTGGTTCAAAGGCAAGGTTCCGGTGTTGGGAGTCTGCTATGGAGCTCAATATATGGTGAGCGCTTTTGGCGGAAACGTCATTGCAAGTAAGATAAGGGAGTACGGACGAGCTAATCTTACCTATATAAATAAGGAAAGCAAGTTGATGAAAGACGTTCCTTGCAATTCGCAGGTGTGGATGAGCCATGGGGATACGATAGAGACCATGCCGAATGGCTATGAGGTTATTTGCTCGACCGATAGCGTAAAGAACGCCGGATATAAGATAGAAGGAGAGGAAACTTACGCCATACAGTTCCACCCTGAGGTTTATCACTCGACCGATGGCTTGACAATACTCAAAAATTTCGTTGTTGACATTTGCGGTTGCAGGCAGGAGTGGACGGAAGAATCCTTTGTGGAAACAACGATAAAGGATTTGAGAGAAAAACTTAGAGAAGACAAGGTAGTTCTCGGGTTGAGCGGTGGAGTGGATTCTTCTGTTGCTGCGATGTTGTTGCATAAGGCTATCGGCGACAGGCTGAACTGTATATTCGTTGACAACGGGCTTTTGAGGAAAAACGAGTTCGAGAACGTCTTGGAGTCTTACAGAGATATGGGATTGAACGTTACGGGTGTCGATGCGAAGAATATTTTTTATGAAGCACTGAATGGCTTGACCGATCCCGAGAAAAAAAGGAAAGCGATAGGTAAAACATTCATCGATGTTTTCGATAGCGAGGCTGCGAAGTTGAAAGACGTGAAGTGGTTGGCACAGGGAACGATTTATCCCGACGTGATAGAGAGTTGCAGCGTCAAAGGACCGAGCGTAACCATCAAATCGCATCACAATGTTGGCGGATTACCCGATTACATGAAACTGAAACTCGTCGAGCCTTTGCGTTCCTTGTTCAAGGACGAGGTAAGAAGGGTCGGAAAGACTTTGGGATTGAAAGATGAGTTGCTTAAAAGACATCCTTTCCCCGGTCCGGGATTGGCGATACGGATATTGGGCGAAGTGAATGCGGAAAAGGTGAAGATACTTCAAGAGGTTGATGATATTTTTATATCGAATCTTCGCAGCAGCGGCTTGTATGATAAGGTCTGGCAGGCGGGAGCGGTTCTGCTTCCTATACAATCCGTCGGTGTGATGGGCGATGAAAGAACGTATGAAAGAGTTGTGGCTCTTCGTGCGGTGGAATCGGTAGATGGAATGACGGCAGATTGGTCGCATTTGCCATACGAGTTTCTCGCAAAGGTCTCCAACGAAATCATAAACAAGGTCAAGGGTGTCAACAGGGTGTGCTACGACATCAGTTCCAAGCCTCCTGCAACCATAGAGTGGGAATAATTTGTCCAAGTAAAGTAAAGGGTTATGCACTTTGTAGTAAAGTTCAGATGTTTTGCCGTCTTATTGCTTTGTTGTTTGGTTTCATTTTCCCAAAACAAAGATTTGTCCGATGATGTTACCGTAGGATTGCATAAGGTCGAGGCAGGGGAGACGCTGTACAGGCTATCCAAGAATTTCTTCCTTACGGAGCAAGATATATTGGAGGTGAACCCGGGATTGACTGCCCAAAATCTTAAAGCCGGACAAACAATCAAGATACCGATTACGGTAAGGAATAAAGCACTCTTTGCTTCCTCTGCCACGGAATCGGTAACGCAGGTTCGCAGCAACACATTGACGGTTCACAAAAAGCCGAATAAGAAAATCGACAAGAAGACAAAACTGAATATTGCGATACTATTGCCCTTGAATTACGAAGAGATAGACAAGCTCACCTTTACAAAATTCAACATAGACGAGAAAAAAAGACAGCGATACAAGTGTTTCGAATATATAAACTTCTATGAGGGAGCAAGGATTGCCCTCGATGTTTTGGAGAAAAGCGGTTACAATGTGGATTGTTACGTTTACGATGTGGGCGAAAACGATTTGGAGGAAATGCAATCCGCTTTGAATTCTGCAGAGATGCAAAACATGGATTTGATTATTCCTTTGGTGTTCAAGCAGAACTTTTCCGTTGCCGCACAATTTGCAAAGGAACACAAAATACCAATAGTCAATCCGATGAGTGCGGATTTGGCTATTCTGAACAATGCTTATACGTTCAAGATACAGCCATCGCCTGCAACGGAAGTAGAAACCATTGTACGCCATTTGCGTGCCGGACATGCAGATGACAACATCATAATATTGTATGACAATCACGGTTCATGTAAAGCGTCTGCAGATTATTTCGAACAACTGCTTTCAAAAAGCAATATGATGTGGACGATAATGGATTACGGCAAGTATTCCAATAAATTATCCTCCAAAATATCGTTGACGAAGAAAAATGTCGTTGTAATGCTGACAGACAAAAATGAAAAGTCGGATGCTGACGGCTCTGTGAAGAAACTCTTATCTGCATTGGCAGCAAAAAAAGATGCAGACATAACCCTCTTCGGCGATTATTCGTGGTGCGAAATCAACTCCATGGATTTGTCTCTTTTGGAGAAGTATAATTTCCATTTTACTTTGAGTTACCTGAATGATTACACCAATGCGAATTTCGTGAACTTCGTAAAAGTGTTCAGGAAGCACTTCAAGACCGAGCCTGATAAAATTTATGCGGCTTTGGGGTACGATATCGTAACTTATTTCGTTCACAGCCTGTATGACAAGGCGACAACGGCAATCACAAGGGCGGCAGCGCGCGGCAAGA
>OQWM01002175.1_pt1 | contig 13397 bp, 8 predicted proteins | sample 1691531 | NCBI WGS metagenome assembly OQWM01 (sample SAMN03418257, study PRJEB22391) | human gut metagenome | biome: human-gut; feature: organic feature; material: feces | host: Homo sapiens | place: Tanzania | collected 2013-01 | reverse complement strand
CGATACAAATGCGGAAGTCAATGCTGATATTTCAACAGAACGTGTGCTTGTCCGCGGAAAAGTTGTAGGAAATATAAAGGGAAAAAAACTTGTTTATGTTGCTTCGACTGGTTCTGTAATTGGAGATATTTCTTCTGCGCAAGTTGTGCTTGAGCCGGGTTCTGTTTTTTCTGGAAAATGCTCAATGTCTGGAATGTAGTTTTTCAAGTTGAATTTTCAAGGTGCTGATTATGAATAAGAAAAATTGTTTTGCATTTATTATATTCTTTGTTTTTGTTTCCGCAGTTTTTTCCCAAGCCTCTCGTCCTGATGCTCTTAAGCTTTACCGTGAAGGAAAATACAAAGATGCGGTGGCTGTTTGTGAAGCTGAAATTTCTAACAATCCGAACAACATGGATTCCTATGCGGTGTTGTGCTGGTCGCTGGTTGGAAATAAACAATATAAGGAAGCCGAGCTTAGAGCTATAGAAGCGCGAAAAATAAATTCCTATGATATTCGTTTAATGGAAGTTCTTGGCGAGGCTAAATTTTATCTTGGAAAAAACAATGAAGCTCTCGATATGTTTCAACGTTATGTTGCAAATTCTTCGGAAACTGCGGCGCGGCTTGGAACTGCATATTATTACATGGGCGAAATTTATGTCCGCCAGACAAAATATGAGCATGCGGACATTTCTTTTAGCGCGGCTGTAAAATATGAGCCGATCTATAGCGCGCATTGGTGGACAAGGCTTGGCTACGCGCGTGAAATGTGCGGCGACTTTAAAAATGCCGTTACAGCTTATGACAGAGCGCTTGGCTTGAATTCCCAGAATTACGATGCTGTCCGCGGAAAAAAAAGATGCCAGGAGCGTCTTTAGTTTTTGGCTGATGAAAAATATTATTCATTTTGAAACTCTAGGTTGCAGGCTTAATCAGGACGAAACGGAAGGAGCCGCGCGTTCTTTTTCTGATGCTGGTTTTATCTGTGAATTCAATTCTATTTCGTCTGCAAAAAATCCTTCTCAAGATGTAATTTTAAGCGTGATAAACACCTGCACTGTTACAGGCAAAGCTGAACAGAAAGCCCGGCGCATAATCAGGCTTCTTCTTGAAAAATTTTTTAACGCGCCTTTGATTGTTACCGGCTGCTATGCGGAACTTGCTGATTCCGAAATAACTTCGATTTCCAAAAACAGAATTGTAATTGTTCCCGGCACAAAAAAATTTGTTTTAAAGGAAATTGCCGTTGCGATGAATGGTGGCGATCTTGATTTTAAAAGCGGAAAATTTAATTTTGAAAATCTAAAATCCTTTGTTAGCAAAAAAATATTTTCATTTGAAAGAATTGATTCTGCAAAAAAAATTCCAATGGCGATTAATCCGTTTGCTTTATATACGCCTGTTTTTGAAAAGCATAGTCGGGCGACTTTGAAAATTCAAGACGGATGCAATAATTCGTGTTCGTTCTGCAGAATTCATTTTGCCCGAGGAACTTCTGTTTCTCTTGAGCCTGAAAAAATTCTTGAGCGTGCGAAGGAAATTGAAAATTTAGGTTCTTCTGAAATTGTGCTTACAGGTGTAAATTTGAGCCAGTATGCTGGAATGTCAAAAGACGGTGCAATTTTTGATTTTAAAGATTTGCTTTCATTTTTGCTTTCTAATACAAAAAAAGTAAAATTTAGAATTTCTTCTTTTTATCCGCAGCATATAACAAAAGAACTTTGTGCAGTTTTGTCTGATAAAAGAGTTCAGCCGTTTTTTCATTTGAGCATTCAGTCTGGAAGCGATTCTATTTTGAATTCCATGCGCCGACCTTACAAACGGGAACAAGTTGAAAATGCGGTTCAGCTTCTTAGAGAATGCAAAATGAATCCGTTTATTTCTTGTGATATAATCGCAGGATTCCCAGGAGAAACGGAAGATGATTTTGAGCAGACTAAGTCATTGTGCAAAAAAATGAATTTCGCTTGGATTCACGCTTTTCCTTTTTCTGCAAGACCTGGAACATTGGCATTTTCTATGACACCAAAAATTCCTGAGCGGACAAAAAATGAGCGCGTAAAGTGGCTTGCTGAAATTGCTGTTTCTGGAAAAATTTCTTATATAAATTCTTTTAAAGAAAAAACTGTTGAAGCGACTGTTGAAAAAAAAGTTTTGCAGAAATCAAATGGAAAAAATATTTTTCATGCCGTTACCGAAAATTTTCTTCATGCTGAATTTGAGTCTGAAAAAAAATTAAAAGCCGGAAGCGTTGCAATGCTGAAAATAATTTCCGCGCTTGAAGACAGCATAAAATGCGGAAGAGAAGAAGAGTGTTCCGCGGAACTTTTAAAATAAAAATGGACGCAATGGATTTTTCCAAAGCGTCCGTTGCTTTTTTACTTTAGAATTTGCAGTTTACACCAACATTTATAAAGCTGTTGTCTTTCCATTCGTAGAATTCGCTGTCTTCATCTTTGCAATGGATGTACATTCCGCTTAAAGTCAGTGTTAAATTTCCGTTTGGCTTGTATGCGATTTTAGGCTGAACAACAAGGTCTCCGCGTTCGATTCCCCAAAGCGCAGTAACTTCCGGCGCGATTTTATCATTCATCCAGGAATCTGTAATGTTTACGACAAGCTTGTTGTTTGTGTATCCGGTTTTGTCATAGTCAACATCGTAGGATTTCAATGCTGATTTCATTACACCGTAGTTAGAAAATCCTTCTGCATCATCAATTTTGTCGCCTTTGAAAATGTAAGTTCCAATTTCCTGAATGTTGATGTTAATGTTGTTAACCGGAATGTCCACATCAAAGCCCGCAAGCCATGCAATGCTGTTGTTATGAACCCAAGGATTATCGCCTGCAACATCGTCAGTCAAATTGTAGGCAAGTTCGCCGCGCAAGTTGAATCTTCCAAGCACAGTCGCCGCTTCAAGTCCGAATGTCTGCTTCCAGTCATATTCAAGTGAAGGCATTGTTGTTTTTCCGCTTAAAATTGTCGCGCTTAAATCTGCTGAAGGCTGCTTGTAATGTCCGTAATAGTAACTTGCGCCCCAGTCAAACGAGCCGAATGTGCCAGTGAGTCTAAGACCTGCTTGTGTGTATTTTAATTTTTGCGTGTCCGGGTACAAGTCGTTCTGGTCGAATTGCGCAGCTGCCATAAGTCCTGCTGTTCCGCTCGCTGCCCACTTTGAAGCTATTTCAGTTACAGAATTTTTCAATTCTGTGTATGCATCTGGCGTCCAAATTCCGTCTGTTGCGAATCTGTCTTTTTCCATGTATGGGGTCCAGATTCCTTCTAAGCGCAAATCGTTTTTTTCAAAGGAATATATTGCGCGGAACATAGGTGTGCTGAGCCTGCGGTCGATGTATTCTGGAACAATAAAGTCCGTGTAATCGTCCGCATTAAAATTATCCAAAACATGAAGCTTGTCGCCTTTTCCCCAGATAACTTTCATTTTTCCTGCTTCAAGTTTTAGTTTTCCGAAATAGCCGCGGACTGTAAGTTCATTTATTACATCCTGTGGATAATCTTTAATTGCGTTTTCATCAAATTTCAAATGAATGTCCGCATCAACATTTGTACCTGAAAAATTGATTCCAAGTTTTGCAGATGGAGTTGCGGTAACCGGAAAATCTGAAACTGAGTCGTAGTCTGAGTCTTTCTGGCTTTCGTATTTCGGCTTGTTAAGATACATTCTGCCCTGAAGTTCTCCTTCGCCGCTGAACGTAATTGAAGGACTTGATCCTCCGCCAAAACCGTCTGTGTCGTCAGAGAAACTTCCCCAGTCATCAAAATCCTGTGCAAATGCAAATGAACAGAAAATCATTGCAAGCGCAAAAACTTTGTTTTTCATATAAAGAAACTCCTTAGTTTTGCTTTTAGAATCTTCCTGTGTTCAAGAAGTCCTGTGTAAAGATTTTGTCTGGAAGAACTGTCTTTACATCAACTTTAAGAACCTTTATGGAAGTTGAATGTTTTGTCTGAACATTTTCCATTTTGTTTTCCATTGGAATGTTAAAGCCGTCAACATTTTCAATTTTGAAAACAGTAAGAGTTTTTATGAGTTTTCCGTTTTTGTCAAAAAGCTCTGTGTAAACAGGATAGTCTGTGGCTTTGTCTACCCAAACCATTCTGTAGCTGTACTGGCTTGACTTTGGATCAATCGGTGTGTTTTTTACAACTTCGCAATTGAAACCGTTCTTTGTTTCTTCCTTTATGAACTCATGAGTGTCTTCTTCCATTTCGCGTGTAGAAAGATCGTCATAAGTTGCGTCAGTTCCCATGAAAGACTTTGAGCCTTCGCTTGAATTTACGCGTCTTGTGTTTTTTAATGCCGGAAGGTAAATCCATTTGTCATCTGGCGCGCCTTTGTTTTCAATCTGAAGAAATCTTGTGTCCTTTATGTTTGCTGGCGAGCGGAAATCCATGACTGCGCTTGTTATGTCGTTTTTGTTGCGTCCGTACTGAAGAACATTGCGCTGTTCTGTACTTCCGTTTTTGTCTGTTAGAAGCATTACAACTTGAGAGCGGCTGTAGTCAGGTTTTGCGACATCATGTGTTCTCTGCATGATTTCGTCTCCGCGAGCATCTGCGAACGCTACTAAAGTTCCTGCTGCAAGTGCCGCTGCCAATGTAAGTGTTTTAAATGTAAGTTTCATTTTTATCCTCCATGTTTTTCCCGGAAAAATCCGGGATTTTTTTTTATTTGTTTTCATTTTTTTCTTTTGGACGCATAAATTTTGGATCTGTTAGATTCAAAATTCCTGGAATAATTGTCATTGCAAGGAAACTTGATGTAAACATTACGATTGCAACCAGAATTCCAATGTAGCGCAAAACTATAAACTTGGAAAGTGTAAGAACAAGGAATCCAAGTCCTACTGCAAGCGCGTTTGTAAGAATTCCGCGTCCGCTCTTTCTGAATGTTTCCTTTAGAACTTCAACAACATTATCTGTTTTTGCTCTTTCTTCTCTATAGGTTGTCATAAAGTGAATTGTGTAGTCAATACCAACGCCGACTGCAACTGAAGCGATAATGCTTGTAATAAAGTCAAGATTGATTTCGCAGAATCCCATTGTCATGTAGTTAAGAAGAATACTGAATGCAAGCGGAATTGCTCCCAAAAGACCTGCCCAGCAAGATCTGAATGAAATTGCGATAATCAGGAATACAGAGAACAATGAAAGCGCAAGGCTTGTTATCTGGCTTGAAACAATCATACTTGTCATTCTGTGTTCCATCTGCGCTGAACCAGTTGCTTCGAGAGTGTAGCCTTCAGGAAAATGTTCTGCGGCATAATTTTTTGCATCTGCGATTATTATTCCGCTTTCCTCTGATGAATGGCTTCTAAGCTGGCAAGTTATGCGCATTTCCTTTGGATTCATGTCGTCATCAATAAATCTGTCAAGCGAGCCACTTAAAAGTGTAAGATAGTTTTCAACAACATTTTTCAGTTCTTCACGGGTTGCAACTGGATACTTTGAAGTGTCGTAAGGAATTTCATAGTATGCAGTTCCATTGTAGTTAACCTGTTTCATAAGCTGGTTAACAATATCTTCTACGGAAGCATATTGTCCGCCTGCTTCAACATAAGCCTTGTGGAAAAGCTCAAGGATTTCTTTTGTTGTCATTGAAGTTTCAAGCTGCTCGCTGTAAGCAATGTTTGGATCTACAAAATCCTTCGCAGGAGAAGTCTGTGTTTCTGAATCATCTGTGCCCCAGTTTGACCAGTCGTCAGAAGAGACAGAATTGTCTGTTCCAAAGTCAGAGCCCCAGTCATCCCATCCGTCAGAAAACCCGCTTGAAGAAGAGTCTGATGATTCGCTTGAAGAAACTGGCTGTGCTCCAGGAACGTGCCAGACTTGGTTTATGCGTTTTATAAATGTTGTGAATGAAACGATTTTTCCAATGTTTTCATGGTTTGCAGCAAGATAATGCTCCATGTTGTCAACTGCCTTCAAGAGTTCAGGATTTGAAATGTCACCTTTTTCTTGTCCTTGAATTACAAAGAAGAGACAGTTTGAACCGGCGTATTGCTGGTCGATGTGGTCAACGTCTTTTCTGAAGTCGCAGTTCTTTGGAAAGTAGTTGATTAAGGCTGTGTCAATTTTTAGAACTTTGAGTCCAGTGAATGAAAGAACAATTATGATAATTGAAGTAAGTACAAGCCGTGGAACAGAGCCACAGAAGAATTTGTAGATTGAATAAAGCGTGTCGCCGCTAGCTTCTGCTTCTGTTTTTCCTCCACGCTGAATTTTTGCCAGCTCAAGACGGCGCTTTGCTTTTTCCATTTTTGCTTTTACTTTCGCAGTGAGCTTGTCGATGTTGCGTTCTCTTTTTACAGCTTTTCTGTAGTCCTTTAAAAGAAGTACTGCAGGAATAAATGTTATAGAAAGAAGAAGCGAAAGTGAAACTCCAACCGCTGTGAATACTGCGAAACTGTGCAAAGGTCCGAGCGGGCTTGTTATAAGTGAAACGAAGCCGACAATTGTTGTAATACCAGCAAGAAAAACAGCAACGATAACTTCATTCAACCCGGAGAAAACGCAGTCTTCATATTTTTCTCTTGTCATTTCACCTTCGACGCTGTTGATTGCAATGTAGTAATGTGAAAGAACATGGATTCCGTATGCAGAGCCGACTGCAATTAACGAAACTGGAATTACGCTTGAAATCAAAGTGAAAGTTATTCCAAAAAATCCCATCATTCCAACAGAAATTATTGTTGAAAGCAAAACCGTGCATAAAGGAAGAAGCATTCCTGTTACTGTTTTAAAGCTCATATAAAGAGAAAGAAGAACAACAACAATTACAAGCGGAATCAAAACCAACAAGTCTGAAATCATAAACTGCTTTGATTCTTCGGAAAGAACAGGCTCTCCTACAAATTTCACATTGAGATGATGCCCGTCTGTTTCTTCGTTTACAATATGTTTTACTTTTGCAAGAACTTTTTGCTGCCTCATAATGTCAGTGCCAAGTTTTCTGACTTGAGCTTTTATTTCTTTTATGTTCGATTTTGTCTTTGCGATTTCCGCATTGATTTCTGTTTTGTTGTCAGCAGTTTTTGCCTGCTCTGTAAGCTCTGCAAGTTTAGCTTGGTTTTCTTCCAATGAAAGAGTTTCATCACTTTTTGGACGAAGTGAAATCTGCATTTGAAATCCAGTACTGTCGTCATTCACGATTACGCGGTTGTACATATCATGCCATTCTGCAAGCCGTGATTTCAGCTGAAAAATATCTTCGTCTGTTCCTGTGTATGTGTCTGGAATAAGCTGTGTCGCTGATATTGATCCGTTTTCATCGCAGACATAATCGATGTGGGTAACAGAATCTATATCTTCAACTTCCGGCAATTCAAGAGTTCTGTCAGTGATTTTTCTTACAACATCAATGTATTCTGGAGTAAGTATTGTTGTTCCGCTTTTTGTTTCTAATGTGATTCCAATAGAAAGCATGCTTCCGAATTCGTCTTCGGTTTTTGTAAGCAAGTCATAAGATGTATCCTTTTGCGGGAAGAATGAGCGAAGCGAATTTTCAAGGGCTAAATTCTTTAAGAAGAATCCGAAGAATCCTGTGAGCAGAAGCGTGGCTACAATTATTGCCCAAGGATACCTAAAAAAAGTTTTTAGAAATTTCTTTTTCATAAAATAATCCTTTCCTGAATAATGTTCAAAAGATTAAACCTATTGATATATAAATATAATGTTTTTTTTATAAAATGCAATAGGTTTTGTAAAAAAAATGTAAAAAAGTTTAATTATTTAAACTTATTGACATTTTGCGAATTTAAACTATATTATTAATGATACTTGAAAAAATGCGAGGTTCTGCAAATGGCAATAAGCAAGTCTGAATTAAAAAAAATACATGAAATGCTCAATAAATGCGGTCCTCTTTTTATAGCTCTTGGCGATGAAGTGCGCCAGAAACTTATTCTTGACATAGCTGATGCCGGCGAAGAAGGAATAAGTGTTATGGATTTAACTTCCAAGTCAAATCTTTCGCGCCCTGCGATTTCTCATCATTTGAAAATTTTAAAGGATTCTGGATTTGTAAAAACAATAAAACGCGGAACTTGGGTTTTCTACAAAATTTCCATTTCAGAAAATTTTGCAGAAATTGACAAGCTTGTAAATGAAAGCCTTAGAATCATAGAAAAAGTAAGAAAAGAGCAGGCTGAATAATTTTCAGTTCAGACCGTCAACAATTTGAATTCCTGAGCTTGCTCCGATTCTGTTTGCTCCAGCCGAAATAAAATCCAACGCTTCTTGTGTAGAATGAATTCCTCCGCTTGCTTTTACTCCCATTTCATTTCCTACGGTTTTTCTCATCAGCTCAACGGCGTGGATTGTTGCTCCGTTTGGCTTTTTCATTGAAAATCCTGTGGAGGTTTTTACAAAATCAAATCTTGCGTTTTTTGCGCAAATGCAAGACTGAATTATTTCATCGTCATTCAAAAGTGTTGTTTCCAAAATCAGCTTTGTTAAAACTTTTCCTTTGCGCGGAAGTCCGTCCTTTTCTGCGAACATTGAAGCTTCTTGAACGCTCTTTGTTAAAAATGAAAGTTGCTGTGTAAGCTCATTCCACTTTTTGCTTTTTACAAGGTTCAGATCGATTACAAAGTCAAGCTCGTCCGCACCGTTTGTAATTGCAATGTCAGCCTGAGACATTTTTGATTCTGTTCCGCCGGCGCCAAGCGGAAAATCTATTACAGTGCAGACTTTTGTTTGCGAGCCTGAAAGAATTTTTGCCGCAGTTGAAACAAAAACTGGATTTATGCAGACGCTTGCAAATCCGTATTCTTTTGCTTGCTGGCAGAATTTTTCAACTTGTTCTTCCGTAGCTTCCTGTGAAAGAAGTGTCTGGTCTATAAAGTTTGCAAGTTCTTGTTTTGTCATTTCAAGGTCCTCCAAATAAGTTTGTTGTCTATGATTTCGCAGGCGATTTGACCTTCGTGCTCAAGACAGGAAAGATATGAACGCAATGTTGTGCCGATTAAATAAAACGGAACAACTTTCATTTTTATTGATGAATAGTCGGCGATTGCTTTTAAAAGCTCTTCCGTTGTCCTGAATCCTTCTTTTATTTTTTTTAAAATGAGAGACTCAAATTCGTAAGTAACCATTATGTTTATTTCTGCAAATGCGTTTATTGTTGCGAACGTGCATTTTGAGCCGTGGCCAGGAATATAAAAATCAGATTTTATCGATGCGATTTTTCTTACTGATTTTCTGAAGTCCTTTTGATTACATAAAAACGGAATCCATGTTTTTTTTAAAAGTTCAATTCCAAAGAAACTGTCGCCAAGAAAAAAACTTTTTATTCCGTCTGACTTGTCCTGAACTAAAATTCCAATCTGATCAAAAAAGTGTCCTGGAAGAAAATAGAATGAAATAAAAACATCGTCAAGCTCAATTTTTTCTTCAGTTAAAATTCTGTCTGTAAAAATTGGTTCTGGCGGCATAAACTGCGGAATATCAAATTCTTTTAGTGAAACTCCTCCGCAGTAAATTGCCCCGATTATTGCGGGAACTTCCATTATTCTCGCGGATTCCGCAGAAGCCCAGATTTGAGTTTCTAAATTTTTTTTCAGATATAAAGAGCCGCCGCAGTGGTCAGCGTGCGAATGTGTCTGGATTACTGCTTTGATTTTTTTTTCAGGAAAGAGAGAGGAAAGTGTTTCAGCAATGAGTTTTCCGTCTTCTTCTGACTGCCCTGAGTCAATAAGAAAAATTTCATCATTGCTGAAAACAACTCCAATGTTTGTGGAGTGGCAGAACATTCCAACGTTAGCTGAAAGTTTTACAAATGATTTTTCATTTATAGCCATTGTTTTGCCAGCTCCAATTTTTATTAGACTTCAGCGGCCTCAATAGATTTTACAGTGTAATCATATTTGTGGTCGTTTATTGTGAATGCTCTTTGCTCTCCGTTTTTCATATCAAGAAGATTGTTTCCGAGTGGCGAAAGATAAGAAATTATTCCTTCATCAACATTTGATTCCCACGGACCAAGAATTGTGTAAATAACTTCATTGTTTTCGAGGTTGTTATGCAATGTAACTTTTGTTCCGAATGAAACAAGCGATGTCGTCGCTGTTGTAGGATCAAATACAACTGCGCGCGAAAGTTCTTCCTTGAGTTTTGAAAGCTGAACATTAAGACGATGCTGGGCTTCTTTTGCCGCGATGTATTCAGCATTTTCCTTAAGGTCGCCTTTTTCTTTTGCCTCGCCGATTTCAGCAGCAACTTTTGGAAGTTGAACTTTTTCAATGTCTTCAGCAAGCGAGCGTTTGACATCGAGCATTTTTGCAGTAACCAAAAGTCCTTTTGGAGCTTCCTGCTTGATTTCTGCTTCCTGGAATTTGAAGTTTGGATATTTTTTCAAGATCCCGTTTCTTAAAGCGGCTTTGTATTGCAGTTCAAGTTCCGAAAGATCGCTGACCATTGTGTACATTCTTGTGATAACATCAGTTGAATTTGAAAGCATATACTCTAGCATTGGATTCTTGTCTTCGTTCAACTTGTTTCCAAAGAGAAGGGAAGTGGCTTCTTTTATAGTCTTTGTGTTTTCAACTGTGTTTACGTGATTGTTTTTTTCACGGTTGCAGACTGAAATTATGTTGACCAAAGTTACGAGCTGCTTTTCCTCTGAAATTTTTGCTTCAACAAACCATTCTTCAGTTTTGCATTTAGAAATAAAGTAGTTTACAGCATTTCTATTGCTTCTGTAGTCGTTGAAAATATCCTGAACAAGGCGGACAGCTTTTTCTTTTTTTCCGGCTGAAATAATTTCTGCGATAAGATTTTTATCAAGCACAGTCGGGAACAGGAATGTGTACTGAGAGTCCCAGTCCGGAAGCATCTTGATATTCGCAAGGAACATTTTCTTGAGGTGGGTGTTTTTTGTGTCCTTGAGTTTTGTGTACATTTCGCGCGGATTTTCAATTTCTGAATAAAGCTCGGCGAATGTGAACTTTGCAGGATTTTCAAGTGCGGAAATCCTTTTTACAATTTCCTGAACAACAAGATAAGAAGCAACGGTCTGCTCATTTACCGAAGTAAATGCCTTGAGGTAGTTTGCAAAGTAGCTGAACATTTCGGAGAACTGGTCGTCAGAAGGGTCTTCAATCGCTTCAAGATAACGCGCCATTATATCGATTCTCGGGAAGAATTCCTTGTTTGCCTTGAATTCATTTGCAAGACGCTCAGATTTACTGAGTTCTCTGTCGCGTACTGTGTAGAAATTCGCATCGTTTGGATTTACGCAGAACGGAGCTTCGGCAAGAATTTTCTGAGCTTTTGCGTGCCAGCTTGTCCATTCGCTTGAGCCTTTTGTTTTTCCGTCTTTGTCTTTAACTGCATCTTTTAAAATCGAAGGAACAAGTTCCGCCTTGGTCAGCAGTTTGATGTGCGACACGGTCTTGTCCTCCGTGTCTTCCTTATAAACCCTGTAATGCTGAAGGCCGCGCGCCGCCACCTGAGGTAAATGGGTGATGGCGAGCACCTGCATGTGTGTTGACATCTCGTACATGATGCGTCCCATTTTGTCAGCAACGTCGCCAGACACTCCGGTGTCTATCTCATCGAATATGATGGAAGGCAAACTCTTGGAGCGAGACAGCAGCGATTTTATGCTCAACATCACACGGCTCATTTCTCCCCCCGAAGCCACCTTGCCAATGTCCGTAGGTTGGCCGTTCTTGTTTGCTGCGAAGAGGAAGCTAATGTTGTCTTGCCCGTCGGGGCGGAGTGCGCATTTCTCATGGTTTACCACAAAACGCGCGTTGGTCATGCCCATTTCGTGAAGCTGCGTCTCCACATAGTCTGTTATGCCGCCAAAGACCGTCTCTCGCTTTGCGGACAGTGCATCGGCCAACTTTTGGGCGGCTGACGTGAGGGCCGCCAACTGCGAAGAAAGTTCCTCAAGCCTTTCATCAAAACTGTCAATGGCCGAGATTTTGTCTCGCAGCCCATCCCTAATCGAAATGAGTTCCCCCACGGTACGCACTGAATGCCTTTGTGCCAGAGAGTTCAGAAGATTGAGCCTGTCTGTGAGCCTTTGCAGTTCATCTGCGTCAAACTCCACATTTTCCGCAACGTCTTGAAGCGTGCGTCTTATGTCGTCTAGCTCAATCTTTGCGCTGTCGAGCCTCGACGGGATGTCGGCATCTTGTGGCAGGATGTCCGATATGTGTTCCACCTTCCGAATAGTGTCTCCCAGCAAGCGGATGGCCCCGGTCTCATCAGCATCCAACGCATTTATGGCGCTTGCCAAAGTCTCCTTTATGTCTTCCGCCCGGTCTTGGATCTGTTGCTGTTTTTCGAGTTTTTCGAGTTCGTCAGGATCTTCAAGCTTTGCTTTTTCCAACTCGGCCAACATGTGGCGGTCATATTCCAGTTCTTTACCTTGGCGCGCGTTGGCTTCTTGCAGGTCTTGCAACTCTTGCTGTTTCGCTTTCATGGCCGCATAGGCGGCGGAATAAGTGGAAAGCTCATTCGCAGTTTGGGCCATTGCGTCCACAACGTCGAGATGGAAAGAAGACTGGTTGAGCAGCATGTTTTGGTGCTGCGAGTGGATGTCTATCAGTTTGGGTCCCAGTGCTTTTAAGAAAGCCACGCCAGCCGGGGTCTCATTGACAAAAGAGCGGCTCTTGCCCGATGGGAGAATTTCTCGCCTTATTATGGTCTCATCGGAATAGTCTACATCAGCCTGCTCAAAAAGAGGCTCCAGATTGTAGGCCGCAATGTCAAAAGTGGCCTCGACTACGCACTTCTTATCTTTGTCCAACAATACTTGCGAGTCTGCCTTCTGGCCTAGCAACATCCCAAGCGCGCCTAGCATGATGGACTTGCCCGCACCAGTCTCGCCTGTTATGACCGACAGCCCGGAGCCAAGCTCAAGGTCGGTGTGCTCAATGAGAGCGTAGTTCTGTATAATGAGCTGTTTTAGCATAAGAGCCGTTATTTTAGCTTGCTATATTTGCTTATGTTCGCAGGGTCGGCGAGCATAAGAGCCTCAACTGCGCGAGTTTTTTCTATTTGTGGCGCTTCGCTGAAGATGTTCACTATCTCATCGCTCTTTGCCGTAAAAAACAGATTGAGGAGGTATGGGTTTCGCGAGGCGCGTTTCCTAATCTCTTTCAGCTTGTCAATGGCCTGGTAGATGGCCTGACGGCCTTGCTCCATATTGTCGGCCATTTGGTCAAGCCCTTGCCTATGGTAGACGTAGAGTTGCTGATGGAAAATCCTGTGATTTTCATCCATCGCATTGTTTATCAGCCAATATCTGTTAGTTGTTCCATCGTAAGACTTCCAACCAGAGAATGATGAACTTTGCGCTTGGTTTACAATGTTTTCGGCTTGTTTGAAGAATGCCATGCCTCCGTTAGGGGAGAAACTGTCGTAGTCTAGGCCAAGCATGA
>OQWM01002170.1_pt1 | contig 13422 bp, 17 predicted proteins | sample 1691531 | NCBI WGS metagenome assembly OQWM01 (sample SAMN03418257, study PRJEB22391) | human gut metagenome | biome: human-gut; feature: organic feature; material: feces | host: Homo sapiens | place: Tanzania | collected 2013-01 | reverse complement strand
CGGCGGCAAGGTCCGTATTGGCTTCGAGGGCGGCCAGATGCCTCTGGCACGCCGTATCCCCAAGAGAGGCTTCAACAATATCTTTGCAAAGCCCCTTGAGGCGATCAACGTTTCCGAGCTCGACAGATTCGACGACGGTGCAGTTGTCGATGCAAAGGCTCTTCTTGACGCAGGAGTGCTTTCCAAGTGCCGCTACGGCGTCAAGATCCTCGGCAACGGCGAGATAAGCAAGAAACTTACTGTTAAGGCTTCCGCTTTTTCTGAAACCGCAAAAGAGAAAATTGAGGCGGCAGGCGGAAAGGCCGAGGTGATCTAAGTGCTGCAGACAATGCGTAACGCATGGAAGATCGTTGACCTGCGTCATAAGATACTCTTTACGCTCGTCATCATCCTCCTTTACCGCCTCGGTAATGCCGTTCCCGTTCCTTACGTCAACATCGACGCTCTCAACAGCTATTTTGCTCAGATGCAGAACACCGTTCTCGGTCTTCTGAACGTAATGAGCGGCGGCGCGTTTTCAAACGCAACGATCTTCGCGCTTTCCATTCAGCCCTACATCAACGCATCCATCATCATTCAGCTTCTGTGCATCGCGATCCCCGCGCTTGAGCGTATGAGCAAGGAAGAGGGCGAGGAGGGCAAGAAGAAGATCGCCTCCATCACTCGTTACACCACCGTAGCGATCGGCCTTATCCAGGGCTTCGCTTACTACTACATGATAATGAAATCCGGCTTCCTGACCGCCGACGGCCAGGGCGTATGGGCGGCGATCGTCATCATCCTAACCTTCACCTCCGGCTCGGCTCTTATCATGTGGCTCGGCGAGCAGATCACGGAATTCGGTATCGGCAACGGCATTTCCATCATCCTGTTTGCAAGTATCGTCTCCCGCTTCCCGCCGTCCCTGTATCAGATGATCACCAACACCGTAAACGGTACCGTGGCATGGTGGATCAACGTCCTCCTGCTCCTCGGCGCACTTGCGATGATCGTCCTGATCGTCCTGATAAACGACTCCGAGCGCCGCATCCCCGTCCAGTACGCAAAGCGTGTTGTCGGACGCAAGATGTACGGCGGTCAGAGCACCCACCTTCCCATGAAGGTCAACATGTCCGGCGTTCTGCCCATCATCTTCGCTCAGTCGATAGCGACCCTGCCCGCGACCATTGCGGCATTCACCGGCCACTCCGACAGCGCATGGGCAAGCACGACCAGCATCCCCTATGCGATCATCTACTTCCTGCTGATCATCTTCTTCGCGTACTTCTACTCCACCATCCAGTTCAACCCCGTGGAGGTAGCAAACAATCTGAAGAAGAACGGCGGCTACATCCCCGGCTTCCGTCCGGGCAAGCCGACCAGCGAGTTCATCAAGAAGGTGCTCAACAAGATCACCCTGTTCGGCGCGATCTACCTGGGCATTATCGCAATAGTTCCCATCCTTATCAGCCACTTCAGCAACTCCGCTTCCCTCAGCGGCATCTCCCTGGGCGGCACCTCGATAATCATCGTTGTCGGTGTTGCGCTTGAGACCGTCCGCGCACTTGAGGCACAGATGCTGATGCGTAACTACAAGGGCTTCCTTAGCTAAAAGAAGGTGCAGTGATATGAAGCTTATACTTTTAGGAGCTCCCGGCGCCGGTAAAGGCACTCAGGCCGAGATACTCAGCCGTATGCTCTCTATCCCCACCATTTCCACCGGCAACATTCTCCGTGCGGCCATGAAAAACGGCACGCCCGTTGGCTTGCAGGCTAAGGCGTATGTGGAAAGCGGCAAGCTCGTTCCCGACGATGTCATCATCGGCATCGTCAACGAGCGCCTCGCCGAGCCAGACTGCAAAAACGGCTATATCCTCGACGGTATGCCGAGAACCATCCCCCAGGCCGAAGCGCTCGAGCAGGCCGGTATCGATATCGACTGTGCGCTGTCTATCGAGATAGCGGACGAGACGATAATCGACCGCATGTCCGGACGCAGGACCTGCAAGGATTGCAGCCAGACCTTCCACATCGTGTCCAATCCTCCGAAGGTGGAGGGCAGGTGCGATTTTTGCGGCGGCGAGCTGACCATCCGCAAGGATGACGCTCCAGAGACCGTCAAGGCCCGCCTTGCCACATATCATAAGGAGACCGAGCCCCTCAAGGCTTTCTATGCAAGCCGCGGCAAGCTCAAGAGCGTTGACAATCAGCCGACCATCGAGGCTACGACTGAGGTTATCAAGGCAGCCTTAGGAATCTGAGCTATGTCGAGAGATCCAATCATAATCAAAACACCTCACGAGATCGAGATCATGCGCAAGGCGGGAGCAATCACCGCCGGCGCACGGTCTGTCGCACGGGCCGCGATAGCCGACGGTTTGACCACAAGGCAGGTAAACCGCGAGGTAAACGACTTTATCATCAAGTCGCGTGCCATTCCGACCTTCAAGGGCTACGGCGGCTTTCCGGCAAGCACCTGCATCTCCATTAACGAAGAGGTCATCCACGGTATCCCCGGAAAGCGCGTCATTCACAACGGCGATATAGTCTCCATTGATGTCGGCGCGACCTTCGGCGGCTTTGTGGGCGACTGCGCGGGCACCTACCCCTGCGGTGAGGTCTCGGAGCAGGCGAAAAAACTCATTGAGGTCACACGTCAGTGCTTTTATGAGGGGCTGAAGTTCGCAAGAGAGGGGTATCGCATCGACGATATCGGCTCGGCGATACAGGAATATGCCGAATCACACGGCTTCGGCGTTGTGCGCGACTATGTCGGACACGGCGTCGGCCGCAATATGCATGAGGCTCCCGAGGTCCCGAACTACAGCATAAAAGGCAAAAGGGCGAACCCCCGGCTCGTTGCCGGCATGACGATAGCCATCGAACCGATGATAACGGCCGGCGGCTACGGCGTTCATGTTCTGGATAACGACTGGACGGTCGTGACCAATGACGGAAGTCTTGCCGCGCATTATGAGAATACGATACTCATAACCGACGGCGAGGCAGAAATACTCACTATGGCAGAGAACATTGACTGACGATTTGTCAAACCGACCAGGAGGAAAATTATTTTGGCTAAAGACGACGTAATCGAACTCGAGGGCACGGTGGTCGAGTCCCTGCCCAACACCATGTTTATGGTCGATATCGGCCAGGGTCACACGATCCTTGCCCATATCTCCGGTAAGCTCAGAATGAACTTTATCAGGATCCTCCCCGGCGATAAGGTCACGGTGCAGATGTCTCCGTACGATCTGACCCGCGGACGTATCACCTGGAGAAGTAAGTAGGAGGTAAAACAAATGAAAGTAAGACCTTCCGTGAAGCCTATGTGCGAAAAGTGCAAGATCATAAAGCGCAAGGGCAAAGTCATGGTAATTTGCGAAAACCCCAAGCATAAGCAGAGACAGGGCTGATAATTAACCCAGCTCGTCCGACAAAAGTAAGATCCCGCATGGACCGCAAGGCTCCCTCCGGCGGGAATAAGCCAGGCGGATCCGCACAAATGCGGAATAATAATCGAAAGGAATGATCGATCAATATGGCACGTATAGCCGGCGTTGACCTGCCCAAGGACAAGAGAATTGAGATAGGACTCACTTATGTCTACGGTATCGGCAGAACCAGCGCAAACAAAATACTGGCAATGACCGGTATAAATCCCGACACCCGCGTAAAAGACCTCACCGAAGAGGAAGAAGCAAAGCTGCGTGAGTGCATTGACCACCACTACATCGTTGAAGGCGACCTGCGCCGCAGTGTGGCGCTCGACATCAAGCGCCTGACCGAGATCGGCTGCTATCGCGGCCTGCGTCATCGCCGCGGTCTGCCCGTTCGCGGACAGCGCAGCAAGACCAACGCTCGTACCCGCAAGGGTCCGAAACGCACCATCGCAAATAAGAAGAAGTAAGGAGGGATATGAATTATGGCAGCAAACGCAAAGAAAAAAGTCAGAACACGCCGCAGAGAGCGTAAGAACATTGAAAAGGGCCAGGTTCATATCAGCTCTTCCTTCAATAACACCATGGTCACCATCACCGACACCCAGGGCAACGCGATCTCCTGGGCATCTGCCGGCGGCATGGGCTTCCGTGGCAGCAGAAAGTCTACCCCCTTCGCAGCTCAGACCGCAGCGGAAACTGCCGCAAAGGCAGCTATGGAGCATGGTCTGAAGACCGTCGAAGTATTCGTCAAGGGCCCCGGCTCGGGCAGAGAGGCGGCTATCCGCGCTCTGCAGACGGCAGGTCTTGAAGTAACGATGATCAAGGACGTTACCCCCATTCCTCACAATGGCTGCCGTCCTCCGAAGCGTCGTCGTGTCTAATTGAAGGAGGGAAAGACAAATGGCAAGATATACTGAAGCAGTCTGCCGCCTGTGCCGCAGAGAAGGTCAGAAGCTCTTCCTTAAGGGCGACCGCTGCTACACAAAGTGCGCGCTTGAGAACAGATCCTATGCACCCGGCCAGCACGGCCAGGGCCGCAGCAAGAGCTCCGAGTACGGTATGCAGCTTCGCGAGAAGCAGAAGGCAAAGAGATACTACGGCGTTCTTGAGAGTCAGTTCCGCAGCTACTATGAGATGGCAGAGCGCCGTCCCGGCAAGACCGGCGAAAACCTCCTGAGCATCCTCGAATGCCGCCTGGACAACGTCGTGTACCGCCTCGGCTTTGCAATGAGCCGCGCCGAAGCACGTCAGATGGTCAGCCACGGCCACTTCACCGTAAACGGCCGCAAGGTCAACATCCCCAGCTATCAGGTAAAGCCCGGCATGGTCATTACTCTGAAAGAGAGCAGCCGCGGTCTTGATAAGATCAAGGCCAATGTTGAGGCAAACAGCTCCCGTCCCGCACCCAAGTGGCTTGAGTACGACGCAAACAACATGATCGCAAAGGTCGTCGCAGTGCCCGCACGCGATGACATCGACCTCCCCATCGAGGAGCGCCTCATCGTCGAGTTGTACTCCAAGTAATACAGATACCCTCAATTGGTAAGCTGACAAAACTCAGGGCGCAAATCATGCGCCGAACTTAATAAGGAGGGTTATATTTAATATGATCGAAATAGAAAAGCCGCGTATAGAGTGCATTGAAACTCCGACAGACAGCTCCTATGGCAAGTACATTATCGAGCCGCTGGAGCGCGGCTACGGCACGACACTTGGTAACTCTCTGCGCAGGGTCTTATTGTCCTCACTCCCCGGTACCGCCGCCACCTCGATCAAAATCGCAGGCGTGCAGCATGAGTTTTCGACCATCCCCGGTGTTAAGGAAGATGTGACCGAGATCGTTCTTAACGTTAAGAGCATCATCGCCCGTCTCCACTCCGCCGAGCCCAAGACCGTCTACATTGAGGCCGTCGGCGAAGGCATTGTCACCGCCGGCGACATCAAGGCAGACGCCGAGGTCGAGATCCTCAATCCGGAGCAGCCCATAGCCACCCTTGGACCTGACGGTGCGCTCTCCATGGAGCTTACCTTCGATCACGGCAGGGGCTATGTATCTGCGGACAAGAATAAAACGGCTCAAACCGCAATCGGGACCATCCCCGTTGATTCTATCTACACACCCGTCCTGAAGGTCAACTACTCGATCGAGAATACCCGTGTGGGCAATCAGACCGACTTTGACAAGCTGACCATCGAGGTGTGGACGGACAAGACTATCACCGCACGTGATGCGGTGTCTCTCGGTGCAAAGATCCTCTGCGACCATTTCACCCTGTTCACCGACCTGTCCGACGCAGTCGGCAACCGCCCGACCGTCGTCGAAAAGACCGAGACGCAGCGTGATAAGGTCCTCGAAATGACCATCGAGGAGCTCGACCTGTCCGTAAGAAGCTTCAACTGCCTCAAACGAGCAAACATCAACACTGTTGAGGATCTCATCTCCAAGACTCAGGACGAGATGATAAAGGTCCGTAACCTTGGCCGCAAGTCCCTCGAGGAGGTCGAGCACAAGCTCGCCATGATGGGACTGTCTCTCGCGGACGAGGACAACAACTAACTCTAATAAGGAGGAAACACCGAAATGCCCGGAACTAGAAAGCTCGGCAAGACGACCGATCAGCGCATGGCAATGCTCCGTCAGCAGGTAACCGATCTGCTCGATAAGGGCCGCATGGAGACCACTGTCACCCGCGCAAAGGAGATCGCTCCCATGACCGAGAAAATGATAAGCCTCGGCAAGAAAAAGGATCTGGCCGCATACCGTCAGGCACTGGCCTTCATCACCCGTGAGGACGTTGCAAAGAAGACCTTTGACGAGCTGAGCGTCAAGTACGCCGACCGCAACGGCGGCTACACCCGCATCACCCGCATCGGACCCCGTCGCGGCGACGCAGCCGAGATGGCAGTCATCGAGCTGGTCTGATCAGCATATAAACAAAGTAAAAGCACCCCGTTTTTCGGGGTGCTTTCAGCGTTAGAGGATTAATTATGCATGACGATCTGACGAAACAGGATATTGCAAAAATGCAGGCGGAGCTTGACCACCGCAGGCTGGAGCTCATGCCGGAGCTTCTGGAGGAGGTCAAGCGCACCCGCGCCTTCGGCGATCTGAGCGAAAACTTCGAGTATAAGGAGGCAAAGCGCGCGAAAAACCGCAACGCAAGCCGCATCCGTTATCTCGAAGGCATGATAAAGTCGGCGCATATAATCGACTCCGACTCCGCCGACGACGAGGTCGGGCTGTACGACAAGGTCGAGATATATATTCCGGAGGATGACGAGACGAATGTTATTCAGGTTGTGACTACCATCCGCACAGATCCATTAAAGGGGCTCATAAGCCGCGAATCGCCCTTCGGAAAGGCAGTGCTCGGCAAAAAGGCCGGCGATCATATCATGGTGTACGTTAATGACAGCTACAGCTATGAGGCGGTAATAAAAAGCATCACAAAGGCCGAGGACGACGGCTCGGCGCCGATACTGCAATACTGAAAAAAAGCACCCCGACGGGTGCTTTTTTTGACGTTTAGGGCAAATCGCGCTTGCAATTGCGAACGAAATTGGTATAATTAAGTCGGTGAGTATGAAGCAGATGATGAGATTTTCGTGATGAAGGCAAATAGGTATATAGATGAAAGTTAATTCGATTATCAAAGTTAAATATATCGCCGCAGACAATCCAATGGCATTGCGAACGGGGAAGGAATACAATGCTCGAATGCTTAAAAAGGGGTGGTATGGCATAGTTGATGAAACTAACGAAGAATATGCATATCCACCGGAATTGTTTGAAATAGTAGAAAACTAAGCTCAAAATCGGCAGAATGTACATGGGAGAGAAAACAAAGTGATTTATTTAAATTTGCCTTGCGATCAATGTGCTCATCAAAGGGAAAACATAGATGGGTGGAAAGCGGTATGCGATGCGTTCCCTGATGGGATACCCATAGATTTGATGTTTAAATCCGACCCGAGCAAGCTCAGCGAATGTAACAACGGCATCGGTTACGAGAAAAAGGACACTGAAAACTAAACATCAAAAAAGCACCCCGACGGGTGCTTTTTTCAATCAAAGCTTCTCCGGATACAGCACCTGCGCTATGGCCTCGACAGCGGGCACGACGCGCATACCGGGCATAGCGTCCTCGAGCGAAAGGCGCACGAAGCGCTCGTTTTTCACGCAGTCGAGCTGCGAAAGCTGCGGGTCTGCCTTCAAGGCGGCAACCTTGTCATCGTAGCTCGAGCCCTCATAGTCATGGATGACGATGCACCACGGGTCGGCAACGACAACGGCCGATGCCTCGACCGCGTCCCATGCCTTGCTTATCTCGCCGAACGCGTTTGCGCCCCCCGCGGCGGTGATGCACGCGGCTTCTATGTTTGACGTTCCGGCGGTGTAGAGCTTATCGCCTATGAAGCTGTCGAGCACGAAAACGCTTTTGGGCTCCGTTATCTCTCCGAGCTTATCGCTTACGGCCTCAAGTCGTGTGCACTGCTCGCTTACGAGCTCCTCAATGTTATCGACAAGGAACACCTTGCCGAGGTCGCGCAGCTCCTGCCACACCGCCTCGATCGTCTCAGCCTCGCTGACGTACACCGTAATGCCCGCCTTTTCAAGCTGAGCTACCGTCAGCTCGTCGTTAAATATCCACGAGCTTGCATACAGAAAGTCACAGCCGCTGTCTATTATCTGCTGCGCCGTGGGATAGCCGACGCTGAGCGTGGGAATGGCGTCGACCGCGTCGGCGTATTCGGGCAAGGCACCCAGCGAGTGGTTTTCCATGCACTTGCCGATGACCTTATCCTCAAGACCGAGCGCGCAGAATACCTCCGTGCAGTTGGGACCTGCCGTCACGACCTTCTGCGGAAGCGCGGTGACGGTGCTGTGCTTGCCGTGATTCTGGAAGCTTACTGGCGCGTAGCTGCTCTCAGGTGTCGGCTCTGCCGTGGGCTGAGCGCTCGGCGCGGGCTCGTCACCCTTGCAGGCGCACAGCGAAAATGCCATAACAAGGCACAGTATAAATGCAATTATCCTCTTCATGCCTTTCTCCTTCTTCGAGAAATGAATGTTCTCGGATTATACCACTATACAATTGGCAATTCAACGGGTTTTTGTTAATAAAAAAGGCATTGAGGATGGGAATAAAGTGTGGTAATATGTATATTTGTCGAAATGTACCTTACGGAGGCATTGATATATGGATGAAAACACTGTTTTAGACGAAATACCGGCTGAGGAAACGCCTCGGACGGAGAAAAAAAGCCAAAAAGGCAGACATTCCAAACCTAAGAGGAACAAAAAGAAAAACGGCGGCAAAAAGGGGCTTACCATAGCGCTGTGCATAATCCTTGCGCTCACTGCGATAGCTGCGGTGTTCGTGTTTGTCGTTTACGGCGGACGGCACATGTACCTCAGGGTCGAGCTCGGCGGAGGAGCGCCGGAGGCCTCGGCGTTTATGAAAAACGGCGCGGAGGCGAGCTATGTCGGCGACGTGAACGTCAGCGAGACTAAAGAGGGCACATACATATTGAAGGTCAAAAGCGGCGGCAAGGTGCGCCCGGAGCTTCTCATTGTGCGCGATACAAAGGCTCCTGCGACCGACACCACGGAGATAAGCATAACCATTGACGACAAAGCTCTCGACGCAAAGGAAGCGCTCGGCGACGTCAGGGACGCGTCGGAGTTTACGGCAAAGTGGGTAAACGAGCCGAGCTACGGCGAGGCAGGGACCTACGATTGCAGCATAAAGCTCGAGGACGCCTGCGGCAACAGCCGCACGGCAAAGCTCACGGTCAAGGTGCTCGGCCTTGTGGACGTTCTGGAGCACGAGGCCGGGCGGCCCAGACCGCAGCTCAAGGACTTCATGGTCGTTGAGCGCGACGACGCAAAGTTTGTCACGGATCTTGACGAGATAGCATGGGACAAGCTCGGCGACTATGAGGTCAAGGTCGGGTTTGACGGCAAGACCTATACCTCGACCCTGCGCATCGTTGACACCACAGCGCCCGCGCCCGATATGATCCCCGTGGCCGTGCTCAAGGGCGGCAAGATAGAGGCCAAGGATATTCCACTGAGCGACGGCGACGCGAGCGAGGTAAGCTATGAGTTTACCTCCGAGCCGATACTCTCCAAGGTCGGAACCGTGTCCTGCGGCATAAAGGCGACAGACGCTGTCGGAAACAGCAGCGATATAAGAGCCAAGATCATCGTCTGCGACGCGATAGCGGAGCTTGAGGCCTCGATGGATATGGTCACGGAAAGAGACGTTCTCGCCGCTCTGGGTGAGGACTACGCCGGATATAAGCTCGAAAGCGCGGCGTTTGAGCGCACGGCTCTCGGCGCGCACGCCATGGTCTTTTCCAAAGGCAGCGACAGGATAACAGTCGGCGTCGTCATAAAGGATACCGTAGCTCCAACGGCTGAGGGTATCGACTGCCAATGCAGCACGGGCTACTACTGCGAGCCGATAAAATTTGTTGACAAGCTGTCCGATATGTCCAGAGTTACGGCAAGGTTCGTAAACGAGCCCGACTGGACCGCAGAGGGCGAGCAGCCTGTGCAGATAGTCCTCACCGACCGCTTCGGAAACGAGACGACGGTGGACGCAAAGGCGGTCATATCGCCCGACAAGACCGCACCCGCTATCTATGCCGCGCAGGACAGATACTGCTACGTCGGAGAGGCCGTTTCCTACTTCAAGGAGGTCTTTGCCGAGGATAACGCCGACCCCGAGCCGACGCTGGATGTCGATAAGTCAAAGGTCGATGCCAAGACCGCCGGAACCTATGATGTTACCTATACGGCGACCGACCATGAGGGCAATACCTCGTCCGTCACGGTGAAATTCACATTCATCGAAAAGAAGATAAGCGATGAAAAGCTCGACGAGGCCGTCGATAAGGTGCTCAAGGAGATACTCACAGACGACATGACCGTTCCCGAGCAGGCAGCCGCGATCTACGACTACTGCTACGGCCATATCATTTACACCGGCACGTCCGACAAGACCGACTGGAAGAGCGAGGCCTACCGCGGCCTGACCGAGGGCGTGGGCGACTGCTTTACATTCTACTCGGCAGGCTATGCGCTTTTGCAGAAGATCGACTGCCAGGTGCTCAGTGTCGAGCGCCTTAACGGAAAAACAGAGCACTTCTGGTGCCTTGTGAACCTCGGCACGGGCTGGTATCACTTCGATACCTGCAACGTCGGCCCGGAGAAGCTGAGATGCTTCATGAAGACCAGTGAGGAGCTTGTGAAATACAGCCAGCAGTACTGGCGCTTTGACACAACACTGTATCCTGCTGTTGAGACCGTTCCCTATTCGATGAACTGATAATGAAAAACGTACTTGAATTTCTGGAGAGCAGCGCGCCGCGCTTTACCGATAAGACCGCGTTTTCCGGCGGGGAGGAGAGCCTGAGCTTTTCCGAGCTTTTGCGCCTCTCCCGCGCCGGAGGCAGCGCGCTTATTGCGCACGGGCTTAAAAAAGAGCCGGTCGCGGTGTTTATGAAAAAAGCGCCGAGGACGATAGCCGCGTTCTTTGCCGTTATCTATGCCGGATGCTTCTATGTTCCGCTGGATGCGTCCATGCCGCTTTACAGGCTGCAAATGATTCTCGGCAAGCTCCTGCCGAGAGCGGTCATCTGCGACGAGGAATCTCGTGAGCTTGCCGAAAGGCTCTCGCCGGAGGGCAGTGTGATAGAGGCCTCCGAGCTGTTTAAGGCTGAGGAAAACGCCGCGGCGCTTGACGCAGTTCGCGCCGAGAGTATCGACACAGACCCTGTGTACATCGTCTTTACCTCCGGCAGCACCGGCGTTCCCAAGGGCGTTACGGGCTGCCACAGGGCGCTTATAGACTACGCAAACGCGCTGTGTCCCGTTATCGGGGCGGATGAGGAAAGCGTATTTGCCATGCAGGTGCCGCTGTATGTCGATGCATGCATGAAGGAGCTGCTGTCGGTCATAAAATGCGGCTCGACGGCCTGTCTCATGCAGCAGAGCATGTTCATGTCGCCGATAAAAGCCGTGGAGTTTTTAAATGAGCACAGGGTCAATACTTTATGCTGGGTCGCCTCGGCGCTGACGATAATATCCGGCCTCGGCGCGTTTGAGGATATAAAGCCCCTTTATATGCGCACGGTCTGCTTCGGCAGCGAGGTCTTTCCCGTAAAGCAGCTCAGGCTCTGGAAGGAGGCCTGCCCCGGCGCGAGGTTTATTAACCTCTACGGCCCGACGGAGGCGACGGGCATGTCCTTTTACTTCGTCGTTGACCGCGAGCTGTCTGACGGCGAGCCCATCCCGGTGGGGCGACCGTTTGACAACACCGGCTTTATGCTGCTGCGCGATGACGATACACAGGCTCTCCCCGGAGAGACGGGCGAGATATGCATACGCGGCACGGCGCTCACGCACGGATATTTCGACGATCCCGAGCGCACTGCGGCGGCGTTTACGCAAAATCCCTTGAATCCGCACTATCCGGAGCTCATATACCGCACAGGCGACCTCGGAAGGCTCAACGAGCGCGGCGAGCTGGTGTTTGTCTCGCGCAAGGATCAGCAGATAAAAAACATGGGTCACCGCATAGAGCTCGGCGAGATAGAGGCCTGCGCCGACGGCTGCGAGGGCGTTGTACGCTCGTGCTGCCTGTTTGATAAGCAAAAGGGCAAAATATTCATGCTCTACATGGGCCCGGCCGACGAAGGGACGCTCGGCAGATATCTTCGCGGCATGCTCCCGCGGTACATGCTGCCGTCGAAAATAAAACGGCTCGACGCTCTGCCGCTTTTGGAAAACGGCAAGATAGACAGAAATTCATTAAAACTGACGGAGATGTGACTATGGACGAAATACTTGAAATACTCGACGGCCTCGGTCTTGACGCGGATTTTGAAAACTGCACGACGCTTGTTGACGACGGCATACTCGAAAGCCTCGATATCGTCACCATCATCGCGGAGCTGTCCGACGCCTTTGACATCACCATTCCGGCGCGCGATATCGTGCCAGAGAACTTTAACTCCGCCGAAGCCATGCTGGGCATGGTAAACCGCCTGCTCGACGAATAAGCCGTGCTGTTTACGTCCTATGGCTTTATAGCCTTTCTTGCGGCGCTTTTTGCGCTGTATTATGTGATACCCAAGCGCCTTCAGTGGCTGCTGCTTCTCGCTGCGGACGCGGTGTTCTATGCCTGCGCCGGCTGGAAGGGCCTGTGCTTTATGGCGGCGACGGTCGTCGTCTCATGGGCGGCGACGAACCTCATGGGTGCGTCGTTTAAAGAGCAAAAGGCGTTTCTGTCCTCACCCGAGGGCAGGGCGCTCGAGCGGCCCGGGCGCAAGGCGTATAAAAAGCAGTGCGAAAAGCGCCGCAAGCTGATATTTGTGCTCGCGCTTATTGCCGATATCGGCATACTTGCCGCGCTCAAATACACAAACTTCCTTATAAATAACGTAAATGCGATCTTTTCGGCCGGCATTGCCTCGGTCGACTGGGTGCTGCCGCTCGGCATATCGTTCTACACCTTCCAGACCGTCAGCTACGTCATCGACGTGTACTGGGAGAAGGTCGAGCCGGAGAGGAACATACTGCGCGTTGCGCTGTTCACCTCGTTCTTTCCGCTGCTCATACAGGGTCCCATTTCACGCTTCGGCGATCTCAAGGACACGCTTTTTGCCGGGCATAAGGCAGATTTTAAGCAGATATCCTTTGGCCTTCAGCGCATACTGTGGGGCTATTTCAAAAAGCTTGTCATTGCCGACAGGCTGCTTGTCGCCGTGACAGCTCTGTGCGGCGACCCGGAGGCGTACACCGGCGCGTATGTTTTCATCGGCGCTGTTTTGTACGCGGCCGAGCTCTACGCCGACTTCACCGGCGGCATAGATATCACCATCGGTATTGCGCAGGTATTGGGCATAAGCGTAAAGGAAAACTTCATCCGCCCGTACTTTTCGCGCAATATCGCCGAGTATTGGCGGCGCTGGCACATTTCGATGGGCA
>OQWM01002169.1_pt1 | contig 13425 bp, 10 predicted proteins | sample 1691531 | NCBI WGS metagenome assembly OQWM01 (sample SAMN03418257, study PRJEB22391) | human gut metagenome | biome: human-gut; feature: organic feature; material: feces | host: Homo sapiens | place: Tanzania | collected 2013-01 | reverse complement strand
CTCCTGCTCGGCCTGCTCATGGGATTCCCCCTGCGACGCCGCCCCTGTTCGGTGGGGATCATGCCGGTGGAGGAACGCTCAAAGATCCGCAGATTGTATTCTTCTTCCAGATTTTTCAGGGCCTTGCTCACGTTGGGCTGTGCCGCGTACAGCTGTTTGGCCGCCGCGCTCACCGAACCCCACTTTCGGATGGCGACCAGATAACGCAATTCTGTAATGTTCACGTTCTTCTCCTTTTGTATGCTTGCCAAGACAACAAGATAGACCCATTTTACCCGAAAGTCCGCTGCCCTGTCAAGCCGACCGATTGACGGCAAAACGCCGCCGTCTTATAATAAAAGGAACAAAGGAGGGGTTCCCATGGAATACCGTGTTCTGCGGATCGACGAGCAGCTTTACGGCTGCGAGGAGCTGCCCGAGGGTCAGCCCGTTTGCTGCGACGTCCTGTTGGAAGATGCCGCCGGAAACCGCCGGGTCGTTGCCTGCCCGGACGCTGCGCTGACCGCGCTGGACATTCAGGAGGGCGACGCCGTGTCTCTTGATCCCGCTTCACACACACTGCACAAATTGTAAAGGAGCTTTTATGCACCGCATCTATTTTGTCCGCCACGGTGAGACCGTGTGGAACGTTGAGAACAAGATCTGCGGCATGACGGACAGCCCGCTGACCGAGAACGGCCGCGCACAGGCGCGGCAGACCGGTGCGCTGGTACACGCCAGCGGCCTGCACATCGACGAGATCCTCTATTCTCCCCTCAGCCGCGCCGCCGACACCGCCAAAGCCATCGCCGCCGCCACCGGCATCCCCGCCCGAGAGGAGCCCCGCCTGCGGGAGCAGTGCTTCGGCAAATACGAGGGCACGCCCCGCGACGGTGCCGAGTTCAAAGTCTCCAAGACCCACTTTGCCGACCGGTACGACGGCGGCGAAAGTATGCTGCAGCTGGCGCAGCGGCTCTACAATCTGCTGGATGAGCTGAAAGCCGACGAGAACAAGACCTATCTGCTGGTCGCCCACAACGGCATCGCCCGCGTGGTGCAGTCCTACTTTTACGATATGACCAACGAGGAATACGCCGCGTTCGGCATCCAGAACTGCGAGCTGCGGGAGTTCCGGTTTGACGATTAAATGAATTTTTGCGCGAAGCACTTGACTTTTTCCCATTCTCGCATATACTAGAGATGGGCAAAAATTAGTCAAAGTGTCACCTGTGACACAAAAACAAACCCCACCGGAACGGCCATTCCGATGGGGTTTTTGTGTGCTTGCATACCCTTACGTTAGTCGTCAAGCCACTTGCAGATGTAATGGGCTATTACACTTGCTCCGACGGCCACGATCAAATTAGTCAAAATGTCGGCCACCTGTGACACCCCCTTTCTGTTGCCAGAATGGGCAGGGCAGCACTGAAAGTATAGCACAGGTTTCGACAAAAACAAAGGAGCTTTTCGCATCTTCGTGAAAAGCTCCTTTATTCATTCTACCTTCCGGTAATGATACACCTTATCCTTGGTCACAAACAGACACACGGTCACGGCCAGAGCCGCCAGCTCTGCGCATCCCGGTTGTGGCGCGGGTCTTCGTCGGCTACGACGCCAGCCTGCTGGCTCTGACGAGCCGGGCGTTCCGTCTGTATGCCGTCAGTTTCCTCATCATGGGCTTCAATGTGTACGGCTCGTCCTTCTTCACCGCGCTGGGCGACGGTGTGACCAGTGCGCTGATCTCGTTCCTGCGGACGCTGGTATTTCAGGTCATCGCCATTCTGCTTCTGCCGATCCTGCTGGGCGGCATCGACGGCGTCTGGGGTGTCGATATCGGAGTCGACGGGCGCGGCGTCCGCGGGGTCCTCATCCGGAGTCTCGATCTGCTTGATCATGACCTCCTGGCCCTGGAGCAGATAGGTCTCGCCACTGCCGCAATGGGGGCAGGTCTTGCCATGCTCGACCGTCGCATAGTCACGGCCGCATGCCTCGCAATGCGTCACGGCCTCGACGGGTTCCACGATAAGCTCCGCGCCCTGCGCGATAGGCTTTTTATCTGCCGCCCAGCGCCAAGCGTCGAGCAGCAAGTCGGGAACGACGCCCGAGACCTCGCCCAGCAGCAACGTCACACTCGAAACGCGACGCACGCCATTGGCGCGCGCCACATTCTCAACATCGCGAATGATGTGATAGACGATTCCCAATTCGTGCACTTTTTTCTCCGCCGTTCCCGTTATGGCTACTTACTTGCGACCAAACTTGATCTTAATGGCACGCTTTAGCGCGTACTTGCCCAGGCTGGGGAGCTTTTGCTCGTATTTGACCATCGTGGAGCACTCGGGGCGGTCGCGATCCAGATGGATGGCGTCGAACGCGCACTTGGTGGTGCACAGGCCGCAACCGATGCACTTATTGGGGTCGACGATCGAGGCGCCGCAGCCCAGGCAGCGGGCGGTCTCGGTGCGCACCTGCTCCTCGGTAAAGGTCTCGACGTACTCGCTAAACGGCGCGGCCTTCTCGCGCTTGCGGTCCACGTGGGCAACCTCGCGGCTCGCGTTGTCGTAGCTCTCAATCACGACATCGTCGCGGTCGAGCGCAGTGTAGCGGCGCTGATTGCGGCCGATGGTGAGCGTAGAGCCCGGCTGCACAAAGCGATGGATGGACACGGCGGCCTCGTGGCCGGCGGCGATGGCATCGATGGCAAAGCTCGGGCCGGTATAGACGTCGCCGCCCACAAAGATGTCGGGCTCGGCGGTCTGATAGGTCTGGGGATCGGCGAGAGCACCCTGGCCGCGGCCAAGCTCAACCTTGGAGCCAGCCAGCAGGTCGCCCCACACGATGGACTGGCCAATCGACATGACAACACGGTCGGCGTCGACACGGCGCAGGTCGTTCTCATCGTACTCGGGCGCGAAGCGGCCCTCGTCATCGTAGGCACGCGTGCAGCGCTTAAAGGTAATGCCGCACACGCGACCGGCCTCGTCCAGATGGACCTCCTTGGGACCCCAACCGCAGCTGATGTGTGCGCCGTCCTCGACGGCCTCGCGACGCTCTTCCTCGCTGGCGGGCATCTGCGTCTCGCTCTCCAGGCAGAACATCTCAACGTGCTCGGAACCCAGACGGCAGGCGTTGCGGGCCACGTCGATAGCCACGTTGCCGCCGCCCACCACGATGGTGCGGCCGGGCAGCGCGTCGATCTTGCCGCTGTTGACCTCGCGCAAGAAGTCGACAGCAACGGTCACGTCCTCGGCATCCTCGCCCGGAATGCCGGCAAGGCGGCCACCTTGGCAGCCAATGGCCACGTAGAAGGCCTTAAAGCCCTGCGCGCGCAGCTCGTCGAGCGTCACATCGCGACCGACTTCCACGCCGTAGCGGAACTCGGCGCCCATCAGGCGGATGACCTCGACCTCGGCCTCGATAACATCCTTCTGCAGCTTAAAGCTGGGAATACCGTAGGTGAGCATGCCGCCCGGACGCTCGTTTTTCTCGAACACGACGGGCTTGTAGCCCTTCTCGGCCAGGTAGAAAGCGCAGGACAGGCCGGCCGGGCCGGCACCGATGATGGCGATCTTCTGATCGAAGCCGCCGGCGCGCGTCGGGGTCACCACAGGCGGGACATAACGGGTCGCGGCGTCCAGATCGCGCTGGGCAATGAACTTCTTGACCTCATCGATAGCCACGGCGGCGTCCACGCGACCGCGGGTGCAGGCGTCCTCACAGCGGCGGTTGCACACGCGACCGCAGATAGCGGGCAGCGGATTCTCGCGCTTGATGAGCGCCAGGGCCTCGTCATAGCGACCCTGAGCCGCGAGCTTCAAATAGCCCTGAACGGCGACATGCGCAGGGCAGGCCGTCTTGCAAGGCGCGGTGCCGGACTCATGCGTCTCGATACGGTTGTCGTTGCGGTAGTTGGGCGACCACTTGGTGTGGTCCCACTTGGTGGCATCGGGCAGCTCCTGGCGCGGGTACTCGGGCACACGCCCGCCGGCCTTTTTGCTGCAGAGCTTCTGGCCCAGCTTGGCGGCACCGGCCGGGCATACCTCAACGCAGCGACCGCAGGCCACGCACTTGTCCTTCTCGACCTTGGCGACGTAGGCCGAGCGCGACAGGTTGGGCGTGTTGAACAGCTGCGAGGTGCGCAGGGCGTAGCACACGTTGACGTTGCAGTTGCAGATGGCGAAGATCTTGTTCTCGCCGTCAATGTTGGTGATCTGGTGCACAAAGCCGTTGTCCTCGGCCTGGCGAAGGATGTCGTAAACCTCGTCGCGGGTCACGTAATGGCCGCGGTCGGTCTCGACCACGTAATCGGCCATATCGCCCACGGCGATGCACCAGTCGGCCGGATCGTCGGCGCAGCCCTCGCCCATCACACGACGGCTCGCACGGCAGCTGCAGGTGCTGGCGGCATACTTGCCCTCGTATTTGTCGAGCCAATGCTCGATATGCTCAATGGGCACCGAGGTGCTCGCGGCGTCGATGGCTTTCTCGACCGGAATGACGTGCATGCCGATGCCGGCGCCTCCGGGCGGCACCATCGGCGTGGCCTTGGACAGCGGGCCCTTGGACGCCTGCTCAAAGAACTTGGCGTAAACCGGGTGCTCCTCGAGCTGGCTCACGCGCATGTTGAGGAACTCGGCAGAGCCCGGCACCAGCATGGGCAGCACCCACTGCTTGGCACGCTCGGGGTTTTCCCAGTTGTACTCGAGCAAGCCCGTGTAGCTCATGTCGTCGAGCATCTTCTCGATATCGGCCTCGGGCATACCGGCGAGCTTGACCATCTCGGGCAGCGTGTAGGGACGGCGCATCTTCATCTTGCAGAGCACTTCGGCCTGCTCGTCGGTCGCGGCCTCGGCAAACGACCAGTACTCGTAGCCCAGCAGCTCATCGCGGTGAAGCAGACGGTTGGTGCAGTGCTCGCACAGCTTGACGATGGCCTCGCGCGGATGTTCCGGCAGCGGCGGCACGAACTCCGCGCCGATGTCGGGCTCGGTATAGCTAATTCCCGGTCCGTTGAGAATCATGGTTGTCCCTTCTCTTGCCGCAGTCCAGCGAGACCGCAGCGCCCCTCTTTTTGCAGGTCGGGCATGCCCCCCATGCCGTTCACCCGCCATTGTTGACATTGTGTCAAAAATAGTATTGACGAACCGTCAACAATATTCAAGACTGTTAGGCGAACGGTTAGGCAAAAGAGGATGAAAGGCGGCAAAACATGAGTAACAACACGGCAGATACCTCCGTGGTCGATGTCGTCTCCGCCGTCGATGCCGTCGCGACAACCGACAGCGCAGCAAAGCGCCTGTCGGGCGACGAGCGCCGCCGCGAAATCCTCGATGCCGTTCGCGCCGTAAGCTCCGAGCTGGGCGTGTCCCACCTTTCGGTATCGGCCGTAACCAAACGGGCCGGCTGCACGCGCTCGCTGTTCTACCACTATTTTGCCGATATGGACGCCGCCGTCACCGCTGTCATGGACGAGGCAATCGACGGCTTTATCGCCGAGCTCGAACAGTGGAACGCCAGCCGCACGGTTGGCGATATCGAAGGTGCGCTCGACACCGTCGCCCCGCTCTTTAAGCGCCTGGTCGCCAGCGGCCACGAGCTGCCGCACACGCTGACCTCCAACAGCGGCGCGCTCTACGGCGGCTTTCTGCACAACGTGGTCCAGCGCGTGGCGCAGTACATCTGCGACACCACCGTGGTGGACTTTGTCGCCCATCACGACCTGCGCATCGACCATGTCTACGAGACGTTCTACACCCTCATCATGGGACTTTTAATGTATATCCGCACGCACCCCGATGTGCCCGACGAGACGGTCAAGGAGATCATCGCCTCGACACTCCACATCGAGGGCTACACCGCCAAGTATCCCGAGCGCAGGCCCGGGAACTGACGACATTTGGCCAAACTGCCCGCGATCGGAAGAGGGGCCGCGGGCTTGTGAAAGGAGAGCAGCATGCTGTTCGATGTTTGGGGTAGCGATACCCTTATCCACTGGGCTGGCTGGGCCATGGTCTTTATCGGCCTGATCGTGCTCAACGAGGTCGGCCGCCGCACTAAGCTCGGCGCGGCCATTATCTTTGGCGTGGCTCCGCTGGCCATGACCATCTACTGCGTCGCCATCGCCATCGGCGTTTCGCAGGGCGCCGAGTGGGCACTCACCAACCCCACCCATGTGTACCAGAACAGCTGGTTCCACTACGCCAAGGTGTACGCGGCGCTGGCCGGCTGCTGGGGCTTTATCGCCATTAAGTACCAGTGGGGCAAGATCGGCAAGGCGCACTGGTTCCGCGCGTGGCCGTTTGTGATCGTCGCCATCAACATCATGATCGCCGTCGTGTCCGACTTCGAGAGCGCCTATCACTTCTTTGTCCTGGGCGAGTCCACCTGGGTCACCTCCGAGGGCGCCACGCAGCTGGCCGGCTGGAACAACGTGTTCAACGGCATCGCCGGCATCATCAACATCTTCTGCATGACCGGCTGGTGGAGCGTCTACGCCTCCGAGGACAAGACCGACATGCTGTGGCCCGACATGACCTGGGTCTACATCATCGCCTACGATATCTGGAACTTCTGCTACACCTACAACTGCCTGCCCACCCACTCCTGGTTCTGCGGCTTTGCGCTGCTGCTGGCGCCCACCGTCGCCGCCTTTATCTGGAACAAGGGCGGCTGGATCCAGAACCGCGCCTTTACGCTGGCCATTTGGTGCATGTTTGCCCAGGTGTTCCCCTACTTCCAGGAGGAGTCCATCTTTGTGACGCACTCCACGCTCGACCCTACCGCCGCCACCGCGGTCTCGATCGCCGCGCTGATCGCCAACGTCGCCGCGATCGTCTACATCGTCTACCGCGCCAAGAAGCTCGGCCGCAACCCCTACAAGCAGGATGTCTTTGAGGGCACCAGCGATTGGGAGAAGGCTACCGCCCGCCGCGCCAAGGTCGATTACGCTCACGCCGAGTAACGTATTGGTCGTCGTCGGCACATGGGCATAGCCCTGCTTGCTCGGATTTCGATTCAGGCCTTGCGCAGCCCCCGGAACGCGATTCGTTCGTGCTCCGGGGGCTTTTTGATGCCGCAATTTCGGGCCAGGTCACGCCCTCACGTTAAATTGAGTTTCAAATTGCGCGGCGGCTCTATATGGCACCGATTTTGGGTACAGTGTTGAGCCGATATTGCATTGGGGGATATATGAGCGATGAAATGTGCGGCCACGAGGATGCGGCCCAAGATGCAGAAGCGTGTGCCGAGGCCCTGGAAAGCCTTGACCGGATCGCGCTGGGCGAGATTGCGCTTGACGATGCGGAGGTCGGCGCGCAGGATGAGCCGGAAGCCGACGGCGAACAGGACGCCGACGGTGGCGCTGTGCTTGCCAAAGATGAGGCAGGGCACGAGGATTCCGAAAGCGAGGCCGACGACCAGCCCGAATCCGACACGAGCGAAGAAACCATCTTGCTCGACAGCGTGCCTGTCGACGACTCGCTCACCCGCGAGCTCCCCGGCCTAGGTTCCACTCCTGTCGTGGACGAGACCATCGCCATGGGCGATATTCCTCTTCCGTCCGTTCCCTCGGCACATGAAGCCGAAGTCCGTCACCGCAAGATGTCGCCCAAGCGCCTCAACCTGATGGTGGCCGGCGTCGTTGCCGTCGCGCTTGTCGCCGGGGGCGCGGGCTATGCCGCCTGGAATGGATACCAGCAGGAACAGGCCGCCACTGTCGCCGCCAATGCGCACACGATGATGTCGGTGCAGATTGGCGTGCATGCCGCAGGCCTCGATTGCTCAACCGGCTCCAAAATTCCCGTGCAGGTGAGCGGGCAGGATTCCGACGGTTCATCCGTAAGCGAAACGCTCTACGTTGACGAGCACGGTCGTGGCATGAAGCTGCTGCCCGGTGACTACACGCTCTCCATCGCCGCCTCCCCCATCGCGGCGGACGGCGCCATCTACACCGTCCCGGCCACCAAGGCGCAGGTCACCGTTAAGAGCGATGGACAGGATTTGAGTGCCCAGGCCACCTTTAAGCTTAAGGTGCCCTCGGCCGACACGGTAACCGACGACCAGATTGACGCCGCCGCCAAGTTCGCCGAGGAGGGCGGTGCGAGCTCCGCCGCGGCCGCCAAGACACTTCAGCAGGCCGCAATCACGCGCCGCGATGCCGCCGCCAATGCCGTGAGCGCGCAAAAGGCACAGGCGGCCCGTGATGCCGACGCTCGACACAAGGCGACGGATCTGTATCAGCTCGATATTCCGGTTGAGTGGTATGGCAAGGTCGCGACCTGGCAAAACGGAAGCACACTGTGCATTTATCTGGACGGCGACACCAACACGCCGCTCGTAACCCTTGTCGCCGTGCGCGATGGCGAGACTTTTACGCCCGATGACGGCGATACGGTTTTGGGCACGGTCAGTCTGGGCAACGGCTATACGGCCTATGCCAGCGGTCCCGTCTATCCGTATGTGGTTCCGCAGACCATCAACGGGCGCACGCAGAATCCCGTGTCGACCTACCCCATGGACACGGCCATTGAGCTTGTCGAACTCACGACCGGCAACCGCTACACCTACAGCCAGATCAAGAACGACCTAGTCGGTAAAGACGGCAAGGCAGACGCCGCGACCAAACTCGAGACCGACTACCTCGCCCAAATCCTGCTACCAAGCATCAAGGCCCAGGACTAGCTGCCCACTGTGGGGCCAAGAGGTCCTGGGCCCCACAGATCCATAGATGATTAGGCAAGGAGCCACTTCCATGCGGGCACAGCGTGCACTACACCGTGTTCGCATGGAATATCGGCCTGCTCATCCATGGTAACGATTGCCGACTCACCAAGATCGAACTGGGCCATCGAGACATCGAGGGCGGCTATTTCGCGTGCGCGCGTTTTCTCGCTTGCCATATCCGCGCTCACCTGAATCAGGCTATAAGCCTGCATAAGAAGTGCGTCCCCAGCCACAAAGTCCACCTCATGGCTTTTATTCTTCTCTTTAATCAGCAGGCGACAAACCGAACCGGTCCGCACCGCGGGAGTCCTTCTTCTTAGCGCATTGAACACCGCAGTCTCGAGCCTCTGGCCCTGGTCCAATGCCGATGCGGGAGAGAACGCTCCAAACATCGCAGGATCGACAGCGTAGACTTTAGACGTAGACCGCATATTATTTGCAAGTGAACGCGTGAACTCTGGCACAGAAAACATCAGATAGGCGTCCTCGTAGTACTCAAGTAGGGCACTGAGCGAATTACGACTGACGGGTATCTGCCTGCTCTTGAACTCGTTATACACTTTGTTCACTGACAGTTCTCGTCCCGAAGACGCCATGCACCGCGTCAGGAACAGCGAGGCCAAACGAGGGTTCTTGACGTCATAGCGCTCAACGATGTCCATAGCGACCGTTCGCGACGCATATTCCTGCAGCAGCTGAATCGCGTCCGCAGGCGTCTGCTCAAGCGTCGCGATGAATCCACCCCGTTCAAGATATCCGGTCAGATGATGTCGAAGCAATGCTGCATCGCTCGGAGAAAAGGGCGCATCCTGCTCAGGAACGTTTCCCGTCTTATATCGAACATATTCCGAAAAACTCAACGGAAAAAGCTCTCGAACAAGAGAACGACCCCTGAACTCGCTCTTAAGTTCCGAGGACAGCATCTTAGAAGAAGATCCCGTCACATAGACGGTCGCTTTCTCCGTATCGACCACACGCCGCAGAAACGCGCCCCATTCAGGAATTTCCTGGATCTCGTCAAAGAAAATGTAAGCGCCCTCGGTTCGAGCAGCAGGATACAGCGCATAGAATGTATCGAGCACGTCCGCCAGTAGCGATGACTCATACGGACGCAAGCGCTCATCCTCAAAATTGAAGTAAAGCATTCGGTCAAGCTCGACGCCTTGGCCCTGAAGCCGCCGCATCTCCTGATACAGGCGATACGTCTTTCCACAACGGCGGGCCCCCACAATCACATTTACGATGTTGTCGCGCTTTGGCTTCTGCGGGTTTCCCAGATCAAGGTCTCGCTCAAAGACCTGCGGAACTCCCTGCTGCTCAAAGTCCTTTATTTTCTGGGCTACCAAGTCGTTGAATGCCATGATTCTCCAATCTTGCTCTCTAGCTAATCAAGATTATACCGTTTCTTGATTAGATAGAGAGCAAGATTTCGTTGAACTTGATTAATGCTTAAGCAAGTTTTCTATTAACGTCCCGAAGGATGTCGAGCGGTTGAGGGGCAAACACGAACGCCTCTAACCGACAGAAACGCGCGGTTCCGTCAGTCAGAGGGCGCTTCCTAGCGCCACGGGTCGGCTTCGAACATTGGCTCGCGCTCGGGGCGGCGGTCGCTGTAGGGATCGTAGCCGTCGTCGTCCTCGTTCTCGGCACGGATGTAGGGGTCGCGCGGCTTTGGTGCCGGCTTAGGCGCAGGCTTGGGTGCGGCGGGCGCGGCATCGGTCGCCGGCGTGTTCGTCTTGCTCTCGTCTTTCATCTGCATATCTCCTTGCCATGTACTCACGTTCAACATCATCGATTGTCGCACGAAAAGGGCGGCGGACCCAATTGGATCCGCCGCCCTTGGCGTTTTGCGATGAAGGCGGTTTTAAGGCCTGCCCCAGAATCTACTCGGCGTCGGGGACCTCATAGGTGGCCGCCGGCGTGTTGTCGCACACGACGGTAAAGCCACCATCCTTGTCGACATCGACCGTCACCTGATCGCCCTCGCGCACCGTGCCGTCGATAATGGCCGCCGCGATGGCATCGACAACCTCGCGCTGCACCAGACGCTTGAGCGGACGTGCGCCAAAGACCGGGTCCAGGCCGCCCACGGCGAGCATCTGCTTGGCCGCCGGGGTGATGGCAAGCGTCATGCGTTCCTTGGCCAGACGCGCGCAGACGTCGGCGAGCTGGATGTCGACAATCTTCTCGATCTGCGCCATGCCGAGCGGATGGAACACCACGATATCGTCGATACGGTTGAGGAACTCGGGGCGGAAGGTCTGAGCCATGGCCGCGTCGACCTGATGGCGCATCTCCTCCTCATCCTTGCCGGACAGGTCGGCGATGGCCTTGGAGCCCACGTTGGACGTCATGATGATGATCGTGTTCTTAAAGGACACCTGGCGACCCTGGCCGTCGGTCAGACGACCGTCGTCAAGCACCTGCAGCAGCACGTTGAAGACATCCGGGTGAGCCTTTTCCATCTCGTCGAGCAAGATCACGGAGTACGGACGACGGCGCACGGCCTCGGTGAGCTGACCGCCCTCGTCGTAGCCCACGTATCCCGGAGGCGCACCGATCAGACGCTGGACGCTGAACTTCTCCATGTACTCGGACATGTCGATACGCACGAGCGCGCGCTCGTCGTCGAACAGGCACTCGGCCAGCGCCTTGGCGAGCTCGGTCTTGCCCACGCCGGTGGGACCCAGGAAGAAGAAGCTGCCGATGGGCTTGTCCGGGTCGGAGAGGCCCGCACGGCTACGGCGCACGGCCGCGGCGACGGCAGAGACGGCCTCGTCCTGACCGATGACGCGCTTATGTAGCTCGCCCTCCAGGCCCTTCAGCTTGTCGAGCTCGCCCTGCATCATCTTGGACACGGGCACGCCGGTCCAGGCGCTCACGACCTCGGCGATCTCATCGGAGGTCACCTGCTCGTTCAGGCCTTCGCCATCCTGCTCCTTTTGTGCCTCGAGCGCGGCCTCGGACTCCTGAATCTGCTGCTGCAGGCCCGGGATCACGGAGTAACGCAACTCGGACGCACGGCCCAGATCGCCGTTACGCGTCGCGCGCTCTTCCTCGCTCTTAGCCTCGTCGAGCTGGCCCTTGAGCTCCTGTACGTGGTCGATGGCGTTCTTTTGGTTGAGCCAGCCGGCCTTTTGCACGTTGAGCTTTTCCTGGACCTCGGCAATCTCCTGGCGCAGGGCCTCAAGACGTTCCTTGGAGGCGTCGTCGGTCTCCTTCATGAGCGCCTGCTCCTCGATCTGCAACTGGGTGAGCTGACGCGTGGTGGCGTCGATCTCGACCGGCATGCTATCGAGCTCCATGCGCAGGCGGCTTGCTGCCTCATCGACCAGGTCGATGGCCTTGTCGGGCAGGAAGCGGTCGGCGATGTAGCGATCGGAGAGGTCGGCGGCCGCCACGAGCGCGCTATCGGTGATGTGCACGCCGTGGAAGATCTCGTACTTCTCCTTGAGGCCACGCAGGATCGAGATGGTGTCCTCGACGGTGGGCTCGCTCACCAGAACGGTCTGGAAACGACGAGCGAGCGCCGCGTCCTTCTCGATGTACTTACGATACTCGTCGAGCGTGGTCGCGCCAATCGCGTGCAGGTCGCCACGGGCGAGCGCCGGTTTGAGGATGTTGCCGGCGTCCATGGAGCCCTCAGTGGCACCCGCGCCCACAATGGTGTGGAGCTCGTCGATGAACAGGATGACTTTGCCCTCGGACTTCTGCACTTCCTTGAGCACGGCCTTCAAGCGGTCCTCGAACTCGCCGCGGTACTTGGCGCCGGCGACCAGTGCGCTCATGTCGAGCTCGATGAGATCGCGGTCGCGCAGGGTGCTCGGCACGTCGCCGGCCACGATACGCTGGGCGATGCCCTCGACGATGGCCGTCTTGCCGACGCCCGGCTCGCCGATGAGCACGGGGTTGTTCTTGGTGCGACGGGACAGGACCTGGATAGTACGGCGGATCTCATCGGTACGGCCGATGACCGGGTCGAGTTTGCCGGCGCGGGCGAGGTCGCAGATGTTGCGGCCGTACTGCTCCAGTGCCTCAAACTGGGTCTTGTCCTCGGCAGACGTCACGCGGTCATCGCCGCGCAGCTCCTCGTAGACCTGCTCGATGCGTTCCTTGGTAACGCCGGCGTCGCGCAGCACACGGCCCGCCTCGCCCTTGTCCTCGGCAAGCGCCATAAGCAGATGCTCGGTCACCACAAAGCTGTCGCCCATCTTGGTGGCCTTCTTCTCGGCCTTCTCGATGACACGGACGAGCTCGTTGGAAAGACCCATCTGCTGGCCCTCGCCCGAAACCTTGGGCGCATGGTCGATGGCGTCCTGCGTGGAGCGCGCGAGCTGGGCGGGATCGGCGCCAATGCGCTCGATGATCACGGAGATGTTGCGCTCGCCGGCACCGAGCAGGGCAGACAGCAGGTGAATCGGCTCCACCGCGCCGGCCTGCGCGTCGGCAGCCGCGCTCATGGCGGTCTGCAACACCTCGCGCGACGTCATTGCTAGCTTATCGATTCTCATGGAATCACCTCTCTTGGGGCGGCCGCCCTACGGGGCGGCTTCACGTTGTTCGAGAAGTATTGTTGCCAGCTTTAAGCGATCTTATACACAAATCTAAGTCTCTATATATAAGATTTTCTGAGTGACGATACGGTAATCCTTAGGAGCTCTTGGTTCGCCGCCCCGGTCGGTCCTTTCCCTCAGGCTCACGCGCTTCGCGAGGGTCGCCCGAGGG
>OQWM01002168.1_pt1 | contig 13427 bp, 9 predicted proteins | sample 1691531 | NCBI WGS metagenome assembly OQWM01 (sample SAMN03418257, study PRJEB22391) | human gut metagenome | biome: human-gut; feature: organic feature; material: feces | host: Homo sapiens | place: Tanzania | collected 2013-01 | reverse complement strand
ACTGCATCAGAGCACAGAAAACCCCCGCGCCATCGCGCCGCCATGCCTCGATATTGGCATGATGGCCGGAGAGCAGCACCTCGGGGACCTCGCGGCCGCGCCAGTTTTCCGGGCGGGTGTACTGCGGGTGCTCCAGCAGGCCGTCCCAGTGGCTTTCCGCCGTGAAAGCCTCCTCGTCGGGCAGCACGCCCGGCACCATGCGGCAGACCGCATCCGCGACCGCCATGGCCGGGATCTCGCCGCCGGTCAGCACGAAATCACCGATGGAGATCTCCTCATCCACGCATTCGTCGATAAACCGCTGGTCGATTCCCTCATAATGACCGCAGACCAGAATAAAATGCTCCTTCGCGAGCAGCTCACGCGCCTTTTCCTGATTGAACGGCGCGCCCTGTGCGGAGAGAAACACCGTGTGAACATGTTCGCCGCCGCTCAGCGCCTCATGGCACAGGTAAAGCGGCTCCGCGAGCATGACCTGACCGCGGCCGCCGCCGTAGGGCGCATCGTCCGCCTTATGGTGCTTGTCGAGCGCATAATCGCGGATATTCGTCGCCTTGACCTCGACAAGACCCTTGTCCTGTGCGCGCCCGATGATGCTTTCGCGCATGACCGCGTTGATCATCTCGGGAAACAGCGTCATAATGTCGATTTTCATTCGATCAGGCCCTCGATGCTTTCCACATAGACGATGCCGGCGTCCATGTCGATCTCCTTGAGGAAGGGCTTGATGGCCGGGATATAAATGAGGCGGCCGTCCTCGCCGGCGATCTCGTACATATCGTGCGCCGGATTGGAGGTCAGAACGTCGCGGATATGGCCGATCACGCGGTCAACGCGCAGATCGTATACCTTGAACGTGAGAATGTCCTGAATAAACACGAGGTCCTCTGGCAGATCGACATCATCGCGGTCGAGATGCAGGATCTTTCCGCGCAGCTTTTCCGCCGCCTCTACCGTATCAACGCCCTTGAGGTGCATCAGAACGACGTTTTTGTGCACCTGTGCGCTCTTGACCTCGACCGGGGTCTTTTCGTCCAGATACAGTGTATCGAAATCGCACAGAACCTCCGGCGTGTCGCACCAGCTCTGCACCTTCAAATCGCCGCGAATGCCGTGCGTGCCGACGATCTTACCGGCCTCCAGAAACTTTTTAGGCATGTTTTTCTCTCCTTGCAAGTGATCGGGCGCCTCGGCGCACCGCTTATATTCCTTATTATATCATCTTTCCGTGCGCTTGAAAATTCATTTTTTTGCAGACGAAAAAAACGGCGGCGGCGTGCGAATATCGCGTGCCCGCTCCTGTGCCGGGAGGTTTTTTCTGGCTTTTTTTGATATTTTTGTGCATAGGATACAAAGGTTTCATGTGAATTTTGTGCGTTACTTAAGAAAATAATATGAAACTTTTCCTTATATCTATGGTATAATCAGGGTGTAACAGGAATTACTGTTGCGCGGGCGAACCTACCAACTTCCATGTGCCCGGAACGACCGGTTCGCTCAGCTCAGACAACTTGATCTGTGCATTATGCGCCGAGGGCGTGTCTGTACAGAAAAAAGCACAGCCGGCGAAAGCCGGTGCCGCAAAGCCACAGGGTCTAAACGGACTTTTCCGCACGACAGCCGGTTGCCGAACAGCAGAAAATCACCTCCTTTGCGTCTGTATGCACGCAGAGGAGGTTTTTGCATGAAAAGGAGAAATAACCGTTTCCTCGCCGGCACTCTCGCCGGTCTGATGATGCTCACCATGCTGCCCGTGACCGCGCTCGCGGCCGCAGATGGCACAGCAGAGAATGGCGCACCCGTTTCCGGAATGTCGGATAGCAGCACTGCAAATGCGGTGAATAACGACAAGGACAGCCAGAATTCTGGAAACAGCGGCGCCCCCACCCCGTCTGCCGAGAAAAGCAACGAAAATACGGGCAATAACAGCACGGATAAAAAAGCCGAGTCGAATGACAGCACGGACAAGCAGGACGGCAGCAGCTCCAATACGGGGGAAAACTCCGACAGTAATGCTCCTGCCAACAACGGCGAAGGCGGCGAGAACAGTTCGAAAACCGGCGGCGAACAGGGCGGCGCAGGCGGCGAGAACAGCACGCCTGACTCTGCTCTGGAATCCTATACCGCGAAAATCGGCGATACGGAGTATGAGACGCTTGATGAGGCAATCAACGCTGCACAGGACGGCGCTACGATTGAGATTGGTAAGGATTGCACGCTGACCGTCGGCATGCTCACCAAGGCCGTCGTTATCAACGGTAACGGCAAAACCATTACCATTCCCGAGCAGGGTACTGAAAATCATGCGCTCAATATCAATGCTTCGCTGACGTTTAATAAGGCCAATGTAGTCTTTACTAATGAGAATGCAGAGTGGACTGTTACCATGAGTAGTGAAGGCGTGCTGACACTGGACGAAAGCAGCACCTGCGCCATCGAAACCCACGGTATTTATGCGAATGCCAATGCTGTCATCAATGTAAAAGGCGGCTCTGAGCTGACCATTCGGAACACAACCTATACGGCAATGATGGCGGAAAGTTACGCACTTCTGAACATCGAAAACGACTCTCATCTTTTGATTGAAAATTCTGCAATCAACGGCATGACTCGTTTTATTACGACCGTCACTGGTTCGACTCTCCGTGTTTTGAACTGCGCCAAGCAGGGTCTGGTTAGATGCCCGTTGACGCTTGATGATTCTACGGCAGAAATCAGCGGCAACGATTACGGTATTTCCGGTTACAACAAGACCGATGTGCTGACGATGAAAAACGGTTCTTCTCTGACGATGGAGGACAATAACTCTGCCGGTATCTTCCTCTACGGCGGCAATATCGACGTACAGGACGGCACGACACTCACTATCACCGGCACGGGCAAAGATCGGGATAATACCGATGATCGTTCCGTCGGCGCTCTCGCCGTATATTATTACTACAATACCTATACCGCAAACGTCACCTTTGCTGACGGTGCATCGGTAAACCTGGTCGACAACGCCGTTTCCGCTATCAACAACGACGGTACGCTCTACATCGGCAAGGGTACAACTATCACAAACAACGGCAGCAAGGCTCTGTACGGCGGCGGTATTCAGAACCGCGGTGATATTACCATTGCCCCCGATGCCAAGGTATACAACAACCGCGCTAGCATTGCTGGTGATGACATCTACAACACTACCGGCGAAGGCATGGACAGTGACAAAAACACCGTAACCTACACCGGCTCCCTCACTTTTGCCCCTGTCGGCAAGGACTGGGTACTGGACGGCTGCAACGACCCGATCGTCGGCTGGTATCAGGACGGTTCGGAAATGCTGACCGATACCGCCCGCAAGCGCTGGAACGGCGACGCGACGGACGACAGCTACTATGCGAAAGAATACACGGTCAGCGCGGACGCGGTTTCGGATGCGCTCGCGCTCAAGGCCGCACACGGCAAATTCTGCAATGTCACCTATGAAGTAACGGGCGATATCCCGTCCGACGCAGGCGCTGCTCCGGCTTCTGCCAAGGTCAAGATGGGCGGCAGCTATACGGTCGCGCCCGCGCAGACCACCTCGCAGAGCCGCTACACCTTCAGCGGCTGGCGTGTAGGCGGCACCGGCGATATCGTTACCTCGCTTGAGAACATTCAGCAGGACGTCAATCTCGTCGGCGTATGGTCCTACCGCTCCGGCGGCGGCAGCCGCAAGCCGACTGTCGACATCCCGGATGACGTACCGACCGGTCTGAACGGCGACGATCACTTTGCGTATATCGTCGGCTACCCGGACGGCAACGTAAAGCCGGGCGGCAACATCACCCGCGCTGAGGTCGCAACCATCTTCTTCCGTCTGCTGACCGAGAAAGTCCGCACCGCAAATTCCACCCAGGCCAACAGCCTGTCCGACGTTTCGCGCGGTCAGTGGTTCAACCACGCGATCTCCACGCTCTCGTCGATGGGCATCGTAAAGGGCAACCCTGACGGCACCTTCGACCCGGATGCACCGATCACCCGTGCGGAATTCGCAGCCATTGCAGCTCGTTTCGACGACAAGAATACGAACAACACCTCGAATTTCTCGGATATCGCTTCTCACTGGGCGAAGGACGAGATCGGCGTTGCCGCAAACAAGGGCTGGATCAACGGCTATCCTGACAGCACCTTCCGTCCCGATCAGTATATCACCCGCGCCGAGGCGATGACGCTCGTCAACCGCGTACTCAACCGCCTGCCCGAAAAGAGCGAGGATCTGCTCGATGACATGATCAAGTGGCCGGATAATGCGGATGCGTCCGTCTGGTACTATCTCGCCGTGCAGGAGGCTACCAACAGCCACGATTACTCGGACAAGAGCGACGCCGACAAGTACGAAAAGTGGACCAAGCTCCGCGAGAACCGCGACTGGACTGAGCTGGAGAAGTAAACGCTTCCCGGCACTCAAGCAAGTAAATACACTTTATGTGTGAGAAAAAGCGCAGCTTCGGCTGCGCTTTTCTGTTTTTCCTTCATTTTTAACTATATATTATAGATATAGAAGCTCCCGGAAATATTCCGGGAGCTTTATTTTATGCAGAAAGGAGAAGGTTAAGATATTTGAAAATCAAAAATTCCTGACGCGAGGGATAGAAAGCGAGATTCCATCATGGCTGACCAACCTGATGTGGCACATGGTCTTGACCATGGAGGTTGAGTCCAAGGACTACCTGCAAGTATTCACGCTGACGAAAACGCCAACCGGTCAGCTCATCGTCCACGAGCAGGAGCAGCCGCTGTACCGTTATGAACTCGATGTACCGTGTGACGATGCCGTAGATGCAAAGGTGTTCGTCATCGACGATTTGACGCATTCTACTATGCTGCTTGCTGAAGAATATTAACATTCACTAAATGAAATGGAGGACTAACCAATGAGTGAAACGAGAATTTGTGCAAACTGTGGTGCGGAGCATCCGATTGACGAAATGTTCCAAGTAGAGAATGACTGGCTCTGCGAGGATTGCGCTGACCGACTGACTGTCATCTGCGACCACTGCAACGAACGGATTTATGAGGAAAATGCTGTCGAGGATGAGACGCACACGCTTTGCGACCACTGCTTCGATGAGTATTACGTGCGCTGCGATGACTGCGGCCGCATTATTCATCGCGACCGCGCATATTGGGACGGTGACGACAACGCCTATTGCGCGTCCTGCTGGGGCGAACACTGCGAGGTTATTCACGAATACAGCTATACGCCCGATCTTGTTTTTCACGGCAAGGGTCTGCGGCATTTCGGCGTTGAGCTCGAAATCGATGACGGCGGCACGGTTAACAGCAACGCGCAAAAGCTGCTCGACATCGCGAACAAGGACGCTGAAAACCTGTACATCAAGACGGACGGCAGCTTGGATGAAGGCTTGGAGCTTGTTACCCATCCAATGACGCTCGAGTATCACTTGAACGAAATGCCGTGGGCGGAAGTCCTCCGCAAAGCACAGAGCATGGGTTATCTCAGCCATGCGGCAGGAACTTGCGGCCTTCATGTTCACATCTCCCGCTTGGCGTTTGGCTGTACTTACGAACAGCAGGAAGCCTCGATTGCCCGCCTGCTGTATTTTGTCGAGAAATTCTGGGCGGAGCTGCTGCGGTTCAGCCGCCGCACCCAGTCTCAGATGAACCGCTGGGCGGCACGGTACGGTATTCGTCTTACGCCGTCCGAGCAGATGAACCACGCGAAGAATTCCTGCGCCGGACGTTATACGGCGGTCAATCTCACAAACGCGGATACGGTCGAAATCCGCATGTTCCGCGGTACTTTGAAGCTGAATACTCTCAAAGCCACTTTGCAGATGGTCAACCATCTCGTCGAGGTGGCTGTTGCTATGTCCGACGCTACCGTGCAGGACATGAGCTGGTTTGACTTTCTCGATGACATCACCGAACCCGAACTCATTCAGTATCTCAAAGAACGTCGGCTTTACGTTAACGAACCTGTTAATGCCAATACGGAGGAGGCTTAAAATATGTGCAGTTTATTCGGTTTAATTGATTTCAAAGAGTGCCTCAGCACCCATACGAAGAACAAAATCCTGAACACTCTCGCAAGAGAGTGTCAAGTTCGCGGTACGGACGCGACCGGCATCGCCTACAACTTTAATGACCGCCTGCGCATCTACAAGCGTCCCCTTCCCGCTCGGAAGATGAAAATCCACATTCCGCACGGCGTAAACGTCGTGATGGGTCACACTCGCATGACTACACAGGGGAATGCGCAGTTTAACCAGAATAATCATCCGTTTCTCGGCAAAGTTGACGGCAGCAGCTTTGCCCTCGCACACAACGGAGTGTTGTGGAACGACAAAGAGTTACGAATGGAAGAAAACCTTCCGATGACGACCGTCGAAACGGATAGCTACATTGCCGTTCAACTCCTCGAACAGCAGAAAACCCTCGACTTTGACAGCCTGCAAGCCATGGCTGAAAAGGTCGAGGGCTCTTTCGTCTTTACCGTACTCGATAAGGACAATTCCATCTGGTTCGTTGTCGGAGACAATCCGTTGTGCGTTATGTTCTATGATGGCTTTCTGATTTACGCCTCCACGCAGGAAATCCTCTGCAAGACGCTGAAAAAGCTGCGGTTAAAAGCGCCCTCCGACATTCTCGAGCCGCAGGAAGGAGAAATCATGAAAATCAACCGCAACGGCCGTATCACTACAGGCACCTTCACGCCGCACACGACATTCGAGCACTGGTGGCGGAAGTATCCCTTCTATCAGAGCTATTACGAGGACACGCCGACCAGTTATGACGACCTGTTCAGCGTTGCCAAATCATTCGGCGTTACCGCTGACGAAGTGCAAGCACTTCTCGATTACGGCTGCTCCGAGGAGGAAATCGAGGAAATGCTGTATGACCCGGAACTCTTTCATGAGATGACCGGTGAACTGCTGTATGCGTACTGATTGAAAGGAGGCGATGCGCATGATTGCACTCGGCCCAATCTTTCAGGCCGTCGGCGCTGTGGTCGATTTGATTATCGAGGCCGTTGAAAATTTCTCTGACAGCTGAAATGGGGTGAAAAGATGAACGCAGGAAAAGTCATTCTCGGTGCGCTGACTATTATCGGTCTGCTTGCCGATATCATTGACGATGACTAAGTATCCAACAAGGTCTACCTTTTCGGACAGTGTAAATCCGCAGCAAAAACCTGTCCGAAAAGGTCCATCTGCAATAAACGGAAATGTCCGGAAAGCGTAAGACCTTTCCGGACACTTTTTTGAGGTGATATGGTGCACAAAACATTCTACTACGCCCGCGTTTCCACGCGCGAGCAAAATCTCGATCGTCAGCTCGAGGCCTTTCGCGCGCTCGGCGCAGATGATCGAGAAATCATCACGGATAAGGAATCCGGCAAAAATCTTGACCGTCCCGGCTATCAGGCGCTCAAGTCTGCTATGCTGCGCTCCGGCGATACGCTTGTCGTAAAGTCGCTCGACCGGCTCAGCCGCAGCAAAGCCGACATACACAGCGAACTGCAATGGTTCAAGGAGAACAACATCCATCTCAAGGTGATCGACCTTCCGACCACCATGATGGACCTGCCGCCGGGACAGGAATGGGTATTCGAGATGGTCAACAACATTCTGATTGAAGTCCTCGGCACGATCGCCGAGCAGGAGCGCCTGACTATTCATCAGCGGCAGCGCGAAGGCATCGACGTCGCGAAAGCCAAAGGCAAACACCTCGGGCGGCCTTCCACTTCCCTGCCGGATAACTGGGAGGAAGTCCTTGCACTCTGGCAAGCCGGCAAAATCACCGCACGGGAGGCCATGCGGCGAACCGGCATGAAACGAACGATGTTTTATCAGCTTGCCCATAAATAAAGTGTGTAGCCATTCCGTGCTGTAACTGCATCGCGAAAAATCGAGGATTCCAGTATCCTGTAAGCACAGTATCAAAGGAGGTTCCTGTTATGAAAACAAATATCGTCGTCAGCGCAGTGCGCGTAAACGGATACTGGTATCTCCGCGTCAAGTATGACGAGAATGACTGCCGTGTCCGTTATCAGCAAAGCACTGGTCTGAAAATCGATCAGTCCTCCAGAAAGGTCGAGCAGGCTCGCCGCCGTGTTCTGGCCGAGCTTTACGAAATCAACCGCATGGACGAGCAGTGCGAAAAGTGGGACATCTCGCCGGAGCTGCGCTATCAGCCGGTATCCGAATGGCTGAAGTGCTGGCTTGACGATTGCCGCGAGTCGATTGCAGAAAGCACCCTTGTGCGCTATACCGCTGTTGTTCGTCACGCCTGCCAGTTCTTTGACGAGAAAGACTTAGCATTATGCCGTGTTTCTCCTATGGCAATGGAGGAATACCGCGATGCAATGCTCGCGTATGGCTATTCAGCGCGCACAATACAAATGCACTTTAAATTATTGCAGACTGCATTTACTGCCGCCTGCAGCTGTGGACTCAATCGCAGCAATCCAATCTGCGGTGTGCAGCTGCCGCGCGTGGAACGCAATATTCCGCGTCCGTACTCTGCCGCAGAACAGCAAAAGCTGCTGAAGGAACTGAACGGAACAGACTTGCATCTTCCCGTATCCCGTACTACTGGCGCTCCTGTACGGCATGCGCATCGGCGAGATCTGCGGTCTCTGCTGGGAGGACGTCGACTGGGAGAAAAAGCTACTGCATGTACGGCATAGTGCTAAGCGAGTCCATGACGAATCCGGGCGCTGCCACACGATATGCAGCGACAAGCTGAAAACTCAGTCCAGCTACCGCTCCTTCCCTTTGCATTCGGAGGTGGAACAGCTTTTGCGCAAGCGTCAGCCACGCCGTCTGTCCGGTCCGATACTGACGGCACGCTACGGTTTGCCACTCCACCCGGAATGTCTGAGGAGACAGTTTCGGCAGTTCTTGAAGGAACATGACATGCGGTATATCCGTTTTCACGATTTGCGTCACACCTGCGCAACCAGTCTGGCGCAGCGAGGCTGCGAAACGACGGATATTCAAGCCTATATGGGCCATTCCAATCCGATTACCACGTCTCGCTACATACACCCGGAGATCAACGAGAATGCCCACAGTCTGCAGCGGCTCGAGCAGGCTCTTGCGTGTGTCAGCTGATCTGCAGCGGCTGCGCATAGCCGAAGATAGCAGTCTCGGCAAGCAAATCGCATTCCTGCTCAAAGCTCATGGTTTCCGATTGCAGGAACAGCGGCACGGCCAGCTGTCCAGCCAGTGCGGCGATATGGCTGACAACTTGCCCCGTCAGCGCACCGTCATATCGGACAATTACGGCATCTGCACCGTCCTGCGCCAGCCAGAAACTGATGACATTGAGTGCTTTTCGTGTCGCCTGTTCACAGTCCTGGCAGTCAACCTCGCCAATTATAGCGAAATCGTTACCGCATTCGGCTTTGATGCTTCGAATCGCTGCCGTATATTGCGTATGATATTTCGCCCAGAGTTTCAGATGAACAGATTCTGCGTCATCTGTATCCTGCACCAGTTCTTTATATAAGGTATACGCCGGAAGGACAGTGCCCGAAAAGCCGCTTTGCTGAGCCAGCAGGGCGGCTTTTGTGCATCCCGTAGACCAGTCCCCGTTGGGCGTTTGCAGCCGATACATTGCCAGAACATCATGCTGTTTCAGTTCCGCTGCGTACTCGGCGTAGCGGTCAGCATTCTCTCCGCCGAGGAGTACCATACCGCACCTTGCGGCTTCCTTAGGTGCAGGTAACTGAGTCGCTGGCAAATCAATTTTACATAGGATACGCCCATACATCTGCACAGGGCCAAATCGGATTTTGTCTGCTATCGTATTCCATACGAATGCTTCCTTGTGTTCCTCAAAAAACATAGTCCACAGGTTCTCGAGATCCTGTTCGCCGAGCCACCCGTCCAGTATCTGTATAAACTGCTCCATCAGCGAGCGGGAAAGCGAATATGCACAGCGTTCCAACGCCATACGGTAAATCGTCCAATGCAGAATCTTGCGGTTTTCTTCGGATTGCTCCGCGTACTCGGACAGTTCCTTATGCTCTGCGATATAGGTATTGATGCGCTCGGTCAGCGAACCGTCTTTTGCTATCAAGGCCGCATCCACAAAGCTCTTGCATTGCTCGAGTGTCAAGTTTTTCTTTCGCTCGATTGGTGGCTGACCCGTAGACTCACGCAGGAAACTCAATGCATCGGTATCACTGCGTTTCCTACAGTAAAACTCATCGGCCTGTTTGAGCGTGGCCGAAGATGATTCGCTGTACGGCATCTGTTCCCACAGCTCGCTGTCTATTGAAGCCAGAGCATCGTACAGCGGCTTGAACAAACGGTAAAGCGGAACCGCATTCGACAGCATTGCACCGGTAATACCCGTGTCTGTGTAAATATCGAAGTTCGCGAGCAAGTGCTTTTGCAGGTAATGCAGACTGATTGACGGCTCAATCTCTTCAGCCATATCCGCACCAGGTATGACCGTTTTGCTGTGCTCTTCGAAATACTTCACCAGTTCCTCGTACAGCCTGCATTGACGCTCTACGCAGCTATTGGATGTGCGTTCCGCGCTCTGCAGATTAGCAAAACCTGGCCGAATCAATGGTGCGAGCGAGAAATCGGCGGCTTTGGGCGAATCCGATACCAGATAAGTTTTCTGCTTATAGAGAGGATCGGCGTGTTGAACGAACAGTCTCCAGAAATATGCCGGGGCTATTCTCCGAAACGCCGGAAAAACTGCCAACTGTTTGTATGCGGTATCAAAAAACTGAAATACCGGGTTATCTGCATAGCTGTGCAGCAGTTGGTACAGTCGATTGACCAATCTATCGAATTTGGCCTTCGAAAACTGACTGATTGCATTTGTCAGGTTGGCTAATGCTGTATCCTGTGCTTGCGTACTGCCAAGCCGATCAGAGAAAACAGGTTCATCACTATGCACCTGCGTGTAAAACTTTTTGAGTTCAGCGCAAGGAGGTATCGGGCAGTGCGGCGTGGAATGAAACAGACAAGGATAAGCCTCTGCCAAAGAAAGCAATTCTACCACTTTCTTGGACATCTGTTCGGTATTTTCCACGGCATCTCGCTCTAAATCACGCAGCTTTAGCAGTCCTTCCATATATACCATTATTTTCTGCGCTGCCGCCGGAAGTTTCGCATGCGCAGAAATGGAGCAAGTTCCGCTATGATCTACTGCGTAATAGGAAAGAAATAGATGATACAAATCCCAAACGAAAAAATCAGGCATTTCCCCTCTGCACTTGTGCTTAACATACTGCAGCGGCAGTGTACCGTTGCGCAGGCTGAAGCAGGTGTTGTTTTCGTTAAACTGAATCAGCTCCGGATACAGACGGTAAATCTCTCGCCGCTCTGTGCGCGCAACAAGTCGGCAGATCGTCTGCTTGATGCCCAACCGATCCAATTCTTCTTCGATATACCGCAGAGAGGGCTGCTGCCACAATGTGCTGAAATGAGCATCACGCGCCGCATCGGATAACGCGAACAGGTCGTTGCCGTAGCACGCATACAGCAACAGCACCCCCATAGGGAGAAATCGGTGTTCATTCAGGTCTGCCGGTTTGCCGTCCAAGCGGAATTTGTCCGGATGGTGGAGTACGTCATCGAGTTTTACAAAGAACGCAAACGGATTATCGAACGGCAGGTCCATCAACTCGCATGCCGTGAAAAAAGTATGCAGCTGATCCAGTACCAAGCGTACCCCTCGGTGCTGTTCGATTTGGAAAATATCGTCATTTACGGTCGTAGTCCTTTCGGGCTGCGGCCGTTTCTCTTTATTCAATGCTACACTCAAAAATGGTCTTCCTTTCCCAAGTGTGTACCCGAAACGCCCCAAAACTGCATCGTCAGAACGTCTACTGCGTGGTATGATATCCGTACAATAAACAAACAAATCCGGCCTGATTTTTCATATATATCAGTTTATCATAACTTTTGTCACTTATAAAGGAGATGAAAAACTAAATGAGACGTATGAAACCAACCGTTACCGGCACGCTGCAGGAAAAGAACGGCCGGTTCTATATGGTCCTCCGCATCCCAGACAGCACGGGCAAGCTGCACCAAAAGTGGGTCAGTACAGGACTGCCGGTGCAGGGCAACCAGCGCCGCGCCAAGCAGCTGCTCGACGCGAAGTTGGTAGAGTTGCAGGCCGATTACGACCGCCGCTCTCGCCAAGCCGGCTGGGCGGGAGCCGAAGTCGGTGAGGTACCGTTCGACGAGGTCGTCCGCCGCTGGATGACGCGCAAGCGCTCCGAGGTGGCACCCTCCACCTTCGAGGGCTACGAGCATATTACCGCACGCCTGCTGCCGTATTTCCGCAAGCTCGACCTGACTATGAACGAGGTATCGCCCACCGCCCTGGAAAGCTACTGCGCGTTCCTGCTTGATGCAGGCCTGTCCGCCAATACTGTGAACCATCATCTAACCCTAATCAAGTCGGTGTTCAATGATGAGATCCGCAACGGAGCTCCCATTTTAAACCCCGTAAAGTGCGTCAAAGCCCCTCGTGTTGAGACATTTCAGGGCGAAACGCTCTCGGTGGAACAAATCGGGCAGCTGTTCCGGCTGTTCGAGGGCGACCCAATCGAGGACATCATCCGAATCGGGGTCATCTACGGCCTGCGCCGCAGCGAGATCCTCGGACTCCGCTGGCAGGATATTGACTTTGAAACCGGCACACTCCAAATCCGGCACAAGGTCGCTGAAGTCCGGATTAACGGCAAGCGCCAGCTTGTCCGCAGCAACGACCTCAAGACCGAGGCGAGCCGCCGCGCATTCCCACTGTCGGACGATATCCGTCAGCGTCTGGAACGCCGCAAGGCTCAAATCGAGGAAAACCGAGCAAAAAAGCGCCGATACCGGACCGCAGACGCAGATTATGTGTTCGTCGATGTGAACGGCAAGCTGCTCTCGCCCGAGTACGTTAGCGACCACTTTCGCTGGCGGATTGCGCACAGCGACCTGCCGAAGATCCGTTTTCACGATCTGCGGCACACCTGTGCGACGCTGCTCCTGCATGAGGGCTGCAGCCTGCGTGAAATCCAGAGCTATCTCGGCCACGCCTCTTACCTCACGACAACGCGCTATGCGCACATCGATGCCCGCAGCAAGGAGCACGCGCTCGAGATCATGAGCGCGGTCCTGAATGTGGACAAGGACAATTAAAAAGGGAGCATTCCTCCCTTTTTTCTCAGAAAGGAAGATCAAAATGAAGAAAAAAGTTACCGAAAGCGCACGGAGACTCATGAAGGAACTGTTCGAAGAAATCTTCGACCGCGAATCATTTGTCTTCGAGGCACCGAAGTCCTTTACGCGCAACTTTTCGCGCGACATGCTCGCTGACGACCGGCTGGAGGTTATCGACGACTGGAAGGCCGCTGTACGCGGTCAGATCAACGCCGCCGAAAAGCTGCACGCTGACAGGCGCGGACTGGCTGA
>OQWM01002166.1_pt1 | contig 13430 bp, 13 predicted proteins | sample 1691531 | NCBI WGS metagenome assembly OQWM01 (sample SAMN03418257, study PRJEB22391) | human gut metagenome | biome: human-gut; feature: organic feature; material: feces | host: Homo sapiens | place: Tanzania | collected 2013-01 | reverse complement strand
ACCACAGACCTTCAGGTTATGAGCCTGACGAGCTACCGGGCTGCTCTACTCCGCGATGAAACGTCTGGGATTATACAACAATATTACTTACTGTCAATGAATTTTTTCAAATTTTGCGGATTTTTATGCGGTTTTGACTATATTTGTTTGGCTGAAACTGGTATTTGGGCTTTATTCCTATTGCTGTCTTGAAATATGTTTTTTTTGTTGCTAGAATCTGGCCAGATTAAATAACAAGGCGAAAGATGAACGAAAAATTTAGAAAAGCGTGGAAAGGGTTCTGGGAACCAGTGTTGCATATGCCGATTATCCAGTGGATTGTGGCAATTTTGATGGCAGTATCAATTTGGTTTGTGTACTTTACATCACGGGTTAAAATTATAAACTATAAAACATTTAAAAAATACCGCAGAAAACCGGCGATTTTTGTGTTCTGGCACGGGCGCAGTATGATGTTATCACCGATTATTTGTATGGGGGGAATGCGGGCATACGCGGTTGCGTCACGTCACAGTGATGGACGTATGATGGCAAAATTGCAACGTCTGTTTGGATTAAAACCAATTTATGGCAGCACATCTGATGGCGGAATTTCTGTTCTGCGCCAAGGGGTGCGTATGTTGCGTATGGGGGATCACGGTTTATGCATTTCACCTGATGGACCTGGTGGCCCATCGTTGCGCGTTCAAGATGGTGCATTATATTTTGCAAAGATGACCGGTGCGCCGATTATACCGGTATGCTTTTCTGCGTCGCGTTCGTGGTTCCAGGACCGCTGGGACAGGTATTTGGTCGCGTTACCTTTTTCACGGATTGTGTGTAAAGTAGGGGAACCTATATTCGTTGATTCCAAGATTTCACGCGATGATTTTGAAAATCTGCGTCATAGCCTGGAAAATATAATGGTAAGCCAGGTTCGGGAACTGGACAAGAAATTTAACCTGATGCAGGTTGAACAAGATTCAAAATCCAGTTCGTTTAAAAAAATGCGTCGCGCACAACGCGCAGAACGGAAAAATAAAAAACGGGGAAAATAAAATGAAAACACCATGGTGGTTTACGCATAAAACGCCGATTGCGTGTTTGTTAGTACCAGTATCGTGGGTATATTACGCTGCGTCACGTATAGTATATTTTATTCGCGGATTTCGGTCATATAAATCACGTCGGCCTGTGATATGTGTTGGAAACATCTTGGCGGGTGGTGTTGGTAAAACGCCGATTGTACGTGCAATTGCAAATTTGATTGGTGCACCGGTTGTTATGCGTGGATACAAGAAAAGTGCGCATACGGGTAATGCTGGGGACGAAGCAATAATGTTGACGCGGGCTGGATTACAAGTACACACGGGTAATCGTATGGCGGTTATAAAACTGTTAAATCGTCAGACAGATGAAGACAGTCCTATTGTTATGGACGACGGTTTTCAAAATCCACGTATAAAAAAAGATATTTCTATATTGGTATTTGACGCGAGCCTGGGATATGGAAACGGATTTTTATTACCAGCCGGTCCCCTGCGCGAACCACGTCGTGCCGCGGCCAAGGCTGATGCAATAATTGTCATAAAAAATCCGCGTGCAAAAAAGAATTTTAAATTACCTGATACTGTGCCAGTATTTTATGCGACAAACACAACAATGTCGCCATATGATGATGCCGAGCGTGTCTTTGCGTTTGCGGGTATCGGATATCCGAAAAAATTTTTCCGTGCACTGGGAAAATCGGTTGTTGGTCGACGCAGTTTCCCAGACCACTGGCAATACACAGATGAAGATATTGAAAAACTGTTTATGTTGGCAGAAAAGAAAAAAGCGGTATTGTTGACAACTGAAAAAGACTGGGTAAGATTGCCAGAATACGCGCGTAATAAAATCAAATATGCGCGGCTGAACACAACAATAGAAAACGGGTTCTTTGATTGGTTAAAGGAGAAAATAAAAGATGTCAACACTGGCAAAAAAAATTAAAATCACCGGTGTCGGAATTCATTCTGGATTGCCGGTAAATATGGTCGTAAAACCATCTAGAAAGCCGGGAATTTTTTTCCACAGAACGGATATCTCGGGGTCTGAATTGATTCCGGCGTTGGCAGAAAGCGTCGGCGAAACGAAAATGCGTAATACCACAATTGGACGCACAGACGGCGCACATGTTCAGACAATAGAGCATTTAATGGCAGCATTATTTTTGGCCGGTATTGACAGTGCAATAATTGATATTGATGGCCCAGAAACACCAATCTTGGACGGCAGTGCGTATGAATTTTTGGCGAAATTTATCGGTAATACAGACGGTAAATCCCAGATGAAAAAAATCGTTGTACGTCGCCCGGTCACTGTTTATGCACGTGAAGTATTATGCACATTGCCGGCGATTATTAGGTTTAAATTATGGGTTATGAATAAAATCGCCGGACGCAAGACAGATGGTTTTGTTAAATTGTCACCAAACGACGGTATGTCATTAAATATTGTCGCAACGCTGGTATATCCGGAACGTGTTATTGGTCGTCAGACTTTTTCGTATAATTTTGATGGCACAAAAAAATCTGTAAATAATTTTGTTAAAAATATTGCACGCGCACGCACGTTTGGAAAATATTCTGAATGGGAATACTTAAAGGCGCGTGGTATGGCGCGTGGTGCCAGCGAAAAAAACGTTATCGCATTAAATGACACGGGGGACGGAACACTGAATCCTGTGATTTGGCCAGATGAATTTGTTCGTCACAAGATTATTGATGCGATTGGCGATATGTTCACGTCTGGTGGATTTGTGATTGGTGACCTGAAATCGTATAAGGGCAGCCATGCGCTGAACAACCTGGTGCTGAAAAAATTATTCAGTGACCCAGAAAATTATGATATAGTTCAAAGTAAATAAAAGGATTTCTGATATGAAAAAACTGTTTTCTGTATTTGCAATTTTGGCATTGGCCGCGTGCAGCAATTTGATAAAAAATGAAAATGGCAGTGAATTTTTAACCCAACTGGACGGAGAACCGATGGGTTGCACATATCTGTATAAAATAGAATCCGAAGCATCTGTCTATGACGCCGATGATGCACGCAGATATCTGGAAAATCGTATCGCCGACCAGGCGCGTGGTGGTAACGCATATTGGATTACTAGCCAGCGGACCCGCCCGAACGAGTGGGTTATATTTGGCCCAGAACGCGCGTTTATTTTGACGGCAAATGTGTATGATTGTGCACATCCGCGCACAACGCGCACGGCAAACCAGATGACAACAACAACGGTTACGGTGCCGACGACCGTCAGTTGTGAAAACATGTATGGAAATTGCCAGTAATAGTTACTGAAATCAGATAAAAAAACGTATCCGCGTCCGTCAAATTTTTGGCGGGCGTTTTTAATTCTGTGTTTGCGTTGTGCGCGCGTTTTGTGTTATAATTGCCGTGATAGCAAACCAGAGAGAGAAATTGCCGAACCAAGTAATAAATATCAACCGCAAGAAATATGCTGTCGGTCTGTTTTGGCAACCCGTCAAGACAGGGACGGCCCCGCGTGCGTATGCGCGCATGTTGGCGCGTGGTGTGAACAGAAAATTAAATCTGTTCACGGAATATCGTGCGATTATTGGATTGGGGTCACGTCGCGTTGGTCATCACAGTGGTATGTCCGCGGCCGCTGCTGAAATTATGGACGCATTGACCGAATATAATTCATTTTTGGGCGTATTTCATACGGAAAATGGATTTTATTTGGTTGCGGTGCGTAATGGCATAATTCTGCAAGATAAATTATTTGATTCCCAGGATACGGCACGTGCGGAATATTTTCGTCTATCAGAAATTCCAGATTGGGGTGCGTTGTTTGCGCCCGCTGCGTGGGGAATGCCACGTGCAATAGAACGAAATTTATCAGATTTGATATCCGGCGGTGCGCGTGCGACGTTGCGTCCTATCAGTCGTTTCAGACGAATATCGGCGTCTGTGTTGATTTTTGCAACGTTTATAGTTCTGCTGTTGTCGTTTTTTCGTGAGCCAATCCGTCAAATGATGACACCGCCCCAGGTTGCAAAAATAAATCCAGAATTGGCGGCCGAATATAAACGCCAAATTGCGGAAAAGAACAAAGAACTGGACGCTGCATTTGATATAGAGAAAAAAACAGCACCAGCGCCGATTGTTATGCCATATGATAACTTGCCGGATGTGGAAAAGCGTGCACAGGTTTGTTACCAGGCGATTGGTTTTGTAATGCAGCCGATTCCTGGCTGGAATCAGGTGACGGCTGAATGCGGTGAAACACATGCATTGGCGCGATTTAGGCGCAGTTTTGGGACACTGGGGGATTTTTACAGCGTTGCGACGGAATTAATGCCGGCGTCATATGTCAGCGAAGAATCTGCGGATGTTGTAACGGTGCGTGCCACGTTGCCGGCGGTGTCAACGGTTGCATCGGTAGACGAACGGGATGTTGATACAGTTTTGCGTGCGGTCCAGACCGCATTCCAGGGAATTTCAACAGATGTTGAAACAAACGTTGCAACTGATACGTTGAGCAATGGTGTTGATGTGGCAACGGTGAACTTGATAGAAGTTGCGGCAGATTCAAAAATGACGCCGATGCAGTTTATGAAAATCTTTGATGATTTTGGTGGGGTATACATGACACGTTGCACATGGGACGCGTCGCGCCGCATCTGGAACTATGAGGTGATAATCTATGTCAAATAAAATTAAATATGTTTTGTTGTTTGCGGCGTTTGCATTTCCGGTCGCCAGTGCCCAGGCCGAGGTTTTAGACCAAGATATTGAAATTACGGATACTATTTCGGTTGAAAAAAACGCGGATATGGATACTGATATGGAACAAGTATCGGCCGATGCCGTATCTGATTACCAAGTAAATGGTTCTTTGTTTCAACAAATTACCGACCTGGAACAAGAAAAGGTTTTAATGCAATTGGAAAAAGAACGTGCGCAATTGGATTTGGAATTAGACCGGTTGGCGGCTGAAAAAATCAAATTGCATATGGAAATTGATACTCTGTCGGGACGGGCTGAGCAACAGCAACAGGAATTGGATGCAGCCAAGGCAAAATTAGAAGCGGAAACCGCCAAACTGGAACGCGAAAAACAGGCGTTGGAAAATGAAAACTCTGCCCCGCGTGTCGCCAGCAAGAGTGCGTCTGATGATAGTTCCGATATAAAAATTGACGAGAAATACAAGTTGGTTAACGTATTTGGTGTTGGCAATCAATTACAGGCAACTGTTGCAGATTTAAAGACTGGACAAAACAAAAAGGTTTCGGTTGGTCGCAGTTTAGATGGTTTTACCGTGAAATCTATATCACTAGATGATGGAATTGTATTTGTTTCACCGTCGGGGACAATCCAGGCATTAAATGTAACAAATGCAAAATAAAAACGGGTTTGGCGCATAATGAACGATACAGATAATAATATTTTAAATAATATTCCAACGACGGCACGTCCGTCGATTCCTGCGGGTTTGGAAAACGCCGAAATCAAGGATATTGTTGATTATCTGTTTTCGAATGGTAATCGTTTGTTGACAGCAACTGGTGGCGCCCAGGAATTACCCAAAGACACCCAGGGTTTAATAGCGTACTTTTCTGGCGGGGAAATTATTATTTCACGCACACATCGTTATGATGGGCGTGTGATGGCGTTCTTGGATTTATTGCGTGCACGCGCACGTCCAATGCGGACGCCGTTTTATTCTGATTTAGGTTTGGTGTCGGCGATATATAAATCGTATGAGGCACGCCTGGGCGGGCCATCACGTGTCAGTCGCGATTTTGACAACCAAATGCAGAAAGATTTCGTGGATATTGTTGCACGTGCTGCTGCGCAAAAAGTGTCAGATATTCATATCGAGGTTGGTGATCAAACTACAATCTATTTTCGCATTGATGGCAGTATGCAGCCAGTTTTAGAATATAATTCGGGGTGGGGCGAATCATTTGTTCGTGCGGCGTTTGCGTCGTCTGATATGTCAAACGCGAACTATGCCCAAAACGAATATCAGTCGGCCCAGAAAGATGGTCGCACGCCCCTGCGCGGGACCAAGGATTTATACCTGCCGATGGGGATTCTTAGTATTCGTATGCAATTTAACCCAATCGCATTTGGTTCGCGGTATGTCGTTATGCGATTGCTGTACGATAACCCGTCCGAGGGTATTAAAACCGAACAAGAATTTGGCGAATATGAACAGCGTTTATTGATGCGTTTGCGTGCGTTTCCAACTGGACTGGTAATTGTTGCGGGGCCAACCAGTTCTGGTAAATCTACGACCTTGGTGCGTAATATGTCGCTGATGTTAAAAGAACGTAATTACGAAATAAATATGATTACGGTGGAAAATCCGGTTGAACAAAAGATTTTTGGCGCACACCAGATGCCTGTGGTAAATACCACAAACGAAGAACAACGCGAAGACAGATATACCGAAGCACTGGCCGCGGCATTGCGCAGTGACCCGGATACATTGATGGTTGGGGAAATTCGCACGTTGGCGGCAGCACAATTGACGGTGCGTGGCGCGTTATCTGGTCATAACGTTTGGACAACGTTGCATGCGAATTCGGCGATGTCGGCGTTGACGCGTTTATTAGACCTGGGGATAGAAGCGTTCAAGTTAAAAGAAGAAACGCTGATGCGTGGATTGATTTCTATGCGTCTGTTCAAAAAGGTTTGCCCGTATTGTCGTGAACGATTGATTGATCACCCGGAACATCCAGCCTATGGGCGCGTGATGACAGCGTTTGGGGAACTGGGGTTGCGCCAGGTTTATATCCGCGGTGCCGGTTGCAAGGAATGCAAGGGAACCGGGACTCTTGGGCGTATCAAGGCCGGTGAAATTATCATCACGAACAGTGAATTTTTACGTCTGGCGTTGGCAGGGAATACTAATGGGGCATTGCGCTATTGGCTGGAAGATATGAATGGTCGCACATTAAAAGAGGCGGCAATGTCACTGATGTTGCAGGGAATTATCGGTGTTGATGAACTGGAACGCTGGGTTGGATTGCTGGACAGACCGGGGGTGTATTAAGGTATGACAACCAGACTGGACAAATTGTATGCCAAGATTGTTTTCAGATTAAATACTGAAAAGCGTATGGCCACTGCGCGCAAGTTAGCGTCACTGTTGCGTAATGATTTTACGTTGATGGACGCGTTGGGGCGATTGGAAATGGTAGAATCCAAAAATGGCCGCAGCCCAAACGAACCGTTTGCAATCGTAATGCGTGAATTTCAGAAAAATCTGGAACGTGGTATGAGTTTTTCAGACGCAACCCGTGGTTGGGTTCCACTGGAAGAATCATTGTTGGTAACGTCTGGGAATTTGTCTAATTTAGTTGTTGCGCTGGAAAATGTCGCGCGTGTCGTTGATGGAACGCAACGAATAAAACGTGCAATGATGTCTGCAATTGCGTATCCGTTGTTTCTGTTGGTGCTGACGTTTTTGATTATTATTATGGTTGGTTTATATCTGGTGCCACCATTGGCCGAGGTTGCAGGCCCAACAATGGTATGGCAGTCTGCGGCGGCGTCACTGATATGGTTGTCTGAGTTTGCTGGACGGTATTGGTATGCGTTTGCAATTAGTTTTGCTGCGCTGGGTGGCATCATATGGCTCAGTTTGGCAAATTGGACGGGAAATCTGCGTAAATATTTTGATAAATTACCACCGTGGAACGTGTATAAAATTCAGTTGTCTGTTGACTGGCTGATGAGTTTGTCGTCCATGGTTGCCGCCGGCATTACAATTCCAGATGCAATGCGTATGTTGGCTGATGGTTCAAATCGGTATCTGCGGACGATATTGAACGACGCACTGCATTATATTGCCAATGGTGATAATTTAGGCGTGGCGTTGGCAAATACTGGGCGCGATTTCCCGAATTCTGAAATGATTGGCGATTTGGCAATCTATGCAGATATGAACGGTTTTGATGAAAATTTATCGCGTGTCGCAAATGATTATTTAGATGAATCCGTGCGCAAAATGGAATCAATATCAAATGTAATGAACAGTATTGGTATTTTGTTAGTATCTGCAGTTATTGCGTGGGTTGTTCTGGGGACGTTCCAGATGCAAGATCAAATCACTGCCGCATTATCATAAAGAAAGTTCAAAGTTCAGAGTTCAAAGTTCAAATGAGTAAAGCAGTGCGCCAGACGGCGCACTATCTATTATCTATTCTCTAAAAAATGCCCCTGGTGGGGCATTTTTATACCATAAACGGCAGGTTTTCCAGGTTTCCTTCGGCAACACGGACGTTGACGTCCAACAGTATAAATACAGCATCAGGGGTTTTTGGAATATCTTCGTTAAACAGGCCTGTGCCCAGCAAGTGGCTGGTGTTGACGGACAATTTCGTTATTAAATGGTCGTCGTCCAACAGTGTGTAAATCGGGCCAATATCGCGCGGTGTGTTTTCACCAACCTCGTGTTCATTCTGGGGACAGCGCAGGCCATCTAGCAATGTTTTAACGCGGTTATCAATATCACGACGCGGAACGCCCACAATTTCAGGGTGCATCATCTGAATATCGATTTCCGCCAGTAATTTCAAGTTTGGTGTGATAATCGGATTCCAATCAATACCGCCTACGTGACGTGTAGTAATCGGGCTTTTTGTTGCAGTTGGTAGCATATACTGGGTTAGATTATTCCACGGTTGGTGTTCTACCAGTTTTTTCAGTTGTGGATGAAATTGCATACGAATATCTGCGATATGATGGGAACGTTTTTTTGGATTTATTAAAATATCTCCAAAATACAATAACTTAAATTTCATGTTGTTTCCTTGGGTTTTATCCTTTTTTCTTGATAATTATACCAGAAATTGCTATTTTTTACATAGAAAAAAGAAAGGAATTTATATGTCTGTAAATAATGAATATACTGGTGATTCGATTAAAGTTTTAAAAGGGCTGGAAGCGGTAAAAAAACGTCCTGGAATGTATATTGGTGACGTGGGCGAGGGTGGTTCTGGTCTGCATCACATGATTTACGAAGTTGTCAATAACTCTATTGACGAGGCGATGGCCGGTTACGCTGATACGGTGTATGTTTCATTAAACGCAGATGGGTCGGCGACAATTCGCGATAATGGTCGTGGTATGCCGTTCGACATCAACCATGAAACCGGGCGCAGTGCGCTGGAACTGATTATGTGCGAACTGCACGCAGGTGGTAAATTTGATAACGAAGGCAACGGTGCATACAAGGTATCGGGCGGTCTGCACGGTGTGGGCGTGTCGGTTGTAAATGCGTTGTCCACGTGGTTAGAGGTACGCGTATGGCGTGGCGACAAAGAGGCCATTATGACATTTGCCGATGGTGTGCCGACATCTGATTTGAAAATTATTGAAAACAAAACACATCACGAACACGGGACCGAGGTTACGTTCCTGCCGTCGCCGGACACATTTACAGGCACTGTGTTTAATTTTGATACAATGGAAACCTGGTTGCGCGAACAGTCGTATCTGAACGCAAATGTAAAAATTATTCTGGAAGATTTACGCGGTCCAGAAAAAAAGACACGCGAATTTCATTCGGTTGATGGGTTAAAGGGTTTTGCAACATATCTGGATAAATCCAAAGAATTGCTGAACCGCGAACCAATTCATATTATCAAACAGATTGATGAAACGTATATTGAAATTGTTCTGCAATGGACAACGGCGTATACAGAAACGTCTCTGTGCTTTACTAACAATATTCCAAACCGTGATGGGGGAACACACCTGGCCGGATTCCGCGCAGGTTTGACACGCGCAATCAATAAATACATTGGCGAAAAGGTTACCAAGAAAGACATCAGCCTGTCTGGCGAAGATTTCCGCGAAGGTTTAACCAGTATCGTCAGTGTGAAAATTCCAGACCCAAAATTTGGTTCCCAGACCAAAGATAAACTGGTATCCAGCGAGGTTCGTCCACTGGTTGAAAATACTGTGTCAGAATTACTGTATGAATTCTTGGACGAGAATCCGGCGATTGCAAAACTGATTATAGACAAGATTATAGAGGCCGCCACCGCGCGCGAGGCTGCACGCAAGGCACGTGAGTTATCACGCAAGAAAACGGGGCCTGAATTGGGTGGTCTGCCCGGGAAATTGGCAAATTGCAGTGAACGCGACCCAGCAAAATGTGAATTATTCATAGTCGAGGGGGACTCGGCTGGTGGTACGGCAAAGCAGGGACGTGACCGTAAAACCCAGGCTATTTTGCCGTTGCGTGGTAAAATCTTGAACGTTGAACGTGTGCGTTTTGATAAAATGTTGGGTTCAGATACAATCGGAGCGTTGATTACAACAATGGGCGCAGGTATCGGCAAAGACGATTTTGATATTGAAAAAATGCGCTATCACAAAGTTATTATTATGACCGATGCTGATGTTGACGGACAACATATCCAGACGTTGTTGATGACGTTCTTTTTCCGCTATATGCCCCAGGCAATTGAACGCGGATACATCTATGTTGCAAAACCGCCACTTTATGGTGTGACACGTGGAAAACAGCAATTATATCTGCAAAACGAACGCGAAATGGACGACTATCTGATGGACCAGTTGGCGACAGACGGTATCATTGAAACGTTTTCTGGAACACAGATTTCAGGTGCGGACTTAAAGCGTTTGTTGACATTGATTTTGAATATGCAAAATACATTACAGGCATTGGGACATGTTGTGCCGTTGCGATTTATCGAGGCCTTGGCCCTGAACGGTGTATTTGATAATGAAACTGCCGATGCGTTTGCGGCAACACAAAAATTGTTAGACGCCCAAGAATTGGAATTTGAACGTGGTTGGCATGTGTCTGGTGATGCGTCGGGTATCACAATCACACGCACATTGCGCAGCGTCACAGAAACATACGTTTTGCCACGTGAAAAAATCAATTCGCCAGAAATTCGTGCGTGGTTGCGAATGGACGGTCGCAACGAACTGATGGAAATATTTATCCACCCGTGCACGTTGCGTGTCAAGGCAAAATCGCAAAAGATTTGGGGTGCGTTAAACCTGCTGAACACAGCATTTGAATACGCGAAAAACGGGTTAAAGATTCAACGATACAAAGGTTTGGGTGAAATGAACGCCGAACAGTTGTGGGAAACAACAATGGATCCAAATAACCGCAGTTTGTTCCAGGTTAAAATCAATGACGCGTCCCAAGCAGACGAGGTTATATCTATGCTGATGGGTGATGTTGTTGAACCGCGTCGTGACTTTATCGTAGATAACGCATTGTCGGCGAATTTGGACGTTTAATAATATGTGCATCGTCAATATTTTTACGGCTGAATGGTTTTTTATGCTGGATAAAAAATTACGCGCGATGGGCGCAGACAGCGATGCACAATCGTTTGATGAAATACGCGATAATCTGTCACAGCGACGTGTTTGCACGCCGGACGCGTTTGCGGAAAATTGCGCCTATGTTATCTTGGCCGGTGACTTTTCGCAAAAAACAGCCAAGAATATTCATGAAAAAATAATGTCTGCACTGCGTGCGCGTGGTGCAGATTTTGATTATCTGTTTTCAATTTTTCATAATAAAAATAAAATCGCGGCGATTTGTAAAATTTGGAAAATGCGCGATGAGATATGTTCAGAATACTATAAATTATCTGACACAGATGCGCGGTTGAATTTTTTATCTGGGTTGCCACATATTGGAAAAATTACCGCAAATCATTTGGCGCGAAACCTGGGCGAAGATGTTGTAAAATACGACATCTGGATTCAACGACTGGGGGTGCGATACAGCGGAAACACAGCGTTGTGCGCGTTGGTTGATAATGGTAAATTAAATTGCGATGTTCGCGCGGCGTGCGATAAAATGTTTGACCATTTGTGTGCTGTGACGGGGTTGCCACGTGGATATATTGATGTGGTGTTATGGAAATCTTTGCAAACAGGATTGATAAAACTATGAATGTGAAAATACAAGAATCGTGGAAAACGGCATTGGCCGACGAATTTGACAAAGATTATTTTATCAAATTGACGGATTTTGTTCGTGCGCAATATCTGTCTGGACACCAAGTTTTCCCCGAACCAAAAAATATATTTAATGCGTTTAATTTATGCCCGTTGCCAGATGTCAAGGTTGTGATTATCGGCCAAGACCCATATCACGAACCGGGCCAGGCACACGGGTTATGCTTTTCGGTTTTGCCACCGACACCTGTGCCACCCAGTCTGGTAAATATTTATCGTGAAATTGAATCTGACCTGGGGCGGCCCAGTGCGACACACGGTGATTTAACCGCATGGGCGCACCAGGGTGTATTGCTGTTAAATTCAACATTGACGGTGGCGGCACATCGTGCGGCATCGCACGCAGGCCACGGTTGGGAACAATTTACAGACGCGGTTATTCGTGCGGTTGCGCACCGGGATAATATTGTTTATATGTTGTGGGGCGCGTCCGCCCAGCGCAAGGCGGAATTTGTTGACCCGGCGCGTAATCTGATTTTGAAATCAGCGCACCCGTCACCACTGTCGGCGTATCGTGGATTTTTTGGCAATCATCATTTTTCGCGCGCGAACCAGTATTTAATTCAGCATGGCAAAACACCGATAGAGTGGTAAAAAACACCGGCATTTGCCGGTGTTTTTTTATCTGTGCTCTATTATCTATGCTCTCAGAAATTATACGTAATGCCCAGACCGTAAAATGCGTATGAATAATTGGCCTTGGCGGTGTTGGCATTAGAAAAATGCTGCATAAATAATTCAATGTTTGTGCGGTCGTTTAATTTATATCCGCCAATCATTTTCCATTGAAATAATAACTTTGCCCCCAGACGTTCGTTCTGTTGCGCCTGCAAGCCGACGCCCATGCCATTGGAATAATACCATTTTTTGCCACTGAATAACACAACGTCTTCGCTGATAAACACCATTGGAATTGTGTATTTTTCCCAATTCCAGCCGTATTTTTTACCAAACCCCAACGTCTGGCCGATATTTAATGACTGGCGCGCAGGAATACGAAAGAAAGTCGTCGGTTGTGAATATTGGACGTGTAACATGTAAAACGGCACCGGGCGCACAGGTGGCGGAACCAAGAAACCACTGTCTATGCCCTGGCCAAAATGAAATGCAATTTGATTTTCATATTTGCCGGTAAATGGGTTATCGGCGGCCATAGAACCGGTCGCAAACAGTAATCCAGATAAAAATAATGCGATTTTTTTCATGCGCATAATGATACACTATTTTCGGCCACTATTCAAATGAATTTATTAAAATATATAATGATTTTACAAGGAGAACTATTTCCTGGTGTCTGTGCAGTATAATTTGTTTCTTGCAATCAGGAAAAAGTCTGTTATAATGCGTCGCATTGGCGGGATAGCTCAGCTGGTTAGAGCAGTGGAATCATAATCCACGTGTCGGGG
>OQWM01002162.1_pt1 | contig 13441 bp, 9 predicted proteins | sample 1691531 | NCBI WGS metagenome assembly OQWM01 (sample SAMN03418257, study PRJEB22391) | human gut metagenome | biome: human-gut; feature: organic feature; material: feces | host: Homo sapiens | place: Tanzania | collected 2013-01 | reverse complement strand
AACACGAAAATAGGAGATAAACACCTGTGATTAGTGTTTACCTCCTACTCGATTGGATTTATATAATATTGAGTTTACTTCTTAGGTGCGTTCTTCAATATCTCGAGCAGATGATCCCAAACCATCTCAACGGTAGGGATGAGCAGACGCTCGTCAGGAGAGTGAACGCCGCGCAAGGTAGGACCGAATGAAACCATATCCAGGTGAGGATATTTCTCAGAGAACAGTCCGCACTCCAGTCCAGCGTGGATACCAATTACCAGCGGCTCCTTGTTGAAGAGCTTCTTGTATGCCTCCACCACGATGTCTGTAAGCTTGCTGTTAGGGTTCATCTTCCATGCAGGGTAGCCGTCGTTAACCACAACCTCAGCACCACCGAGCTTCAGGGCAGCCTTTACGGTGTTTGTCATGTTCTGCAGATTGCTCATCACGTTAGAACGCTGGGAAGTAACCACAACTATTTCGTTGTCGGATGTGTTAACGCTTGCCACGTTGTTGGAAGTCTCTACCATCCACTCCAGAGCTTTGTCCTGACACATTGCGAGCACGCCGTTGTAGACAGCCTGCATAGCGAGGATAAACTTCTCGGAGTTTTCCTTCTTTATTACCTTCTCGGCATCGCAGCTTTCGAGAGCGAACTTCATGTCAGGCTCTGTTACATGGAACTCCTCTTCTACGTTAGCCGCAAAGATGTTCCAGTCAGCCTTAACAGTTTCCTTATCAGCAGCAGGCACGGCAAATACCACCTGTCCGTCGCGAGGAATGGCGTTGTGCATGCGTCCGGCGTTGAACTTGGCAAGACGCAAGTCAGTCTTCTCCTGTTCCATGAAGAGGAAGCGAGTAAGAAGCTTGATGCAGTTGGCGCGTTTCTTGTTGATGTCGTCGCCGCTATGTCCGCCCACGAGACCCTTTATAGATGCGTTCATGAAGAAGAAGCCCTCTGGAGCATCCTCTCTGTCAAACCTGAAGGTAGCGGTAGCGTTCTGTCCTCCGGCGCAGCTGATGAAGATCTGTCCCTCATCCTCGCTGTCGAGGTTGATAAGCATGTTGCCTGTCATGAATCCAGCCTCCATGCCCATGGCACCTGTAAGTCCAGTCTCTTCGTCCCTTGTAAACACGCACTCCACTGGTCCGTGCTCTATATCGTTGCTGTCGAGGATAGCCATCTCTATGGCGCAGCCGATACCGTCGTCAGCACCAAGCGTTGTACCTTTAGCCTTCATCCATTCGCCGTCAACATAAGTCTCGATCGGGTCTTTTGTAAAGTCTATGTCCACGTCAACGAGTTTCTCGCATACCATATCCATGTGGCTCTGCAAAATGATGGTCTCTCTGTCTTCGTATCCCTTTGTGGCAGGTTTGCGTATAATCACGTTACCTGTTTTGTCAACCACGGTTTCAAGGTTTCTTGACTCTCCGAATTCCTTTAAGAACTCAATCATTTTCTCCTCGTGCTTTGAAGGACGGGGAATCTTGTTTACTTTGGCAAACTGCTCAAAGACGCAAGCTGGTTTCAATTCGCTTTTGTTCATAATATTATTTGGTTTATGAAAATTGTTCTTTATAGCATTGTGGTAAGCCCATCCGCCGGCAGCATCATGCTTGAGGGGGAAAGGCTTAATCGGCTGCAAATATACAACATTATTGTTCGAATAGCCAAAAAATAAGGCAAAATAATTATAAAGTCGCAGTCTTTATGCGGTAGCGGTTAGTGTAAGCCCGTCCGTCAGCCCCTGTTCTTCGTCTTGCAAGAGGCGATAGGGTCGGGGAAAAGCAATGATGCAAACAACGAAAAGCGGAGTAAATATACTATGTCTGCCACATAAAATATGAAATGTGGAGAATAAATTGTTGCGAAGCCATGAATTGTTTAAATATAGACCTTATTTATATAAATAAAGACTTTGCATAATAAAATAAAGCCCTTATTTATATAAACAAAAGCTGTATTTTAGTTTTTCCCTGTGGTTTATTCTGTTTTTTAATAAATATAATAATGTTTTGTTCCGCGAGTTGAGCATTGTTCTTTGGCTGCAGGATAATGTTTGCATGCTGATGGAATACAGTTTGTAGGCAAAAAATGTAGAGAATAATTTTGTCGGCATGACTATTTTCATTACCTTTGCAATCGGTTTGTCTGTGGCTTTGCAAAGGAATATTTGCGGTTTGCAGACTTGGAAATATAAATTAACAGAAAAAACAAATTAAAGATGAACAAGAATATGTTTCGTGCGATGTCTGCCCTGGCAGTTGCTGCTGTGGCATTTGCATCTTGCAACAATGAGGCTAAGAAGGTAGACGAGAAGGCACAGGCTCCGGCAGCACAGACGGGAGCAATGAAGATAGCTTACGTAGAGGTAGACTCTATCATGTCGCAGTATAAGTTCTGCAAGGAGTATTCCCTGATTCTTCAGAAGAAGAGCCAGAACATAGAGAACACTCTCGCACAGAAGCAGCGCTCGCTTCAGGCGGCAGCAGCCAAGTTCCAGCAGGACGTACAGAGCAACAAATACACCCAGCAGCAGGCAGAAGCCGTTCAGGCAGGATTGCAGAAGCAGGGTGCCGACCTGCAGGCTTTGCAGCAGAGACTTGGTTCTGAGTTCCAGAACGAGACAAATAGCTTCAACGCAGCATTGCGTGACAGCATCCAGCACTATCTCGCTGCATACAACAAGGACAAGAAATATTCTCTTATCATCAGCAAGGCTGGCGACAATATCCTCTATGCTGACAAGGCGTACGACATTACAAATGAGGTTATTGCCGGCTTGAACAAGGCTTATAAGTCAGCTCCTGCAAAGAAATAAATTAAAAGAAACGGGAAGTTTCAAGGCTTTGCCTGTCTTGTGGGGGAGTATACCATAAGGCGGAAAGCCGAAAAAGTTGTAAAATAAGACAAGGAAGATAGGCTGAGGGGACTACATCGTTCCGCTCGGACTCCAGCAGGCATCTTTCAGAGATGTCGTAGCATCAGGAATCATCATCTTCCGCAAGATATTAGGGCTTCACCGCAAACCATGCGATGAAGCCTTTCTGTTATAAAAAACATCTTCAAGCAATGATAAAAGAACTGCAGATAAGAGTGGCACCGCAAGTGGCGGCAACGGAACCATTACTGAAAAACTGGCTCGCTGACGAGTGCGCCATTGATGCACGCACCATCACTTCCGTAAGAATACTGAAAAGGAGCGTGGATGCGCGACAGAGAAACATCTTCATAAACCTGAAGGTAAGAGTGTATGTCAACGAGCAGCCTGCCGACGACGAGTACCAGCATACTGAATATCAGAATGTTGAGGGACGACCTGAGGTGATTGTAGTGGGTGCCGGACCGGGCGGACTCTTTGCTGCTTTACGACTCATTGAGAAAGGACTGCGCCCTATTGTAGTGGAACGCGGAAAGAACGTGAGAGACAGAAAGCGCGACCTCTCGCTCATCACGAAGACGCAGCAGGTAGACCCGGAGAGCAACTATTGCTTCGGTGAAGGTGGTGCCGGTGCGTATTCCGACGGAAAGCTCTATACGAGGAGCAAGAAGCGCGGAGATACGGAGAAGATTCTTAATGTGTTCTGTCAGCACGGAGCATCGACAGCCATTCTTGCCGATGCACATCCGCATATCGGTACCGACAAGTTGCCTGCCGTAATAGAGGCGATGAGGAATACCATCATAGAATGTGGCGGCGAAGTACATTTCCAGACCAAGATGACAGCCCTTGTTCTCGACGGCAGAAAGGTGGTCGGCATAGAGGCTGTGGAGCAGGAGAGTGGGGCGGAGCGCACCTTCCGCGGACCGGTAATCCTTGCCACGGGCCATTCGGCACGCGATGTCTACCGCTATCTTCATTCCGCAGGAGTGGAGCTTGAGGCAAAGGGCATTGCGGTGGGTGTGAGACTTGAGCATCCGGCGCAGCTGATAGACCAGATACAGTATCACAGCAAACAGGGCAGAGGTAAGTATCTGCCGACGGCAGAGTACAGCTTCGTGACGCAGGTTGACGGCAGAGGAGTCTATTCCTTCTGCATGTGTCCGGGCGGCTTCGTCATCCCTGCCGCTACCGACAAGCAGCAGATTGTGGTGAACGGCATGAGTCCGAGCAACCGAGGCACGCAATGGTCGAACAGCGGTATGGTGGTTGAGGTGCGCCCCGAAGATATAGAAGGCGACAACGTGTTGAAGATGATGGACTTCCAGGAGAGACTTGAACACGACTGCTGGATAAACGGCAACATGAAGCAGACGGCACCGGCACAGAGAATGGCAGACTTCGTAAACTCCAAGCTGAGCTACGACCTGCCGAAAGTGTCGTATGCTCCGGGAGTAATATCCAGTCCGCTGCATTTCTGGATGCCGGATATGGTGAGCCGCAGACTGCAACAGGGCTTCCGCAAGTTCGGAAGTATGAGCCGTGGCTTCCTTACAAACGAGGCTGTTCTGATAGCTATGGAGACGAGAACTTCCTCACCTCTGAGAATAGTGCGCGACAGGGAGACTCTTCAGCATATTGGAGTGGAGGGACTCTTCCCTTGCGGCGAAGGCGCCGGCTATGCCGGAGGCATCGTGTCGGCAGGAGTAGACGGCGAAAGATGCGCCGATGCCGCAGCGGAATATGTTGCCGGATAAAGGGCAATAAGTGGGCTGCTCGTGGACTATAGTATTGATTTCACAAATCATAATCGGCTATGGGTGGCGAAATGGGGCGTTTTTTAGAGTAAAGTCTTGGATAAATGGCTAATTTTTAGTACTTTTGCGCCCGACTGAATGTAGAAATTGTAAAAATACATTATAATGAATATATCTTATAAATGGTTGAAGGAGTATGTTGATTTCAACTTGACTCCTCAGGAAGTATGCGACGCCCTTACTTCAGAAGGTCTTGAGGTAGACGCTCTGGAGGAGGTTCAGAGCATAAAAGGCGGTCTGAAAGGTTTGTATGTGGGAAAGGTTCTCACTTGTGAACTCCATCCTAATTCAGACCATCTCCACGTAACGACGGTAGATTTGGGCAAGGAAGAGCCCTCACAGATAGTATGCGGAGCACCGAATGTGGCTGCCGGACAGAAGGTTATCGTGGCTGACTTGGGCTGCGTGCTTTACGATGGCGACAAGGAGTTCGTCATAAAGAAGTCAAAGCTTCGTGGAGTGGAGAGCTTCGGAATGATTTGTGCTGAAGACGAAATCGGCGTTGGCACAAGCCACGAAGGAATCATCATTCTTCCGGAAGATGCCAAGGTGGGCACTCCGGCAGCAGAATACTATAACCTGGAGAGCGACTGGCTCATCGAGATAGACATTACGGCAAACCGTGCTGATGCCCTATCACATTGGGGAGTGGCACGCGACCTGTATGCATGGCTGAAGCGCAACGGATATGAGACAAGTCTTCATCGTCCGAACTGCGATGCCTTTGCCGTTGACAACAACGATCTGCCTATCGACGTAGACCTCGTTTGCCATGATGCCTGCAAGCGTTATGCCTGTGTGAGTCTTACGGGATGCGAAGTGAAGGAAAGTCCGGAGTGGCTGCAGGAGAAGCTGAACGTTATCGGTCTTCGTCCTATCAACAACATCGTAGACATTACCAACTATATCATGATGGCTTACGGCCAGCCTCTGCATTGCTTTGATGCAGACATGGTGAAGGGCCACAAGATTGTTGTGAAGACCATGCCGGAGGGTACACCTTTCGTTACTCTCGACGGCGAGGAGCACAAGTTGAGCGAGAAGGATCTTGCCATCTGCAACACAGAAGACCCAATGTGTATTGCCGGTGTATTCGGCGGAAAGGGTAGCGGCACATACGATTCTACGGTGAATGTAGTACTGGAGAGTGCGTATTTCCATCCTACATGGATTCGCAAGAGCGCACGCCGCCACGGACTGAGCACCGACGCTTCGTTCCGCTTTGAGAGAGGCATCGACCCTAACGGTACTATCTATGCCTTGAAGCAGGCAGCGCTGATGGCAAAGGAACTTGCCGGAGCCAAGGTGTCGATGGAGATAAAGGATGTTTATCCGGAGCCTATCGAAGACGCAAAGGTATCTCTGAAATATGACTATGTGACAGGTCTCATCGGAAAGGAAATCCCTGTAGACATGATAAAGAGCATCGTGGAGTCATTAGAGATGAAGATTCTTGCAGAGGATGCAGAGGGTCTTGAACTGCAGGTTCCGGCTTATCGCGTGGACGTTCAGCGCCCTTGCGACGTGGTTGAGGATATCCTTCGTGTATACGGATATAACAATGTGGAGATTCCGACACAGCTGAAAAGCTCTCTCGTAATAAAGGGTGATGATGACATTAAGCATAAGCTGGAAAATCTTGTAGGTGAGCAACTTGTGGGTTGTGGCTTCAATGAAATATTGAACAACTCTCTTACCAAGGCTGCCTATTATGACAACCTTAACCATTATCATGCCGACAACCTGGTAAGGATAATGAATCCGCTGAGCTCCGACCTTAATGTTATGCGCGAGACTCTGCTCTTCGGAGGTCTTGAGAGCCTTGAACACAACATCAAGCGCAAGAATCCTAACCTGCATTTCTTTGAGTTCGGAAACATCTATCACTTCAACAAGGAGAAACATTCCGACGAGAATCCGCATGCAGCATATACAGAGGAGTATCATCTCGGACTCTGGCTTACAGGAAAACGCGTTAGCGGCAGCTGGATTCATCCAGATGAAGACACTTCTTTCTTTGAACTGAAGGCTTATGTGATGAACATCCTTCGCAGAATAGGCTTGCCGTTCGGGGCTGTAGTGTTCAAGAAGAGCGACAACGACATATTCTCTTCTGCCATAGCAATAGAAAACCGTGGTGGCAAGGTGCTGGCAGAACTCGGCATCGTATGCAAGAAGCAGCTGAAGGCTTTCGGCATAGAGACTCCTGTATATTATGCGGAGCTCAACTGGACGGCACTTATGAAGGCTATAAAGAAAGCCAAATTCAGCTTCAAGGAAATAAGCAAGTTCCCGCCGGTAAGCCGCGACCTCGCATTGCTCGTTGACAACAACGTGGAGTTTGCCGAGATAGAAAAGATTGCCTATATGACAGAGAAGAAGATATTGAAGAAGGTTGAGCTCTTTGATGTTTACGAAGGAAAGAATCTGCCGGAGGGCAAGAAGAGCTATGCCGTTAACTTCATTCTCCAGGACGAGGAGAAGACTCTGACAGAGAAGCATATCGAGGCTGTGATGAGCAAGCTCATAACAAACATAAAGAAACAGCTCGGTGCTGAGCTGAGATAACAAGACAATATAGGGAATAAGTGCTTTTACAGGCACTTGTTCTCTAATTCATATTACGAAAAAACATAATAATAAAAAATAAAATAAACAATTACTCCAATGGGAAGAGCATTTGAATATCGCAAAGCGACAAAGATGAAGAGATGGGGTCATATGGCCCGTACATTTACTAAGATTGGTAAGCAGATTGCAATTGCTGTGAAGGCTGGTGGTCCGGATCCGGAGAACAATCCTCACCTGAGAGCTATCATTCAGACAGCAAAGCGTGAGAACATGCCTAACGCCAATGTTGAGCGTGCCATCAAGAACGCAATGGGTAAAGACCAGAAGGACTTCAAGGAAGTAACTTATGAGGGATATGGTCCTCACGGAGTGGCTATCTTTGTGGATGCAGCTACCGACAACACCACACGTACCGTTGCCAATGTGCGTGCCGTATTCAACAAGTACGGCGGTAACCTCGGCACACAGGGTTCTCTTTCTTTCTTGTTCGACCAGAAGTGTGTGTTCACTTTCAAGAAGCTTGCTGACCTTGATATGGACGACCTTATCCTTGAGTTCATCGACTACGGAGTAGAGGAAGATTACGACTTCGATGAGGAGACAAACGAGGTTACTATCTATGGCGACCCAAAGAGCTTCAGCGACTTGCAGAAGCATCTTGAAGGTAAGGGAATAGAGATTACAGGTGCTGAGTTCACACGTATTCCTACTGACCTGAAAGACGTTACAGCTGAGCAGCGTGAGACTATCGACAAGATGGTAGACATTCTTGAGGACGACGATGATGTTCAGAATGTTTATACAAACATGAAGCCTACTGAAGACGCAGAGTAATTCATCTTACAATAAAGACAACAATCCCCTCTTCCTGGATTATCCATAAGGAAGAGGGGATTGCCGTTTTTATACTCCTTATTATTATTATATTAAGGTGCAATAAATATAAAAGGTTGGGTAAGCACATAGAGTCTTACCCAACCTTTTCCGTTAATATTGTCAATACTGTTTATATCAGATCATTACTTTATCAAGTCAACCGAACGCTGGATGAATGAGTTCAGAGATGCGCCACGCAGCATGCCGTTCTGCAGCAAGGCGAGGTCGATAAGCTGGTGAACAACCTTATTGTCCTTGGCATGGTTGGCTATTATCTCCTCCTTCTTGGAGCGCTGTTCGCCAAGACTCTTCTCCGTGTTCTGCATGTCGTCCTTCTCTTCCTGCTTGATGTCCTCCGGCTTCTTGTCTTTTCTTGCTGCGTTGAGAGCTGCAAGACGAGCCTGAAGCCCCTTTATCTCACCAACTACAGGCTTCAACTCCTCAGCACATTCATTCTCGCTGCTTTCAAGAACCTCCTTTATCAGTCTGTGGTCGCTGTTGAGAACAAGACTATAGCTGTCCGGCATCTGTGCATAGAAGTTCATGCCACTCTGATAGCGGCTGATATCCTTCATACGACGCATATACTCATTCTGTGTGATAAGCACCGGCTGGCTGGTTTCTCCAAGCGGCTGCACCTCTACATTGAACTCGATATGGTCGAGTGTAGGAAGCTGAGTACGGAAGGTAGCTGACAGTATGTCAGTCTTGTCGCTGTCAAGAGTGTCTTTCTTTACATCTTCCTTGACAATGAGTCGGTCTATGATGTCGCTGTCGACACGGGTGAAGTGTGACTTCTCGAACTTCTGTTCAAACAGGTTTACACATGGAGTGTCGAGCTGTCCGTCGAGCAGAAGCACGCTGTAGCCCTTCGCCTTTGCCGCCTCGATATATGAATACTGCTCCTCCTTGTTGCTTGCGTAGAGGTAGATAAGGTTTCCGTCCTTGTCGGTCTGGTTATCTTTGATAAGCTGCTTGTATTCATCAAATGTGAAATGCTTGCCATCAACATCCTTGAAGAGAGTAAAGTCCTTGGCGCGGTCATAGAAGTCCTCCTGTGAGAGCATGCCGTAGTTGATGAAGAGTTTAAGGTCATCCCATTTCTCTTCATATTCCTTACGGTTCTCCTTAAAGAGAGAGTTCAGTCTGTCTGCCACCTTCTTTGTGATGTAGGTCGAAATCTTCTTCACGTCGCGGTCGCTCTGCAGATAGCTACGGCTCACGTTCAACGGAATGTCCGGAGAGTCAATAACGCCATGCAGCAATGTGAGGAACTCCGGCACGATGCCCTCCACCTGGTCCGTAACGAACACCTGGTTGCAGTACAGCTGTATCTTGTTGCGCTGCAAGTCGATGTTAGACTTTATCTTCGGGAAATACAGGATACCGGTAAGATTGAACGGATAGTCCACATTAAGATGAATCCAGAACATAGGTTCATCCTGCATAGGATAGAGTCTGCGGTAGAAGTTCTTGTAGTCTTCATCCTTAAGTGTGCTTGGAGCCTTCGTCCACAGCGGCTCAATGTCGTTGATGATGTTATCCTCCTCAGTATCAACCTGTTTGCCGTCTTTCCATTCAGTCTTCTTTCCGAAGGCTACAGGTACGGGCAGGAACTTGCAATATTTGTCGAGCAATGCCTGTATACGGTTCTTCTCAAGGAATTCCTTGCAGTCGTCATCGATATAAAGAATGATGTCAGAACCTCTGCTCTCTCTTTCAGCATCAGATATTTCGAACTCAGGACTTCCGTCGCAGCTCCATTTAACGGCTTTGGAACCCTCTTTATAGCTCTTGGTGATAATCTCCACCTTCTTGCTCACCATAAACGAACTGTAGAAGCCAAGTCCGAAGTGACCGATGATAGCATTGGCATTATCCTTATATTTGTCGAGGAAATCATTAACGCCAGAGAATGCAATCTGGTTGATATACTTGTCAATCTCCTCTTCAGTCATACCTATTCCGCGGTCGCTGATGGTAAGAGTGCCCTTCTCGGTATCGAGAGAAACACGTACTGTCAGGTCGCCCAACTCCCCTTTGTATTCTCCTTTTTCAGCAAACGTCTTCATCTTCTGTGTAGCGTCAACGGCATTGCTGACCATCTCACGAAGGAAGATTTCATGATCAGAATACAAGAATTTCTTTATTACCGGAAAAATGTTTTCGGTTGTTACTCCGATATTACCTTTCTGTGCCATAATATAATTTATTTTATTTGTTTTATTATCAATAATGCTTATAGCATCAGAAGGTACATATACAAATAATGTGCCAATTTTCATTTACCTTCGTTTTCCGTAGGCTATTTCCGGGTCTGAAAAAGGGAGTGAAAACATTAGAAATAGAAAGTTACCGAATTTCTTGAAGAAAGTTACGTAATTTCTATGAGAAAGTTACCGAATTTCTAAAAGTAATTATTTTCATGCCTTTTGAAAATATTCTGAAAATTTTACATCGTTCTCTCTAATCTGTAACTGATTTTGCATAGTTGGACTGTCTCAATCTGTACTCCATCGGGCTGATACCATACTTCCTTTTGAAAGCCGTACAGAAATGACTCTGATAATCATACCCCAACTTGATGCCGATGTCTGCCATAGACATATTGGTGTCGAGCAGATAACGGGTAGCCAACTCCATGCGATAGTCGAAGAGATACTGGAAGATGGTTGTTCCGAACTCTTGCTTGAAGGCTTTCTTGAGGGTACATTCGTTGGTGCCAACCATCGAGGCAAGCTCGTGTAGGGAAGGCATGTCCTGATATTGTGACAGGATGATGTCCTTGGCATCGTGTATCTTGTCGCGTACAAGCAGACTGTAGTAGCCGTTTTCCGGTGTAAGATACCCTGGCATGAGGAATCCGGAAAGGCAGTCAATGATTTTCGATTCCATATAGCGGTAGGCATTGTTGCCCATCAAGCGTGCCTGGTTCAGGTCGTTGGCTGCCTTGATAACGGTTTTCTCTACAGGGCGGTTGCCCTTGAGGAAGAGATGAGTGTTGTCCTGACATTGGGTAAAGGCAGAAAAAGAGTCGAACACCTGGGCGTTGTATTCTATCAGCTTTTCTATAGAATGCTGTGGAATCACTATGCTCAGCAAGTCGAGTGAAAGATTCTTGTTCAGGTTTACCTGTTGTCCTCCTTCGCCATTGATGAAACATAGGAGCGTTACTTCATTTTCTGATAGCCATAGGTCATTTGATTTGTCTCTTCTTTTTAGAAGAGGCATTCAGAGCCTATGGTATTTCAGATGAGATGAGGCATCTCTGTTTTGGACAAGAGTGGATGTTGTATGTTGTTACAGTTTGCATAGCCGTGGCTTTTACCATTGCTGGTTTATATGCGCTCTCTGCTTCTGGCGATATAAGGAAATTGCCATTCCAGGGTTTGGTAATGATTGTAATTGTGGGGACGTATTCTATCAGGGTATTGGTAGGGTTAGTTTGGCTGTTGCATGAGTTTACATACTTACAATTCTTCTCCTCTTTAGTTCCTGTTTTACTCATATATTGCTGTTTCCCCGGGATTGCAACGAAGATGAGATTGAATGGATAAGACGATGCTTGCGACAAGCTACAAAGATGATGAAACCAATGAAGAGAAAGGGGCTAAGCCGATGAAAATCGCCTATTTCTTTTGCTCGCTCAAAAGAAATAGGCAAATCTTTATAAGTCGCAATTTAATTCCAAAAAACTTTTAATAGAGTTACCTATAGAAAATAGTAACTCATTATTTATTGGTCCGCTTAATTGTCTTGTATGGATGACTAACTTATTTGATTTGTCGTAATCAAGACCATCATAATGAATCCAATAATTTTGAGTCGAATCAGGTAAACCAACTTTGTGAAAAGACACTCCAAAAGTATTGTCAATTTGTCTATTGCTTCCTTGATTGACAATATAGCTTCCACAAGCAAGCACCACTACAGGAAAAGATTGTATGAACTTAGATTCTTTGAACAACTCAAGTTTTGTCCCTATCGTGTCTTTTTTTGCATAGGCAGAATGGCGAGCACAAACATTATTGAGCTCCGTACAAAATGCCATTTCTTCAAAATCTAATTTTCCTGCTATATGTTTTCTTTTAGGATAAACAGTATCTATTATCTTTTGATACTTGCTCCATGTACATCCCTCGCCTTTTTTCGAGCGGATTTGCCAAAGGTCCTTATAACTCTTGCCATTTAGTTCATTCAAGCACTCAAAGGTGTGTCTGTTGTTTTTCACCTTCAGCTCCGGCTTATTTGTATCGTTGGGCTCACAGCCGACAAACAAAATCATTGAGTTAGGATTTCCTTGTCCTATATAGAAGTCGCTGTTGCTGCATTCTTGCGCAAATTCTTTAAATAGTAAATATCTGTCTGTCATATTTTTTTTGATATAGGGTTAGCTTTGCTCTAATTGTAAAAGCGCATGTAGTTTTTCCAACAACTGCCTTTCTTTTTCAATAGTCTCTTCTACTTCTTCTAATCTAATGCCAGCAAGCTGAGCCATACTAAGATTTGCAATATGTCTTGAGACAATCTGCGAAATTTTATATTCGGTTTCCAACATTTGCACACACTCGTTAATGTTACGTGAGTTTCTGAGCATTAGCAATGTTTTTTTTATATTACTATCTGAGCAACATATTAGTAGGGCTTTACCAACTGCTATTCCATTCTCTGTCACCTTTATCCAATCTTCTGTATGACCATACATATAGAAGAATATAGAATGATTCCCTAACACCCCATTAGTGGTAGGCTTAGGTGAGTGTTTTATTTCTTCAGAAAATAATTCTTTTGAGAGTAAAAGGTAATCTTTGTGTTTCCCATTATCAACAAAGATAATATCGTCTGTAATTTTTCTATAATTCGGTTTGTACCGAAGCAATTTGGAATAATTTGATATTTCCTCAATTTTGTAGGTATATATTTTACCATCTTTTATTTCATATCTTATTTCCTTATGCATAAAATCCATTTCAGTAAATACCAACGGCTACCATATTGGCATGATTAACAAATAGTTGGTATATATACATGAAAGCGTGGAGCCAGTCCTGTCACTCGTTCCACAGTGTAAAGGCCTTCGCATTGCCCTGCCAGTCGAAACGAGCAACGCCAATACAACGTCAAATCTCATGCAACATTTAAAAAGATAATAAAATGTGCGTAAATGCTAATATATGCAGCATATAGCAGGTGTTTGGCATGATGTGTATTTTGTTATTTGTTTGTTACTCTACTATTTGATTTCATAATTTATTATAGTTAATGGTTCGTAATTGGTTCTTGTTTTGGGTAACAAATCCAATTATTTTT
>OQWM01002160.1_pt1 | contig 13448 bp, 12 predicted proteins | sample 1691531 | NCBI WGS metagenome assembly OQWM01 (sample SAMN03418257, study PRJEB22391) | human gut metagenome | biome: human-gut; feature: organic feature; material: feces | host: Homo sapiens | place: Tanzania | collected 2013-01 | reverse complement strand
AGCTCTACGGGAAGGGCGAGAACGTGCGCGACTGGATCCACACCGAGGACCACTCCAGCGCCGTCTGGGACATCCTCACCAAGGGCCGCATGGGGGAGACCTATCTCATCGGCGCAAATGGCGAGAGGAACAACATCACCGTCCTGCGCATGATCCTCGAGGCGATGGGAAAGGATCCCGAGGACTTCGACTGGGTCGCCGACCGCCCCGGCCACGACCGCCGCTATGCCATCGACAGCACCAAGCTACAGCGCGAGCTCGGCTGGAGGCCGGCCCACACCGACTTCGCCGAGGGCCTCAAGGCCACCATTGACTGGTACGTCGCCAACGAGTCCTGGTGGCGCCCGGCCAAGGAGGCCACCGAGGCCCGTTACCGAAGGCTATTCCATTCATCCTCCGTGCCGGCCTAAGACGAATAGGGGCATCGGAAGACTGATATGGATGCTGTCAGGAGTGCAAACAACCGTATATTTGCTATCGTACTAAGAGTTATCATCTATCTGTTAATCGAATGTATAAAGAATCACTTAGATGATGTCGCGAAAGCATCGCGTTGATATTAAAGGACGGTTCGTACGTGACGAATTTACCAAAAGTTCTTGTTGCGATTCCTGCTTATAACGAAGAGGAATGCATAGAGGGCACCATCCTTGAATTAAAGAGGGTGGCCCCGGAGTTTGACTTTGTCGTCATTAACGACGGCTCTCGGGATTGCACTCTCGAACTTTGTACGAATTTGGGATGCAATGTTATTAATATGCTAATTAACTGTGGCTTGACGGTTGGATTTCAAACAGCAGCTCGTTATGCGCTGGAGAATGATTACGAATACATGGTTCAGTTTGATGCGGATGGACAGCATCGGCCTGAGTATATTTCGGAGCTTGTTTCGAAGGCTCAATTTGACAACGCTGACATAGTAATTGGTTCTCGTTTTTTGTCGATGCGTAAAGATGTGTCAATGCGCATGCTTGGTTCGAGAATGATTACTTTCCTCATTAAAATGTTAACTGGTAAAAGGATTAGCGATCCTACGTCTGGATTTCGACTTTTCAATCGTGACGTTTTAAAAGAATATACCTGCAATGATACGCTCAATCCCGAACCCGAGTCCATCGCCTTCTTTATCAGGCAAGGCTATAAGGTGTCGGAAATACAGGTATCTATGCGCGAGCGGCAGGGTGGAGAGAGTTATTTAAATCCAATTAGGTCGATCCAATACATGGTTCGAGTATTTGTCACGCTTCTGATTGTTCAATGGTTTAGGTGATTGCATGTCAACTTCCTTGCGCGTGTTTCTTGTTGCCTGCGCTGTGATTGTTTTTGTTTTCGTTGTCCACAACCTCAAAAGATGCAAAATACAGGTTTTGGATTCTGTTTTTTGGCTTTTATTTAGCACGAGCTTCGTGGTGCTGGGTGTTTTTCCGGAAATCGCCTCCTATTTTTCAAACTTATTGGGATTTATGTCTTCATCAAATCTTGTCTTTCTATACGTTGTGGCAGTCCTAGTGGTTCGTGATTTCAGAATTTCATTACGACTGTCAAAACAGGAAGAGCGCCTTAATTCGCTCGTTCAGGCTGCAGCGCTTGATGCTAAGAGGAAATGAAGCAGTTTGGCTCATTAATTACTGCATTCAGTTTCTCACGGTGTCAAATTTCTTACCAAGGCCCTCTCAGCGTCCTGGCAGTCATGCTTCTTCTGTGCCGTTGGTTCTTTATGGCTGTTTTGCTATGTCTAATATATGATTTCCCGGGAGTTGTCCATTTGAAATAAAATTAGTTTTCAAATTGTTTATCCACTTCGTTCGTGAGGTATTTCATGAGTTGGTCGCTGTTGTTCATTGAGGCTTTTATTGCGGCCTTTGCATTGATTTTGCCGGGTATGTTGGCCTCGCGGGCATTTGGTATCCCTTTTAAGCTGTCTCTTTCTTTTGGACCTGCAATTAGCATCTTTTATTTGGTCCTCATGGGTCTAGTTCTCAATTTTGTCGGTGTTAACGATGGCTTCCTCGCTTTACTGCTTTCATTACTCATCTTTACTGTGGCTAGCGGCTTAGTCTGTTTCTTTCGATTTTATGGACGAAGTGCTTTTTTTGACACTGATTTCGTTTCCCTGCTACCGTTTCTATGCGCCCTTGCTATATCCGTTCCTGTTACGGCTTATCTGTTCGTTCGCGGCATAGGTCTGCCGGATAACTTTCTTCAGGTATATGACAACTCGTTTCATTTGAGTGTTATTCAGAGTATGAGGCACTCTTCTAGCTATTCGATTTTGTCCGTTGGATCATATCTTGAATCTGGTTCCGATGCTTTTGCGCCAAACGCAAACGCCGGTTTTTATCCGGCGGCATGGCATATCGTAGCCGCCTTGGTTGCTCGAGTTTTTAACGTCTCCGTTATGTCGGCAATTAATCTTACTAATTTTATATTCGTCGCGTTTCTATTTCCCCTGGGTGTTCAGTCCTTAATGGCGATTCTTTCTAAAGGAGATGTACAAAAGGGAATTTGCGCCGCTGTCGTAACACTTGCTTCGACAGCTTTTCCCTGGACATTGCTCTATTGGGGGCCTGTATATTCAAATTTTGCTGCCTTTTGCTTCATTCCTTCTGTAGCCTCTGTTTTCATATGGTTCTTACGAAGCTTCGAGGAGCGCCGTTCTGTTTGCGCGGCCGATTTCGCCGTTTTTATGGCTTTGCTTATTGGCATGGCGGCTCTGGTTTCTCTTCAACCTAATGCCGTTTTTACGCTCGGTATCTTTTTGGTTCCTTCAATTGTTGCTTTTTTGGGAGCTATTATCGAGCGTTGGCTACTTAATGTTAAGTTGCTATCAGATAGATTTGCCTATTGCGCATCGCGCGGTATTGTACTTCTGGTTGTTGCTGTCATTTGGTTTGCAATGACAAAGGCAAGCTTTTTACAGGGGGTTATTCACTTTCGTTGGTCTCCTTTCACCTATTTCATTGATGCCGCATGGAGGGCGTTCTCGTTTTCCTTTAATGAGAATACGCCCTGCATCCTTCTTGCGTGCCTTGTTGTTCTTGGTGGCCTTTGCGCGTTGGGAAATAGGCTTTACCGAGGTTATTTCTTTGTATTCCTATTTTCTGTGATGCTATTTATTGTCGATGCCACTCAAGTTGGCTTTATTAGGCATTTCCTTACGGGTTTCTGGTATACGGATCAGTATCGTGTTGCAGCGATGGTTGCACTGTTCAGCATTCCGCTTTCGACGCTTGGGCTTGATTTTGTCTTGAGAAAAGCGCGCGATGCTTTTTCTGTTCCAGATGGAGTGGATTGTCTTGGCAGTTATCTTCCTCAATTATTCTGTATCATTTTAATTTGCTGTACTTTGTTTTGGCCCGAAAGTGTCATTCCTACTGCCGGCAATTATTCACCGATCGGCTTTATCAGAAGTGTCTTTAACTATATGTACAGTATCAACGATGCCGATAATAATCTGACATCTGATGAGTTGACTTTTCTTGGTGAGGTCAAGCAAATTGCCGGGGATGATTTAATTGTCAATAATCCCTACGACGGCAGCGTTTACGGCTATGCGGTCAGTGATTTGAACCTCATGTATCGAATGTTTGGTCAGCTTGGTAAGGGCGAGACTGAAGCCAGCAAACATATTCGCCATGGTGTCAACTGTATTTCTTATAATTCAGTAATTTCGCGTGACATTAAGCAGGCTGGTGCTAAGTATCTTCTCGTTTTGGATTATGGGGAGAATGGACATGAGGGCATTGATATGCCAGGCGATCATAAGGCTGACTGGGTTGGCATTGATTCGGTTGACGATTCAACCCCGGGCTTTTCACTTGTTTTGAGTGAGAAAGATATGCGCCTCTACGCTATTGAATAGAGGCGCTGCCTTCATTTGTTGGTGAAGCTATTAGGTTTTTATTGTCCACTTTTGCTCTTTTGTTTTGACTGAAAAAACCATTTGGAAATCGGCCGTGGAAGCACGTATAGGATACCTGTGAGTAACGCAATAATCGCGAAGCGAACAGCAAGATATCCAATCCAGGGTGCTAACGGAAGGCTCTCGACGACTCCGGAAGCGTACTGATAAGGGAACACGTTCAATTCAATAAGGTGCATGCAGAAGAGCGGGAGCGTGTACTTTCCGATCCATGCGATGGGTTTAGTGACACATGGAATATGCTTGCAAGCCATTTGACATAGCTTGAGAATCACTAATGAACCAAAGATGCTCCCGATGACGTCCTGTGTCCCGTTAGCGTAGGTGTTCGTTACCATATAGAGCTTTCCAAAGCGTAGGGCTGAGTAGCCCCAGATTCCTGCCATAAATAACCAGCAGATTGGCTCGACTGAGCTCTCATCAAGTAGGGCATGTTTTCTGATTGTCTGCCCTACGTATAAAAAGAGTGTTGCGCTCAAAGCCTGCAAGATACTCCAAGGAAGCCAAATAATCTGGGCTAGAACAATTCCACAGAAGAAAAAGCCAAGAACCAAAATTGCGGGGTAGCGGAATTGATTAACGATGGTCAGGAGCAGTTTGCCAAAGAATAGCGCAAAGAGGTACCAAAGGGCGCCAATGGCAGATACAAATGCCGGGGTTGCGGCAGTGATTCCCCCGCAGCCGTAAAGACTTGCCATAAACCAGTGGATTGCTATCTCCGTCGGGTTGGTATTTCCTGTTAGCATCGCCACTACGAACGAACATCCAATTACGAATATGCAGGTTATCAGGTAAGGCATCAGAAGCGATTTGGCATTTTTTTTAACATAGTCGGGCGTGAGTTTCGCCTCGGGCTTGCTAAAGAATCCGCTGACAATAAAAAACAGAGGCATATCAAAAGAATAGAAAACAGAGGCAAGCCGCTCTGGTGTTCCCAGGTATGTTGAGTGGCCAATGATGACTCCGGCAAGCGCTATTGCTTTTGCGACATCAAACTCGGGATACCTCTTTTTCACTGAAAGCTCCTTATCAGGGTTCGAGATTTTTGGAAAGGCTTCGTGGATCATGCCATTAATGTGGACGTTTTGATAGGTCTTTAACGGTCAGTACTGAGTTTAGCTTACGGTATCATTGTTAGCCGTTGGCCGTGTTTGATGTTTCGGTTTCGCGTAAGTCCGTTTGATATAATTGATACATTTGAGTTGCACACCATGTGTGTCAGGCTTGTATTGGAGTCATTGTGTCGCAAAACCAACCGCTCGTCTCGGTTCTCGTTCCCATCTGCAATGTCGAGAAGTATCTCGACGAATGCCTCGGCTCTCTTCGGAATCAGAGCCTCAATGATATTGAAGTTATTTGCATTAATGATGGCTCTACGGATTCTTCGTTAGAGATCATTAATAAATTCGTTTCTGAAGACCCCCGCTTTGTCGTTATCGATAAGCCAAATTCCGGCTACGGTGACTCCATGAATCGCGGTTTGGAGTATGCGAGGGGTAAGTACATCTCTATTCTCGAGTCCGACGATTTCCTGGATGCCGATGCTCTTGAGTTTATGGTGCAGCAGGCTGAGGGCAATGCACTCGATCTGTTTAAATGCAATTTCTGGCTCTATTGGTCGACATGCGACAGCTCGAGGCTCAATCGCCATGACGCCTATTTTCCCGCATTGGGCCAAGAGCTGATTGGTATGGGCGTTCATAGGCCCATCGATGCGCCCGATGCCTTTTGGGCCAAGCCGTCCATTTGGTCCGCTCTGTACCGTAAAGACTTTCTGACCTCCAATAATATTTCTTTCCTTCCCACTCCGGGGGCATCATTCCAAGACACGAGTTTCACCTTTAAAGTTCTTGCCTGTGCCCAGCGCGCCATGTATTCGGGAAAGGCGTTCCTGCATTATCGCCAAGATAACGAGCATTCTTCGGTAAACAATCCCGGTAAAGTTTTTTGTGTTTGCGATGAGCACCACGAGATGTCGCGCTTCCTTAATGAGGATCGTCCCGACCTCAAGACGGCGCTGGATCCCATTCGCGCGAAAGTGAAGTTCTACAACTACGATTGGAACCTTAACAGGTTGGCCCCCGAACTCCGTCGCGATTTTATTGCTGTCTTTTCGGATGAAATGGCCGAAGAACTTCGGGCTGGCAATGTTGTTTGCGCTGAGCCCCCCTTTGATCGTTATGGTTTTAATCCTGGCGAGTACGATCGCGTTAAGGATTTTGCCGAGAACGCCGATCTTCTCACAGTTCAGTATTCGCTTACGGGCTCCGGAAAGCTCAATACGATTCGCGAGTATTTTGTAGCCGGCGGCCTATCTATGGTGGCTCGCATGATGAAGAGAAAGCTTCGCCGTTAATATGTCTGATTCATATTGTCCGCTGCTGTCAATCGTTGTCCCTGTTTATAACGTCGGCGGTTACTTGCTGGACACTCTTGATTCGATCGCGAATCAGTCGTACAGCAATATCGAGGTTATCTGTGTTGATGACGGGTCTACAGATGGTTCGAGCGAGCTGCTCGACCTGTATGCTGCTCGCGATCCTCGGTTTGCCATCTATCATGAAGTTAACAGGGGGGTTTCCGCAGCTAGGAATTTTGGTATCGACAAGGCACATGGTGAGATCGTTCTCTTTGTAGATGCCGATGACCTGTTAAAGCCCAGTGCCTGCGAAGTCATTTGCAGTGCGTTTGATGACGAACACCAGGTTGATATTCTAAAGTTTTCCGCCGATCCCTTCCCGGCTGAGCTCGCCAGTCCATGGCTTGCATCTACCCTGTCATTAGATGATGAGGTGTATTCCGGTTACAGCGATGAACTGGTCTTTTACGCTAAGACCAGGCCCTTTCCCTGGAATGGAGCTTATCGCCTTTCTTTCTTGCGCGATCATGGGCTCTATTTTCCTGTTGGTCTGACCCTTGGCGAGGATCAGGTGTTTTCATTTGCCACGCTAGGGAGGTCTTCTCGTACTAAGCTTCTTTCTGATTCGCTGTATGATTACCGCCTGTCTCGCAAGGACTCGGCGATGTTTTTGATGAAGCAGGACGAGAAACTTCGCCTTCAGAAGCATCTGCGGGTGGTCGACTGCATCATGGCGGATTGGGGCAAGCAGGGGAGATTCGAGGGGAAGTCAGGTCGCTCCATGTTGCTCTTTGTTGCGGATTTCCTTGTGTTCGATCTGCTCAATATTAAGAACCAGACAGATCGAGAGGAGTTGTTGCGAGAACTGCAAGGTATCCTCTCGAAGCATTTAACGATTGATGGTATTAGCCAGTTGCTGGCTGGCGATAGAATTTTAAAATTCTACCAGCAGTTGCTTGGCCAAGACGGCGCTGCTTCGTTTGGCGCATCTAGCGTTTACTCGTTTGTTGCCGAACTAAAGGGCTATAAGGCAGCAATGTTTATGCTAATTGATCGCGCTAAATCTTCTCTTCTTGCTGCTTGTGGCATATCGTCTACAAAGGATATTAGGGATGATTCATTGGAAGATGCGCCATCTATCTCCGAGGCACTTGAGTCGCTGAAGTCTCGTGCATAATCCGTTTTTGATGGGACCATCGTTCGTGAATTGACGCTATTGGAACTCTAAATGAAGGGCGGTTTGGATATTGCTCCCAACCGCCTGCTTATTTTGCGAGTTGCTGTGAAACTCTATTCACTGTCGAAACGAATCAGCCTGTGGTAGTTAGGCGATACTGTTTAAGCTTTGCCTGGATTGGCTCAATGATGAGCGTGTCTACAACCGACGCTATCGCTAGCGCCAATCCATAGGCCAATGCCGTCGCTAATATCCAAGTCGCCAGCCTAAGAGACCATGCGAGTGCCGAATACTCACCGTTTAATGCTCCGGCATATATGGCGTTGGTTGCAAATTCTATCGTCGCGTATTGTAGGAGATAGATTGAATAGGACCTTTTTGCGGCCCATTCGATAATCTTTGAAAGCGATTGAGAATGAAGCCTGATTCCGTCAAACATGACAAAAATGGCTACAGTTACAATCATCCAGTTAAAGCTTGGGTCAGATCGATCAAATCCAAAATATGCGCTAGTAATATCGAGAATAAAGAACAGGACGCCTGATGCTTTGAGAAAGCACGCTTCGTGCGTGCTGAGCAATGGGGTAACGCGTTTGATGAAATAGCCCATGCAAAAGAACGTGAAATAGGTTCCTCCAAGCAACGATCTGGGAATCATGCTTTGAAGCATGCTCACGGCTGCCGCTAGAGTGACATGCTGAGAGTAGATGAGCAAAGAGTTTGCCGCGCATGACAGTCCACCCCATGCATAGATTCCTAAGGTTGCGAACAGGACAATTTTGCAGGTTCTGTCGTCGAGGGCGTCAAACATTTTGGATAATACAGGTGCTACTAAAATGCACGGGATGAGCGCCGGGACAAACCACCAGCCACCTTGGACAAGGCTACTGGTGTATCGGATGTAGTTGGTATCCTGAAGTGAGCCGGTCGCAACTTTGTAGGCGTACAGAAGCCCAGCATACACAAAGATGGGAAGCAGCAACGATAGGACTTTTCCAAAGAGGTAATCCTTGTAGCTTGTCTTAAGTGGCTTCAACGCAAAATAGCCCGACAGACAGAAGAATATCGGATCGCAGATAATCGCGGCTGTGTTTGCTATTACGCTAGCGTTGATGTTACGAAAGCTGCCCAGTTGCGGTGCGATGTGAACCACAACAACTAGAAACATTGAGAGGGCTCTTAGAAGATCCCAGTTTGTTAGACGTCTGTTTCCGCTCATTGGAGTTTACTCACCTTTTGAATTGCGCGTTTTGTATACCTGCAGCTCCCATTGTTTCTTCTCGACCTTGGCGACCGAGTCGAGGATGAGGCCCGTCGCCAGGCTGAGACCGCACAGGAACATGAAACATGCGGCGAGCATGGCAGTGGGGAAGCGGGGAACCAACCCGGTGTGGAGGTACTCAGCGATGATGGGGATGCCGAGCGCGAGGCCGATGGCGGCGAAGAGCAGGGCGATAAGGCTGAAAAACTTGAGCGGGCGGTAGTCCTTGAAGAGCGTGCCGATCATGGCGATGACCTTGATGCCGTCGCCGACCGTGTCGAGCTTGGACTCCGAGCCGGCGGGGCGGTCCCGGTACTCCACCGGGACGTCCTTGATGCGCCAGCGGTGGTCGACGGCGTGTATGGAGAGCTCGGTCTCGATCTGGAAGCCCTCGCTCAGGACGGGGAATGTCTTGACGAATGGTTGGCTCATGGCGCGGTACCCTGTCATGACGTCATCGAAGCTGTAGCCGTAGATCCACTTGATCATGGCGCGGACCAGGTTGTTTCCGAAGCCGTGGAAGGCGCGCTTGTTCTCCACGGCATAGGTGCCGTTGGAGAGACGGTCGCCCACGGTCATGTCCGCCTCGCCCGCAAGGATGGGGTCGCAGAGGGCGCGGGCGGCCTCTGCGGGGTAGGTGTCGTCCCCGTCGACCATAAGGTAGCAGTTGGCATTGATGTCGCGGAACATTTGGCGGCATACGTTGCCTTTGCCCTGGCGCGGCTCGAGGCGAACGGTTGCGCCGTGCTCCAGGGCAATCTGGGATGTGCCATCGGTCGAGTTGTTGTCGTAGACGTAGACCGCGGCACCGGGGAGTTCACGGTGGAAATCGTCTATGACCTTGCCAATGGTGACGGCCTCGTTGTAACAAGGAATGATGACCGCTGTGTCTTTGTAGTTCAAGATGAATGCCCCCATTAGTTATTGCAGGTTGCTAGTATACCTGTCGACTGGGGCTTGTATTTGATATGGGGTACTTTTCCAGATTTGCATCGCTGGTTTAGTTGCCGTCTTTGAAGGCTATACTTTCCACTGTTATGAATTACGAGACAAGGAGATGGTCCGTGACTGACAGCGTAGATAGACAGAAAGCGGTGGCTAAGCCGGCCTCTCACGCTAAAAATGATTTTGAAAAAGACAAGTTTATTCTCAAGCAACTTGTTACCAAGGATTTTAAGATCAAGTATCGTCGCAGTGTTTTGGGCGTTGCGTGGTCGGTGCTCAATCCGCTTCTTATGATGGTCGTCATGTCCATTGTGTTTTCGACCATTTTCGGCCAGAGCCGCAATGGTTCCATTACGCCCGAGATGTACCCGCTGTACCTGATTGTCGGTAATATCACGTTTTCGGTTATGTCCGAGTCGACGAATCAGGCGCTCATGTCGATTATCGCGGCGTCGTCTTTGCTTAAAAAGGTTAAGGTGCACCGTTGGGTGTTCCCGGTTCAGAAGGTGCTATTCTCGCTCGTTAACTTTGCTTTCTCACTTGTTGCCGTTGCCTTGGTTATGCTGTGGTTCCACGTTCTTCCTACCTGGCATTTAATCTTACTGCCGGTTTGCCTGCTCTTGCTCATGTGCTTTTGCATGGGATTGGGCATGATGCTCTCGGCGCTCGCCGTTTTTTTCCGTGATGTTATGCACTTGTGGACCGTCGTCATCACCGCGTGGATGTACCTGACGCCTATCTTCTGGACTACCGACTATATTAGCCAGATGGCTCGCTGGATCCAGGTGCTGGTCGTTGTTAATCCCATGTACAACTACCTGCAGTTCATGCGCGATATATTCCTGTTTAATACCGTGCCGTCTGTGCTTACCTTTGGGCTGTGCGTTGTTTGGGCCGTTGTCGCTCTTGCTGTGGGCTATACCGTGTTTCATAAGACCGAGCACAAGTTTATTCTCTACATCTAAGGAGTGCTGTTCATGTCTGAATCTGCTATTGATTACAGCAAGCAGCCCCTTGCTGTTGAGGTCAAAGACGTCACCATGATCTTTAACATGGCGTCTGAGTCTCTGACGAACCTCAAGGAGTACTTTATTAAGCTTGCCAAACACGAGCTGTTCTTTGAGGAGTTTCGCGCCCTTAAGCACATTTCGTTCGACGTGCATCGCGGCGAGGTCGTTGGCCTTGTTGGTACTAATGGTTCCGGCAAGTCCACGATGCTCAAGATCATCGCTGGCGTTTTGGAGCCCAGCGAGGGCGAGATTAAGGTCCATGGCAATATTGCACCGCTGATTGAGCTTGGCGCCGGTTTTGACCCGGAGCTTACCGCTCGTGAGAACATCTACCTTAACGGCGCCCTGCTTGGATACACCAAGGAGTTTATCGACGCTAGTTTCGATGAGATTATCGAGTTTGCTGAGCTCAAAGACTTCGTCGACATGCCTCTGAAGAACTTCTCTTCGGGCATGGTTGCGCGCATCGCCTTTGCTATCGCTACGATTACCGAGCCCGATATTTTGATTGTCGATGAGACGCTTTCTGTTGGCGATGTCTTTTTCCAGCAGAAGTGCGAGCGCCGTATTCAGCACTTTATTGAGAGCGGCGACGTTACGGTCTTGTTCGTTTCTCACTCCATGGAGCAGGTTGAGCGCATTTGCCAACGTGCCGTATGGATCGAGAAGGGTGATTTACGTATGGATGGACCCGTGGACGAGGTCTGCAAGGCATACCACGACCAGTTCAAGTAGGCTATAATTTATTGGCTGCGTGAACTTGCACCCGCTTGGATGCGCTGTTTTATGCTCCATTAGCTCAGTTGGATAGAGCAGGGGACTTCTAATCCCAAGGTCGACGGTTCGAATCCGCCATGGAGCACCAGTGTTTATCGAGCCGTCAAAATGACGGCTCTTCTTTTATGGAGTAGCTGATGGGTACACTTTCGTCTGTTCGTATTGAGGCAAATTCCGATCTTCTTGAGACCGGTTTATCTGGTGCAGACGATCGCCATTCCTTAAAACGAGTACTTACGTACGGAACGTTTGATCTTCTTCATTATGGCCACATTCGCCTTCTTCAACAGGCATCTAAGCTCGGCGACTATCTTATCGTTGGGCTCTCAACTGATGAATTCAATGCTCTAAAAGGGAAAAAGAGTTTCTATTCCTATGATGTGCGACGTGAGATGCTTGAAGCGCTGCGTTATGTTGACTTGGTAATTCCGGAAGACAATTGGGATCAAAAGCCTCGGGACATAAAGATGTATCACGCTGATGTTGTGTGCATGGGAGGCGATTGGGCTGGCGACCCTCGCTTTGAATCATTGAAAGATATTTGCGATGTTGTCTACTTGAATCGAACTCCTGGAATTTCGACTACTGAGGTAAAGGGCAAGCTTGCTCAATAAAATTGCCCCGTGTATTGCATGGTAAACACGGGGCAATTTTTTATCATTAATCAAGCAGACGTTTCATGGCATGATTTGAGGACCCATTTTCCAGCTCGCTATGATTGACGTGTCGGAAGTGGCTGTTAATGTCATTTGGAAGCTCGTAGATATCCCCATAGCGGCTCCAGAGGAATAAATCGGGGTTATTCGGCTCCTCGAGCTGTGTGCCCTCAAACGCTATGGCTTTAGTGGGGAAGAGGTCCGCAATGGGGTAGACCCATTGTTTCTGCTTTCCATCATCAAGGTTGTCGATAGCCCACATGATGCCCTTGGCGTGCTCCTTATCGCATATGATTCCGGCCGCTTTGGACTTTTCGAGACATCGGTCGTAATGCTTCTGAATCAGGCTATTGTTCTCGCCCGAGTAATAGGGCTCGTCATGCCAGAATGCCAGCATTCTGTCTGACTCCATTTCTTCGACCATTTGAACACGGAGTTTTCGCTGTTCTTCGGCGAATTTGTTGTCAGTTGACGGAGCCCAGTCATAAATGAACAAATCCAGAAAACAGGGTATGTTTTCGTCGTTGTAAAGAAATCTAACTTGTCGACAGTGGACAAACCGGTCGTAAGCAATTGAAATTTTATAGCGGTTGTTATCTTCAACGACGTCGCATAGCTTTTCTAAATCATCGCGCATGATTCCAAGGTCTGTATCATCGTCCCAGGGAATGAATCCTTGATGTCTAATTGCTCCGATAAGTGTTCCGAAGTTAATCCAATAATTGATGTCGTTCTCTTTGCAGAGAGTGTCGAATTCCCCCAACAGTTTTCCGCATCCAAGCTGCAATAGCCTTAATCCGCCAGTTGCTTTTGGGAGCTCTTTAAAGAAACGCTCCTTTGCTTCCTGGATAGTTTCTTCTGGTCGCTTGTACTCTTCCCACGCAAACATTTTCATGTGCTCGTCATGGGCATCAAGGCTCTGCGCAATCGACTCAATAAGTGGAATTGCCATATTGTCGAACTTGTAGTTGATGTTCATGTTGATTCCGTTATCGGCGACTTCAATGCGATGATAAATTCTATCTAGCTCTTCTTGCAGCCTATTAATGTCGTCATGCATAGCGTGAAGCGATCTGGATGATGCTGGCAAGAATTGTTTGATAATGCTGAGCATTGGATACTCCTTTCAATTGAATTATCTTTTTGAGCAATCCGAGCGATGATTGGCTAGTAAAGTCGTAACCTCTTCGTCAGCCTATAGAGTCGTTTAGCAGTGACTTCGAATCTCTTGTTTCTACGCCTCCGTCGGCTCCGCGTCTAGCTCGTTGCGGACGAGATCGAAGGCTGCGGCGATGGCCTTGTCCATGTCGTAGTACTTGTAGCCGCCCAGGCGACCGGCGA
>OQWM01002159.1_pt1 | contig 13466 bp, 11 predicted proteins | sample 1691531 | NCBI WGS metagenome assembly OQWM01 (sample SAMN03418257, study PRJEB22391) | human gut metagenome | biome: human-gut; feature: organic feature; material: feces | host: Homo sapiens | place: Tanzania | collected 2013-01 | reverse complement strand
AACCAGATTCAACCTTAGCTAAAAGCTGACTAAGGTTAATATCAAGAGATTCCGGTGAACTAATCACGTCTGTGTCTCCTTCATTGAGTTTTAGGAAGCTCTGAACAATGAGCCTTTTGCTCAAACTCTCCCTGAGTGACACAAATATTTCAATATTTGTGTCACTGTGTATCAAAAAATAGGCTCAAAGCTCCTCTCGGGAGCTTCCTAAACTGCTCAAAGCAGCTTAGGAAGCCCTCGAATTGCCCCGAGGGCTCCGTTTGGGCGCACTACGCCCTTGACAATAGATGCTTTCTGAATTGATAAAGATTTGCGAGAGCGCATTTCATATAAGCAGCTTCTGCATTTTCTCGTAATCCTTTGTATCGAACCTTCCGATACTTGAACTGTTCTTTGATGATTCTGAATAGTTGTTTCGTCTGGAGTGGGACTATCCAAACCACCTAGTTTCGCAAACTTACGCATTGCCATACTGTCGTAAAGCTCGCTTTCCATGCTAGGATCGGAGAGTTCAAACCAGTGCTGTGCATGAGATGAATACGAAGCATAGACTCAAGAGGATAAGGACGTCGACCTGCTTTCTCAGGTGTCTTGGCGTAATACGGCTCAATGACCGCACACAGAACATTCCAAGCAACAATGGCATCCATTTGTCCTAGCCCCCCTTTACGGATCTTTTTTGTCCCTTTTGAATACTCTGTTTCTGCAAAACTAAGCTGACGCGCCATCTATATGAACCACCTGATTGCTCTCTTACCACTAACGGTATTGTATCATAAGTCGTTTGCTTGGACACGATAATTGTTCAGAGATTCCTTAGCGTTTTTATAGCATCGTCGGCCATCGGCATAAGGCTCAACTGCTGGGGCTTTGCAGACAGGCTTCCCATATCACGCAGATAGGACACTCCTGCACTATAAGGTTGTCCCTGAAAGACACGAGCCACGGCATCCACGGCATCGGTCTGATACTGCTGAATCTTAAAACTAAACTTCATCTTTGTGGTTCACCTCCTGCTCCAGCATCAGGAAACGGTCAAAGTCGCTCTCAAAAAGGCGATCCTGAATGATACGATACTTTTCATATTCCGTTTCCGCGTGGAGTTTTGCCTGTTCTGCGCTGATTTTACCCGGCCCGGTCAACAATTCGTTGCCGTTGAACTCCAGAAAACCATCCAGCCGCTTTGCCCAATCTCCCATGCTCATTGGGATTTTGCGCTCGGCCTGCAACTCGGCATAATCCAGATAGAGCGACACAATGCGCTCCAGATAATTCATTTCATCTTTGCTCAGATAGTTCTTGGCAATCGTCACATCTGCTTTCAGAATTTTCCCATCCGGAGCATTCTCCCATGTAGTCAGTCCCATGTGTTCCTTGTTGGCATCTGCCCGCTCCACGATTAGCTCCGCCGCCGTATGACGGTGGACGGCATAGTGCATTTTGTTCTGTACCGTCTGGAAGAACAGACGAGTCGTCTTTGCGTTTTTGTCGTAGTCAAACGCAGTGGCGTACAAATCTGTCACTTTCTGATAGAATTTACGTTCAGACAGGCGAATCTCCCGAATCTGCTGCAACTGCCGCTCAAAGTATTCGTCGGTGAACATATGGCCTTTTTTCAGCCGCTCCACATCCATCGTCCAGCCTTGAATCGTATGGTCTTTGACGATCTGTCCCGCCCATTTGCGGAATTGCACCGCCCGCTGGTTGTTCACCTTGAAGCCTACGGCAATAATCGCCTGCAAATTGTAATGCGTCAGTTCCCGATTAACCTGACGAGTGCCCTCGGTCTGAACTATCCGGAATTTCCGGATAGTTGCCTGCTCGGTCAGTTCGCCGTCCGCATAGATTTTTTTGATATGCTCGTTGACCGTGCGCACATCCACATCATACAGTGCCGCCATCATCTTCTGCGTCAGCCAGATATTCTCATCCTCATAACGCATTTCAAAGCTGGCATCACTCTCGCCGGTAGAGGCAACAAAGGTCAAGTATTCCGCTGCAGAACTGCGAATGGCAAGTTCTTTTTTCTTCTTATCGTTCATATTACAGTACCTTCCTTACAGTATCAGGGCTATATGTCTCGAAAATCTGCTCGAAGTTTGTGGCTACGCTGTCGTTTGCCATACTGCTGTCACGGAACACGGCATAGTAAGGCTTTTTCTGGGCAATGGCCTTGACGGTTTCCTCGGTCACATCATGGTCAAAACAGGCCAGCAGGAAGCCATCCGCCACATTGAACACCTTTTTGCCTGCGATCTCTTTCACCTCAATGGAGCTGGACAGCAGCACGCCCAAATCCAGCATCACCTGGAACAGCAAGTCCTCCGGGGTACGGTCTTCTTTCACGTTATCCACCAGAGAGAACAGATCCTGCTGACCGACTTTATCCGGTGTATAGTAAACGGGCTTCATATTGCTTTCGTCCAGACGCAGGCATCGGAAGCCAATATCAACAGGCGTTTTCTGATTAAGCTGCATTTCTGACATGAACATTTGCACCCCCACCAACTCCACTTCCCAAAGACAAAATCTGCTTTCCGGCACGGCGGATGCGCTCCTTGCCGATTTCGCAGATGTTTTTGTATCCTGCTTTGTACGCTTCGCTCTTTTCGTCCGTCTTTTCGGGCAACTGCACCATAATAAACTTGCGGTGTCCACCGTCCTCGGCGTTCAATTTCATTACAGCATGGGCAGTGCTTCCTGTTCCGGAAAAGAAGTCGAGAAAAATCCCATTTTCAGAATCGTTACAAACACGAATAAAATGGGCAATCAATGAGACCGGCTTCGGCGTTTCAAATACTGCGATCCCTCCAAATAATGCTACAAGTTCTCGTTTTGCTGAATCATTTGTCCCCACTTTATCAGCAAAAAGCACTGTCTCCGGAGTCAAACCCTGTTTTCCTTCGGTTAAAAACTTTTTTATACGCGGAACACCCATTCCATCCGAACCAAACCATATTCTGTTATCTGCAATCGCTTCCTGCATTTTTTCTTTTGTATAACGCCAGCAAGAACCAGACGGCGGGTTGAACTCAAGTCCCTTAGGCGATGTTAGGGTATAAAATTGATTCCGCGTTCCGTGTCCTGCTTGCGCAATCGCAGGAACAGAAGTCCAAACACCTCTAGGATCCCCATCGGGATTTTTGTACCTATCAATTGCATCGTCATCCATCGGTTCCAAACCGATTGCATCTATTCTTTGTCCAAAATTTTTTATAAAGCAGACGATATAGTCGTGTCTTACCGAAACAATTTTTCGATTCTCACGAGTTTTTCTTTTTTCCCAGATAAAAGTTGCAATATAATTATCTGCTCCAAAAATTTCTTTTCCTATTGAAATAATCGAATTCAATTCATTATCATCAATGCTAATAAACACAATCCCATCATTCGATAGCAAGTCTTTTGCAATTTTCAGACGTGGATAGATCATGTTCAGCCAATCCGTATGGAACCGCCCATTACTCTCGGTGTTGGTCACAAGGCGGTTGCCTTCTTCATCATACTGACCGCTATTATCCATATAGTCCGCCGCACTCTGGGCAAAATCGTCCTCATAGACAAAATCATTGCCCGTATTATACGGCGGGTCGATATAGATCATCTTGACCTTGCCCAGATAGGTTTCCTGCAAGAGCTTCAGCACTTCCAGATTATCGCCCTCGATGTAGAGGTTCTCACTATCAAAACCGCCGGGCTTTCCATCCTTGCCCACACTATCCGCCACAATCGGGCGCAGCGTTGCCGTAATGGGCGCATTGGCCGCCAACATCGCCTTTTTCTTATCCGGCCAAGTAAACTGATAGCGTTCCTCCCGACCTTCTACGATGGAATCCGATAGTTCTTGCCGCAGAACGTCAAAGTCAATGGCGTGTTCTACTTTGCCGTTGCGTTTTACCTCGGTAATGGCGTTGGGAAACAGCTTGCCAATCAGTTCTATATTTCTCTCCACGCCGTCAAGGCTATGCATTTTCAGTTTGTCCATAAAATTATTTTTCCTCCGGAATCCTCATCATCATATTATAGTGAGCCAAATGCCCCATTTCTTTAAAGACCAGTCGAAATGCGTCTAAATAGAGACTAACTGAATTCTGCTGTATCGGTGCGCAGCAGATATCATCGAACTTACTATGCGATCCATCATTTGCCCATACCAACAACGTTTTTACGACCCAGCGATAATTTACATCCACTTTGTCTGGCAATCGGTTCAACGATATATCTCCATAGTACTTATAATAGTGCTCCAGAATCCTCCGCATCGTATTTTGAAGAGAATTGCTGCTAACCTCATCTGGGTGTTCAGACGCATATTTGACATCCTGCCAAAGTATTTCATAGGATGATTGAACTGGATTATCTTTATTCCAAGTTATTTTTGATATTCCCTTATATTTCCGAATCGTCCAATAATTCATCTCTGGTTTCACTTTTTTCTGAAGTGACTGAGAAAAAGTGACTTCCTTATAAAAGTAAAGATTATGTGACAGTACAAACATCTGCCGTATGTTTGATGAGCCATCACATAGAGATTCATACAGGTCACGAACTAAAGTAGAAACAACAAAAAGCACTTCACTGTCCATACTCGAAACAGGGTCATCAATTACAACAACTTGCTCAGAAGTCACTCCAGAATCATCCAGACTTCCCTTAAGAAGCGCATAAAAGTAAAGAAAAGTAACAAAGTTTTTCTCTCCCTCACTTAATGTCTTATTCACGGGCGTCCCATCGTTTCGGACAAGCCCATAGCTATGCTCATCCGAACCAACTTCAAGTCGAAATCCTGTAAACCCAAATTCTTCCAGCCATTCATTGATAAGATCTTTCGTTGGAATAACACTTGTTAATTCAGCTTGTAGATTTTTGATATCTGTTTCAAGCCCTCTTTTCTGTACCAAGCTTTCTCTAATTTCCGTATTCAGAGCAGCAATCTCATCTTCTAACTTCTTTTTTCCTTTTCTATATGCGGCAATATCAGAAGAAGCATCACTCGCAATAAAACGCCAAATCTGCTTTTTCAATAATGCCTGCTCTTTGCCAAGTTGTGAAACCATTATATTGCGCTCTCGGATTTTGCAATTTGATTCCTTAACCAAATTAACAAGTTCTTCCAGAAGATTTCCATATTCCAAAAGTTCAACCGGCATGCTTGGATTTTCTTTCTTTGACAGCAATACTTTCTTATTATTGTCAATTACATTTTCAAGTAACTGTAAAGAAGCTTTGAACGTCTCGGCATCCATGAAGTCTTCGTTTTGCAGTAAGATAGAATCCAGATGACTCAACAACTGTCTACTGCTAACATCATACTGAGATATGATATCATTAACTTCTTTTATGTTTGCCAAATATGTTTCATCAAAGTATTGATTCAGTTTTTCTTTCAGGTTATCTTGAATTTTCCCCTGACAGAATGGGCAAATACCGTCACTACGATCAAGATAAGTCATGCCAGCTTTTACCCAGTCGCTATTATTCAGTTTTTTTATCAGTTCACTGACATCAATATCCTCTTTCCCGACAATTTTCTTTTTCAAAATTGGCGAACAGCTAAGTTCCAAAAACTTTGTAAAGTTCGGAAGCGCAATTTCAAGAAGTGCCATAGGCTTTTCACTGAATGCAGCCTTAGCTCTACTGCTTAGTTCTTCAAAAGAGTATAGTTGCTCTTTGTTTGACACCGCTTGCTGAAGGAGCTGTTTCTGAAAGTTAGTTTTACTATTCAGGAAGCCTTCCATTCCATCTCTCAAAGAGCTAGAATCATATCGTTGCTTTCGAGACCAGAATATATCTGTATATTTCTTTTCAAATGCCGCCAATTCAGCTTCTTTGCCACTTTTTCCATCTGCTCCTTTTAATGTATTCGACTTTCTTGCCCGTTCCGAATCTAATTCACGGATTTGCTTTTCTAATTCTCGAATCTTCTCTTTTGTTTCCAGTTCTTCTTTGCCAAGTGTGAATATTCCTGGCATATCCGAGTCATCTTTGAAGTTTTTTGCAACAAAATCCGAATTATAGACTTTACAGGGAAATGTACTTCCATTTTCCCACTCAACGGTACAATTCGGGTATTGCTCTGGTGAACAAAGAACTCTGCTGATCGTTGTTTTTCCAGAACCATTTGAGCCGAACACAAAGTTCAATTTTTTTAGCTTATCCATGGTTTGAGTTTCATTTCCAAATGTTGCCGTATTTTGCAGAGAGATTCGAGTAATCATTTCATCACATCCTTTAACAAATCATCCAACGCTCTGAATAATCTCTTGCAACGCCTTCACCTGCTGTACCAGTTCAAATTTCTTCTTTGGTTGTTTTTCTTTCCTGATTTTGGCTTCCAGTGCCGCAATCTGCTTCTCCAGTTGCTCTTGCTGCTTCTGCTACTCTAAACTTTCTTTCAGAGTAGCGGATTCATCCGAACCGAGAGCCGTCCACGCGATTTTGGCACGGCATTCAAACAGCTCTTGCTCGGCTTTTTGCTTGTAGGTATTGAACTCCCTCTCAAGAGCATCGAACTTCGCAAGCGTTTCTTCCAGATGTTTGAAGATACTCCGATTGTAGTTGCGTCCCATAAAACCATCCATGGCAACCACCGCGACATGCGGTCTAGGTATCTTCTAGCCCAAAACAGCAGAAAAGTCATCCATATTGGTGGGGGCGGCTGAATAGTTACCGAGGCGATAGCCCAAGCGATTGTACCCCGATGGGAAACTTTCGCCGCACTATAACATTATCGCTTTTCATTCGTCACGCTCCACTCTCTCTCGCTCGATCGCATGCCACTTCCTCAAGCCATTCCAGCATCTTTTCCTGAAGTAGCTTTTTATCAGGTAAATAGAGCTGGTACTTTGAAGCATATATGTTGCTGTCCTCTGGGAGTGTCATTTCGACCATTTTGTCGCTCTTTTCGTTGCAGAGTAGAATGCCAATGGTAGGGTTTTCATCTTCTGTCTTTTCGTAGCGATTATAATAATTGACATACATCAGCATCTGTCCCAGATCCTGATGTTTCAGCTTTCCAATCTTCAAATCAATCAGAACAAAGCAGCGTAACATGCGATTGTATAAAACCAAGTCCACCTTGAAATGCTCTTCATCAAAAGTAAATCGAACCTGCCGTCCTACAAAAGTAAATCCCTTTCCCATTTCCATCAGAAAATCCTGTAAATGGTCTATAATCCGGGTTTCAAGCTCGTTTTCTGAATACTCTGACTTATCTTGTAATCCTAGAAATTCAAGAATATAGGGATCCTTCACAGCGTCAGAGGGTTTCTCGATGATTTGTCCTTTCTGGGCGAGTTCCTGTACTCTTGCCTTGTCTGTGCTCAAAGCTAGGCGTTCAAATAACGCAGCGTCAAATTGCCGACGTAGCTCTCGTAAACTCCAGTGGTGTTTCGCACACTCAATCTCGTAAAACTGCCGTTCTGCCGTATTCTCAATGCGCATCAGGAAAAGGTAATGCGACCAGCTGAGGGTGAATTGTGCAATGGGTTGAGATGAACCACCTGTTTTAGTCAACTTTGTTAACGATTCCCCTGACTGCAAAATCCGAGACGCCGTCTCGGAAATTGAAGAACCATAGGTCTGATAGAATCGGCGCATGTTCTCAAGGTTATCGACGGAGAATCCCTTTCCAAATCGAGTCGTAAGCCTCTGTGACAGCTCTTTTAATAAACCTTTGCCATACGCCGCTCTGGTTTCTCCCTGCTGCTCATTCTCCACAATGAGCCGTCCTATTTCAAAATAGGTTCGTACCATTGTTGAATTAACCTGTGCGACTACTCGCTTCCGAGAGTTCTCGATGAGTTCCGCAATCCTTTTTGTCAACAAGTCTGCGTCATTGTAGATTGTCATCTCGGCCATTATATCACCATCCTTACACAACCACAATATTAAACCCCGTAGGGATTCCCGATATTGTGCGCAAACAATCGTTGCTTTTCATTCGTCACGCTCCACTCTCTCACGCGCAATCGCCCGCCACAATCCAGCGATCGATCGTCCGCAAATCCTTGTCGAAATTCGCCCCAATCTTGACAACTCTCTTCGCCCCTGCTTCGTATTGAATCGCATATCCCTTTTCATCGATTTGCTTCAATGCTTCTTCGGCCGACCCATCGAGTTTGAATTCAAATAAATAAATCGAATCGTCGGTTTCTATAAGGGCATCGCATCGCCCGGCGGCACTTCGTTGTTCGGTGCGAACGCAGTATTCCGTAGCGAGTGTAAACACGAGATAGAAAATCGTCTTGTAGTGGTTTTCGTCTTGTCGTTCGGCGTCGTATGGTATGCTACTATAAAACGCGCGAAGTATCGTCATTGCGCCATCGACATCGCCTTGCCGAAACGCTCGAACTAATCGTTGAATTATCGAATTGCTCTCGACGACATCCTTTTTCGTATAATGCGGCGCTAGCCCCTTTATAAAGCTTACCCGAACTTCTTCGTTGGGGAACCCCAACAAATAATCGTAACCATTGAACGCCTTAATCGTCACATAGCCACTTTGATACAACACGGCTATTGGCGTTTCGGCTGTCTCGATCGGAACATTGAAATCCATCTCGCTTGCGATAAACCCTTCTAAATCTTCGGGGCGAAGGCTATATTGCGCCATCATTTCGGTCAAGTGCGTCGGCGTCCCCGTCGAATACCAATAATTCGACAATTTATTTTTATATAAACATTGCAATAAATCGAGCGGATTATAGATATCGGGCGAGTTTTCCGAAAAATGATAGCCGTCATAATATGCTTTGAGGCGGTTCAATGCCGCTGGTATGGATATGCCCAGCGACGATGCAAATCGTTCGATTTCAGGGGCGAGTTGCTCCTCGACCTCGTCTTTTGTAAAGCCGCAAATCGCAGCATATTCGTCGTCTAAACTTATCGTCAAAAAATTATTTAATTCGCTAAATATACTCAGCTGGCTATATCGCGTTATCCCCGTAATAAATACAAAAGCTAGATCGGGGCTCGACTCTTTAATTGGACTATAGAAGTTGCGCAACTGCTGGCGTATATCGCAAAACAGCGACTTATCGCGCATCGAATCCAACAATGGCGCATCGTATTCATCGACCAATAAGACGACTTTTTGCCCCGTCTTCTCCCTAGCTTTTCGAATGATCGACCACAGGCGCAAACCGTATTCCTCTTTTGCAATCCGCTCATCACGCCCATAGACTTCTTCGTGTCCTGCGAGCAAATTGTCGATGAGATTGCCGATGCTTTGCGCTCCGAGAATCCGACTGCGGCTAAAGTCGAACCGCAACACGGCGTGCACTTGCCATGCCGATTCGAGCGAATCGATGGCGAGCCCCTCGAACAATTCCCTACGCCCCTTAAAATATGCCTCCAACGTCGAAATAAAGAGCGATTTGCCAAATCGGCGCGGGCGCGCGAGGAAATAATACTTCCCATCCGACACGAGGCGATACACAAACGCCGTTTTATCGACGTAAATCGCATGTTCGCGCCGTATATCTTCGAACGATTGCACCCCGATGGGGAACTTGCGCCGCGCTATACCATTATCGCTTTTCATTCGTCACGCTCCACTCTCTCACACGCAATCGCCTGCCACGATCCAGCGATCGATCGTCCGCAAATCCTCGTCGAAATTTACCCCAATCTTGACAACTCTCTTTGCCCCTGCTTCGTATTGAATCGCATATCCCTTTTCATCGATTTGCTTCAATGCTTCTTCGGCCGACCCATCGAGTTTGAATTCAAATAAATAAATCGAATCGTCGGTTTCTATAAGGGCATCGCATCGCCCGGCGGCACTTCGTTGTTCGGTGCGAACGCAGTATTCCGTAGCGAGTGTAAACACGAGATAGAAAATCGTCTTGTAGTGGTTTTCGTCTTGTCGTTCGGCGTCGTATGGTATGCTACTATAAAACGCGCGAAGTATCGTCATTGCGCCATCGACATCGCCTTGCCGAAACGCTCGAACTAATCGTTGAATTATCGAATTGCTCTCGACGACATCCTTTTTCGTATAATGCGGCGCTAGCCCCTTTATAAAGCTTACCCGAACTTCTTCGTTGGGGAAGCCCAACAAATAATCGTAACCGTTGAACGCCTTAATCGTCACATAGCCGCTTTGATACAACACGGCTATTGGCGTTTCGGCTGTCTCAAGCGGAACATTGAAATCCATCTCGCTTGCGATAAACCCTTCTAAATCTTCGGGATTTATCGTAAAATGCCTTATTTCTTTCGTCAAATGCGTCGGCGTTCCCGTCGAATACCAATAATTATCGAGCCGTTGATATTTCAAACAATTCAATAAACTAAATGGATTATATATATCGTGGCAATTCCTCGTAAAATGATATCCATCGTAACGCCGTTTAAGGGCAGATAATAACGCGTCGACGCTTAAGCCCTCCGACGCTGCCATCGACTCGACTTCTGGCATGAGTTGCGAAACGATTTCTTCACTCGTGATGCCGCAAATCGATGCATATTTCGGTATCATCGTTATATGAGTTAAATTGTTCAACGCACTAAATATGTTCAATTGGCTAAACTGTGTAATCCCCGTCAAAAATACAAATCTCAAATATGCCGTCGATTCTTTCAATACTTTATAGAATCCTTGTAGCATATCGCGCAATGGCTCATAAGCCGGTGTGCGCATCGTATCGAGCAATGGCGCATCGTATTCATCGATCAAAACGACGACTTGTTGACCCGTGCTTTGAGCAGCGCGGCGAATGAGATTGCGCAATCGAAGCCCCGGATTATCGCTATCTTCGCCCGCGCGACCATAGATGGATTCATACGAGGCGAGTATCGCCGTCAATACGGCCGATAAATACGATGCCGATGCGTAGTGGACAAGACTCAAATCGAACTTGAGCACGGGGTATCGAATCCAATCCGTTTCGAGTTCCGACACGGCTAAGCCGTCGAAGAGATCGCGCCGCCCCTCGAAATATGCCTCCAGAACCGATACGAGCAATGATTTGCCAAAGCGGCGCGGACGCGACAAGAAAATTGCGCGATCTTCATGAGCGAGTGCGTAGACGAGCGCTGTTTTATCGACGTAAACCGCACCATCGCGCCGTAGATTGCCAAAATCCGATGTCGATACGCGTATATTTCGAGGCTCCATCGCACCCTCCATCTCATCGCCATCGCGCCCCAACGGCGCACCCAACAACGCCCTATTTTAATGATTCTAAACCGCACTCGCAACGGCAAATGCGCGCCATATCACACGATGAGATCCCCCCATACCATCGCCCATCGATGGCGCACAATTCACTGCTCGGCGAATCAAGGCGTGGCGAAGCAAGGCGCGGCTGACGTTAAAGCCCCATCGCAAGCCCGCATGCGGCTGCCACGCTCAAGATCGTGGCGATGCCATAGCAAATCGCTTTCCCCGCCTTGCCAGGGTGAAATTTCAAATCGTGCAAACTAAAGAATATTCTATGCATGCAATGAAACGACGTGCCAAAAACGATGAGAAATGCCGCCGCCGCCCCCCACCACGTATGGAGAACGTTTGAAATCTGAAACGACGATGCATCGCCCGTCAATCCGACATATATCATCATGCCGACGAGAGCGGGGAATGCAAACGCTATGACCATGCCACCAAATCCAAATAGCCCCCAAAATATGGGCTCATTGGAGCGCTGATATTGCGATAAATCTCGAATGTTATTCATTTTATCCCCTATATGTCAGACCATATAATATGACGATCGAGGCGACAATCGTCACGCCATAGAGCAACAGCATCCATACAAACCGCGGCACGAGCCGCGTTTCGCTCGGCGACGTGCTCCGAAATAGGCGAATCCCAAGGGGGAATATCTTATACCAAGTCACGACATGATAGATGACGCCCAAAAGTGCCACGATATTGGCGACGACGACGGCCGGATGCCCCAAAAGCCCGACGACTTGCGCTTGCGCGGCATCGCCTTGCGTGGCGCATAACCACGCGATCCACGTCAGCTCGGCGCCGATCCACAAATTCGTCACGGCCGTCAGCTCGCGGATCATATACATCACATACTCGCGCCGAGCGATCCACCAACTGCGCTTCACCTCTCGGTTGTAAGGTTTTCGATACTTTTAATCGTAGGAAGAGAGCGTTCACGCATCTTCAGTTGCTTCTCCAATTGTTGAAGAGATGTCTTATTATATTGAAACTTGATAGCCATATTTCATTATTTATTAATTACAGCAAGCCGGATTATTCCGCTCATGCTGTCATTTCTTCCAATATTTGTCAATCAATCCCTGCTTGATATTTACTTCAGCCGGCTGGAAATATTTGCCAAACAAGCCCCATGCCACATCAAGCATTTCTGTTGTATCCAAGTTTACATCAATTGCCAAAAGCTTGGAAGAATAATCTTTTGCGAATGCCAATGCACGATTGTCGTAGTCTGTAAGGTCGAAACCATTCTCCATTTTGGTCTTGGCATTGGCAGCATCGGCGTACAAACGTACTGCCGCATTCATCACCTGCGGATGGTCTTCACGCGTTTTCTTACCCGTTACCAACTGTTTCAAACGGGACAAGCTTCGGAATGGGTCTACGATTACTTTACCCACGTCGCTATCACGTCTCAAATACAACTGGCCTTCTGTGATATAACCCGTGTTATCCGGAACGGCATGTGTGATATCGCCACCTGACAAGGTGGTAACGGCAATGATGGTAATGGAACCACCATCCGGGAACTGCACTGCCTTTTCATAAATCTTCGCCAAATCGGAATACAAAGAACCCGGCATGGAGTCCTTGGATGGAATCTGATCCATACGGTTAGACACGATAGCCAAAGCATCTGCATAGTTGGTCATATCTGTCAATAGCACCAACACCTTCTCGTGTTTCTCCACTGCAAAGTATTCAGCTGCACACAATGCCATGTCAGGAATCAAAATACGCTCTACAGAAGGGTCTTCCGTCGTATTGATGAAGCTGACGATACGGTCAAGTGTTCCTGCATTGCTAAATGTATTCTTAAAGAAGAGGTAATCGTCGTTGGTCATACCCATTCCGCCCAAGATAATCTTATCTGATTTTGCACGCATGGCTACCATTGCCATAACTTGGTTGAACGGTTGGTCGGGGTCGGCGAAGAATGGAATCTTCTGGCCTGTCACCAAAGTGTTGTTCAAGTCGATACCAGCGATACCTGTCGCAATCAATTCTGATGGCTGCTGGCGACGAACCGGATTCACAGACGGGCCACCGATTTCCACCTCTTTCCCTTCAGGAACAGGACCGCCATCAATAGGTTCACCGTATGCGTTGAAAAAACGACCGGCCAATTGATCTCCCACCTTCAACGATGGAGCCTTACCCATAAAGACAACTTCGGCGTTTGTACGGATACCTTCGGTACCGGAAAAGACCTGCAATGTCACTTCGTCACCTGCAATCCGCCAATCCGAACCTTTTTTATTCAAATCCAGGCTAACAATCTTTTCAG
>OQWM01002158.1_pt1 | contig 13467 bp, 10 predicted proteins | sample 1691531 | NCBI WGS metagenome assembly OQWM01 (sample SAMN03418257, study PRJEB22391) | human gut metagenome | biome: human-gut; feature: organic feature; material: feces | host: Homo sapiens | place: Tanzania | collected 2013-01 | reverse complement strand
AGGAATACGAGACACCGGAGCAGTGGAGAAGTCGAGTTACTGTAGAGAATCGTAGTAAGAAACTCAAGGAGGTGATTGATGAGGTAAGAAAAAACTATATTGCTTCGTTAACTCGTAGCCAGGTAACAGGCACGTTGGGTGCTTATGACACGGATTATGGTACTTATCCTGTTAAGATAGAAGGCATGGGTACAGTCTATGCCAAAGTGGCGCCAGAAGAGGCAGAAGAGTTTAAAAACTATTGGAACAGCGTAGTTGTTTTGCCTGAGTATGGTGTGAAGGATGACCAGGTGGCTATTCTGTCTTGTACTTTCCGCCTTGGCGATAAGACTTATCAGACGGCTACTAGCTATACCAATGATAATTCTGATGAGTTCTTGGCTAATCTTCCTCCTTTGGATGTAAATCTAGGGGGCGCAAAGGAAGCTGCTGTTGTGGTGGATAATTCCCTTGACATTGATGTGCCAGAGGTGGCAGCAACCAATACTAAGACCTTTGCAGTCATCATAGGAAATGAGAACTATCAGCGTGTCACTAAGGTCAATTACGCCCTGAATGATGCCAAGACCTTTGCTACATATTGCGAGAAGACTTTGGGCATTCCTGTATCTAACATACGTAGCTATACAGATGCCACCTATGGTACTATGCTCTCAGCGTTAGATGATATCAAGAGTATCGGGTCGGCATATAATGGCGACTTGAATGTCATCTTCTATTATGCTGGTCATGGCGTGCCTAACGAGGCTGAGAAAAATGCATATCTTTTGCCTATTGATGCTGATGGTCAGCATACGGAGGTATGCTTGAGTACCAAGCGACTTTATGATACACTCAATCAGTTGAATGCCCATCAGGTTATCGTCTTTATGGATGCCTGTTTTAGTGGAGCACAGCGTGGTGAGGGTATGCTGGCTTCTGCACGTGGCGTGGCATTAAAGGCCAAGGCTGATGTTCCTCAAGGTAATACTATCGTGTTTAGCGCAGCTACTGGCGATGAGACAGCCTATCCATACAAGGAAAAGGGACATGGACTCTTTACCTATTATCTCTTGAAGAAGTTGCAGGAGACAAAGGGTGATGTAACTTTGGGCGAGTTAGGCAACTATGTCAATCAGGAAGTGCGTAAGCAGTCGGTTGTTATCAACCATAAGAGCCAGACTCCAACTGTTATCCCTTCTGTAGGTATGCAGGGATGGGAGAGCATGAAGTTGAGATAATCACATTATTATATATATAATAGTAGCATAACGGTAGCCCTCTATCAGGGGGGCTGCCATTATTGTGTATAATAAGCTTGTTGATGGGGGTATGTCATAAACAAAAAAAGAGCCACAAATCTTTCGATTTGCAGCTCCTTGTACCCAGACCCGGGATCGAACCGGGATGGATTGCTCCACTGGTGTTTGAGACCAGCGCGTCTACCGATTCCGCCATCTGGGCGATTGCGAGTGCAAAGGTACTAATAATTTTTGAACTGACAAACTTTTTGCCATTTTTTTTTCAAAAAACTTGCATTTAATGTGCTGAAAGGCTAAATTTTTGTTGTATTTATCCCTTTCTATCTTAAAATAGAGAAAAAACTTTGGCTCTTTCGCAGATATTTCCTAACTTTACACTGAAATTATAAACAAACAGTAAAACGAACTTTTCAAAATATGACGAGCAACAAGAATAATTACTATTGCGTGATACTAGCAGGAGGTAAAGGTCGCAGACTTTGGCCTTGCAGTCGAAGCAACCATCCAAAGCAGTTTATCGACTTCTTTGGAGTAGGGCGTACGCAGTTGCAGCAAACTTATGATAGAATGGCGAAAATACTCCCAGCTGATCATATTTTCGTCAATACCAACGAGGAATATGTGGATTTGGTCAAGGAACAATTGCCAGAGGTTCCTGCCGAGCGCATCATGGCTGAGCCAATACATCGCAACACAGCACCTAGCATGGCTTGGGCTAATCACCGCATCTCTATGCTCAATCCCAATGCTTGCATTATAGCTACTCCTTCCGATCAGGCAATCTTTAATGAGGAGGCTTTCCGTAATAATGTATTGGAGGGCTTGGCTTTTGTGGAGCAGAATAATCGTTTCTTGACGATGGGAGTCAAGCCTACACGTCCAGAACCTGGTTATGGTTATATACAGTTGGGCGATAATGTGGGTGATGGATTGTATACGGTGCAGTCGTTTACCGAAAAACCTGAGCGTGACTTTGCCAAAATATTCGTGGAGAGCGGTGAGTTCTATTGGAACACGGGTCTCTTCCTGAGCAATGTGAGCTATCTGCGTGAGTGCTTCTCCAATTTGCTGCCTCCAGTGCTTCGCAATTACGACCAGCAATATCCAGAGTTCAGCATCGAGACGGAGAATGCCTATATGAAGGAGAGCTTCTCTTCTTATCCTAACATCTCCGTGGATTTCGGCATCTTGGATAAGCCAGGCAATGTTTGCATGATGAAGTGTGACTTTGGTTGGGCTGATTTGGGCACATGGCATAGTATCTATGAGGCGATGCAGAAGAGCGAGGACGATAATGTGATTATTGACAGCGATGTGATGATGGAGAATTGTCACAACAATGTGGTGAAATTGCCTAAGGGCAAGCTAGCCGTGCTCAATGGCTTGGATGGCTTCATCGTGGCAGAGAAGGACAATGTCTTGCTCATTTGCAAGAAGCAAGATTCTTCTGCCTTGGTAAGAAAGTATGTAAATGAGGTGCAAATTAAGAAAGGTGAGGAGTTTATTTAACTCCCCACCTTATTTTATATATATAATAAGGTTTATGATTAGAGTTTCTTGAACTCAGCATAAATCTTATCTGAAATCTCCTTAAACTCTTCCTCTGAAAGCTTGAGGTGAACCTTGCGGAAGTTGACATCAGCCTCGCTGTTCATAGGGATGAGGTGGATGTGAGCGTGAGGAACCTCCAAGCCCAATACTACCTGAGCCACCTTCTTGCAAGGGAAGGCTGCCTTGATGGCCTTAGCCACCTTCTTAGCGAATACCTCAAACTCAGCCAAGTCCTCGTCCTCCATATCGAAGATGTAGTCTACCTCTTTGCGAGGGATTACCAAGGTGTGACCCTTGCCGATAGGGCTGATGTCGAGGAATGCATAAAACTTGTCACTCTCAGCGCACTTGTAGCTAGGAATCTCTCCTGCTGCAATCTTTGAAAAAATGCTTGCCATAGTTGTATGATATTTAATGTGTTTATATGTCGTTTTGGATTATAGCAAAAAAGGAACTGTCATACAGGCTCTTATGGAGTCTGTATGATGGTTCCTTCTTTTGTCTTATTCGAATGAAATCTTGTCGATGCGGAGCTTGATGATACCACGAGGTATCTTGATCTCAGCCACTTCGCCTACCTTCTTGTTGAGCAAGCCCTGTGCGATAGGGGTCTTGATAGAAATCTTGCCCTCCTTGAGGTTAGCCTCGCTCTCGCTCACGATGGTATAGGTCATCTTAGCCTTGTTGGCCATATTGGTCATCTCCACCTTTGACATAATCTGTACGCAGTCGGTGCTGAGCTGCTTGGTGTCGATGATTTTAGCCTCGGCAATGGTGAGCTTGATGCGGTTGATCTTATCTTCTAGGTGAGCCTGTGCCTCCTTGGCGGCATCATACTCAGAATTCTCACTTAAATCACCCTTGTCGCGGGCTTCAGCAATTGCGGCTGATGCCTTAGGGCGCTCTACAGATACGAGCTGTTTCAGCTCAGCTACGAGTTTGTCGTAGCCTTCTTGTGACATGTAAGCCATAATCCTTTTTGTTGTTTTGTTTAATGTTATTAATAATATGTTTGCTAGAGGCATAAAAAATAAAGAATTCCAGTGCCAGCTTAGCACCGGAATCCCATATCTATATGATTTCTCTATTTTCTTCTTATTTATTTCTTTTCGGTTGCAAAGGTAGGACTTTATTTTGGTATTGCCAAACTTTTTCGATTAAATTTCTCAAAATGAGTTGTTTTTGTTGAAATATCCTCCTTTTCCCTTCACATACTGCATCAATTCGTTAAATATCTGATTATTGCAAAGTATCTCTGGATTGCCAGTCATAATCATCTGCTTGCGGGCTCTCGTGATTGCCACATTCAGCTTGCGGTCGATGATGGTTCCATCTTCCACAAAACTGTTGCCGGCAAGGAAATCGAGCTGCCAGATGTTCTGAATGGTAAAGCTGTAGATGATGACATCTCGCTGGCTGCCTTGGTATCGCTCCACAGTGTCGATGCTTATCTTCTCCAGTTCGGGAATGCCGAGCTTCTCAATGCCTTTGCGCACCATGGCTATCTGGTTGCGATAAGGCACGATGACGCCCACCGTCTTCTGACAGTCGAAGCGGTCGCCATAGAAACGATGGATGCGGCGCAGTATATCTACCACGATGTCTGCCTCGTTGGCATTGATCTTGTCTGATACATTCGGCTCCTTGCAGAATGCCGATGGCAGGAAGAGCATGCGGTGCTCCTTGAGCATATCGTCGAGGGCATCTTCTGAGGGGAGGGTATATGACAGCTCCGTCTCCAGCTGGTGTGGACAAGGCACGGGCTCCAGTTGCTCCCTTTGGTAGAACATTTTGTTGGGGAACTCGGCTATGTCGGGATGCATTCTGCCTTGGCGGCGCAAGATGCCGATAAAGTCGGTTCTCTCCTCATGGTCCTCCCAATGGATGAGACGCTCGAAGAGGGAGTTGCGACAGTTGGTGAGGCAGATGTCTTGCAAGATGCTCATGTCGATGACGGCTCCTGGCTGACGGTCGTTGATGGTAGGGATGGCAGAATCCTTCTCGCTCTGTTGCACCACGGCGGGTAGCTGCTTGTAATCACCGATGAGGATAAACTTATCCACAGCTGATAGCAAACCTACAAGATTGGGTTCCAATATCTGGCTCGACTCGTCGATGATGGCGAGTTTGAAGTGCTTCAGATTGAAGATGAATGGCTTGGAGGTCATCATCGAAGTGGTGCCTACGATAACACGTGTGCCTATGATATATTGCTTGATGGCTTCGAGCTTCGGGCAGTTCTTGATGGTTTTCTCTATCAGATAAGGGTGGAATCGCTCATCGCAAGAGTACTCGCTGCCCAAGCGGAGGAAATGAATGCCACTGTCCACCAACATCTCGCAGATCTCATCCACGGCTCTGTTGGTATAACTCATCAAGAGGATGGAGGAGTTGGTTCTATCATTCAATGCCTCTTCCACCATAAACTTCAGGGCACGACTGGTCTTGCCTGTTCCTGGGGGTCCCACGAGCAGGAAGTAATCCTGGGCTTGCTTGGCACGCAGGATGATGTCGTCGAGCACATCGTCATAATGCTTGGTGAGCGTGAGCGAGGTGTCACGGCGTGGTGGGCGCTGACCTAATAGCAGGTCTCTCTTCTCCTTTGGGGCGCAGATAAACTGGTGCAGATTGCGTATGCTACCGCCTGTACTTGCATCTGTAGTTCCGTGCTCGATGGCGTATGGCAGGTTCATCTCGAAGATGTCGGCATTCTGCTGACCGTCGTTCAGGTGTACCACAATCTCATGCGAATGTATCTCTTGCAATACACCTTTATATAATATAGCCTTTCTTACGTCGGGTTCTTCTTTCAATTTATAGGTATAGAGATACACCATGTCGCCGATGCGGAAGTTGGGCAGGAAATCCTTGCCTTGGTCGGGTACGCTCAGGGTGATGCTATCATAACCTGCGCCCTCGCCACTCATCTCTTTCTTGATAATATGGAGGTCGGTATAGATGTTGCCGGCATCCTTCTTCTCGGCAAGCGGCATAGTCCAGAGGTCGCTGCTCGATGTGTTGGTGCCTTCTTGTGCTCCTATCTTGGATATCATCTGCTCTCGGAGCACAAAGGTCATCATGCGGCAGAAGTAGGCTTCTTCCAAGGGAGATAGGGTGTGCAAAGGGTCGGTGATGGCGGCGAGTTGAGGTTTCAGATACTTGTTGTAGAAGAAATCCTGCGCCCCTGCTACATTTAATACATCGGGAGTGAATTCATCGAGGGCATGCTCGAATCCCTCTCTGGCTATCTCGAAGGAGGCGGCAACGAGTTGGTTGCGGTATTCTATCGCCTCACGGAATAGTTTTTGGTAGTAAGCCACCACCATCAGTCCGTTTTGTGGCTGATATTTGGAGTAGAGCAGACGGATGTTTACTGCATTGTTGTTCAACTTGAAGTTGTGCTGCAATACGCCGTAGTAGAGCAAGAGCTGTACATAGTGAGGCTCCAGTTGGTAACTGTGATAATCGGGATCTACCTGATGGGTCTCGATGTTCATGTTCCTGCCCGATTTCTGCTCCACCAAGAGCTTGCAGTCGGTGGTCATGAGGTCAACACGGCCTTGAATGCCAAGAGCTTCGCAAACAAAGGATGGCTCCAAGATGGCTTTCTTACGGTCGTAGATGCCCTCGCCACGCATGCCGTTCATCTGGGCTTGCGAGGCGGTGCGAGGGAAGAGAATGTCCACTACCTGCTGTAGGTTGAAAGCTTGCAGGTTGGCATCGGTATAGAATTTCTTGCCGTCGAAGTAAGGACAGGTGCAGAACTCCAATGCCTTTTCTCGGAAATTGCTCTTCACGGTCTCGTTCACCTGATACTTGCCATGGCAGTTGATGATGTCGTCCAGGGCTGCGCCGGCAAAGTTACCCAGCAGGGTAGCTTGGGTATTGGCACGAGGCTTCATCAAGTTGAGCAGATAGAGCAGGGGATGATGACCGTAAGTCGTAAAGCAGGCGGCGATGCTACTGATGTCCACCAGATAGTCGGGCTCTACCACGATGAGTCGAGGGGTGATGATGGGCTGGCGCACTTGGCAGTCGAGCAGGTTGAGCTGCATGCCTTCTCTCATGATTTCGCAGAGATAGGTATGGTCGATGTGGTTGTCGTCGTCCTTGAGTTGAACCAAGTATTCCTCCTCGTTGGCATCTTGGTCGATGTCAACACGGATAAAGTCGCCATCCCAGTTCTTTACGATGCAGCGGATGTATCGGTTGTTGATTTCCAGTCCCTTCTGGAAAGGGCGGTTGGTGTGGGGAATGAGCACATTCAGCTCATGGGGTACGTCCACTCCGAATACGGCTGATATGAAGAGGGCGAGTGCTCGGGCATCATACTTTAGGTCTTCGCTGGATAGTGGCTCTTGTGAGTTGCTATGTCGGCGCATGGTCTGGATGGCTATCTTGTCGGCTATCTTGATGCCACGAGCCTTGCAGAGATAGTCCACCTGTGAGAAGAGGTTACCGAAGGCTTGCTGGGTGTCTCTTACTCCCTCATGGCAACAGAGAATGAGCGTATCGTGCATCATCTTGTTGCGAGTCTTTGGCTCCAAGTCGGGCAGCATCAATAGTTCCTTTACTCTCTGGAAGAGTTCTGCTGCGGATATATTTTGATTCATTTGATGAAATTACAATATGTTACTAGAAATCTAGATGGTTGATATATGCAAAATTACAAAAATTATAAATACTCTTATAATAAATACATTTATAATTATGGATAATTAACGAGACGATGGGATTAATAAATGTCTCATTAAGTATTTTTTGTGTTAAAATACTTGCTGTTTCAATTCTTTTTTGTAATTTTGCAATCTCCTTTCACCTTGGTAATATGTATGTGATTATCAGTATAATATGGTGAAGGCAACTAAAAGATTAAGATTATGACAAAAGAAGATTTGATGCGTAGAGCCATTGCGCTCTCTGAGAATAGTGTGAAGAATGGCGGTGGTCCTTTTGGGGCTGTCATCGCCAAGGACGGTATCATCGTAGCTGAGGCTTCCAATAGCGTGACCATCGACAATGACCCTACGGCTCATGCCGAGGTGAATGCCATCCGTCAGGCTACCCGTGCCCTGAAGACATTCAATCTGGAGGGTTGCGAGATCTATACCTCTTGCGAACCATGCCCTATGTGTCTCGGTGCCATCTACTGGGCTCACTTAGACCGTATCTATTATGCCAACGACCGTAAGGATGCGGCTAAGATAGGCTTCGACGATGAGTTTATCTACGAGGAGATAGGCAGAAAGATAGAGGACCGCCATCGCCCAATGATTGCCTTGTTGAGAGATGAGGCCCTCGGGGCTTTCCGTATGTGGGAAGAGAATACGAATAAAACAGAATATTAAGTGAAGAGTGAAGAGCGAAGAGTGAAGAATTCAATAGTCTATAAGGCACATGAATTCTTCACTCTTCGTTCTTCACTCCTATTGTCCTCCCAATCTTTCGAAGAAGGTGATGATCTCTTCGAAGGTCTTGAATTCATCACTTCCGTATTCGATGCTCGTTCCCATGAAGCCCTCTGCAGGTTGTGGGTCGATGAAATAATCACCATAGAGCAGTTGCTTCTGGTTGGTGAATATCACGTGGTCGTAGGCTGGGGCGGAGAGATATTCCTCTACCCATGCCTGCACCTCTGCCATATACGCATGGTTGTTGGTTGGGGCAGGAGCCACGATGTATACGTTGTAATGCTCGATGAGCATCTCGTAAGCCTTGTGCATCGAGCTGGTAGCCTTCATGTAGCTATCGTGCAGGGCATCGAAGGCGAGATATACGATAGGGCGCTCCTTGCCATCCTGCTTGTCGTCTATCCAGCGGATGATAGGGCAGAGGTAATGGAATGCCACCTTGTCGATGAGGCGGTGCTCGCCATGGAATCGGATGGCTTGTGGGTAATGCTCATGGAAGATGTCGAAGGTATGTACCACGGGGTCTTTGTCGCCAAAGAGACCATATACGCGCTGTTGCTCCTCTGGTGTGATGTCCTGGAAACACAGGGTGGTGATGTCCTTGTATTCCTTGATGAGACCTTTGGTAACCATCAGCTCGTTTACGCCATCCTTACGAGGATTCTGGAATTCCTGCTTCCCCGTCATGCTGCTCATGGTGTTGCCCATCTCGAAGGCTGGGTTTACGAGGATACGGTCGGTGCCCTTGAGCATCTCGGTGTACATACCGCCCATGGAAGTACCGATGATAAGGTCGGGCTTCTCCGTTTCCTGCATCTTCTTGAGCATCTCTACGGCTTCCTCTGGATGTACAGGGATGTCCTCGGCTATTAGTGTAGCGTTAGGCATCAGTTCCTGCAACATCTTCACGGTTCCGCTCTGTCCTGAGGATAGGAATCCGTGAACATACATGATTTTCTTGCCCGACATCAGGTCGGGGATTTGTTTGAAATATGGATTCTCCATTGTTTCTTTTCTTTTATTAATGCGATGCAAAATTACATCTTTTTGTGGATATAAGAAAATAATAGCTTACGTTTTTGCCTAAGATAACAAGTTTTTCATCAGTTTATGAGATTATCTCAGATTTTATTTGTACTTTTGCCGAAAGATTTTAGAAATTCTATATTATTTTTACATATTTAAAATGGAACAGTCAATAGAAAATCTCTACAAATTGGACGGAAGGGTGCCCGTCGGTAAAGCACTCCCATTTGGTCTGCAACATGTGCTAGCTATGTTTGTCAGCAACATCGCACCAATCATGATTCTTGCTGGGGCGGTTGGGCTTGATAGCTCCGTCAGTGCCGTGCTCATCCAAAACTGTATGGTCATCGCCGGTATCGGTACCTTGGTGCAGCTTTACCCTGTGTGGCGCATCGGTTCTCGCCTGCCTATCGTGATGGGTATCTCCTTCACATTCCTCTCGCTTGCCATCAGCATCGCTGCCGCTCACGGCATGGGTACCTTGATGGGGGCTGTCATCATCGGCGGTCTTGTGGAGGGTACGCTTGGACTTTTTGCCAAGTATTGGATCAAACTCATCCCTCATGTGGTGGCTGCCACCGTGGTTACTGCCATCGGATTCTCGCTCCTTCCTATCGGTGCCAACTCCTTTGCTGGAGGTCAGGGCGCAGCCGACTTTGGTAGCATGAACAACTGGATTGTGGGTTCTGTTACCTTGCTAGCTTGTCTTCTTTGTCAGATTTTCGCGAAGGGATTCCTTCGTTCTCTCTCCGTGCTCGTTGGTTTGATAGTGGGCTATGTGCTCGCTTGCTTCATGGGAATGATTGACTTTAGTGGCCTCTCCAATCTTTCCATTATCGCTTTGCCACAGTTCTTGCCTTTTACTCCAGAATTTAATGTGGGTGCCATCTTCTCGGTCATCGCCGTCTATTTGGTATCTGCCACCGAGACTATCGGTGATACATCTGCGCTCTGCAATGGTGCGCTGAAGCGCGATCCTGAGACCAAGGAGATGGGATCGGCTGTATGCTGCGATGGTTTCGTTAGTTCGGTATCAGGTCTCTTTGGTTGTACTCCTATCACTTCATTTAGTCAGAATGTGGGCTTGGCTGCTATGTCGGGTGTGGTGAATCGCTTTACCATCGCCATGGGTGCCATCATCATGATTATCGGTGGTATCTTCCCAGCCATCGGTTTTGTGCTTACTACCATACCTCAGGCAGTGCTCGGCGGTTGTACCATCATGATGTTTGGTAGCATCCTCTTCGCTGGTTTCGGCATGATGGCTCGTAGCGGTTTCTCACAGCGCAACATGGTTATCGTGAGTCTCTCGCTCAGTGTGGGTCTCGGCTTTACCCAGGCTACGGGCATGTTCGACATCTTCCCAGAGATAGTTCGCACGGTATTCGCAGACAACTGCGTGGCAGTGGTATTCTTGCTCGCTGTCATCCTGAACCTCGTATTGCCAAAGAGTTTGGAAAATAAAACAAAATAAACTATAATAATTCAAGTCAAAATGGATTTATTGAAAGAAAGAATTATGAAGGAAGGCAGATGCTTTCCTGGTGGTATCCTTAAGGTGGATAGCTTTGTGAATCATCAGATGGACCCTATCTTGATGATGGATTTGGCGAAGGAGTTCGTACGCCTCTTCAAGGACATCAAGTACAATAAGATTGTTACCATCGAGGCTTCGGGCATCGCGCCTGCCATCATGGTGGGCTATTTGACCAATCTGCCTGTGGTCTTCGTGAAGAAAAAGCAGCCTAAGACGATGGAGGATATGATTACATCGGTGGTTCACTCTTTTACTAAGGATCGTGATTACACCGTTTGCGTGAGCAACAGCTACCTGACTCCTGATGATCACGTCATCTTCATCGACGACTTCCTTGCCAATGGCAATGCCTCTAAGGGCGTGATGGACCTCTGCGAGCAGGCTGGTGCCAAGATAGAGGCGATGGGCTTCATCATAGAGAAGGCATTTCAGCACGGTGGCGATTTCCTGCGTGAGCAAGGTATGCGCTATGAGGCTCTCGCCACAGTGGAGAGCCTGGATGATTGCAAGATTGTCTTGAAGTAAATACACATTATTATATATTATATAAAAATAGCCGTCCAAAATTATGGACGGCTATTTTTATTTTACTATCTCTGCAGCGTAGGTTCCCATCACCTTATATCCCGTTGGGTTAGGGTGGAGCCAGTCGCTGCTGGCATATTCTCGCTTCATCTTCCTTTCGTCTTGTGGGTCTTGCAGGAGCTTGGCAAAGTCTAGAATGCCATCCACATTCTTGGCTTGGCTGCGTATCCAGTCGTTTACGTAGAGGCGGGCTGCCTCGTGGAAGTGGGTGTAATAGCCTGCTCCCTTGAAGGGAGTGATAGTGCCCAGGTAAACCTTCATCTTTCTAGCCTTTGCCTTCTTCATCATACCCTGTATGCTCTCTATGATTTGGCGTGCCACGGTCTCGCTGCTGCCGCTCTTGGCAGCGCCGATGTCGTTGACACCCTCAAAGATAATCACCTTCTTAACGCCGCTCTGTCCCAGGATGTCTCGGTCGAATCGTTCTTTGGCTAGGGCTCCAAATCCGCCAGGCACAGTCACTCGGTTGTTGCCGATACCCAGGTTCAGCACGCCTAGGTTGGTAACCTTGTGTCTCAGCTGGAGCATCTCTGACATTACGTCGGGCCAGCGGTTCTGGGCATTGTCGGTGGAGCATTTACCATCGGTGATCGAGTTGCCCATGATGGCGATGGCACTTATGTTGGTCTTCATCGTGTATACGTCGATGCCGCTGATGTTGTACCAGTGGTTCTCTCGGAATGCCTTGGCAAAGGAGGAGTGGGCATTGGTTACGCCCTTCATGATGTAAGAGGTGGTGCGAGATCCCATGTGTACGGTGGGTACATCGGGGGCAGAGGTGTAATTGATGGTGATGGCTACTCGCTCCAGGTTCTTGAGGGGGAACTTGAGGGCATCGCTCACCAGTTGTTTGCCCGCAGGTATGGTAGCCTTGTAGCTATTGCCAAACTTGAAGTATTGTGCCGATTTAGCGTCTATATCCGATGAGTCCTTGGCATGGGCAATGTATACGGAGCGAATCTCCACGGGTTGCATGGAGTAGATATTGCTCAGTTTGAGTCTAATCACATCTCCGCCCACGGATACCTTCACCACTTGCCTTACGGAGCGATTGGTCATATTGTTGTTATAGGGCATAAAGCTTTTTACCACAGTTTGTGGGGCTGTAGCCCAAGTACCTATCCAAGTCTGTGCTGCCGCCTGCATTGCGATGGTGCAGCATAGGCATACTAAAGCGATAATCCTTTTCATCTTTCTTCCTAATTTTAGTGCAAAGGTATAGCTTTCTGCTGGAAGGAGCAAATATCGGGGTATAAAAAATATAAAAGGTGTGCCCACGGCTGCTCGAAAGGATGGAGTGGCACGGTGGGCACACCTTATATTATACATGTATTGCTAAATCTATGTCTAAGATTTAGTACTCAGGATTCTGCTGGAGATCCTTGTTGTAATCAATCTCACGCTGAGGGATAGCCATAATGGTGTTGTAAGCATTATACTTAATTTCCTGTTTTGACTGATTGGTTACACTCTGGTGGTTACGCCAGTAAGCAAATGCAATCTGGTTCTCGCAGAACATCTCAATGACATACTCGTTGAGGATGTCCTCAAGAGTAACAGATGCCTTGTCCTGATAACCCTCGATACGATTCTCGTCGATAGCATTGATATACTGAGCTGCATCAGCACTTGTCTTGGTCAAGTCGTAAGAACCTGCATTGTCAAGATGCCACTGAGCCTCGGCTGCAATCAAGTAAATCTCAGAGAGACGAAGCAACTTAGGGTTGTTTACATAGAGATTACCATTGCGTCCTGGATACTTGTTTGGATAATAACCAGAAGCTTTAGCACTTGTCTGATCCTTAATCAAGCCAGAGCGTACATCCTTTGGATGGCTAGCGAGATACTTATACAAGAAACCATCTGTATCGAATCCATTCTCAGCATAGCCAGAAGCATCGCAATAGTAGCCAGGAGCATAACGCTGCTGGTTGTATTTCTCTGTCTGTACAAACTCAAGGATGGTCTCATTAGCAGCTTCCTTGCTCCAAGCATCCACGTAGTTGTCACGAGTCAACATCTTGTAAGCACCGCTGTTGATAATCTCCTGTGCATCTGCTAATGCCTCATTATACTGACCATTGTAGAGGTAAGCACGAGCACGAAGACCGAGAGC
>OQWM01002157.1_pt1 | contig 13472 bp, 11 predicted proteins | sample 1691531 | NCBI WGS metagenome assembly OQWM01 (sample SAMN03418257, study PRJEB22391) | human gut metagenome | biome: human-gut; feature: organic feature; material: feces | host: Homo sapiens | place: Tanzania | collected 2013-01 | reverse complement strand
GCGAAATAGGGCGACCCAGAGCCCGTATTGAGCCCAAAGGGCGAAATAGGGCGACCCAGAGCCCGTATTGAGCCCAAAGGGCGAAATAGGGCGACCCAGAGCCCGTATTGAGCCCAAAGGGCGAAATAGGGCGACCCAGAGCCCGTATTGAGCCCAAAGGGCGAAATAGGGCGACCCAGAGCCCGTATTGAGCCCAAAGGGCGAAATAGGGCGACCCAGAGCCCGTATTGAGCCCAAAGGGCGAAATAGGGCGACAAAAGCCCATATCGGCAAAGCCGATAGGGCTCTCCAAAAGAGAAAAAGTCGCTATTTGGCGGGGCGAATTTTGTGCCAGGCTCGGGTGAATGGGCGAGCGATTTGGCGGCGGTGGATGACGACGAGAGCGAGGGCTGTGTAGATGGCGAAGAGGCGGATGAGGTGTGCGACTTCGCGGTTGCAGTCGGCGAAAGTTGCGCCTTTGAAGGCGATTTTGATGATGCCTTGGGCGACGGGGTCAATGGCGAGGAATTGGGTGGCGGGCTGAATCCACGGTGGCATGGCGTAGTGTGGCCAGACGTAGCCACTGAGGGTGAAGAAGATGAGCGTGGTGCCCAAGATGAGTTGGAATGCCGTGTAGCGCGTGCGGCAGAACGATGCCAGGGCGGCTGCGAGGGGGAAGTTGCAGGCGACCATGACCCAGATGAGTTTCATGATTTCGATGGGTGTGTCGCCTCGGTGCCAGGCGAAGAGCGGGCAGAGGTAGACGTAGACGAATGCCGTTCCGAGGCCGATGAAGAGGGCGTAGAACAAGTAACGCCAGAAGTAATCGACGAGCCAGAGATTTTTTTGGGCGAATGATTTGTCGCGCTCGCGGTGGAAACCGACGCTGAAGCCCAAGATGAGGAGACCCATTTGGTGGAAGACGAGGCAGAATAAGATAGGCGTGATGTAGGTGGAGTAGGCTAAAGTGGGAGAGAATAAGATGTGTTTATCGTATTGAATCGGATCGATGGTGTTGTAGGCCTTGTCGCCGGTGACGCCTTTTGGGTTGGCGATTTGTTCGACGGCGATGGAGACGTTTTTGTGGAGTACGGTTTCTTGGAGTGCTGTGAGCGTGGCGGCATATATCATCATGTTCGTCGCGTAGACGTAGACTTTCATGTCGCCGCGTTCGAGTCGCTTGATTTTGGCGGAGAAATCGTCGGGGAAGAAGACGAAGGCATCGGCTTCGCGCGACATGACGGCTTGGATGCCTTCTTCGAGAGTGTCGACGCGTCGTTTGATGCTGAGGCCTTGTGTCGCATCGATGCTGAGCATCATATCGCGGCTGTGTGCCGAGTTGTCGGCATCGAGGACGACGGCGGTCCGCTCGACGACCGATTGGTTGGCATAGGTCAACGACATGAAGAGCGGGTAGGCAATGGGCAACACTATCGATATAAATAGCGGTATAAAGGCGATTGTCGCGAATTTTGCTTCGTCGCCAAATGAACGCCAAAAGCAGAAATGTTCAACCCAAGGTTTCATCGTTGGGCCTCCTTTGACGGAGCTTCGGAGGGATCTGTGGCCGAATCGGGTTCGGGTTCTGGAATGCTTGTTGAATCAGATTCGAGCTCTGGAGTGTTTATTGAATCAGATTCGGGATCGGGAGCAGTAGTTGAATCGGGTTCTGGAGCGTTTGTTGAATTGGATTCGGGATCGGGAGCAGTAGCTGAATCGGGGTCGGGTTCGGGAGTGTTTATTGAATCAGATTCAAGATCGGGTGCATTTTCCGAATAGAGTTCGGAATCGGGAGTGTTTTCAGAATCGAGTTCGGAATCGGGAGCAGTAGCTGAATCGGGGTCGGGTTCGGGAGTGTTTATTGAATAAGATTCGGATTCGGGGGTATTTTCCGAATTAAGCTCTGATTCCGGAGCGTTTGTTGAATCAGATTCGAGTTCGGGAGTGTTTATTGAATCAGATTCGAGTTCGGGCGCGTTTTCAGAATTAAGCTCTGATTCCGGAGCGTTTGTTGAATTGGATTCGGAATCGGAATCGGGCGCATTTGTCGAATCGGGGTCGATGACGACGGGAACGCCATCGGGGGTGACGGCGACGACGGCTTTCGGATGGATGCGATGCCAGCACCAAACGGCAAACAATTTGATATCTTTGGCGCGCATGATGATAAACGCCATACATAGCCAGAGGATGGCTTGTTTGAGGAACATGACGCCAAACGACGACAAATCGCTCCAATTCGCATCGTGATAGAGGAAGACTTGAACGGCTTGGAGGAATGGCGTGAGCGGTATCCACGTGACGAGCTCTTGGATATACCAAGGCATCATTTCGATGGGCCAAGTCAGACCCGAGAGCATGACCGAAAGCATGCACAATAGGAACGAAACCGACATGCCAAAGTTGGTGGGCAATACCAAGTTGATATTGGCAAACATGGCTTCGGTGAGGATGATATAGACGACGAGTGCGCTAATCGCCATCAGCGGCGTCGATTGCAAGACGATATCGACGCGCGGCAAGCCGTATTGGTAGAGCAAGCCGCCACCGATGAAGGCAATGAGAAAGACGGCGCACAGACGCCCAAAATAGAAGAAGCGGCGGCGTATTTTATGCGCTTCGATCGGATCGGGCAATTCCTCTTGGAATGCGGCGCATGTCATGATGCAGATGAAGATATTGAGGCAGAAAAACGCCAAGACGGGGAGCAAGTAATCGCTATATATCGTCATGGCGTTGAACGGTCGATCGACGTCGAAGTTAATCGGCTGGAGTGCGCCCATGAGGGCAAAATCGGGAACACCTTGTTTGTTGAGCGTGATCATGCTCACGCCGACCGACGTCGTTTTGACGACCGTTTGGATGGCTTTGTCGGCGTTTCGAGCCATGATGATGCTCGTTCCGTCGATATAGGCAAAGACGTGACCGCCCTCTTGTCGTTTGACGTCTTGCGAAAGCCCATCGGGGATGAGGACGATAGCGGCGGCATCGCCGTTGAAAAAGGCTTCTTCGGCTTTTTCGGGCGTATCAATGGCGCCGAGGACGTGCAAATCGGGGCTCGATTCGAGAAACGTCCGAATCGTGCGACTCACCGAGCTATTATCGAGGTCGACGACGTATATCGGTATATTCGTCACGGTGCGTTGCCCATAGACCGCCTCCATGATGAGGACGCACGAAATGAGCACGCCTATCATCGCCAAAAAGCGCGGCTTTCGGACGTAGACCTTCAGAAAATCGATGAATCCTTTGAGTAAAAACGTACCGTTACCATCGCGCGGTCATACCAGGACGAAGACCATCGACCGGATCGATGGGACGCAATTTGACTTCGAAGCTCTTGAGATCGAAACGATCGCGATCCGACGTCGCACGCCACGTCGCGAAATCGCCCATCGCCGAGATATTGGCCACTTTCATCGGGATCGTCTTGTCGAGGGCGGGCACTTCGATTTCGACTTTATCGCCAATGCGCAAATCTTTGATGCGATCTTCGCGAATCGCAAAACTCGCCCACACATCGTCCATCTTGACGATCGTCACGATCGGATACCCCGTATTGGCGAGTTCGCCTTCGTGGACGATAATTTTAGAGACTTCGCCCGAAACCGGGGCATATTGTTGTCGCTCTTTTTTGTAGATTTCGATTTCGGCGGCGACGCTTTCGCCTTTGGCGACGAGGGCTTCGAGTGCGCGAATTTCTTCCGTGCGAGCCCCTTTGTTGACGGCATCGAGTTTCGCTTCGGCCATTTCGAGTTGATTGAGCGAAACTTGGTATTTGAATTCGACTTCGTCGTATTTCGCCTGCGGAACGGCTTTTTCTTCGAGGAGTTTCTGCATGCGATCGAGCATCTTTTTCGTCACACCGACTTGTGCTCGCGCCGAATCGACTTGATTGGCGAGTGCTTTCTTTTCTTGGGGTCGTGCCCCTTTTTCGGCGAGCGCGAGCTGTGCTTTGGCGGCATCGATCGAAGACGTCGCTTGGAGGAGTTTGGCATCGAGTTCGTCGATCTTGAGCTCGACGAGGAGATCGCCCGCCTCGACGTGTTGCCCCTCTTGGACATGTACTGCCGTCACGCGCCCCGGAACCTTACTCGCTATGTCGATTTCTGTCGCATTGATAAGCCCTGTAATCTGCAACGACGCCGAACCTCGGTTCGTCGTCGTCAACTTCTTAAATCCATCTTCGCAACCGCAAAACCCAAACGCCACGAGACCGGCGAAGAACAACGTTCCAAATCGGTATAGCCTATTCATGATGATTTCCTTATATCCTTAGAATACTATCTTCTGCAAAAAAGTATCGCTCGACTTTTGCGCCCACGCTGATCGTTTAAGCGATATCTTCAAAACACTGTCGTATCTCTCGAGCGATTTGCGCATAGACGGCTTTTTGCGTATCCGATTGATTGGCGAGTTTTCGCGCTTCTTCCGAATTTTCTGCGTCTCTTACGCGTTTTGTCGAAATAATCGTCGAAGAAACGGCATATAATTCGCTCCATAATCGAGCCTGAGCTACGGCAGTTTTGAACTTTTCGTCGTTTGGATCGGCGCCCAAGACGTTGCAAACAAGCGCTTCGAACTTTGCCCATAGCCCCGTCATGGCCTCTTGAATGCGCGGACCGTTGAGCGTCGGAGAGAGATCTTCCCAGTGTCGCAATAAGATGAACTCGCGATGTTCGCACAAGAGATCGATAAACGAAACGTAGAGGGCGCCGATTTCACGCGGCCAAAAGCCCGATTCGGCGGCAAACGCCGCCTCGATTTCGCGCGATACTTCGCTCAAAACCGCCATATATAGCCCATCTTTTGTGAGAAAAAGCTCGTATAGATGGCGTTTATTGACTTGTGCCGCTTCGAGAATCGTATCGATCCGAGCCCCACTCGATCCGAACTGCGTAAACTGGTCGCGCGCTGCCCAAAGGAGTATCGATCTCTTTGACACTGTTGACGTTTTCTCTTTCATTTCTCTCTCGATTCGAAATGATGAAGGTGAATGACGCAATCAGATTGCATCGAGCCCGCCCATTCCTACAGCTCACGGGCTACTTAAACGCATTTCGTTCGATCGTCGGATTATCGCCCATGCTCAGTTTGAGCCCGGCATAGGCCGCTAAGATGTCGATCCGCGCCTTGACGTCGTCGGCACGAGCTGCCGTACGGCGCGTTTGCGCCGCGAGTACGTCGGTGTTGACCGATTCCCCCTGCTCGAATTGAGCCGTAATCGTGCGAAGATTCTCGTCGGCCAAGACGACGGCTTGCGAGGTGAGTTTGACGCGCTCGAGTGCCGTCGACAAAGCCAAATACTTTTGCGCCACGTCGAGCGCGATGAGCTCGCGGGCCTCTTCGCTCCGCGCCGAAAATTCATCGGCTTCGAACGCCGCCTGCTTGGCTTTGTAGTGGCTCTCCAAGCCGTCGAAAATCGTCCACGCCATTCCGATGCCCAATATCGCTTGGTTTTCGGGCTCGAGCACCTCGATGCCGTGTGTGTATTGATACCGCCCGATGAGGAACACCTGCGGTACATAATCGAGTAGCGCGATCGTCTCGCGCTTGCGCGCGGCGCGCTCGCCAACCTCTAACCGCTTGAATTCATTGCGGTTTTCGATAGCTTGCTTCTGATACGATTCGAGTTCGTCGAGCGTGACCGTGAAATTGTCTTCGGGCATATCGCTCGCACTCAACTCGATCGCACTGTCGACCGAAAGCACCTGCCCCAGCTTCAGAGCCGCCAATCGCGTGCTATTCTGCGCCTCGACGATGTTTTGCTTTGCCTTGAGTGCCTCGACTTTTGCCGCTAACACGTCGGAATGCGATAACATTCCCACGGATTCGTATTTCTGCGCCAACTCGACGTGTTTTTCGATCGTATCAGACGCCTCTTGCGCCACCTCGGTCATGAGTTGCGCATAGACGAGCTTGAGGTAAACATCGGTCACTTCATAGCTAATCTCGAGCGATTTTGCATCGCGCTCGATTTCGATGTTCTCGACCGCCATCTCGGCGAGTTTCGACCCATGATAGACCTTAAAAAGCGGCGTCAACGGCATCATGATTTGCGCGCCAAACGTAAACGTAAACTGCTCCTTGAGCGTCATCGACGACGGCACGGCATTCATCAACGGCCCGCTCAACGTCTGCGCCACGTTCTTTATCGTCGGGGCATATTGCTGCAAAAGAAACCCCAACAACGGATGCTCATTCAACACCTCACCCCCGACCTTATCAAACGCCGCACCGAGCTCCGTTCCAATCTTATCTTTGTCGACGATATCGAGCTTCGACGCATCGGACCAAAACAGCGCCGACGCATCGACCGAAATTTTGGGCCACCAATTCGCCTTGACCGCCTCGACCTGATATTGCGCCGTCTCGGCTCGCGCATCGAACTGCGCCCACGCCTTGGAATCCTGCTGCGCCATCGCCACCGCTTCATCGAGCGACAAACTCCGCTTCTCGCGTGCCACCGCCTCGGGCGCCACCGCACACGCACAAACGAACGCGCCCACCGCACACCACGCCCACCTCGATTTCATTGGCCTATCTTTCATGTTTAACATCGTCATTTCCCTCTATCGGGTCAGTCTTCCGCGCCAACAGCGCCCTCTGCAAACGTGCAAAACAGCCACCGCAACGCATAGCGCTCTAAAACGCACATATCGCACACTTTATTCGCAAAACCGAAAAATGCACTCCCCCAACATCTCCCCCCATTCTATGCGCAAAGTGTCATGCGTCTGTCATTTTTTTCACACTTCGACAAACGCCACCTCTCTCACACTTCGACAAACGCCACCTCTCTTTTTGATTCGAAGCGCCGCTATTTCGCTATCGCTCAATACGCGTCGCTGCTGCGCTATTTCGCTATCGCTCAATACGCGTCGCTGCTGCGCTATTGGCTTTGCCAATACGCTCCGCTCGGCTGGGCTATCGCTGGCAGGCGATACGCCCAGCTGGCGCGGCTATGTGCTCGCCGCTGGTGGCGGCTTGCGCGCATACGCCGCGCATTGCCCTCGGTCTATTGCCCCGTTCACAACCTCGCCGAAAAAACGACGAAACCCGCCCAACGGGCGGGGTTCCAAAATAAAAAAAACGACGAAACCCGCACAACGCGCGGGGTTTTTCAAAGAAGCACTACTTAATCGTTGCAGCCGAATACTTCTTCGCGACGTCTTTGGCATCTTCGAAGACCTGATTGCAATCGTCGTCGAATAAGTCTTCGTATTTTTTCTTGACTTCAGTGGCAGAACCACCACCAGTGCAGGCTTGTGCTTGATTATAATATCGATCGATCAATATCAAAGCAGCCATGTAGTAGCCCGAGTTTGTGAGCCGCGTCGCCAAATTCTCGAGCGATCCAGCTTTTTTCTTCGCGTCGAGATAGTCGATGCATGCCTCTGCCAACGACGACTTATCTTTACCGTCGTCGTCGTCGTAAGCGCCGGCAAATGACTCAATGCCCTCTAACATATTTGCGCACGAAGATTTCGTCGAGAGATTGTCGTGTAGCTCCCCGACAATCTTGTGGATTTGCGGTTCATGTGTCTGATCGGGAATGTCATCTTCGCACGCTACGCAAACAAAACACAAAGAACAAGCGGCGATTAATGCGTAAATCGATTTCATGGATAACCTCTATGGTATTGAGTATTGCGTATCGCGAAACAGGCTTGCGCGGCGATCGGCGCAGCCTGGTAAATCAAAGACGACCAGCGACTTCGTCGCTCTACTGTTGTTTACTGCCACTCTCGACGGCTGCGCCGAGCGCCGCTTCCCAACCCTCGACCGACGTCAAGCCTTTCTTCGCATTACTCCACGACTTGGCGGCTTCGGATTCTGCATCCGTAAACGCGCCATCGCAAACGGTCATGCTCTCGTGAATCGTCTTGAGCTGAGCGTATGTATCGAGAAGCATCATCGAAGAAAGGACGTTGCAAGCGACATCCGATACCGAATTCCAAGCGCCTTTCGTCGCATAATTTTTGTAATCCAAACCAGCATTTTTGAGGTCTTCACCGTGTTCGGCAACGTATGTCGTCATCGCAGCGGTTTGAGCGAGGCAAATTTTCGCAGCATCGGTTTCGGTGCCCTTGGCTGCGACGAGTGCATCGTTGAGGCCTTTGGCTTGCGTGTAGATCACCGGGCGGCAATCTTCGATATTGCGTTTGTTTCCATCGTCGTCGCTACAAGCGGCAAATGTACAAGCGAGAGCACCTATCATCAAAGCACAAATCTTTTTCATTTCGAATTCCTTTATAGTTTTGTCTACCGACTAGAAATTCTCTGGCTTTACGATAAAGAGTCAGAAAACGCCATACAGATTAGCGATCTGTGAATGAAATATCAATCATCAAACGCAAAATGACACACACAAACACCTACCATCGCCCCGATTTTGCCCCGCATCTTCTCCTGATTTATCGATTTCCCTTGGCGCCATTAGGCGGATTGTTAGTCTAAAACTATCAAAAGCATCAATTTGTTTGCAGATAATTCAAATTATTTGGCTAAAGTATGAATTTTGTTCATTTCCCGAATGAAAAAAGGCTTTCGATGCGACGTCGAAGGCACGACGAAAAATCGATGCTTTATCCTTTTCCAAAATGCTTATAAAGTAACCGTTTTTGATGTCGAGGCGATGGGCGAAATGCGCCCCCATCGCCCCCATATCCCTACATCTATCGACGTTCGATATTCGAAAAGCGACAAAAATGTCTGAAGAAATCATTAAAGATATCAATAAATCCGAAGAAAACTCGATAAACGATGATTCATCCGAATCTTCTGCAACCCCTCCCAACACAGACGACGATACGATCTCGGGCAACCCAAATACGGCCCCTAGCGAGCAAACAGAATCGAGCGCCGAGAATACAGCCCCTAGCGAGCAAACAGAATCGGGCGCCGAAACAGATTTGGCGAGCGATTCCATTCCCGAATCGATATCGACACCCGTCGCGATCGACGACGTCGACGAAGAAGCCGTGCGAGCGATTCAAGCCGAGTGGAAGGCAAAGCGCAAAATCAAGCGGCTCACGCCGGTCAATGCACTACTCATGCTCGGCGTGCTTGGATTCGTGCCGTGGTATATCTATGGCGCACGGCAAGATATCGAATATTTCTTTTCATCGAGTGATCCCGTCGATCTCGGGCAAGTCGATGGATTTGCGATGGGCATCGACGACGAAGCCCCCGTCTATCCCGATAACCGCTATGTGCGCGTGCGCGGCATTCCCATTCGCCAAGTTGGCATTGGCATGCGCGACAATCCCATCAGTGGAACGGTCAAAAAACACGTCTATCAGCTCATGGGAAGCCCCGTCTACGTCGAAGAAAACGCCGAAGAATCCCAATATGCCGATTTCATGTCGAAGATGACGTCGACATTTCAGCCCGATACGATCGTCGATCCCATCGATATCGTCGGGCGTATGCGTCGATTCGATACCGCCGATGCGAAAAAATACGTCCCCATTCGCAACTACTATAGCGAAAAATATGGCACCGTCTTTTGCGAAAATATGTCGCCCAGCGAGCGAAAGCGCAAGGCGGCATTATTGGGGCGCGGTGGCGTATCGGTTCAAATCATGCCCGATGGTAGCGTCATACAAGCCGACACGCAAACGCACGATACGCTCATCGACGTCGAACCGCTACGCGGTCGATCGGCGACGGCATTGGGCAAAAATGGCACATTGCTACATTCTATCGATGCAGGCCTCACTTGGCGCAAAGCGACGGTGAGCGACGAAGTGTCGCCGCTAGCCATTGCCTACGACATTGCCAACGATCAAATCTTGTTTGGCGGTGCTCGTGGGTGGACAGGCCAAGTCGATGGAAAGGGCGTTTTCAACGCCCTGCCGCTCACTCAAGACATTCGAGACCTCGCTTTTACGGGCGCAGAACCCAATTCTGGGCTTCCAGCACTCATCGCCGTAGGCCGCGAAGGCTTGATCGAAGTGGCATATCGCACGGCGGGCGTCTGGTCACCGGCGACGATCGACAACCGACTAAGCTTCAACGGCATTATGCGCGATGGAGACGTTTGGTTTGCCGTCGGATCGAACGATACGCTCATGTACCGAAACGACGACTTGCGCGGTGCAGCCGATGGCTGGATCGAGTCCGTTTCGCCCGCGCGCGCGAAATGGCTGGGCATTGCCAAAATCCCCGGCTATGCCGTCGCCGTCGGTACAAACGGAAACGTCGCGCGCCTTAGCCTCTCTGATGCGCACTCGGGCAATGCCACGTGGACGACTTGGGCGCACGACGATGTGCCCGGTATCGATTACGACGCCGAACTACGCGCCAGCGCCGTTTCCGACGACGGCAAAACGTGGGTCGCCGTCGGTTCGCAAGGCGCCATCGTCGTCGCACACGCCGACGAAAACGGCAAATTTGGCGCCATTCATCGCATTTCGGGCGCCTACGACGCCTACGGATTCCTCGACGACTTCCAAAACGGCACAACTGCCGAAGCCGCACTGGCAGAAACTATCGCCCGCCATACAAACGAAGATTTCCACGACGTAACCTATGCACACGGCATGTTCTATGCCGTCGGCGAAAACTCGACGCTCATGACGAGTCGCGATGGGCATCATTGGCAAAAACGCCCAGTCCACGTCAAAAGCAAAGCACTGCGATCTATAGCCTTCACGCCCGATGGCACAGGCGTTATCGGCGGCGAAAAAGGCACACTACTCGTGACATCAGATGCGGGCAAGATCTGGCGCACAAAGACTTCGCCGACCGAGCGTTCGATCTACGACATCGCCGTTTCGCCCGATTATCCAAACGGATTCGTCTTCGCCGGCGCATTCGGGCTCTGGGGCTTTTGCGAAACGACGGGCGAATCGAAGTGTTACTTGCGTTCCCGAAATGCCGATTTTCACTATCGATCGATCGAATTCGCCAAAGGCGCACAAAAATCATCGGGCTTGCGCGTCGTCGCCGCCGGCGACGACGATCACATCGACAAGATCGACGACGCTCCGCGCGACAAAGTCGTCACCTCACTTTGGAATCCCCCAAGCGCACACATCGGCGCCATCGCACTCACCGACGACGAACTCCCTCTCAAACCCGATGCCCCACGTGGGCAAATCGAACTCGTCGCAGCCGGAAACGGCGGTATATATCGCTCCTACGACTCGGGCTATACGTTCAAACGCGAGCAAACTGGGCTGCGCTCCCCTATCCAATCGATCGCCATTACACCAAACGGTAGCATAGCCCTTGCTTTCGACGGCAAAGGGCAAGCCATCTACGATGCCGATGCTCGCCGACTCTGGAAGCCCATCGCACAAAACCCAAAACGACAATACCTAGGCGGCACGATCGTCAAAGACATCGCAAGCCCAAGCGCTTTCAATGCATTCAAAGCCTACCTCTTCGATCGATCTTGCATCTATGCCCAAAACTTATCGGCACTATCGAAACAGAATGCTATTCAAATCCCCGATAAAAATGCAGAATCAAATACAAATATCGATAGTAATATCGAACAAAATACAGCCAACGCACGCAATGCCGATGCCCGCCCAGTTGCTTGCCTATCGCCCCAAGACGCCGCCAAGGGCCAAATACAATCGATCGTCGCCACGCCTACGGGCATTGCCATCGCCGTCGGTTCCGCGCTTGCGACACACGTCGTCGCACTCGATGCCGCCGATCTCGGATCAGAACGGGTTATCGATGGCGACGATATCGAAGCCATCGCCACGCCATTTATCCCGCTCACGGGTCAATCGGTCGTCGCCAAATTCCCCGGCAATCTCGGCGATTACCGACTCATTTCGTGCACAGTATCCGATACCGCAGGCAGGCTAGCCATCGTCGACGACGCCCAACGCGTTCTGATCGACGCCAATGGATCGGTGACGCCAAACGTCGCCGATGCGATTTGCTCCGATGGCGACATCATCGCCCTGACCTACTCTGACGCCGATGTTTCGCAAGGAATATATCGCCTCAATGCCCTACGCGGCGATCAAACCGTCTGGTCGGTCGCCCTAGGCTTTGCCCCCCAAAGCGCTCGCATGGGGCGAAACGCCGCGGGGCGTTGGTGGATCGCCGTCGTCGCCCAAGGCGCAACCGATCCATCGATTCTCATGAGTTCCGACGGTCGATCGTGGTCATGGCGTCGCGACATGCTCATCGATTTTAATGCCGTCGCCACAGCGCAAAACACCGCCATCGCCGTCGGCGACTACGGCAGCATCTATGTCTCCGATAATGCCGGCAAATCGTGGACGCCAGCCCAAACGTCGTCAAAACTCACCCTCCGCGACGTTTGCATATCGTCCGATGCCTCGTTTGCCCTAGCCGTTGGCGACGGTGGCACCGTCTATCGCGCCCAAAACAACCTCCAACGCTGGACAAAGCTCAAATACAAACTCGACATCGACCTCACATCGTGTGCCATTGTCGAGCAAAACGACCGATTCCAAACCTATATCGCCGGCAAAGGTGGTGCCATCTACACTACGCTCGACCCAGAACTCGCCAAACTCGACCTCGTCCCGAGCCCAGCTGTCGAAGATATCTACAGCATGACCGCTCTCGAAACAGGCGAAGTCATCGCCGTTGGCGGCGTCTACCAAAACCCCGACACCATCTGCGAAGAAGGCTTCCTCGTCGAATCCGACGTCTCCCCTCGAAGCATTTGGACCACCATCCTATTCGCCTTGGCGCTCCTCGTCTTCTGGGCTTGGACGCTCAAAACATTCATCATCAGCGTCAAACATCGTCGCGATTTCGACGACGAATGACGCCATTTCAACTTTATATATTTGGTTTTCAATGTGCGCTCAATTTCAATATTGGGCGCACAATTTCAATATTAAATACATTTATTTTAACATTGAAATTTCTTTTAATATTTATGATTTCTTTTTATCCTCCCTCAACACATAGGAGATAACGACGATGCAACTCATCGGAAACATCATCTGGATCATTCTCATCGGCTGGGAATCGGCACTCGTTTGGCTCGTCGCAGGGCTCGTTTGCTGCATCACCGTCATCGGCATTCCCATCGGTCTCCAATGCTTCAAATTTGCCAAACTCTCGCTCGTGCCCTTTGGGCAACAAATCGTCGATCGCGGCGGCGCCACATCGATGATCGCCAATATCATCTGGTTCATCTTATGCGGACTCTGGCTCGGTCTCGGCTACCTCGCCGCCGGCGTCATTTTCTGCATCAGCATCATCGGCATCCCCTTCGGGCTCCAATGTTTCAAATTGATGCAACTCTCATTCATCCCCTTCGGCAAAGACGTCATCTCGACAAATTAGTGCGCTATCCCTTCCCGCGCCTTGACATCTCATCTCATCTTAGCCCATGACCTCACCCCCGGCCTGTCGGCCACCCCCTCTCCATAAATGGCGATGGGGAATAAACATCTGCCTACGGCAGATGTGACAAATTTGGCTAGGGGGAATAGAGCGCCCTGAAAGGGCGCCAGAATACAGCCCGGGGTAAGCGGAGC